>Ga0302120_10001792_pt1 | contig 10059 bp, 7 predicted proteins | sample AG5_Bottom_MG_FD_203118 | JGI IMG/M metagenome (GOLD analysis project Ga0302120, IMG submission 203118) | Marine microbial communities from Western Arctic Ocean, Canada - AG5_Bottom | ecosystem: Environmental > Aquatic > Marine > Oceanic | place: Canada: Western Arctic Ocean | collected 2017-10-01 | reverse complement strand
CATCCACGTGCCTGCATCCAGCTGGCCAACCGCACCATGTGAAGTTCAAGCCCGCCAAAACTGGTTGAGCTGCAGTAGAATCCCAGTGTTTTACTTCTATCAGTCATTGATTAACAAATACCTTGTCATTTGCCTATTAGAATGGATCCTGGTATGCAACAACAATGTCCAACTAGCATCACGTTGCAATATTACGTAACATGGACGTGCATTTGAACATTTAGTGCCGTATTCTATCAGAGGGCAATGTGTATGATGCGTGCTGCTTGTTGGTGAGCGGCCGTTGCATGAAATAACTGCATGTACAGCTATTTGTGTTAAATTTGCATGGTTCCATCTGGTATTCAGATGGGATCAACACACGATTAAACATGTCTTGAATGGAGAAACTCACTGTCATTATACCTTGTAAAGACGAGGCGGACAACATGGAAGAAGTGCTTGCTTCCGTGCAATGGGCGGATGAGATCCTCGTAGTGGATTCATTCAGTACTGATGATACCGTGACCATTGCCAGAAAATATACGGACAGGATATTGGAGCATAAATATGAGAATTCCGCGGCACAAAAGAATTGGACCATTCCACAGGCAACTCACAATTGGATCTTTCTGATTGACGCAGATGAAAGGGTCACGCCAGAACTTAAAGAGGAAATACAGAAAGTGTTGGGGGGGGAGCTCCAACACAAGGGATACTGGGTGCATCGACAGAATTACTTTATGGGACGACATGTGAAGCACGGTGGCATGGCAGGGGACAGGGTAATCCGGCTATTCACCCGGGAAGCAAGGTATGAGAATAGAAAAGTACATGCGGAGGTGATTATAGACGGGACAGTAGGTGAGCTGAAAGGTAAGCTCAAGCATAACTCTTACAAAAGTCTGGGGCATTATCTCAATAAGATCCACCGATATACCTTGTGGTCAGCAATGGACAAAGATGCCTCCACGGGAACAATCGGACTCTTCCATATCATTGTCAAACCGGCCTTTAAGTTCTTTCAATTCTATATTTTAAAGCGGGGGTTCCTTGACGGGTTTGTGGGGCTTGTTCTGGCTTCCCTGTCAGCATATACCATTTTGCTGCGTTATATTCAGATGTGGGAAATAAGACGAGCCAATAGTGGAACTTGATAAATTGATAGCGGGTATCAGGAGTGGAGATATAAAAAGCCTGGCGCGGGCCATCTCCCTGGTGGAGAATGATACCGAAGGAGCCCAGGAAATCCTTGAGCAGCTCACCTCAAATGACACACCGGTAATAGGTGTTACCGGCCCTCCCGGGGCTGGTAAGAGTACTTTGATCAATGCAATGGTGCAAAAACTGGTGGATGATGGTAAGAGGGTAGGTGTGCTCTGTATAGATCCTACCTCACCTTTTAATTATGGTTCTCTCCTGGCTGACAGGCTCAGGATGGGAGATCATTTCAATCAGAAGGGCGTTTTTATAAGATCGTTGGCTACCAGGGGCTCACTGGGAGGCTTATCTGCAAAAACTATAGAGGTTGTGGATGTGATGAAGACAGCTGGTTTTGATCTGGTGATAGTAGAGACGGTAGGTGTCGGGCAATCGGAGGTGGAAATTGCCAGCATGGCGGACACTACAATCTTGGTTCTGGTTCCTGAATCTGGGGATGAAATACAGGCGATTAAATCAGGAATTATGGAAATCGGGGATCTCTTTGTTGTCAATAAATCAGATAGGGAAGGGGCGGATCATTTTGCAAAGCATATCGAGACTACCATTAACCAGAGTTCATCTGGGTCCGACAAATCCGGGGCATGGCATCCCAAAGTGATCAAGGCCGTCGCTACGAAAGGCACAGGTGTAGCGGAGATACTGAAATCTGCAAAAGAACACTATTCATCAACTTCTAACGACAAAAAGGCGTATTTGCTGGCAGAAAAGGCCTTTCAGCTCATTCAGCACCGAAAAATGGCTGATTATGATAAAAGCCACCTGCAGTCCAAATTAAATGAAGCTCTAATCAGGGGAGACTTCAATTTTTACGTTTTTGTAAATAAGCTTATTAACAAGTGACTGGGCGTAATTTCGACGAATAACATTTAATTATGCTCTCTGGTTTCAATCTGGTTCGTACCTTTGCGTGAATCAAAAAAGGGGAAGACTATGCAGAAGGCTACTTCAACAAAGCGCGTTAAGTTTGTAAATGTAGAAAAGACAGACTTTCTAACTACGCTGAAAGGTCGAGTAGATCAGTATTTTGAGGATAAAGGTGTTTCCAGAAATGCAAATGTGTGGATGGTTCTCAAGACCTTTGCGATGTTCGCGATGCTTCTTGGTCCTTATTTTATGATTCTTCTTCTTGACTTGCCACTGTGGACTATGTGGGTTCTCACCCTTGTTATGGGATTTGGCAAGGCAGGTATAGGGCTGTCCATCATGCATGACGCAAATCATGGAAGCTATTCATCTAAGACTTGGTTGAACAACTTGATTGGAAAATCGATCAACCTTGTTGGTGGGCATGTGATCACATGGAAAATTCAACACAACGTACTTCACCACACGTATACAAATATTTATGGGCATGATGAGGATATTGAGACAGTTCCTCTCATGCGATTCTCTCCTGATGCACCATATAGATCAATCAATCGGTATCAGCATCTCTTTTGTGTTTTCTTTTATGGACTGATGACGTTCTTCTGGGCACTTCACAAGGACTATATTCAACTAATTAGATACGATAAGCTTGGCTTATTGAAAGGATCACGAGGTACGTTGAGAGGACAGATGCTTGAGTTGACTATAACCAAGATTCTGTACTATGTTTATTTACTGGTTATTCCGATGATGGTAATGCCTGAGCTTACTTTCCTACAGTGGATTGTGGGTTTCTTAACAATGCATTTCGTTGCTGGTGTAGTCTTAGCTTTAATTTTCCAGCTGGCCCATGTATTGGAGGACATTAAGTATCCTAAGCCAACGGAGAAATTGACAATTGAGAATGAATGGGCTATTCACCAAATGCAAACTACTTCAAACTTTGCCAGGGACAACAGAATATTGTCTTGGTACTGTGGTGGCTTGAATTATCAGGTGGAGCACCATTTGTTTCCTAAAATCTGTCACGTTCACTACAGATCTCTTTCAGAGATTGTAAAGAAAACGGCGGAAGATTTTTCTGTTCCATATAATACTCATAGAACTTTCACGAAGGCACTAATGGCGCATTTCCGCCATATGAAAGCGCTAGGTCGGCCGATACCAGTTGCAGCTTAAGCGCTCACCGCTCCTTTATCCAATAACCGATTTACCATTGCAATGGCTTCGCCTATTGAGCTTAGATGTTGCACGGTCAGGATGAGTTTATTCCGATCTTCCTTTAATACAGATTCATTGGGATGATTCTGTATATAAGTGAGCACGCCAGTGAACCTCTCAGATTGATAGTATTCTGAATCTCGGTCTGACACAAAGTAGCCAATCCCTCTCCCTTGTTTGAGAACAAGTTTCTCCAATCCAGCTTCGGCACCCAGCCACCGCAGTTTCATTGTGTCAAGCAGATCTTTCACCTGGCCTGGTACCGGTCCAAATCGATCCTCCAAACGCAGCTCATACGCTATGAGTGCCTCTTCATCCTCCATTTCATTGAGCTCTTTGTATAATCTGAGACGCTCCGTGATTGAATTAACATAATGATCAGGAATAAGGATCTCCATATCTGTTTCAATCTGACAATCCCTTACATAGACCGTCGGACCGGATTCGTCGGATTCCGCCGTCTTAAATACATCCTTGAACTCATTCTCTTTTAATTCCTGAACGGCCTCGTCCAAAATTTTGTGGTAAGTATCAAACCCGAGTTCATTGATAAATCCACTTTGCTCAGCACCTAATAAATTACCAGCCCCTCTAATATCGAGGTCTTTCATGGCAATTTTGAAGCCGCTGCCTAGCTCTGAAAACTCTTCAACTGTTTGTAGTCTCTTCCTCGCATCTCGTGTGAGTCCTGACAGCGGTGGTGTAACTAAATAGCAAAAAGCCTTTTTATTGGTCCTGCCGACACGGCCCCTCATCTGGTGGAGATCGCTGAGGCCAAAGTTGTGGGCGTTGTTAATGATAATGGTGTTGGCATTGGGTATATCCAACCCTGATTCAATAATGGTTGTAGCCACAAGCACATCAAACTCACCTTGTACAAACTTGAGCATAACCTTTTCCAGTGCAGAACCCTCCATCTGGCCATGCCCAATTTCTACACGTACGTCAGGGCACAGTTTCAAGATGAGATGTGCAACATCCTGGATATTCTGGACGCGATTATGGACGAAGAAAACCTGTCCACCTCTGAATATCTCCTGATCGATCGCCTCCTTGATGAGTGCCTCATTAAATACGACGAGCTCCGTTTGTATGGGATATCGATTGGGGGGTGCGGTGTTAATAATTGAAAGGTCTCGTGCATTCATTAAAGAGAACTGCAGCGTTCTTGGAATCGGAGTAGCTGTAAGGGTCAATGTATCTACGTTCACCCTGAGGTTTTTAAGCTTCTCCTTGGTGGCGACACCGAACTTCTGTTCCTCATCAATAATCAACAGCCCAAGGTCCTTAAACTTTACATCCTTGCTGACCAGGCGGTGAGTGCCAATTACGATATCTGTCTTGCCCTCTTCCAAATTTGCCAACGTTTCTTTTTGCTTCTTTGTTGACTTGAAACGGTTGAGGTAATCAATGTCAACTGGGAATTCTTTGAGCCGCTCTGAGAAGGTCCTAAAGTGTTGGGAGGTTAAGATAGTGGTGGGAACAAGAACTGCGACCTGCTTTCCATCTGTTGCCGCCTTAAATGCTGCTCGTATCGCCACTTCTGTCTTTCCAAATCCAACATCCCCACATACAAGCCTGTCCATCGGCACTGGCGCCTCCATGTCATTTTTTGTGGCTTCCGAGGCCTTGAACTGATCTGGAGTGTCCTCATAGATGAAGGAAGCTTCAAGCTCTGTCTGCATGTAGCTGTCCGGGCTGAATTGAAACCCCCTTTGTGCCTTCCTTTTTGCATAGAGTTTAATTAAGTCCTTGGCAATATCTTTAATCTTCTTCTTAGTCCGTTGTTTGAGGCTCTTCCAAGTCCCGGATCCCAGCTTGTCAATGCGTGGCTCAAAGCTTTCCCTGCCAGAATACTTTGATATGCGGTGCAAAGAGTGAATACTTACATAGAGTATATCACCTTCCTTGTAAACAAGGCGTATAGCCTCCTGGGGTTTACCATTCACATCAATCTTTTCCAGTCCGGCAAATTTTCCTATACCATGGTCGATGTGTACGACATAGTCGCCCTTTTGCAGGTTGTGAAACTCTTTAAGGGTAATGGAGGCTTTCTTGGAAAAACTTGTGGAGAGCACGAACCGATGGTACCTGTTGAATATCTGATGATCCGTGTAACACGTAAGTTTAATATTATGGTCAATAAAACCTCGATGCATGGACAACATTACCGAGCCAAATAGACTTTCGTTTTGTGACTTGTCTTGTCCCGCAGCCAGGTCTTCAAAGATCTCATAGAGTCTCGTTATCTGTTTGGCATTCTCTGAGATGATCACATTATTGTATTTTTTCATCTGGTGGGCTTGCAGGTTTTCCACCAAGAGATCAAAGTTCTTATTGAACACCGGTTGAGCAACAGATTCGAAGTCGATCTCTAAATCAGCATCTCGTGATTTCTTGCCGCTCATTGAGACATGAGGGTATTTTGCCAGTGATTCATCATTAAGAAAGGCATCATCAACGCTTTCAACGATGATGTTATAATTGTTGAACCACATTGTTGTCTCATCAGGTACGTAGCTCAGGAACGAGTCATCTCTGGCCAGGGCGGATTGATGTTCCTCTCCTTCATCGTTCAGGTTGGGGAGCAATGTGACTGCGTTGATCTTTTCAAATGAAACCTGCGACTCAGTGTCAAAGCTGCGGATAGAGGCCAGCTCATCACCTACAAATTCCAATCGGTAGGGGTGATCATTAGAATAAGAGAAGATATCGATTATGCCGCCCCGTACCGAAAACTCCCCTGGTTCTCCAACAAAGCTGCAACGTTCAAAACCGGCGGTAAAAAGCTTGCTGGTAAATTCGTCCAGATTCAGCTGTTGCCCGATTTTTACCCTGATTGATGCGGCTCTGAAAGACCTTCTGGCAACAACTCCTTCGTCCAGAGCCTGTGGATAGGTAATACAAATTCCAATTGTCCGCCTATGGGATGACAATGCGTCCAGGCGTTCAAGGGCTTCAGTCCTTCTAAGAACACTGGCCTTGTCAACCTGGTCCCGTGTGGTTTCGTTGCGGTATGATGAAGGAAAGAAGAACACATGGTCCTTCCCGCTTAACGCCTGTAAGTCGTTGTAGAAGTAAGCTGCTTCTTCTTTGTCTTGTAGTACAATTAAGTGTGGTCCCTTGGCCTTTGAGGACACCAGGGAAGCTATGATTGCTGCCTGTGATCCCGCTACATCCGTAAGATGTATGGTGGCTCTTTTGTAAGTTGATAACGCTTCCAGAATTTGTTTGATGCGCTCATCGTCATGGTAATAGGCTAGAAGCTCGGCAGGGTTCATCTGAGTTTAGGGATTATTAGTTCTGGCCTCCTGTTCCGACAATCATAGGGGCGCCAGGAACACCAATTAACTCACGGCCTCAGCAGAATGTTGTTTCATAAATTCTTCTGCTTGCTCAACCATCTCTGTAGAACCAATAAAAATAGGCACTCTTTGGTGGAGTTCTTCGGGTTGAATATCTAGAATTCTGCCAAACCCGTCTGTGGCCTTGCCACCTGCTTGCTCAACAATAAACGCCAATGGGTTGCATTCGTAGAGGAGTCTTAGTTTGCCAGAAGGTGAGTCTGAGGTGGTAGGGTAAATGAACACCCCCCCCTTGATCATACTTCTGTGAATGTCAGCGACCATTGAACCGATATATCTTAGTGAATATGGCCTATTGGTAGCTGGATCCGCCTTTTGGCAATATTTGATATATTGTTTGACGCCATCAGGAAAATGAACAAAATAGCCTTGATTAACTGAATAGATGCGACCGACCTTCGGTATTTGCATCTGAGGATGAGAAAGGCAGAATTCACCTATTGAAGGATCCAGTGTAAACCCATTAACTCCTCTACCAGTTGTGTAAACAAGCATAGATGACGATCCATAGATAATATATCCGGCGGCAACCAATGCATTGCCTTTTTGAAGCATGTCTTCTAATTGCCCTTCGCCTGATAGGGAGACCCTTCGGTAAATAGCGAAAATGGTACCTGTGGAGACATTTGAATCAATATTCGAAGAGCCATCAAGAGGGTCCATGCAAACCACGTATTTCCCATCTTCTTCGCCCTCAATGGCCAGGTTGATAATATCTTCATTTTCCTCAGAAGTGATTGCGCAAACCTCGCCACCAGCTTTAAGGGCTGCGATGAACTGTTCATTGGCAAAATCATCTAACTTCTGGACAGCTTCTCCCTGCACATTTTTTGTTCCTGTAGTCCCGAGGATATCTACCAATCCTGCCTTGTTGACCTCACGGTGAACAATCTTAGCTGCTATGGAAATGTCGCTCAGTAATCTGGTAAGCTCACCTTTGGCATACTTGAAGTCTGATTGCCTCTCAATGATGAATTCTGTGAGGGTCTTAACAATGTGCGGTTTGACTACCATATGTCCTGAATTTTTGCGAGCAAATATCGGATAATTATCTTGAATATGAAAGCAACTACCCTGATGCATTCACTAGTTTCTTTCGATTGAACAGTATGGGATTTTAGGGGCCAGCTGATGCTGGGTGTTGAATCCAGAGTATAGTATGTTCATGCTACTGCTTCAATTAATGACTGTGTTACCGTAGGTTCTGAGTCAACTATTTTACCCATATCTTTGCACCATCTGAAGATTCATTTTAGCTAATGGAGGTAGATATACGAAAAGCGGAGAAAAAAGATATGGTTCCGGTGCTTGAATTGATTCGGGAGCTGGCTGTATATGAAAAGGAAGAAGCACAAGTTAAGACCACTGCTGCAGATTTGGAGCGGGACGGTTTTTGTGAGCACCCATTATTTTATGTGGTTTTAGCAGAGAAAGACGGTGAATTGGCGGGGATGGTGTTTTATTATTACAGCTATTCCACCTGGAAGGGGAAAATGCTGTATATCGAGGATATCGTGGTGAAAGAGCGTTTTAGAACTATGGGTGTGGGTCAGGCGTTATTTGATCACATGCGTGATGAAGCCAGAAGGCAAAGAGCGAGGCAAATTAGATTTCATGTTCTCGATTGGAATGAACCAGCACTGAAATTTTACAGGAAAAACGGCGTTGCTTTCGATGATGAGTGGATTCAGTGTAAGCTGGAGAAAGAGAATATTTGAGAATTGCTATATGTTTAACAAGCAGAAACTAGAGATTCACCTATGAGGGTATTTAAGTTTGGAGGAGCTTCGGTAAAGGACGCGGATGCTGTGCGCAACGTAGGGAAGGTTATGGAACTCTATCCCAACCAGGAGATTGTAGTCGTGGTTTCAGCCATGGGCAAGACCACCAATGCACTTGAAAAAATTACCAGAGAGTATATGTATGGAGAAGGTGATCTTGCGACGTCTGTACAGGAGCTTAAGGATTATCATAACAACATTTTAATTGATCTTTTTCCAGATCAGGGTCATGACGTTTACAATGAGGTGAACAATGTGATGGTGGAGTTGGAGTGGATAATTGAGGATGATCCGATCAAAGATTATGATTTTGAGTACGACCAAATTGTCTCTCTGGGAGAAATGATCTCCACAAGAATAGTGAGTGCCTGGCTCATGGAGTCAGGGGTTGAAAATACATGGATGGACGTCCGGGATCTTATCAAGACCGACGATACTTACCGGGAAGCTGCAGTAGAGTGGGAGGCAACTGCTTCAGCGATCACGGAGAAACTGAACCCCATAATGAACGGGAACGGCCCCTCTGTTGTTATTACCCAGGGTTTTGTAGGAGTCACCTCTGAAAATTACAACACTACATTGGGTCGGGAGGGTTCTGACTACACTGCTTCTATCCTGGGCAGCGTACTAGGCGCTGAGGATGTTACTATTTGGAAGGATGTACCAGGAGTATTAAATGCGGATCCAAAATGGTTTGAAAATACGGAAAAGCTGGCAGCAATCTCCTACCATGATGCTATCGAACTTGCCTTCTTTGGTGCTACAGTAATTCATCCCAAGACCTTGAAGCCTTTGCAGAACAATGCCATTGCACTGTATGTCAAATCTTTTTTTGATCCAGAGATGGAAGGGACGCTGATTACTGGCGTGAAGAAGCTGCCAAAAGATCTCAAGGTGGTGCCTTCCTTTATTTTTAAGGTGGATCAGGTGCTGATATCAATTTTACCCAGAGACTATTCTTTTATCGTTGAAGAGAACTTAAGTGATATTTTTAAGTTGTTCGCACAAGGTGCTGTGAAGATCAACTTAATGCAGCATGCGGCGTTGAGCTTTTCCGTTTGTGTTGACGAAGACGGTGGTAAAATTCCCGATTTGGTGCAGGCACTTCAAAAGGACTACAAGGTACTTTATAACAAAGACGTAGAGCTGGTAACTATCCGGGATTATGATCAGGCAACGATAGATCGTGTTATCTCAGGAAAGAAGATCTACGTTGAACAAAAGAGCCGGCATACGGCTCGATATGTAGTTAAGGATGTAGGTTGAGTTCTCTGATCCTGTCTGCCAGGATCATCGAGATCTTTCTATAGGATTCTGCTGACCACCCGGCAATGTGAGGCGAGAGGATTACATTTTCCGATTTTACAAGATATTGTACGGGATGGCGGTATTTCCACACTCCTTTCTTCATCAACCAGGCACCGAGTTTATTGATATCACGTCCGCGATTATTTGTCCACATACCCAGTCCCTTCAGTCGCTCAAATGAGGTGCTTTCATATTCCAGTACATCAAGGCAGGCGCCACGTACTTTTCCGGATTTCAGTTTGTTTACCAAATCTTCTGTTTGGATCACTTTTCCACGAGAAGTGTTAATTATATAAATGTCCTTTTTGAAACGT
>Ga0302120_10001791_pt1 | contig 10062 bp, 4 predicted proteins | sample AG5_Bottom_MG_FD_203118 | JGI IMG/M metagenome (GOLD analysis project Ga0302120, IMG submission 203118) | Marine microbial communities from Western Arctic Ocean, Canada - AG5_Bottom | ecosystem: Environmental > Aquatic > Marine > Oceanic | place: Canada: Western Arctic Ocean | collected 2017-10-01 | reverse complement strand
ATGCGCATGGGCAATTGGAAAGCGGTCCAGAACAACCTCAACAAGGGTGGCCCCAACGCCCCCATCGAACTCTACGACCTCTCCAAGGATTCCGCCGAAAGGAACAATCTTGCCGCCAAGAACCCGGAGATCGTCTACCACGCAAAGCACATTTTTGAAGAAGCACACACCCCGTCCCAGATTTGGAAATTCAAATGGGAACGGTAGTTCCTGCGATCCCCACGGAATTGATGGCTCAAAGCGAAGTTGACCGCAACGGGACCTCGAGCGTAGCGATCCCAGAAACAATCCGGAGCCTGCGAGGGCCCCCGACGCGAAGCCCCCAAATGAAGATTCCAATCAAGAGCAGCCTAGCCCTCCTCTTCAGCCTTGCGCTCGCATCCGCGGAGCAGGAGACCCAGGGCGCGGACCTGAAATTCGTCGCTGCCGTGAGCGCCATCCAACCCGGCGTCCCCTTCACCGTCGCGCTTCACATCCGCCATGAGGAGGGCTTCCACACCTACTGGAAGGCTCCCGGCATCGTCGGCCTGCCCACCATGATCGAGTGGAAACTCCCGCCCGGATTCAGCGCCGGGCCGATTGAATGGCCATCCCCTGAACTCGTCGATATGGCTTCGCACCCCGCACACGGCTATCATCGCGATGTCCTCCTCCTCACCAAGATCACCCCTCCACAGACGATCGAAACCAAGTCGGTGATGCTGGTGGGTGACCTCACCTGGATGGCGTGTCGCAAGACCTGCCACCCCGGATTCGCACTCCGCAAGATCACCATCCCCATCACCAAGGACGCCCAAGCGAAGCCTCATCAACGGTGGGCACCCGCCATCGCCAAGGAGCGCGCCAATCTTCCCGGCCCGAGTGCTCCCTGGACCGTGACCGTGGAGTCAAAACAGGATGCCACTCCCATCAAAGTGCGGCTCCGTCCCGCCAAGGGAGCATCCCCCGATCCTGGCAACGTCTACTTTTTCTCTGCAGACGGCCAACTCACCTCCGAACCTCCCCAGAAGTTCGCACGCCAAAAGGACGGCAGCTATCTCATCACCGGACTGCGCTCCGAGTTCGCACCCGAACGGAAGTCGACCCTCCCCGGCATCCTGGTCGCATCCAAAGGCTGGTCCGCGAAAGGGAAGCTGTCCGCATTCCAAGTGGCGCCCCCCTTTCCGAAGTAAGCGAGCTCACTTTCCGATGCGCGCCCGATCGCGATCCTGTTTCTTGGCGGGCTCCGGAGTGAAGGCCCCGGCCCCCGGCGCGAAGTCCCACCGCTTGGTGGGCTCGCCAAACTGATCGAGGAAGGCCCCGGAGGAGAAGGCGAGATAGAATGGCCCGTCCCCCTTCTGTTCGCGGGTCGCGCCATAGAGCTCCTGCATCGCAGGCAGCGCGGACTTGGCATCTTCGCCCAGGAGTTCAATCGCACGGCAAGCCCGCAGCGCACTCCACCAATCCTTGTGATCAAGCTCCTTCACCAGGCAGGTAAGAGCCGCATCACGGTGCTCTTTATCATGAGCAAGCCAATCGGCAGTCTCGATGCGCACCGCAGAGGCAATGTCATCGAGATACGCAATCACCTTGCCCTTGTCCGCAAATCCTGCCTGGCGTAACGCGATGATGGCCCAGTAGCGCTCGGACGGATCGCCTGACTTCAACAAGCTCAGAAGCTGCTTCGGTTCTGCGGTCCCCACAAGGTCCGCCGCCGCCCAAGCGCGCTCCAGTGAGGGTTGGTGATTCGACTTCCCTTTGAGAATATCGTGCATGGGCTTACCTTCGTTGCGGATCCAATTCCACAGTTCGCTCTCTGGAATCGGGCCCGGATCGAGAACGCGCATCCGCTCCGCAAGGAAGGCCTTGCGGTGCTCATCGAGGGCCACGCGGTGCCCGTCCGTCATTTTTTCGCTCACCAGATTTGCCAGGTTTTCCGGATCCGCTTCGCAATCATAAAACGCTTCAATCGGCTTTGTGGGACCGGCGTAGTTCCGTTGGGCCGCAGTCAAGGAACCCGGATTCTCCTTCGCCACCCGCGTGATCTCCCGTCGAATTTCTCCCAGGTCCGGAAAGACACTGGGCTGATTGTGGCTCAGGTAGGGATGGTAATTTCGAATGTAAAGATAGCGCTCACTCCGCACCGAGCGCGCAAACTCAAACATCTCATCAACCCGATCCCGGCAGCCGAAAACGTAGGTTCTGGGTTCCCCTGCATCCGTGCCCAGGAAGACCCGGCCCTGCATGTAGGAGGGCACCTCCAACCCAGCCAATCGCAGGGTGGTGCAGGGATAGTCCACGAAGCTCACGAGTTCATCGCTTACCGTCCCTGGCTTCGAAGGGGCGAGGTGTTGGTATTTCTTGGGGAAACGCACCATCAAGGCGACGCGCATCCCTGAATCGTGAAGCATGCGCTTTCCACGCGGCATACCGGTGCCGTGGTCGGAATAAAAGAACACAATGGTGTCCTCCTCCAAGCCATCTTCCTCCAACTCCTTCAGAATCCGCCCGGTGTTCTTGTCCATCACCGCCACGCAATCGTACATCCGCGCCCACTCTTTGCGCACAATCGGCGTGTCGGGATAGTAAGCTGGCAGCAGAACCCGCGCGGGATCGTGAATTTCGCTCTTCTTCAACTTCGACTGCACCTCCCGCACAAACACTTCATGCGGCCACACCGTGGTGCGCGATTGGTGACTGGTCATGTCATTGAAGACCGCAAAGAACGGCTGGCCCACCTTGCGTTCCTCATTTCGCCAATGTGCCTTGGAGCTCGAGACGTTCCACGCCTCTGCAATCAATCGCTTGGCATCCCTGTTGTTGTAGTCGGTCTTGACGTTATTGGTGGTGAAGTAGCCAGCCTTGCGGAGGTAGGATGGAAAGGCGACTACCCCGGTGGGAATCGGGAACGACGATCGCATCTGATGCGCCCCCACGCTCACCGTATTCATTCCAGTGATCAGACAAGCGCGGGAGGGAGAGCACACCGGCGCCGCCGCAAAGGCCCGACTGTAGAGCACACTCTCCTTCGCAAGCTGGTCGAGGTTCGGCGTGGTGGCGAACTTGTCGCCGTAACAGCCAAGGACCGGGCTCATATCCTCGGCCGTGATCCAGAGGATGTTCGGATGAAGCCGCCGGGCACGGACCTTGCGAAAGCGCACCGTCCCACCCTTGCCGTGGTGCTGAATTCCAAAGTAGCCCGAGAGGTTTCGTTTTTCGTAAAGATCGGCGACCAGCTTCCCATTCAAGTAGGTGCGCACCTGCGACCCTTGCGCCACCACCCGGAAGTGGTTCCAGTCTCTCGGCTTGAGAAGCCCTTTGATCTTCTGCGCGTAATCTGCCTGCGAGGTCTTGTTGGGATAAAGCCAACCCCCGAGGCCGATGCCATAGACTCCACCCGGCTTTTGGAGATCAATCTCACACTGATAGCCCTTGGGCTTTCCGGTCGCCCCGGTGCAGCGAAAGGCGAGGCCCGAGTTGAAGTTCACTTCTTTGGCATCCTCAGGGAGTAGCACCTCAAGCTCGGCTTCGAAGTCTCCCATCACAACCTCGGTCGTCACCCAGCAATTTGTCTTCGAATGGAGCTCGAGCACGCCATCCTTCGCTTCGAAGCGGACCACCTTGGAGCGAGGCGTCCATCCCTTGGTAGATGTTCCGTCGAAGAGATCAATCCAATCGCCAGCGGCCACGGTTGAAGAAAAAAGCCCGCTCAGGATGAAAAGCGGCAGACAACGTAGGATGATAGGCATAACCCGGTTTAGTTCTTCCTGCGGAAGGATAAAGAGGATTCTCACTCCAGTTCGCAGTTGGGATTCCCTGTAAATTACCCTCGCTTGTCTGCGTAGCTGTCTGACAATTTCGCCTCCCCCCAATTGCCCTCATGAAATTACTCGCGCTTCTATCGCTTCTCAGCCTCTCGATCGCCCCGCTCATCGCCAAACCGGTCGTCTACGAAGGAACCCAGGGGATTGGAAAGGGCAAACACCTCGTCTTCATTGCCAGTGATCACGAATATCGCTCCGAGGAAACTCTTCCAGCCCTTGCTCGCATTCTCGCGAAGCATCACGGGTTCACCTGCACGGTCTGTTTCGGAGTCGACCACAACGGCGAACTCAAAGCCGGAGAGTCCAACATTCCCGGTCTCGAGGCCTTGAAGAATGCAGACCTGATGATCATCTTCACCCGCTTCCAGAATCTCCCCGACAATCAGATGGTCCACATCGTCGATTATCTGGATCGCGGCGGCCCCGTTGTCGGCCTGCGAACCTCCTCCCATGCCTTCAAGATTCCCGCCAACTCCAAATACGCGAACTTTGATTTTCGCTCCAAGGCCAAGGGATCCGAGAATGGCTTCGGACATCAAATCCTTGGCAACACCTGGGTTGGACACTACGGCCGCAATCACAAACAAGGTACCCGCATCCAGCTCGTCCCCCAGAAGAAATCCCATCCTATTCTTCGTGGGGTCGGCGACGGAGCCTTCTGTCACGCGGGCGCCTACGTTGGGATCGCAGGCAACGATTTCACGGTCCTGACCATGAGCCAACCGCTGATCTCCATGGCGAAGGATGCGGCCCCGGACAAGAGCAAGAAGCCTGTGCCCTCGACCTGGACCCGCCACTACAAATCCGCCTCAGGGAAATCCCCGCGCGTCTTCCACTCCACCCAGGGCGCCTCCGAAGATATCCTCGATGACGACTATCGCCGCCTCCTCCTCAACGGCATCCTTTGGGCCGGCGGTTTCGAGCATGCAATCAAACCGAATCTCAAGATCACCTTTGTCGGGCCCTACCAGCCAACCACCTTCGGCGGAGGCAGCTACGTCCGCGGAGTGAAACCCGAGGATCTCGCCGATTGGGACTCCCCCATCCTCCCCAAAACAAAAACCCCCTCCCCCTCCAAGACGAAGAAGAACCCAAGCCGGAAGCAAAACCCAAAAACGAAGAGCAAGGCCGACGGCAAAAACAGAAAGGTCAACAAGCCCGCTCCCAAAAAAGATCCCAAGCTCGCTGATTTCTACATCAACCTGCAGGGCTCGCCGCGAGCCGCACAAGCGGAGGCGAGAGTGACCACTCTTCCTCTCGCGTTTCAATCCCAGGAGCAGATCGCGTTCATTGGAAGCGGAATCCTGGATAACGCAAGGCACTACGGCTATTTTGAATCCCTCCTGCACCAGCGTTTTCCCAAGCATCAACTCAGCATCCACAACTTCTCCTGGCCGGCCGACGAAATTGACCTCCAACCCCGCCCCGACAACTTCGGGGACCTCGATCAACATCTCACCTACTACAAGACGGACGTCATTTTTGCGGCCTTTGGCTATAACGAATCGTTTGCCGGTGCCGAGGGCCTGCCGGCCTTTCGCGCCCGCTTCGATGCCTTTTTGTCCCAGCTCAAGTCGCGTGCCTACAATGGAACAACCGCTGCGCGTATCATCGTGCTCTCCCCCATTGCGAACGAGAACATCAAGGGGGTCCCCGCCGCTGATCTCAACAACGCAAACCTCAGAGCCTACACCAAGACGATGATGGCCCTTGCGAAGGAGCATCAAGTGGCCTTCGTCGATGTCTTCGAAGCGACTGCCACTGGCATGGCTCCCAAAGGCAGCGACCACACGAGCAATGGCACCCAGCTCAACGAAAGGGGGCAGCAACACTTCGCCAATGCGCTCTACCGGAAACTCTTCGGGGAGTCGGCCCCCGAGGTGAACGAGAAACTGCGCGCCCTCGTGAGGGACAAAGCCTTCCAGTTCTTTCACCGCTACCGCCCGCTCAATACCTTCTACTACACCGGCGGCCGCAACAAGAGCTATGGCTACCTCGATTTCCTCCCCGCAATGCGGAACTTCGACTTGATGGTCGCCAATCGCAACAGGGCGGCCTGGTCCCTCGCGCAAGGCAAGGACGCCAAGGTCGATGACTCCAATCTCCCTCTACTCGATGACATCACGCAAAGCCGCGGTGCCAACGAGTGGCTCTCCCCGGAAGACGAACTGGCAGCCTTCAAGATCGATCCCCGCTTCGAAGTGAATTGCTTCGCCTCCGAGGAAGACTTTCCCGAGATCGCCTGTCCGATTCAGATGCGCTGGGACGCGCGCGGCCGTCTCTGGGTCTCCTGCTCCACCACCTACCCACACCTCTATCCCGGCCGCAAACCCAGCGACAAGATTGTCATCCTCGAGGACACCGACTGGGATGGCAAAGCCGACAAGTCGACGGTGTTTGCCGATGATCTGGAGGTCCCCCTCTCCTTCGTCCTCGGCAACGGCGGCCTCTACGTCTCCATGGAACCGCATCTTCTCTTTCTCAAGGACACCGACGGCGACGACAAGGCCGACCTCCGCGAAATCGTGCTGACTGGATTCGGCTGTGAAGACTCCCATCACGCCCTCCACGACTTCGTGTGGACTCCAGATGGCGATCTCCTCTTCCGCGAATCAATCTTCCACAACTCACAAGTCGAAACCGCTTACGGCCCGGTCCGCGCCAAGAACAGTTCGTGGTTTCGCTTCCGCCCGCAGACCCAGAAGGTGATCGCCTTCGGAGGCTACCCCAACACCAATCCATGGGGCGTCACATTTGACGATTGGGGCCACCACGTGGCCAGCCACCCGGTCTTTGCGAGCGCCTTTCACGCCACCAACGCCCCCTATCCTTCACAGCACCCACGCGCCAATGGCATCCCGGCCTACTCCGGCGTCTGCGGCCATGAATTTGTCGACTACGCCTCATGGCCGGACGATTTGCAGGGTGGCTTCGTGAAGGTCCGCTACAAGCCGACCAACCGAGTCGAGTTCCACAAATGGATCGAACATGACGACCACTTCCGCGAGGAGTATCAGTTTGATCTCATCTTCTCGACCAATCTTTCCTTTATCCCGGTCGACCTTCGCTACGGCCCCCGCGGTGCGATGTATGTTTGCGATTGGTACAATCCGGTCAAGGGCCATGCGCAGTACTCTCTTCGCGATCCACGACGCGATCGGAAGTCCGGCCGCATCTGGCGCATCGTCCCGAAAGGCGCCCAACTTCAAAATCCGCCCACCATCGCCGGGCAATCAATCAACGCCCTGCTCGAGTTGCTCAAGCGCCCCGAGTATCGCCACCGCTACTGGACGAAGCGCGAACTCCGCGATCGCACTCCTTCGGAAGTGAAGCCCGCCCTCGACCAGTGGGTGGCCAAGTTGGATCCGAAGGACAATCGCTACCGCCATCACCAGATGGAGGCCCTCTGGACCTACCGGGGAATCGGCGCAGGGAATCCCTCCCTCTTGAAGGACGTGCTCGCATGCGAGGTGCATCTCGCTCGCGCAGCTGCCACGCGCCAGCTTCGCTATGAAACCTCGGGCCTGAGCCTTGCCGAGCGCAGCACCCTCTTGAGAAAGCGCGCCAACGACTCCAACGGCATCGTCCGCATGGAGGCCGCAACGGCCTCCACTTACCTCGCCACCCCCACTGCCTTCGAAGCGCTGGTCGATACGATCCAACATCCTCGCGAAACCCATCTCAACTACGCGATTCGGACCGCCCTGGGGGCAAAAGCAATGCTTCCCTTCTGGAACCAGGACTCTCCTCCACCCAAGGTCGCCAGTTTCCTGCAGGCCCACAACAAGAGCTCCAGGATCAAGGCTGGCTCGGGACCGAGAAATGCCAGGGACGCAAACTTTGATTCACAGAAGGACCTCCAGATCGTGAAAATCGGCTGCATTCCGGAACGCCTGCTCTTTACGGTCGACCGCTTCACAGTCAAGCGAGGCCAACCCATCAAACTGATTTTCTCCAACCCTGATGCCACTCAGCACAATCTCCTCATTCTCGATCAGGGCGCTTCGGTAGAAGCCATTGGCATGGCCGCGAACGAGATGGCAAAAAGCCCCGAGGGTGTGAAGAAGCACTTCATCCCTGAGGCCCAGACCATCCTTCACCACACCAAGCTTCTCGATCCATCCAGCTCAGATACTCTCCGCTTCAAGGCTCCCTCGACCCCCGGCACCTATCCCTACCTCTGCACCTTCCCCGGACACTGGATTCTCATGAAGGGCGAGATGATTGTAAAATGATCCCTGGCTCTCCGACTCAAAGATGAAAACCATTATTGCTCCCTTCTGCTCCCTTCTCCTACTAACACCCCTTGCCTGCGCGAAGCCCAACTTTGTCTTCATCCTTGCGGACGACATGGGCTATGGCGATGTCAGTCACGCCGGAGGAAAGATCCCCACCCCCAATCTCGACAAACTACGCGCCGAGGGAATGCGCTTCACCGATGCGCACACCACTTCATCGGTCTGCACCCCGACGCGCTACGGCATCCTCACAGGCCGCTACAACTGGCGCTCTCCCTTGAAGCAGCACGTCCTCTTTCCGCCCCAGAGATCCATCATGGATCCCAAGCGTCTTACCGTCGCAGGGTTTCTCAAGGACCGCGGTTACCAATCATGCGTCATCGGCAAGTGGCACCTCGGCCTGAATTGGCACATGCTCGACAAACCAGCCCAGGCAACCAACGGGCCAACCAAGGGGAAATGCTGGGACATCGATTTCTCCAAACCTCCGCAACAAGGTCCTCTCAAGCTTGGATTTACTCACGATTTTCTCTTCCCGGCCTCTCTCGACATGGCTCCCTACTTGTACCTCCGCAACGACACTGCGGTGGGAGTTCCCACCGTGTCGAAAGGGTGGAACCGCCAGGGACCTGCCACCGTTGACTTCGAGGCCTCGAACTGCCTAGTCGATTTTGCCCGTGAATCCCGCGCCTTCATCAAGTCTTCGGTCGGAGCGAAGTCACCCTTCTTTCTCTATCTCCCCCTCACAAGCCCCCACACCCCAATCGTCCCTTCCAAAAGGTGGCAGGGAAAATCTCCCCTTGGGAAGTATGGCGATTTCGTGATGGAAACCGATTGGGTCGTCGGCGAAGTCATGAAAGAGCTCGCAGCACAAGGTGTCGCGGAAGACACCTTCGTCCTCTTCACCACCGACAACGGCTGCTCACCAGCGGCCGGAATTCCCAAGCTGGTCGCGAAGGGCCACAAACCAAACGCTGATTGGCGGGGCCACAAAGCTGACATTTATGAAGGAGGTCACCGCGTGCCATTCCTCGTCCGCTGGCCCGCCAGGGTCAAACCCAACACCACCTGCGACCTCACCGTTTGCACCACGGACTTTTTCACAACCGCCGCCGACATCCTAGGCGAAGCGCGCAAGATTCCCACCAATGCAGCCGAAGACTCCTACTCGTTCCTCCCAGCCCTCGACCACCCCGGCCGGACCACCCCGACCAGAACGTTCACCATCCACCATTCCATCAATGGCTCCTTTGCGGTGCGGAAAGGCCCTTGGAAACTCTGCCTGTGTCCCGGCTCGGGTGGTTGGTCCGCTCCGCGACCAAATGCGGCCCTGAAAGACAGGAACCTGGCTTCAATCCAACTGTTCCATCTCGGCCAGAACCCCGCAGAGACCAACAACCTTCAGGCCGAGCACCCGGAGATTGTGCGCGATCTGGTAGACGATCTCTACTACGCCATCCTTCACGGCCGCTCCAACTCGGGCCTGCCTTCAACAAATGAGGGTTGGCCCGACACGATGCCCGCCAAGATCCTAGCCCTCTTCCCGCAACTCGCGGGGCCCAAGAAGGCGGCTGGTTCCTGAATCAGGCCCCAATTCTCTTTTCCACAAATCGAAATTGATCGGCGTACTCGCCCCGGTTGTGCTTGAGACAGCACGGGTAACAGGCTGAGTGGCCTCGCATGCGCCGAACCCGCTCGAGCACTGCCCAACAGCCTGGACAAAAGTAGCGCCATTTCCGACGCATCGTCCGCGAAGGCAGGGGCAAGCTATGACCCGCCCTCTCTCCCGGGATTCCAAGATTAGAGCATGCCCGACGCCACTCCGGGCCATGTGGACGGATGCGTCGATTCCCCGCTCGCTCGTATGCGACCAGGTGCGCAAGCTCATGAAGAAAAGTTCGCTCCACCTCGCTCTCCGAGATGCCCTCGAGGGCAGGGTTCAACTCGATGATGGCATCTGGCCAGGTCGCCCGACCAGCGGTCGATCGCATGCGCGGATTCCAGCACACCGAAACGCGCTC
>Ga0302120_10001790_pt1 | contig 10063 bp, 3 predicted proteins | sample AG5_Bottom_MG_FD_203118 | JGI IMG/M metagenome (GOLD analysis project Ga0302120, IMG submission 203118) | Marine microbial communities from Western Arctic Ocean, Canada - AG5_Bottom | ecosystem: Environmental > Aquatic > Marine > Oceanic | place: Canada: Western Arctic Ocean | collected 2017-10-01 | reverse complement strand
CGGGGATATCGCTCCATGCTTTCACCTCAGCCAAGCCCACGTGTTCGAATGCCCGCTGTTCCACCTGGGACTTCTGGAAGTCCTGCAGCCACCCCACAAGGGCTTGATCCGGAACGACCTTGACGCGAGTAGGAAGCAAATTCACGAAGAGTCCAACGATGGACTCCACGCCGTTCATGGGTACCGAACGACCAGATACGACTGAACCAAAGACAGCATCCGCTTGGCCCGTGTACGCGCTGAGCATCAAACCCCACGCACCCTGGACCAGGGTGTTGAGGGTCACTTCGTGGCGCTTGCCGAAAGCTTTGAGAGCAGCTGTCTTCTCGCGCGAGACGGTGAGCACCTGGCCGTCGAACTGATCCACGGGAACGTGGAGATCGCTGGGGGCTTGATCCACGCACAGGTGTGTGGCGCCCTCATAGCCCTTCAGTACGTTTCGCCAATAGGCCTCGGCAACTTTGGGATCCTGCTCTTGGATCCAGGTGATGTAGTCCCGATAGGGGCGGTGTTCGGCCAATTCTAGAGGCTCTTTGGTGAATGCGCAGCGGTAGCGCTGCTGCACCTCCGCCTGTACCAAGGCGGCAGACCAGCCCTCCATAAGCACGTGATGGAAGCTCCAGTGCAAGCGGTAGGTCCCCGGCCCCACGTGGAACAGATCCAAGCGCATGAGGGGCGGGCACTCGAAGTCAAAGCCTTTGACCCGGTCCTCGTCCCGGAACAGTTCCATACGGTGCTCCAGCTCCTCCTCCGGGCAGTCATTCCAATCGTGGAAGTCGATAATGATCGGTACTTCCCCATGCACGATCTGCAGGGGAGTTTTGACCTCATCCCAGTGAAACGACGTGCGCAGGATGGCATGACGGTTGAGCGTCTCCTGCCATGCACTCTGCAAAACCTCACGATCCACACGACCACGCAGGACGTAGTCGAGCTGGATCATATACATGCCAGAGTTGCCCGTGATCACACTGTCGTAGAGCAGCCCATGCTGCATAGCCGACAGTTCGTAGATATCCTGGACGTTTTCCATGTCTATTCCCTGGACTCTTCTACCAAAGCAGGTCGGTACCTAGGAACTTCGCCAGGCGGGCATTGTGAGGGGCAAAGTGATCTTCGAGCTTACGGCGCACGTGAGGCTCCAGGGGGTCGTACGGGGCGGTGTTGATCTTGCGGAATTTTGCCGGAGCGTGGTATGGCAGGTCAAGCGAGTCGAACGCCTTACGAAGGGTGGCCTCTGGATCCTGAAAGAGGCTCTCGGTTTTTAGCACGAGGAGCTGCTGTGCCGGGAAAACATCGGCCCACTTGATCAGTTGGTCCACATAGATTCCGCGCGCTTTATAGGAGTAGTTCATGAACGCGAAGCCATTCTCGCGGTCGGGATCGGTCAAGCGCTCGCGCTCCGCCGCCAAGCGTCCTTCCTCAGCGTCGATGGCGGCTTCAAAGGAGAGTGTCTCCAGCCCTGCGCGCAGGTTGTGATTGTAGAAGGAGTAGGCCCGATCCACCGGGTTACGCAGGATCGCGATCAGTTGCGCCTTGGGAATCAGCTGGCGCACGCGCTCGGGACATTCACTGCGATAGAGGTAGTCGGGCGTGGCTTCTCCCGTCAGAAATGGCTTCCCCTTTGCCGCCATGCGCTCGAAAACCGTGGGGAAGAACGAGCGATACCAGTACTGACCGCGGCCATGGTAGGCGTTGAAGTAGTAGATCTCCTTCTTCAGCGCCGGCGCGATGGCGGGGTGCTGGGTCATGTAGTCGTACAGGGCCGTGGTTCCGCACTTCTTGGCGCCGATGACCACGAAATTGGGTCTCAGCCGTAGGGGGCTAGTCAAGAATCGCAAGCCGTGGCGCAGGCTGAACTTCAACGAACCCGCCGGGTTGATGTGCGAGGTAAGCATATACCGCGCCCCTTCCACAAACTGCTTGGTGCCCTCAGGGCCGGTGATCTCCAACCAGACCGTCTTACTCTCAGCTTCCCGCCGCAGGCCGAAGTGCATATTCGGACTGCTTACCCGCCAAGCCGACATGAATGCCTCCAGTTTGTCCTCCCAGGCTGGAGTGTCGGGATAGCACAAAGCGTAGCCGTCATCCAATTCGGCAGTCTCAACGCACCCCGTGAGCACCGCCGATGTGTTTTTTTGGCGCAACTGCAGATTGGGCAGCCCAGCGGACGAATCAGCGTCGCTGGTCTTACTCATTGCCTTCACCACTAGAGACCGTTTCGTGGCACACCTGACCGTCCTTAAGCTTCAGGCAACGATCGGCGTAGCGCAGGTAGCGATCGTCGTGGGTGATAACGAACACGGTCTTGCCACGCGCTTTCAGATCCGGAAGAATCTTGGTGTAGAACACCTCGCGGAACTCCGGGTCCTGATCGGCGGCCCACTCATCGAAGACGTAGAAAGGACGGTCCTCCAGGTAGGCGCCGAGCAGTGCAAGTCGACGACGCTGGCCCTGGGAAAGTTCGACTGTGGACAGGCGTCCGTCCTCCACTTTGACCTTCTCTGCGAGTTGCAGTTCCCGCAGATAGACGCCCGCCTGAGCATCCAGGTCTCCGCCTCCGGCACCCAAAAGGTCAGGGAACAGGTAGAAGTCGAAAAACACTACCGAGAACAACTCGCGGAAGCGCTCCTTGTTCTCCTCGTTGATGACAGTCCCATCCAGACGGAGCTCGCCCTCGTCAAGGGGGTAGAGGCTGGTAAGCACCTTGGCCAGAGTCGTCTTGCCGCTCCCGTTACCTCCAATCACGAACAGAATCTCTCCAGGGTGGAAGCTCAGGTTGATGGGGCCCACGGTGAATTCCCGGTCGTCGTCCCCACGGGTGAAGCTGAATGTGCCGCCCACTAACTCCAAGCTCTTCCATTCTAGAGGGTCAATCGAATCCGTCACCGGCTCCGCACGTGATTGAGGTGCAAGACCGATGTCCTCGAGCTTCTGCAAGGCAACGATCGCATTCCCCATCTCCGGTACGACGGCCATGAGAGTCCCCATAGGTCGGTACAAGTAGACCGACATGACGATGTAGCCCGTCAGATTGGCGAGAGCATCGGGATTTGAGCCCGTCCCTGTAATGGCCGGGACAACAAAGATCAGCACACCAAGAACGATGAAGAACAGCAGGCGTGTGGTGCTCTCCGCCCCGATTAGGAGCTTACGCCCAGCCAAAGCCACGACCCGCAGTCTTTCGAGCCCGCCCTTCATTTCATCGCGCATGAAAGTCGTGCGGCGTTGACGGTTGAGCTTGAGTTGCTTTACGCCATCGTGCAGAGCACGGAAATTATGGAAGACTCGGTCGAAAACCTCCCGGCCCGCACGCATGTGGGAAAGGGCACGCCGCAGGATGACCTTGTGCGCCAAGATGCCCACAGCGGCGAAGATGAGGACGATTATGAACGCCTTCCAAGACAGGTAGGCCATGTAGGCCGCACCCGCAATCAATGTGCTCAAGTCAATGATCACCCTCGGGATAGCTGGCAAGACTCGCGCCAGGGTGTTCACGTCTTCGGTGAGGGCAGCATAGAGTCGCGGGGCCCCGAGCTCTTCGATGCGGCGTAGAGGTGTGGCCAGGATGCGCCCGCTCAGTTCCATGCGCAGGTCCACCACAGCACGGAAAGCAAGATCCAGCACCATGACCTGCCCGAGGACACCGCTGCCAACGGCAACGATGATCATTCCCAGAAAGGTCCAGGCCCAGGGCATTGAGTTGAACAACTCCCCTTCCCAGATGTGGTGCACCATGGCTATTAGCCCAGTGGAACTGACACCGCTGATGATGCTGACAAGCACAGCCCAGCGCAGGTGGGAGGCATTGCTCTTCAGTAGGAACCCAAAGAGCTTCATTTGGCACCGTCCGAGCCGAGGCCCTTGCGGCCGATCTTGGAGAGGAGTTTATCCAGGCTAGCCTGGCTCACCCGCGCCCCGGGGAAGTCTGAGGGGGTGTGCCCGCCGGCTGTGGGATCCTTGCAGTGCTCGATTAACTCGATCAGGGCTGCCAGAACCGCATCGAGAATCCCTTGTGCAGTGCCCTTTTCGTGGCGGTTTTCGCTGTAGGACAATTCAAGGTGCAGCTTGCCTTCACTCACGAAGGCCACGGACTCCAGGAGGTGTGCGCGGAGCATTTGCGGATTGCAGGGCTCGCCGCTGCGCTCTTCCAGGAGCCGCATGCTTGTCCCGTCCTGCTCCCCGGTTTGCGACCCAAACTGGCCCAGGTAGAGGAAGTTGATGTCACGCGCAGGCAGAGCCGCAAGCGTCTCGGTTAGTGACGCATCCTCTGAGAGGTAGCGCAGCACACCAAACCCTATACCCCGGTGCGGAATGGCCCGCACCTGCTCTTTGACCTGCTTGAGAGCCTCACCTGGACCCGCACAGCCCGCGCTGGACACCAGGCCTGGATAGAGAGTCGTCAACCACCCCACGGTGCGGGAGAGATCCGCATTCTGCACGACGTCCTCCCGTCCATGACCTTCAAGGTCCACAAGCAGCTGATCGACTCCCGTACTTTCTTTCATGCCGCACACCAGCGCCGTCAGCAGAACCTCGTCCACCCGCGTCCCATATACGCCAGGTACGTCTTGGAGCAAGGCCTTGGTCATGTCGGCATCCAGTTCCCCTCGCAAGGTCCTCGATGATGCGGTGTCATTGAGCCCGTTGTCGAAATCCACACCCAGCGGTGCAACCTTCGCCCCTGCCAGACCGCTCCAGAATTCGCGCTCCTTGGTCAGATCCTCTGAACCCGCATAGCTCTTCAGGCCCAAGGTCCAGTCCTGAAGGGAGGTCGTCTTGGGTGGCAACCTCAACTCCCCGCCTTTGCTGAACTGACCCAGGGCCATTTGAAAGTCCTCCATCAGGATTCTCCAGGACACCACATCCACCACGAGGTGGTGCATGACCCAAAGCAACTCGGGAGCAGCGCCCTGACCGTGGGTGAAGAGCGCCGCCTTCATGACCGGACCCTTCTGCATGTCCAGCGAACCATGAAGTGCCGCTGCTCGTGACGCCACCACCTTGCTGGCATCCTCACTCCCCATGGAAGAGAGGTCGACCACTTCCATCTCACACCCTCCGGCATCGGCCGAGTGACATACCGATATGGAATCCCCCTCAGAACAGAAGCGCGCACGGAGCCCATCATGATGGGCCACGACGGCATCCAAGGCGGACTGCACGTGCGCGGCCTGCGCCTCCTGCGGGAGATCGAAGAGCATGGGCAGGTTGAAGTGGTCGGGAGTAGGGACCTGCTGCTCGAAGAACCAATTCTGGATCGGAAGCAACTCAAGGTCGCCGCTCACCTGCCCTTGCGAAATCTGGCTCACTTGCTGGCTCTGGGCCACGCCGGCCAGCCCCTCGATGGTGGGGTGCTCAAAGATCTGGGCAGGCACGATCTTGAATCCCTGCTGCGCCACCTTGGAGACGACCTGCAAGCCAATGACCGAGTCCCCGCCTAGCTCGAAGAAGTTGTCGTGGACACCTATCTGTGCGATGCCAAGCACTTCGCCCCAGGCGGCCACCAAAACCTGCTCGGCCGTCGTACTCGGTGCCTGATAGTCACTGGCAAGATCGGGTCGCTCGTGCAGGTCCTCGGAATCCAGGTCCATCCCAGTTCCGCCATGCATGGCGCCCTCGATGCGGGCCTGCAGATCCCCTGTCGATACGAGCAGTTGCGTCCCAGCGGGTAGTGCCAGTACGCGCCGCACGGCCTCCGCTCCCTCTTCGCGCTCCATGTACAACGCCTCGTCGCCCTGATCGTGCAGGAACTCGGGCTCCTTCCAGGTCAACCAGTGATCCCAGTTCACACTCATCCACTGGGTTTGAGCATTTCTATTGTGACGAGCCACGAAGGCATCCACCCAATCGTGGGCAGCCACGTAGCCGACCATCCCGTAGACACCCATGCACGACGCGAGGGACGACTGAATGAGACAGAAATCCAGCGGACGGTCCCCCAGCACGGTCTCCAGGGCCTTGAGTCCGGCCGCTTTGGGATGCAATTGTTCCTCTACCTGTTCGCGCGTGGTGTCTTGCAGGAGAGCCATGTTCTTTGCCGCACCAGCGGCGTGGACAACTCCCGTCAGCGCACCGAACTGGGCCTCGGCAATCTGAATCGCTTCCGTCAAGCTCGACGAATCCGTCACGTCGGCTTGCAGAACGTTGACCTCACTGCCGCCACTTTCGAGCTCCCGCAGAATGAGGATAGCGTGAGAAACTTCGTCGTCGTCATCATGGGAAGCCACCCACGCATCCCAGGCATGGCGGCCAGGAAATAAACTCCTGCCGATCAGGGTCAGCTTCGCCTGTTCGGCGGCTCCCAGGCAACGGGCCACTTCCAAACCCACGGAACCGAGACCGCCAAGCACCAGGGTATGGCCTCCGGTGCGCAGAGGTGCGACCTCTTCGCCGCCCACAGGAACAGGCTCGTACCAGCGCACCCAGCGATGCGCGCCACGGCAGACAACCAACTCCTCTTCGCATTCAGTAGTCAACTCCGCCGCCAGAGCCGAATCTGCAGCATCCCCTACCCAGTCAATCACACGGCAGCAGGTGGCCTTGCACTCCTGAGTGATGGCCCGCGCCAGTCCGACCAGGGTGGCATGCTCGGGCTGGAGTGTTTCATCCCCAAGGACATCTGCCGTTCCAGTTGTCACGACCGTGACGTCTAGCGGCACGTCACCGGCCAGGGCCTGGGTAAGGTACAAGACACTCAAGAAGCCGCGATCCAGCGAATCGTCACTGGCCGCTGCAAGGCTCCACAGATGGAAGACTGCATCGGGACGCCGCTCTTGATCCATCAGCGCGCCAGCCAAGGCGTCGTAATCTGTGCGCTTGCCAGGGCGCAGAGTGAAACTGCCCCCGTCCCCGACACTGAAGGTCTCGCCCGCATGTACACGAATCACTTCGCTACCGAGGCCCGTCAGGTGATCAGCAAGCTCTGCGCTCGCACTTCCTTTCTCAGCGAGAAGTAATACACGCCCGGGCACCTTGGTGCCCGCGCCCTGGAGAGTGCCCGTTCGACGACGCCATGAGGCCTGGTAGAACCAGTCGCTCACATCTTTCTTTTTGCCGCCTGTGCCTGCCAGCATGCCCGTCCCAGGATCGATCCAATAGCGTTTGCGCTGGAATGCGTACCCGGGAAGAGAGACGCGTCGCCGCGCTATGGCCCCATGCAGCGCCTGCCAGTCAATTGGTACCCGCGCCATCCACAACTGCCCCAGCGCATCCAGGAGGCTGTCGCCGTCGGGTGTGTCCTCGCGCGGGTGGCGCATGGAAGCTTGAAAGACGCCTGGGCTGTTACCGGCGGGGTGTTCGCTCTTGCGAGCGATGCGCGTGGACAGAGTCGAGAGAGTCGTCCCCGGGCCGACCTCCAGGTAAACCCGTCCCGGCTCCTCAAGCAGGGTCTCCAAACCCTTCGCAAAACGCACGGTGTGGCGTAGATGTCTTGCCCAGTAACTAGGATCGGTTGCTTCCTCGTCCCGGATCCAGGTTCCGGTCAGGGTGGAAACGAAGGGCAAAATGGGTGCCTGAGGATCTGCGTGCCGGACGCGCTCCGTGAATTCATCGAGGATGGGGTCCATCATCGCGGAATGGAAAGCGTGGGAGGTGTGCAAGGCACGGGTGGCGACACCCTTCTCCGCAAGTGAACGGGCCAAGGCGGCGATAGCTTCCCCCGGCCCGGACACCACGCAAGATGCGTGCTCGTTGACGGCGGCCAAGGAAAGTTCGGCACCAAGGTGCGCTTCGACCTCCGCCTCCGGAAGGGACACAGCCAGCATGTCCCCCTCCGGCAAGTCCTGCATGAGCTTGCCCCGGGCCGCCACCAGTACGATGGCGTCCTCCAAGGAGAAGACGCCCGCAAGTGCAGCCGCCACATACTCACCAATGCTGTGCCCGATCATCGCTGCGGGCTTCACGCCCAACTGCATCAAGGACCGGCTCAGGGCGTATTCGATCACGAAGAGGGCGGGCTGGGTCAGCCAGGTCTGCTTGAGCTGCTCACTCGCCTGCTCTTCCGCACCCGGGGCCGGAAAGAGCACTTCGCGCAGATCCAGGCCCAGGTGAGGCTGAAGGAGCTCGCAGCAGGAGTCCACCTCGGCTGTGAATGCTGGCAGGGACTCGTAGAGCCCACGGCCCATATTCGCGTACTGGGCGCCCTGTCCGGGGAAGAGGAACACAGCCGACCGCTGATGCGCCTCTTCAGTCATGGTGCGCGCACCCTCGTCACTGACCAGTTGGCTACGCAGATCCCCGAGGTCCGTCGCGCGCATGGCCCGGCGCACCGGGAAGTCTTTGCGCCCGCTTTGAAGCGTCCATGCGACGTCAGCCAGAGAGAGTGAATCGTTGCGCTCGAGGAATTCGCTCAACTTAACGCAGACCGCGTCCAGGGCCTTGGGTGTGCGAGCGGAGAGGACAACTAACTGCGGCCCTGCAGGATCCTCGATTTCCTCCCGCCCCGGCGGCTCCTCTACGATCACATGTGCATTGGTACCGCCGATACCGAAAGAACTCACCCCGGCACGCCGTAGCCCATCGCACTCCCAGTTCTCAAGCTTGGTCTGAACGCGGAACGGAGTACTCGGAAAGTCGATTTTCGGATCGGGTTCATCGCAGTGCAGGCTGGGAGGCAGCTCCGCATGGTGGACCGCCAATGCGGCCTTGATGAGACCGGTCACGCCGGCGGCGGAGTCCAAGTGACCCATGTTGGTCTTGATGGAGCCTATACGGCAGAAGTCGGTTCGTTCGGTCTGCTCACGGAACGCGGCGGTCAGGGCCGCGATTTCGATCGGATCTCCGAGAGCCGTTCCGGTTCCATGGCTCTCGATGTACCCGATGCTCTCGGGCTTCACGTCGGCCATGGCCAAGGCGCTGCGCACGACTTCTGTCTGACCGTCAACGCTGGGCGCGGCGTAGCCCACCTTGTCCGCTCCATCGTTGTTGATGGCCGATCCCTTGATCACCGCCAAAATGTTGTCGCCTGCCTCGATGGCATCCTCCAAGCGCCGCAAGGTTACAAGGGCCACGCCGCTCCCTCCCACAGTGCCTTCGGCTTGGGCGGAGAATGCGCGGCAGTGGCCGTCCGGGGAGTAGATGCCTTGTTCCTGGTGGATGTACCCACGCCCCTGCGGCACGACAATGCCCACACCGCCGGCAAGCGCCATGTCGCACTCACCTGCCAGCAGGGACTGACATGCCAGATGTACAGCTACCAGGGAGGAACTGCAGCTGGTCTGCACGTCGAAGGCGGGCCCCTTGAGACCCAGCTTGTAGGAAACGCGCGTTGCAAGGAAGTCATTGCCGTTGCCAAAGAGCACGGGCAACGAGCCACGATCGACCTTTTCGTTCGTCAGTATATTTTTGATGAAGTAGCCGCTTTGGCTCACGCCACCGAAGACACCCACGGGCCCGGGACAGCGATCGGGGTCGTAACCCGCACTCTCCAGGCTGACCCAGGCGTGCTCGAGGAACAACCGCTGCTGGGGATCGGTCAACTCTGCTTCGCGCGGGGTCATGCCGAAGAAGCCCGCGTCAAATTTGTCTATGTCGGCGAGCTTTGAGGCGGCGCGTACGTAGGCCGGGTCGTCCAAATTCCGAGGATCCTCGCCAGCGGCGAGCAACTCCTCGTCGGTCAGCACCGAGATGCTCTCCACCCCTGCTCGCAGGTTAGCCCACAGGCCGTCCACATTCTTGGCCCCTGGGAAACGACCCGCCATCCCAATGATCGCGACCTCGAACCCTGTCCACTCGCGGGGCTTGTCAGCGGCACTCATGCGTCGGCTCCTCCAGGATTTTGGGAATCGCTGATAGCGTCCATGATGTTAGAAAGATCACTCGCGCTCCAGTCGAATTCGCTGAACTCGGAAGTGTCCAGTTCTCCGGCGCCCGTAGCGATGCAATGCTGGATAATCGTCTCAAGGGTGGTCGAGAAATCCTCCGCGAGGGCCTCAATGGTCTTGGCATCGTGCAAGTTTTCGCTGTACTCAAAATCGAACTCCAGCTTGCCCTGGCTGACACGGCCGTAGACTTCAAGCACGAAGATACGGGTCCCGTCCGGCCCAAGCGCCGGACCGAACGA
>Ga0302120_10001789_pt1 | contig 10065 bp, 8 predicted proteins | sample AG5_Bottom_MG_FD_203118 | JGI IMG/M metagenome (GOLD analysis project Ga0302120, IMG submission 203118) | Marine microbial communities from Western Arctic Ocean, Canada - AG5_Bottom | ecosystem: Environmental > Aquatic > Marine > Oceanic | place: Canada: Western Arctic Ocean | collected 2017-10-01 | reverse complement strand
GTGACTTTTCATTATAATTAGAAAAACCATCACTTCGTCCAGCAATATTTATCGTTGCTAAACCATCAAATAATGAATTGACACTTGAACCATCACCCATCTGATAATCACCAGGACAGTTGGCGAGTAACGGTTGCCGATTTGAATTAGAATCAAGGGGAACTCCGCCACCACTTTGCAATAATGCCTGCAGTGAATCCAGATCTAAATCAAACGCATCACATGGAATAAATTGAATTGGACCAGATATTTCACTAGAAACCCAGCGAATTACATCACTCAATTTTTGACAATGTCCAGGGTCTGGCCAAACCTCTCCTTCAAACAACGAGATTCTTTCTTCATTACCGCAGAGAGTAATAATTTTTACAATACCGCAATCTATGCAAAGTTGGCGTATCCGTTCGACACCACCACTCATCAATGCCTTGTCCTGACCCATTCTCGTACTATTTCCACCGGCAAAAATAACTGCTGAAAATTGCTGAGAATTATTGTAAGTCATCCAAACCCTCTAGAGCAATTTCCAATTCGGCTAAGAGGCTACGAACCCTCTCCAATAACGCCTGTCTTTCTCTGGTTGAACGGGCTTCTGGTAACCATTCCAGCAGCCGTCTAACATCCTTAGCATCGCGTTCAACTGTCCACTTCAAGACCGATTCTAAAACCGGGTCTTCAGTAGGTAGAAAGCGGTCCGCCATAGACTATTGCAGTTAGACCAAGCCCTTCAATTCTGCTCTACTAAAGCCCGTATTCGGATTCGTTCAAATAATTCTCCACCAGTGGGTGCGAGTTCTATCATCTGTTTACAAATAGTTGGATTTCTTTTTGATAACGAGCAAAATATTACCGCAGTTTGATGCCATAACTTACTCTGTTTTGACATTTCAAGAATCCATGTATCATCGGGAACAGGGCTCCCACCGCGAATCATCTCCTCCGAGATATCAAGAATCATATCCAATGATTCTTGCTTTTGTAACAAGTGAATAAAAGCCATCCAAGGATCTTCGCCCAAGTCTTCTTCAGACAGGTTGGAAAGAAGTATGCCAGCCATCTTCAAGTCTTCATATCCGTGCCTTTTCCATAGTGCAGGAATCAATCGCGCCAACTTTCTCCGGTTTTTACTATTGGTCAGCACCCATGAAGCAATTCTTCTCAGTTCAGGATCTGCACAACCAAGATTGAAAGAAAACCCCGCATCATGCGCTAATAGATCTGAAGTAGGTTTTACCATTAGTCCAATACATCCCTTGGCATAAGCAAGGCGTAGAAATTTCAAACTCCTTCTTTTTCCTAACAAGACCTTGGGCGATTGATTGTTGAGAAATTCGTCTAAATCTGAAATCAAGAAGAACCACCATCAACCGTCTTTTTACGAACAGTGTCAAAAATATCCCCTACCAATCCAACTGAATCACGCAGGGTTGCAAGCATTTTTTCCATAACATTAGGATCTTCGAATTTTTCTTTAACCATGACTCGCAATGTTTCTTCAATGATTGCGTGGTCTTTATCATTAATCTCAAAAATTGAACGAAGATGTGCCAGTACTCTGAATTCATCTCTTGAAAGAGAAGCATTGACGATTGCAACTTCGAAAACTTTGGTATAAATTGTTTTTGCATCGGCCACCGAAACAACATCGCCCTTCGGGCTTTTCCGCCCTTCTGTTATGGCTGAGTAAATCTCGCCAGGTTGCTCACTTGTAAGATTCAGCGCACTAGCTAATTTTATAATCAATCTCTTCTCTTCTCTAGTCAAAACACCGTCCGCTAGCATCACTTCTACAGTGGTACGGAAGATGTTCAAACTACCGAGCGAGAGTTTGGGCATATCAAGCCCATTGTTTTCTTCTTCTTGAATACATTGCCTAATCATAATTATTGATTTATGCTACTTTTTAGCAAAAGGGTTCAATAAGTATTGGCATGTCGCATTATCTGTTCACTTCCCTTTCACGCTTTGAGATGGCAACATTTCAAGCACTGCAATGTAGTGTAAGACTCAATGGGTCTTTCCAATCAATGCGAACGGTTTAGTGTACACAAGGAGATAATAAAATGGTCCAAAAAAGAAATAATCGTGACTCCGGTCATCAGAAACAAAAGGCGATGAAGTATTTGATTCGCGCTGACATTAAGGTCAACGGTTCCGTCCAAAGAAAGGACATAATCGGGGCCATCATGGGGCAAACCGAAGGTTTGCTCGGTGACGAACTAGAAATACGCAAGTTGCAAAGAACAGCACGCATCGGCCATGTCGATGTTGAAATTGAATCCAAGGGCGGTAAAGTGCATGGAGTAATTTCAGTGCCAAGCAGTATGGATAATGTTGAAACTGCAATTATTGCATCCGCATTGGAAACAATTGATAGAATTGGCCCATGTGCAGCAGTGATCAAAGTAATTGACATCCAAGATGTAAGGGCAACCAAGCGAACAGCTGTTGTTGACCGTGCTAAGGAACTACTTCTTAGCCTAGTTAATTCCGGTGAAGCTGCATCAAAGACAGTAATCGAAGAAGTACGCTCGGTCTTAACAACCGGTACTGCAACATCTTTCCATGGTTTAACCAGTGGACCAAACGTTGAATCTTCCACTTCACTAATTATCGTTGAAGGAAGAAATGACGTTCGTAACCTATTGAACTGTGGCGTAAAGAATGCAATTAGTGCTGATGGCGCTGGCGACATGAAGCAAGAATTAATCGACCTAGCAAATAGCAAGGAAACCGTAATTCTAGCAATCGATGGCGACAGAGGTGGAGAGATGTTGTTTTCACAACTGATTGAAACTCTGAAGGTAGATTTCGTTGCACAAGCACCCGTTGGACAAGAATGGGAACTACTGCCACAAAAGACAGTAACAAAATGCCTTTCAATGAAAGTTGATGCAACAAAGTTCTTACACGTACTGAAGAAGAAGCAAGAGGATGATAGTGGTAATGCTACTAAAGATAAGAATTGGGCAGAGGATATGCCTGAGGAATTTGTAGTAGAAGAAGCCCCAGCAGAAGTACAAGAATTCTTTGACCACCTAGACGATCTTGAACCTAAAAAGGCCGTATTTATTATGGTCGATGGAGCAGTTTCTGATCCAGTAGGCGCATCAACACTTGCAAAGAAAGCAAACGAAGCGGACGGCGCAATTGCAATGGTCATCAACGGCCCAGTTAGCGAAAGAACATTAGAAATTGCAAGTGAAGCAGCAATTCCAACAGTTATCGGAACAAAGGCTGGAAAAGGATTTGCAGCACGCGAAGATGTCAAAGCTTGGTTATCAGAAGAACACCGCTGAAGCCCGAATCACATTCTAACCCCGCCAACAGGCGGTAATCGAATGCTGTTGACTACATGGTTTACACCATCTTTCAACTCTACTAATTCAGTAGGGTGTGGAAGTTCTAATTGGTCAGCCATCAATGGCAGGATTATACCAGGTCCGGGAATTCTTTTGAGAGCAATACCGAGTGTAATTGCATCATCAAGGAAGTTTCCACTAGCGCCGGAATGTCTTGCTTCAAGTCGCAAACGCGACCACTTACTCATCTCAGCAACTGCACTGGATAATTGGGCAAGTAATTCAGCACGAGCATCATCTCCTTTTTCCTGCCTAGGAATTAGCCGAATTGCAAGTCTCAATATTCTATCGACACGCATGTCGCGAGGCTCAATGCCAACATGACTGGCCAAATTTCTACGAACAGAATTCAACGACTCAGCACCTTCTTTTTGCACAAGTTCAGCATCTTCTTTGAGGCCAAGATTAGTTAGAAGCGCTGAAAGTGCAGCAAGAGCATTATCCACTTGTTGCGCATTTGCAACATTTGGAATTCCACTACTACTATTTTCAACTTTAACTATTTCTTCAACAGCAGGTTTCTCAACGATTTTCTCTTTGATAACAGGAACAACGACCTTCTCTTCAACAACTTCTCGTTGCGCGACAGTTTCCTCTTCCATGGCCTCTAAAATCGCTTCATGAACATCTTGCAACCCATCGCGCGGTAACAAAACCTCTTTCCCATCCTTACTTACCATCGGCACTAAAGTTTGACGAATAGGAGATGGGCTCCATGAGGTGAAAGTGAAATCGGGATCTTCAACTGGACGCGAAGCCAAATGCCTGAGGAACTGAGGGATTGTATTGTGGAGATTTTCAATTGTATCTGGTTTGCGTAGTTCTAGTTCGGTATCGAGTGCCAACGCGACATCGCTTTGCCATGGTAGTGCTTTGAGACGGCGGCACAGAGATGGGTGTTGAGGGATTTGTGTGCGCATATTGGAAATCTTTCTTGCAGCAGACACGAGATTAATATTAACTTCAATTCGCAAATGAGTGACATTCCAACCACGATATTCTAATTCAGCCAATTCTTGATCAGTCTTTGTGGCTAATCTTTTCATCGTTTCACCGGCGATTATATCGCCAGCAGTGGGTGATGCAGAAGCCGATTTGCCAAAGCGGCGAGTAGATGCTAGCAATTCCTCGAATGCGCGAATGTTCAATGTGGAAGTTGATATTTTTTCATCTGCCTTGCCCTGGCCTAACAAATCTAGCCAATCAGTTTCTAACATTCTCAAATGCCTCGCGCCGCGCCTCGCTTGTTTGTCAATGAACTGTTCCATATTGGTCAATAGTTCAGCATCAGCATCAATTTCTCTTAGAATAGAAATTCGTTTATCTACTTCAGCAGACCCATCATATGAGGAATCCAAACTGTTCAAATTATCAATCAATTGCAATCGAACATCCAATTTAGGGATTTCCGCTTTCAATAGTTGAAGTGAATCACGCGGCTCATCGACAACACGTCGCCGCCAATCATCCATTACCAACCCCACATCTTCATATTTAGCGACCAATTCCAAACCATCAAGTTCAATTTGTCTCCAATCATGTTGCAAAGACTCAACAATATCTATAAAATCTTGAGTATGCTCAATCCGCCCTGCTAATGCTTCACCCTCATGCTTTCTCTCAGGCCACCTAGATACGAGTTCCTGCCAACTTTGCATAGCGTTTAGATGGATATTTATCATGCTATTTATCTCTGGAAGGTTTGATTCCCATTCCAACAATTCTTCCGCAGTAGCATCTTCTTCACTTGGCAATATTATCCCAATACTTCTCCAATTTTTCAACTGGTCATTGAGGAGTTGCTGCCTTTGATGGAGATTGTCGGCAATAGTGATGATTTGGTCGCTAAGGTTTTGAATATCAGCCGACAAACCCTCTTCGATCAGTACGACCCTTCTAGCCTCATGGTGGTCGGCTAAACTAGTATCAAATGGTGAAATCTCTCTTATTATTAACAAACGTAATTGTTCATGCTCATCATGTAATAAATACCATTTATCAATTTCATCAAGAGCATCCTTTAGATTTAATTCAGAAATATATACAACATCATAACCCGCTTCCAACATGTGTTTCATCGAGTCGGTTATCAATTGGTTTTGCTTTTCTTCGATTCGCTCAATTTCAGCCAATTCCATCTTGATAAGTTCATGATTATTTGGATCGGCTAAGTAGGGTACAATCACTATTGTAGCGGGCCTATTTGACGAATCTAATGAGTCAAATCGTTCCAGTAATTCCTTGCGAATATCGCCCATCCCATTAGTAGCCCACTGTAGCGCTCCGGCCTCAAGCTCCAATTCCCATGGACGGTTTTCCTTGGCCCAGTTTTGATATTCAATCAATATTTGGTCTGCGGCCATAGGATTTTTCAAATCATTTTGCCAGCCCAAAGCCAAAGTGACATCTTCGTCATTCCAGTTGCCAATAACAGAAGTTAGCCTGTGACGTAAATTGACACTTAGGTCAACTAAATATTCTGCCCTTTGCAATCGTTCACTAGATGTCGCTGAATCCTTTGAAAGAAAATCTTCCAAAGCGTCAATAATTAATCCAGATTCACCCCATTCCTCCAATCTTGAGTAATACCAAGGGATGTCGGAATCGTCATCGGAATCGGTACTCACGGGCCCACCTAACCTTGCTAAGAACAGCCACAGCCTTTGAATGTGAGCAATGTTGAGGACAAATTGTTGCTTTTTTCCACCGAGATAAGGTAATGCCGTCACCTTTTAATTTGCTTAGAAAAATACCTTGTCTACCACTTCCCCCTTTAGGGGGCGGTAAAATTTAGAAGGTCCGGAAAACACCTCCAAGAACCACTATTCAGCCGCAGACCATAAAGGCATAAAGGAAAGGTGGGCGGTAATGGAACCCTTAACAGTACTTTTCAGCCTCACTTGTATTGGTGTTGGAACTGGACTTGGTTATTGGCTGAAGAGAGCCGATGACAAATTCATTTTAATCAACGAGACAGGAATTTTGCTGCAAGAATCGCAAGCCGCAAATTATTCCCACCTCAACGACGAAATTGGCATATTACAAAATTCAGTTGGCGATATGTTAGGATTAATCGATGCCCTAAGAGCAACTAACCCCGAATTGGATGGTGCGATTCTTTCACACGCCACTATCACTCGCTTGGAAAATCTCGGAGAATTTGCCAATCAAGAGGACATCGACTCTGCAATTAGAGATTCCTTGCACTGCATCGAAACTCTTGTATCGACAGTAAGCAGCGATACTATAGTCGGTTCTGAAGGCGTTCTTAATTCAACCAGTGAGGCCTTGGTCATCCGTCTTCTCGACCTATTTGTCGGCAAGAATGTGACATTAGAACAATTAGGAATGAGTTCACTTTCAGCCCACAAACTCGGCCATGTCACTATGTCTCTGCGCAGATATGAATGGGCAGAATCAGCATTCGGCCTTGCCTATCAAGCATCTCCAGGCAATACCAATTTACTAGAAGGATTGGAAAAGATTGCTATAATCAAGAGCGATCCTGTATTACGCCGTCATTGGCTAGAGGCTAGAATGAGCGTCACTCCAGACGACCCAGAATTACTTCGTGCACACGCACACTTGTTGGCGAGTTTAGGTGATGAAGAAGCAGAAAGAGACGTTCGCCGCTTAGAAGCTCTCGGACTTGATACAGCAGCAGACCGTTCACTATTGTCAGGGCTACGCGCTAGAGCGGGTGCTCGCAGTGAAGCATTGGAAGCGATTGAAAATGCACTTGCAGAAGATCCAAGCATCGCTAATGACTGGTACAGTCATGCCAAATTACTCTACCAAGAAGAGGAGATGGGTAAGGCACTAACCTCAGTTGACCGTTGTTTAGAATTGAATAGACAACACGGGGAGGCATGGGCATTGATGGCAATTCTACTAGCGTCTAAGGAAAACAGACTCAAAGAGGCATTGAAAGCCGCAACACATGCAGTAGCACTAGACTGTGGTGGAATAGAATTGCTGCTGCTTAAAGTAGACTTACTAATCGCGAGCGGTTCTCCTTCGGATGCTGAAAGTGCACTACAGAAGGCCCTAGCAAATAACTCTCAAAACGGAGAGTTAAGAGCAATTATAGCCTCAAGGAAATTACTTGAAGGCAACTTCATGGAAGCACAAAAGTTACTCGATGAAACACCAGTTGGTATTGATCACACACTCCTACATGTTGTTGAGGGGCGCTTACATTTGGCCAATGCAGACAGAGCCCGTGATGGTACTGGACAAACAGATGCAACTTTGTTAGCCGAGGCCTTTGTTGCATTCGATGAAGCACTCAAATTAGATAGAGAATCGGGAGTCGCTTGGCTTGGACTTGCTAGAAGCAATCGTTTACTGCAAAACTTAGATCAAGCAACAGAATCACTTGATAGAGCTCGAAGGTTATTACCAGAATCAGACCCTTCCGTATCGATTGAGTCGGCTTTGTTATCTCTTGATAATGGTGATATTTCAGCCGCTAGCACCTTTATTGACGCTGCCGACATACATGGAGAGAATGCAACAATTTCCTATGTAAGGGGAAATATTGCAGCCCGCAGTGGACATTTAGAACAAGCCCTAACACATTATACTGAATCTCTGAAATATGACGCTGGACACATCCGTGCCCGTCTAAACAGATGTAGTGTTTTGATGGCAATGGATGAACCAAAGAAAGCATTAGATGATTCAGAAATACTCTTAGATTTGGCACCAAGTTTGATTTTAGCACGGTTGCGAAGAGCAGAATCTTCCATGATGCTTGGAGAGTGGGAGCAGGCTAGAGACGATCTCAAAATCGTTCTAGAAAATGCGCCTCACCATCACCATGCACTAACACAACTCGCATCATGTCACATGTCACTGAAGAGGCCAGAAAGAGCAGAAGCACCGTTGAATGAAGCGCTTAGATTAGTTCCTAATCACGCACCTGCTTGGCATCAACGCGGCCTACTCTACCTCGACTGGGGCAGAGAAGAAGCGGCATTATCAGACTTTGAAGCAGCAATTCGTTCCGATTCTCAGCACTTGGACGCTCGACTACATATCGCGGCATTGCACCATGAAGCACAGCGATTTGACCAGGCTAGTGCAGCATGGAAGAGCGTACTTGCAATCGATGCAGACTGTCAAGTCGCCCGTACCCGTTTGGATGAATGTGAAATCGCTCAAATGACCGCTTCCAACTGATAGCGTTTGAAGCGAAGTGATTTGAACAAGGCCCTATGTGGGGCTGTTATGAGCCTAAGCATATCCGATATAGCACCGAGTTTCAATCTTCAAAATGCAAACCCAAAGCATGGAGGAGAAATGGTTTCTCTTGATCAAGCCAAAGGAGAGAATGGTACTGTAGTAGTTTTTGAATGCAATCATTGCCCATATGTCGTTGCTAGTTTTTCAAGAATGGATGCTATGGCCGAGTACTGTGCTAGCGTAGGAATCGGTTATGTTGGAATCAATTCTAACGATGCAAATAATTACCCAGACGACTCTTATGAAAATATGGTTAAGAGAGCGAATAAGGGATTGCCATACTCCTATTTACACGATGCAACACAACAGATTGCTCAGCAATATGGAGCTAAGCGCACACCTGAGTTTTTCTTATTTAATTCACAACTTGAACTAGTCTATCAAGGAAGAATGGACGATTCCCCTCGCAACCCAAATGAAGTCACAACATCCGAGTTATCAGACGCGATAACAGCAGTACTGGTGAATCAAACACCAGATGTAGTTGAAACTGATTCAATTGGATGTTCAGTAAAATGGAAGATGTGAGTTCTGATAAGAAATTGTACTAAACAAATTACTTGTTATTTTGTATTTTCATCCAAAATCTACAACAAGCCCCGGCCGACCGTTGTAGATTGGTCGAATGGATATCACAGGGGAGTTCTGGCAACAAATTGACGGTTGGGCGAGTCCTGCCTTAGGTGGTTTTCTAATTGCTATCGCTATTTTCTTGATGCTGTTCGGTTCAAAAAACATCAAAGTGTTTTCATTCTTTATCGGTTGCGCAATAGGGATGTTATCCAGTTCAATGCTGTATGATACATTAGGGACGACGTTATCGATCTCGGCTGGCGATTTCACACTGATTGCGACAATTGGTTGTGGCATATTGTCATTATTATTCATCAGTTTAGTATCTTTAGCGGTGACACTTTACATTTCACTGAATGTGATGTTTGGGATTATATCGATACTAGAAAGCAATGGATATGATTTAGAATTAGGCGTAACAGGAGCATTATTATTCTTTATTTCCTGGTTTATGAATCGTTTTTTGAGAGAGAATCTCTATGTTTTCGGCTCTGCAGCATTGGGCGCACTAATGGCGATATACGGTTTTTCAGTGTTTACAGGGCAAACGCCTTCACAGGTTGACTTGGATAATCTAGTGTTACAATTCGGTGGACTTGTGTTATTCGTCAATTCGATTCTATTCCAACGCCACCGCCTCAAAGCGATCGAAAAAGCTGAAGAGGATGAAGAATTAAGGACAGTACCAAAATATCTTGAAAAGAATAACTAGAGCAACTCCACCCAGCGTAGTTGCCTCGGTAGCCACTGTCTCGCGATACAATGTAAGATTATTCAACTATTTTTTCAATGTTGAAACTTTTCCCCTCATGTCCCCACTTCAGCACACCCGGATTGTCTTCATCAATAATGAAATGCTTGGTAGCAAATTCACTCCCCCATT
>Ga0302120_10001788_pt1 | contig 10068 bp, 4 predicted proteins | sample AG5_Bottom_MG_FD_203118 | JGI IMG/M metagenome (GOLD analysis project Ga0302120, IMG submission 203118) | Marine microbial communities from Western Arctic Ocean, Canada - AG5_Bottom | ecosystem: Environmental > Aquatic > Marine > Oceanic | place: Canada: Western Arctic Ocean | collected 2017-10-01 | reverse complement strand
CCAAGCTCAAAACTGGCGGTGATGGCTGATGCCCCGATTGAGGCGTTGAAGATGCGGGTGGTTTCGTTGACCATGGCTAGGTTTATCGGCAATTCGGGTCGCCGTGACATGCCGAAAGTGCATCTACTATGCCCAGAAGAGCATTAGTACGGCGATTCGGGCGGCTTGAAAGAGATGATGCCCCCCTCAGAATCTATCCCACGTGCTCCGATTCGCCATTCTTGGTGCCCTAAGGGGCCATGAACCGAGAAAGTGGGAAGGAAATACCCCCTGAGAGGCCCTTCAGGGCGAATTCCACCCCGCTGAGGTCGATCTCAGCCCTGTACTGGGGGGTACGTCCGAATCGGGCGGAGGACGCACAAACGCGCCACTTCAGCTTCTGCCCTAGCGACAGCTCCGGGGTCGACCCTGTACTCCCTGTCCCCGCTCTGCTCTAGATGGCTCAAGACGTCGTGGATGACCTCTACGCAGTCGACCATGTCCTCAGGTTCCATCTCCCGGATCGCCAGGCCGTTGGTGCCCAGGCGGATCCCGCTGGTCACGAAAGGCGACTTCTGATCGAAGGGGATTCGGTTCTTATTCACCACGATCCCGCAGTCCTCAAGGGCCTTCTCGGCGTTTACGCCCGTGATGCCTTTTTGCATCACATCCACAACAACGATGTGGTTGTCCGTTCCGCCGGTGATCACCCGGTAGCCCTTGTCCACGAAAGCTGCTGCAAGTGCCTGGGAGAGATCCACAATGCGGCGCGCCACGGCCTTGAAACCATCACTTCCCACAAAACCCATGCCCCGGGCCTTGGCCGCGATGGAACTTTGGTTGGGTGCACCTTGGAAGTAGGGGAAGACGCGATTCTGAATCACCTGCGCCAGAGTCTTGTCCGGCTCATCATGTGCAGGCTGGTCGTGATCCTTGCCGATCATGATTAGCCCCCCACGCCCACCAAAAAGCTGCTTGTGGGTACAGGTCGTAGTGAAGTGCGCGTGGTCGATCGGGCTGGAGTGAATACCAGCGGCCACGAGGCCCGCAATGTGCGTGATGTCCGCCAGAACGTAGGCGCCCACCTCATCTGCTATCGCACGGAATCGTGCCCAGTCGATCTCTCGCGCATAGGCAGTGGTGCCACAGATGATCAGCTTAGGCTTGTGCTCGACGGCCAGGGCATGGGCCTGGTCGTAGTCGAGCCGTTCGTTGGAATCGAGCCCATAGCCCACGGCGTTGAATACCTGTCCTGAGATGGAGGCTTTGCTGCCATGGGTTAGGTGTCCACCGGAATCCAGGTCCATTCCCAGCAGCGTATCTCCGGCCTTGAGTGTGCTGAACATCACAATCTCATTGGCCGAGCTCGCCGTCATGGGCTGAACGTTCGCGAATTGAGCTCCGAACACCGCCTTGACCCGGTCGATGGCCAACTGCTCGATCTCGTCGATGTGACGGCAACCCGCGTGGAATCGACGGCCCGGGTAGCCTTCGGCTGTCACGTTCATGGACGTCATGGCCTCGCAAATCAAAGCCGACGGGTCGGCGATACTCGACGAGGCCACCATGGTGAGCACGCTTGATTGGCGACGATACTCGTTGTCAAGAATCGTCGACAGCTCAGGATCGACCTCCTCCAGACGGCGAACAGCGGCCTCTGCGAAGCGGGCCAGGTTGGACTTGGGTGAGGGTTCAGTCATAGTTAAGCACCTAAGGGGCTGCATCCTCTTCCATTAGGGCAGCTACTTCTTCGTCAGATAACTCGTCGATCGACTCCAGAATCGAACAGACTTCTTCTGCGTCAACCCCATTCTCTGTACCCAGGGCTGTGATGCGTTCGGAAAGCTGCTCCACGCTTGAAAACTGGAAGATGTCCGCCAGAGCGAGCTGGAAGGGCAAAATTTGATTGAGCCGGGTCTGTATCAGGACGGCCAAGAGCGAGTGCCCGCCCAATTCGAAGAAGCTGTCCCGGATGCCAACCCTGTCAAAGGCAAGGACCTCAAGCCAAACGCCTGTCACCACCCTTTGCAGTGCACTCTGCGGAGCGGCAAAGTCTGCCTCGACCTCGGGCCGCGAGGTATCGGGGGCAGGTAGCCGCTTACGGTCGACCTTGCCGTTGGGCGAAAGAGGCATCTCATCCAAGGGCACGTAAAGCGGCGGCACCATGTACTCGGGGAGTTGCCCGCTAAGAGTGTCGCGCAGGGCAGGGCCCAACTTGCGCGAGAGCTTGCCCAGCATGGGGTTGTTCGCGAAGTCCCGCGCCTCAGAATCCGCCTCGACGCCCAGGCCCGTTTCATCGGGGAAGAGCAGGGTTTTGCCGTGACCGGGGCGTGCGATCGCCACATCAAAATCCCCCGAATCCAAATCGGCTGAGAAGCGGACGTCCACTTCCAATCCAAGGCTCTCGCCCAGTGCCCAGAAATCTTCGGGGTTACAGCCGGGCTCTTGTTTCCGCGCGAGGTCCAACGCCGAGCGCAAGGCGGCGGCATTCTCCAGATCCCCGGGGTCGGCAATCCGTTCCACACAGCGGATCGCATCCAGCACCCGCGCATTGGGAACGGCGCGCAGGCAGTGGAGCCCCTGCTCGCTGTCGGCTTCCAGGCGCTTGCGCAGAGAGTCGAGGGTGAGTCCCTCTTGGCGCCAGTCGAGCCAGGTGGCCTCTTCCTCAGCCATGGCAGAGGCCTCTCCAACGTGCAGGGTCACGTCGTAGCGGAAAGCGTTCAGTTCGTTGGCGAAGGCCCCTCTCTTGAGTTGGACCTGCACACGCCCGATCTTCGGCAGCCGCGTCTTCAGCCAAGCGAAGAAGTGCGGATCAATGACCAGCTCCTCCTCGTGGCGCAGGAGGCGCCTGACCCGTGAGGCAAGCGCCTCAATGGGCAACTCGTCCGAAGCCTGGAAGAGCTGGACCGAACTCTGGTAAGCACCCAACATAGGCAACCCGCGAACATCTCCTAGGAAGATGGTTCCGCCGGGCGCAACGGCTTCCAGCGACCCCCTAATGACCTCCATCAGGTAGTCCATGCTCGGAAAATCCAAGATGATCGAGTTCAGCACGACGCAGTCCAGGCTGTCCGGCTCCACGCCCTCAAAGTCGTCTGCCCACCGTCGAGCGAGCTCAACCTGAGGCAGGCCCAGGGGTTCGCGGTGACGGGCCACGTAGTCGAGAGCCACCTTGGAGAAGTCCGTACCAATGTAGCGTTCGCAGGAAGGAGCGACGCGGAACAGCAGCAGACCCATGCCGCAACCGATCTCGAGGACGCGCTGTGGATTGCCGCGCTGAATACGCGCGACAGTCTGGTCCACCCAGTTACGCATCTGCTCGGGAGGCAAGGCCGAGTTGGTATAGGAGGAGTCCCAACTGACGATGTTGAAGGTCGGATCTTCAAGCTCGACGTTTGCTTGAGCCGTGTAGGCGTGATCGTAGACGGCCTCCCACTGTTCGACCTGCTCGGATCCCAAGTCCTTGGAGTTCTCTTCAGGCCCTTGCCAGTCCGACTCCTGAACCACGTAGGCCACAAGCACCTTCTCTCCCGTGCTGTCCTCGCGCGTCACCACCACCCCTTCGCGAACCGCCGGATGAGCATTCAGACGCGCCTCGATCTCACCTAACTCGATGCGATAACCACGGATCTTAACCTGATTGTCCACGCGGCCAATCAGTTCCAGGTTGCCGTCTTCCATCCAGCGCGCCAGATCCCCGGTGCGGTACATGCGATGCTCAGCACCTTCGATGAAGGGATTGTCGAGGAACCGCTCGGCCGTCAATTCAGGCCGCTCGAAGTACCCTCGCCCTACGCCAATGCCACCCAGGTACAGCTCGCCAGGAACGCCCACGGGCAGGGGGTTCAGGTTCGCGTCCAGCACGTAGGCCAGTTGATTGGCCATGGGCTCTCCGTAGGGGATGCTCGTCCAGACCGGATCCACCTCCAGCACCTCGAAGATCGTGCTGTCCATGGAGCACTCCGTCGCGCCTCCCATACTTATCACCTGCACCTCGTTGACCAGAGCGCGCAGACGGTCGGGCAGGCTCACCGGGATCCAGTCTCCACCAAGCAGAACCAGGCGCAGGCTCTGGGGCGTGCGCTCGGGGTGAACCTCCAGATAGTCCACGAGCATCTTCAGCATCGCGGGCGCGGTGTGCCAGATGGTGACCTGCCTCTGGCTCATCAACTCCGCCCAGTGAGCCGGATCCTGCAAGCGATCGGGCTGAGGCAGGACAATCGTCGCTCCGGCGGCCAAGGTGCCGAACACGTCGTAGGCGCACATGTCGAACGAGAGCGAGGCGAGGGCGATCAACCCGTCCCCCTGCCCCACGGCAAAGCGCCGATTGAAGTCGAGGAAGTTGTTCACCCGCCCCTGATGATTGAGCATCACGCCCTTCGGCGCTCCCGTGGAGCCAGAGGTGTAGATCACGTAGGCCAAGCTCTGGCAATCGGCGCCGCTTTCCACGGGTGAATCGTCAAGGCCATCAAAGGTGGAGCGGTCGTCGAGCAGAACCACCCGCGCATCACTTGCCGGCAATCCACGGGTCAGGTGCGATTGAGTCAAGATGACGCCGACCCGGCTGTCGCGGATCATGTACTCCAGCCGCTCGATGGGATATGCGGGATCCATAGGGACGTAAGCACCACCCGCCTTAGCCAGACCCACGAGCCCAACCACTAGGTCGAGACTGCGCTCCACACTGATGCCCACCATCACCTCGGGGCCCACGCCCAGTCCGGCCAAGTATCGGGCCACCTGATTTGAGCGAGCGTCCAGCTCCCGGTAGGTAAGCTCCTGCTCCCCGAAGGTCGCCGCAATAGCATCGGGGTTGGACTGACTCTGTTCCTCAAAGAGGCCGTGTAAAGTTGCCTCAAGCGGAAAGTCGACGGCCTTGTCATTCCACTCCACAACTACCCGCTCATGCTCGGCGCGCGTCAAGACCTGTGCCGCATCGAGGCTCAGACCGGAGTCCGATGAGAGGCTGCGGAGAAGAGTCGCGAAATGGCCTTTCATCCGATTGATAGACGGCTCGCTGAAGAGTTCCGCGTTATACGTCAGGCTCGGATCCGCCCCGGCCGCAAGATCGAACACAAGGTCCAGATTGGCGCAGGAGTCCGGAACCGGAGCTCCTGGCTCGAGAAGTATCAGAACCTGAAAGAGGTCCCCCGTACTCTCAACGCCCACGCTGGCGAGGATTTCGTCCAACGGGCGAGATTCGACGCCATCGATATCTGCGAGCCCCGCTCGCACTCGTCCAAGCAAAGCAATCAAGCTGGACTCCCCTGCGAGGCTTAGCCGCAAGGGCACCACGCCCCCCGAGCGGGCAAGCCCCAGAACTATGTCATCCTGACCGCAGGTCCGGTACATGAGCGCAAACACCCCGGCCAGCAATGTCTCCTGGAGTGACGAATTCTGGGTCGCGGCCAAGCCCTGCAGGCCTGCAACCAATTCAGCATCGAGCTCAAGAGCCAGCTGCGTAGGGGAGAACAACCGCTCAGGGGAGCGCGCTGTGCTTGTGGGCAGCTCAAGTGCGGGCGGGTGACCAGACAGGGCCCGTGTCCAAAACGAGACAATTGGAGAATGAGGGTCGGAGGGAATCATGGCCAAAGCGAGGTGACTGTTAGACGATATCCCGGCCTAGGGCGACAAGCACCTCAACAGATTCAGTTTCCAGAGCGTAGAAAAGGTCTAGCTGCCGAAATCATCCCTCAGGATTGTTCCCCGTGCGGGGTACTCTTGCCTCGTAGCCACCCCTCGCCACACCCATGCTCTGCAAAACCACGAACTACGCCTTATGCAGCCTGTTGCTCGCCGCTGCGCTTCTAGCTGGCTGCAGCGGAGAAGACCCGCCACCGCGCCCTAACATCGTTATCTACCTGGTGGACACCCTGAGGCAGGACCACCTGGGGCTTTACGGATACGAGCGCGAAACGAGCCCCAGTATAGATGCCCTTGCTGAAGACTCGATCGTGTTCAAGCAGGCCTACGCCACCAGCGCTTGGACCAAAGCTTCTACCGGTTCACTGTTGACCGGCCTACACCCTCGCCAGCACGGGGCCACCTCGCGCAGCAGCCCGCTCTCACCCCAAGCCAAACTACTGAGCGAGTACCTCAGCCCCATCGGCTACTTCTGCGCAGGCATCGTCACCAATCCTTTCGTAGTGGAGCATTGGGGCTTCAACCGAGGGTATGAGGTCTTTGAAGACCTCGGAGAACAGGCCCCAAAAGTGGGGGGCTGGATGCAGATTCAAGCGGAACAGGTCAACCAACGCGCATTCGAAGTTCTCGACGCACGTCCTGAAGACCAGCCATTCTTCCTGTACCTGCATAGCATCGATCCCCATGGGCCCAACACTCCCATCAAACCCTACGACACGCTCTTCACAGACAACCCGCGGCCTCCTGGAGTAGCAAGTATGCTCGCCATGCGGCCCCAGGTGCGCCGAGTCAAGAGCACGATTGCGCTCTACGACAGTGAGATTCGCTACTCAGATGATCAGTTCGGAAATTTCGTCCAGGGATTGAAGGACCGCGGACTCTATGAGGACACGGTCATCTGGTTCGTAAGTGACCACGGGGAGGAGTTCTTGGATCACGGGCGAGGCGGCCACGGAACTCAGATATTCAACGAGGTTGTCGAGGTCCCACTGATACTCAAACTCCCCGGACAGGATCACGCTGGCCACGAGGTGGATACACCTGTGTCTCTGGTGGACGTGATGGTCACGCAACTGAACCTGCTGGAGCATCACGCTCCCGAGACGCTCCCCGGGCGGGATCTCCTCGATCTGCTGGGTACCGATATTCCGGCGGCTCCTGTTTTCTTGGATTTGAACCTAGTGGCAGGTTCAAACAAGACATTGCACGTCTCGAAAGGAATCGTGCTTGGTGACTACAAGTATTTCGAGGAACTATCACCCGAACCTAGGAAGTACCTGTTCAACATTCGCGAGGACCCCGGTGAGACAAACAATCTCTACTCGGAACTCCCTCTGAAAGTGGCCGAATTGGATTTGTTGCTCCGCATGCAACGCTCACGTGAGCGGTCAGGTCTGATCCTCCAAGCCATCAGCAGCAAAGCAACCGAGAACACACAATGGAACTTGACCTTAAGGACGGATGGAAAGTTCGTGGATGTGACGCCCCTCAACCTTGAGGCGACGGATTCCTACAACTATGAAACCGGTGGAACGCACCTGACAATTGAGTGCCTTCTCATGCCGCAGCAGGACAACGTGGTGAAGAAAGGACTGCTCCAAGACAACGACGCCTTTCAAATCCGAGTGGACCCGCCGGACGCCAGGATTTACGTGGAATCAAACGAGTACGGTGGCATTGCTGGAGCCATGCCGATCTTCCTCGGTCCCAAGCGTACGGAAACCGCTGTACCCGTAGATTTCTCGGGAACTCAAGAGGACCTTGGAATGGATGATATCTCGACGCTCTTCACGGAGGCCGAACGCGACCCTGGGAGTTCCATGCAGGGAGTCTTCATCCCGCCCGGCGTGTACGTGATCCGCTTGCCGGACGTAGGCTCGGGCGATATTGAAATCCCCGCTGACATGGTGGAGCGCTTGAAGGCTCTGGGCTACCTGTAGAGATCCCTTGGGCAAGTTGCGGACACAGCTTCGCGGCTCTTAGGGGTACGATGATCTGATGCCTTGAAAGCCCGCCGGGGGCCCATGTGATGATGCTGACCAAGATTTCCACAGCGGCTGTCCTTGCCTGTACGCTCGCCGCCCCGTGTACCGCGCTGCAAGTTCCGCCGGGCTCCCCCATTCCCCCGAAGCTCGACCCCAATTGTGTCGCCGTCGGGGAACGCAAGATCAAGCCGAACGACTTGGCTCAGGAAGATATCTTCGCGGCGGCCATGGCCGTGGATGGCAATGTCGCCCTAGTGGCCTCCGAGTGGGATGACGACCAGGGCAAGGACTCTGGCGCAGTATTCGTTTATCGATGCAACGGCCGTCAGTGGGTAGAAGAGCAAAAACTCCTGCCCGACGACGGCCAAGCGGGTGACAACTTTGGGCGCTCACTAGAATTAGATGGCAACCTGGCCGTCGTCGGAACCCATTGGGACGACGACAACGGCGAGAAAAGCGGCTCGGTCTATGCTTTCCGCTACAACGGAACCAGCTGGGTTCAGGAGCAGAAGCTCCTGGCCAGTGATGGATCAAAAGATGACCGCTTGGGCAATACGGTTTCCATCGACGGCAACGTGATTGTCGCTGGCGCCTGGAAGAAGAACGGGGGCGGCAAGAGTTCCGGAGCAGCCTACGTCTACCGCTTCAATGGACTGCAGTGGGTACAAGAGCAGAAGCTCATAGCCTCCGACAGGGATGCCAATGACGGCTTCGGGCGGCACGTCAGCGTGAGCGGAAACGTTATCGCCGTGGGCACCTGGAAGGACGATGATGGAGCCTCGAATGCAGGCGCGGTGTACATGTTTCGCCACAACGGAACCAGCTGGGTCCAGGAGCAGAAGCTCGTGGCCTCCGATGCCAGTACCAACAGCTTTCTGGGCTGGTCTGTGTATTTGGACGGCCGCACCGTCGTGGCCGGGGCGTTCGGAGATAGCCCTAAGGGCACACAATCGGGAGCCGCCTATGTCTGGCGTCATGACGGGGCCAGTTGGGGCCACGAGCACAAGATCGTGCCGCAGGATGGTGCTGCCTACGACTACTTCGGGTTCTCTATAGCCCTCGACGGTGACAACCTAGCTGTGGGCGCCTCGGTGAAGCTGACGGAGGTTTTGGGCCCGGGAGCGGTGTACCTCTACCGCTACCGCAACAATAAGTGGTCCAAGTTCCGCAAGGTGGTGCCCTCCGATGGTGCACCCCAGGATGCTTTCGGGTTTCACCTCGCTCTCAAAGGAAAGCTATTGGTAACCGGGTCGTGGCGAGACGATGATGCGGGTGCCGACTCGGGTTCGGCCTACCTGTACACCTTTCCTGACCTGTAGCGCCGTTTGCGTTTACCCCTGTTTCGGTTTCTTACGAATGCCCCAGTCGAGCGGACCTGACCCACCCTCCCGGCAGGGACTCTCTCCCGCGCGGCGGGCCCTGTTAGCCAAGATGCTCAAGAAGAAGGGCATGGCGGCGCCTGCAGAGGAGCAGGCTATCCCCCGCCGGCCCGATTCTGGGCCAGCCCCATTGAGCTTCGCTCAGGAGGCCCTGTGGTTCCTCGACCAGCTCGAGCCCAACGAGGCGCGCAGCAACCAGCCTGGGGCCGTCCGCCTCAGTGGACAGTTGGACATGGCGGCACTAGAAAAGACGCTGGGCGAGATCATTGCGCGCCATGAGCCCCTGCGCATGAGTATTGAGACGAGGGACGGGCGGCCCTACCAAGTGGTTACAGCACCAGAGCCCTTCCAGCTTTCCATCTCAGATCTGTCCGACCGGTCCCTGGGAGATGCCGAGAAGGAAGCCACACGCCTGGCAACAGAGGATGCCCACAAGCCATTCGATCTGGCCCGCGGACCTCTCTTTCGAACGTTTGTCATGCGCCTGGCAGAGCACGACCACATTCTTGTATTGAATTTCCATCACATTGCAACCGATGGGTGGTCCATGGGAGTGTTCACCGAGGAGTTCAAGGATCTCTACAGCGCCTTCCAAGCCGGAAAGTCATCGCCTCTGGATGAGCTTCCGATTCAGATGGGCGACTTCGCGGCCTGGCAACGCGAGACGCTGCAGGGGCCCAAGCTTGAAGAGCACCTCGCCTACTGGCGCGAGCAATTGTCCGGCGACCTCATCAGTGCCGAAGTCCCCACCGATCACCCGCGCCCTGCCGTTCAGTCCTTCAAAGGTCGCCACGCCGCCATCCGTCTGCCAAAGGATTTGAGCAACCGCCTGCGCAAGCTCTCCCAAGACCAAGGTGTGACGTTGTTCATGACCTTGAACGCAGCCTTCCTGGCCCTCCTGCACGATGTAGGCAAACACACAGACATGCTGATCGGATCTGCAGTTGCGCACCGCAACCGTAGCGAGCTCGAGGGGCTAATTGGCTTCCTTGTAAACATGCTGGCATTGCGCACGGACCTCTCTGGGAATCCAGGATTCGACGAGCTCTTGAAACGCGTACGGACCACGACCATCGGGGCCA
>Ga0302120_10001786_pt1 | contig 10073 bp, 7 predicted proteins | sample AG5_Bottom_MG_FD_203118 | JGI IMG/M metagenome (GOLD analysis project Ga0302120, IMG submission 203118) | Marine microbial communities from Western Arctic Ocean, Canada - AG5_Bottom | ecosystem: Environmental > Aquatic > Marine > Oceanic | place: Canada: Western Arctic Ocean | collected 2017-10-01 | reverse complement strand
GTTTTGGGTGGTTTGATCAGCGAGAGGACCCTTGAGCGCGAGAGCAAAATCCCGATTCTGGGGGACATTCCGATCCTCGGCAACCTGTTCAAGAGCAAGTTCAAGGAGAAGCAGCAGACCAATGTGCTGTTCTACATTCGCCCGCGCGTGTTGCAGGGCGGAGACCTGAACGCCGGCTTCGGGGACTGACGAGTCGCCAGCGCAGGTTGGCGGCGGGTACTGCTGTGGCAGTGGGGGACACCGAGGGCGCAATCCACCCTGTCTCAGTCTGATCTAGGAGTTCGATCCCCGGACCATGTGGTCGATTATGGGATCGGCGTCTTGACTTGATCACGACTGGACTTCACCGGGCTGCGTCATACTTCTAGCACCCTGCAGGGCGGTTGTATGTCTCAAAACCAAACGCTTAGGGGGTCAGACTCCATCGGAGCATGTGCTTGGGAGTATTCAAATTGAGACGGTGTGGCCCTCCGGTCATTGGGGGAATCGGGAATTGCCGCAGGATTGGGATGTGGCGAAAGGGCTCTGAGTTTCTTTGCATCCGATTGCCACGCCTTCCCCTGAACTCCGCCCAATCACGGGCACCTCTCTTCTCTCGAACCTATAACTCTCCCATGGACATCCCCCTCACTCTTAAGCGTGCATCCCTCGCAGCCGCAATGTTGACCCTTTGCGGGTCAGCGGCAGCCCAGGGCCAAACCGCCCTTTTGGCCGACGGCACCACCCTTAGCATTAAATTCCCCCTTGCGGAGTTCACGACTGAAGGTGCGATCTTCGACCTCAACACGACTACAAAGCAAATCTTTGTCACCGGGATTGGTGTCACTGTCCCGACGTCGGTTGATGGCGTGGCGGTTGTCATTCATGGTACTGGTGATGGAGGACTCGTCGACGCCAACGGTGTAGTCATTCCTGGATCTGTCCACGGAATTCAGGCCCATAATTTCGACCGTCTGTTGGACGCGAATTCCATTGCGGGTGGTCGAGGCCTCGGTAACACCACTGACATTAATTTCTCTGGAGCTGCCCGTTCAATCTTCAGCACGGATCGTTTTGTGATGAACCATGCCATGGGAAGCCCCGTGCAGGTCAAGATGTTTGATCAGTTCACAGCTCAACGGGACGCTGCTCTTGCGGCACACGGCGCGGTCGTGACCCCCGTCCCTACCATTCCCAACGCACTACTCGGGAGCTACCCCTCCATGTCCGGTGGCACATGTAAGTCTGCGGGCCATGTTTATCTCGACAGTGCTAATAACGAGTATTACATCCCCGACCTTGAAGTCGTGATCGAACTGTCCGAGAACGTTGTTGGTGGGCTTGTGAGATCTGTTGCCCTCCCGGTAGTTGACCCTGCCACGGGCGTAACCACTCAGCGTGGAAGCATGGTCGTTGGCAACATGATCATCATGCTCAACCAGGACCCCCGCTTTGGGGCTGACAGCTTAGGTCTCGGACTCTCGACCATTCCTAGCTCCGTGATGTGGGCCAATCTGCAGGTTGGTACGTTGGTGACCGTCGTCGGTCATATGATCGGCGAGGACTTCATGTACGGGCAGTGGGTCGAAACCGACGCGGTTGACGTGGACGCACCTCCGCAGATCACCGCGGAGCAGTGGCTCTTCAGGGACGACGCGGACCGTATTCGCTTCCGCGGCTTCCTCGACAAGCCCTTTGTGCGTGACGCCAACGGCAACAATACCGCTACTTTGCTTCAGTTGCATGTACAGTTGATTTCTAACGGGGTTATTGAACTTGACCGCCTAGAAGACTTGACCGTCGACCTCACCGGAGTTGGTCAGTACAGGGTTCGCAGCCGAGACGAAGTGGACGTTGCCACCATTACCCAGGTTTCAATGTACGCCACTGATCCGACTGATGGTTCTGAAGTGGTTAGGTCTACCTGGAACCGTGTTGACGTGCAGTGATCCTCAGACGATGAACGGAAGTTGATTCTTTTTAAAGAATACGACCCGGAGCAGTGATTTGCTCCGGGTCGCATTGTTTTGTAGAAGCCGGATGCGCGAGAAGTGTCTGAACCTATGACAGGTCTCTTCCCGACTGCTGTGGCGGCAGGAGCCTCAAAGTACGCAATCCACACCCGGATCCTCCGCAGATCGCCGCGGAGCAGCGGCTCCTCAGGCACGAGGCGGCCCGCACTCGCTTTCACGGCTTCCTTGACCAGCCCCGAATGCTTATGCCCACCAGCAAGTATGCCGACACCTTCCTGGCCGGGCATGTACCGTTCAAGGGCAAGGAGGTGGTTCTTTTGGGCCCGCCAGGGGCCCTGAGCATCGCCCCCTTGACCGGAATTGCTCAATACAGGGTTCGCAGCCGAGACGAAGTGGACGTTGACACCGTTGACGAGCAGGCCATGCACGCCATAGATCCTACTGCCAACGCGGAAGTGCTCAGGACCCTGTTTGTGCCTGTTGACGTGCAGTGATTCCCAGAGGCTAAGCGGAAGTTGATTCCTTCCAGAGAATGCGACCCGGAGCAGTGGTTTGCTGCGGGTCGCATTCTCTTGTAGAAGCCGGATGCGCGAGTAGTGCCTCCACCCATGACAGGTTTCTCCCTGCCGGCGTTGGCTCCAGGGGATTCAGGGTGCGGAATCCACTGTGTCTCAGTCTGATCTAGGAGCTCGATCACAGGACTAGGTGGTCGAATATGGGATTGGTGTCTTGGATTGATCGCGAACGGACTTCACGGGGCCGCGCCTTCCTTCTGGCGCCCTGCAAGGCGGTTGTATGTGTCGAAACCGAGCGCTTGGAGGGCCAGACTCCATCGGGGTAGGTGCTTGGGAGTATTCAAAGTGAGACGGTGTGCCCCTCAGGTCGTAGCGGGGAATCGGGAATTGCCGCACGGTAGGGTTGTGGCGAAAGGGCTCTGAACTTTTCTGCATCCGATTGTCACTCCTTTCTCCTGAACCCGCCCGATCACGGGCACGACCTTCCTCTCGAACCTATAACTCTCCAATGGACATTCCCCTCACTCTCAAGCGTGCATCCCTAGCAGCCGCAATGCTGACCCTTTGCGGGTCAGCGGCAGGCCAGGGCCTCACCGCCCTTTTGGCCGACGGCACCAGCCTGAACATTAAATTTCCCCTTGAGGAGTTCACGACTGAAGGCGCGATCTACGGCCTCGACACGGCTACAAAGCAAATCTTTGTCACCGGGATTGGTGTCACTATCCCGGTGTCAGTTGATGGCGTGAAGGTTGTCATTCACGGTACTGGCAATGGAGGAACCCTCGACGGCGCCGGTGTAGTCATTCCTGGATCTGTCCACGGAATCGAGGCTCATAACTTTGACCGACTGCTGGACAAGAATGCCGTCGCGAATGGGTCAGCCCCAGGTAACGCCAGTGGCATTAATTTTGCGGGAGCTGCCCGTTCAATCTTCAGCACGGACCGTTTTATGATGGACCACGCCGGCACCCGCATTGAGGGTCAGATGTTCAACCAATTCGCCACTGTTAGGAATACGGCCCTTCTTAGGCATATAGCGGTGCTTCCCACCACGCCCCTTTCCGTCCCCAGTTCGGTCGGTCTCGCCGGAGACTACCCCTCCATGTCTGGTGGTACATGCAAGTCTGCGGGCCATGTTTATGTAGACCTTACGACTTCCCCACCTAACGAGTATTACATCCCCGACCTTGAAGTCGTGATTGAATTGTCCGAGAACGTTGTTGGTGGGCTTGTGAGGTCCATTTCCCAACCCATTGTTAACTCCTCAGGCGTAACTGTTGAGCGTGGAAGCATGGTCGTTGGCGACATGATGATCATGCTCAACCAGGACCCCCGCTTTGGAGCTGACAGCTTAGGTCTCGGAGGCTCGACCATTCCGAGCGCCGTAATGTGGGCCAACCTGGAGATTGGTTCGTTGGTGACCGTCGTCGGTCACATGATCGGCGAAGACTTCATGTATGGACAGTGGATCGAGACCGACGCGGTTGACGTCGGCGCTCCTCCGCAGATCACCGCGGAGCAGTGGCTCTTCACGGACGCTGCGAATCGTATTCGCTTCCGCGGCTTCCTTGACAAGCCCTTCGTGCTTGACAACGCGGGCAGCAATACCACCACCTTGATGAACTTGCATGTCGCGTTTAAGGACGCCAGCGGACTCACTCTTCTTGACCGGCTAGAAACCCTGACCATCGACCCCCTGACCACCGTTGGTCAGTACAGGGTTCGTAGCCGGGAGGAAGTGAACGTTGCCGACGTGGCCCAGATTGAAATGTACGCGACGAATCCGATTTCCGGTCTGGAAGTGATCAGAACTATCTGGATGCGTATTGACGTGGAGTGATCCCCAGGGGATAAACGGAAGTCGTTTATTTCCAGAGAACGCGACCCGGAGCAGTGATCTGCTCCGGGTCGCGTCTTTTTGTAGAAGCTGGTTGCGCGAGAAAGGTCTCCGTCCATGACAGGTCTCTTCCAGGCTGCATGCTGGCGCGGGTCGGCTCCTTGGGGGCACCTTGTGGGCGCGGAGGAAACCCCGCCAGCTTGACCTTCAACTCCGTCTACTTTGTGGATGTGGATGTGGATGTGGATGTGGCTGTGGCTGTTCGAGAGGTCTGGCGTGAGTCATTTGGATCGGATGGATCTTCTGCGGCCTCTCCCATGGGGGCTGGTCCCAGGGGACCGTCCGCGGCGGGAGTCTGACTGCGCTTTGACACAGGACTTTTCGGCCTCCGGGATACGTCTGGGCTGGGCGGCGACTACTATGGGAATAAGGCCCCGACCCGGGCGTCTTCCTTTCCTGATGCAACTGCAACGAACCCCGACCGACCCCAACAAGCGCGGGGCAGCCTTGATGCTGTCCTTTCTGGTGCTGATCGTGATCCTGATGATCTGTTATCAGATTACGCGCACCACCGGCATCGACCGCATTGAGGCCCAGCGCACCCAGACCCTGACGGGTATGGACTACGCGATCAGCTCGGCATTCCTTCAGGTTGCCGAGGACTTGCTGGCGGATGTGGAAGCCGAGGGGGGCGAAGAGGCCGCTGGTGGCGCGGCGGTGGACCCGATGGCCGGCGGAATGGGTGCTGACGGGGGGGGCGATGAGAGCGCTGCATCCTCTGGTGGTACCGGAGCCTCGGACTCGCAAATGGACGCTTGGGCCATGCCCCAGGTCACCATGATCGGCGAACAAGAAGTGCGCATCACGGTGGTGGACGAGGACCGCAAGTTCAACGTGCTCAACATGCTGGTGGAGGACGAAGAGGAAGCGAATGAGAATCGCGAAATCGTCGCACGCATCCTGGACAATTGTCGCGAGGGGACCCTGGCGGACATCAACCGCGGGGATGCGGACTTGATGTCGCGCGTCATGTACGAGCACTTCACCCGGCGTGCGGATTCTCTGTTGCCCCAGCCGACCTTGCTGTCTGACGGTGACGACCCTGAACCGGACCAACCTGCTATGCCCCTTAGCTTGCGCGAGATGGTGGTACTGGAACCCTTCCAAGAACAGCACTTCATGGATTTCTTTGACGCGGACGGGGAGCGCGTGCATTCCATTGAACAATTCCTGACCATTTGGACTTCTCCCGCTACCTTCACTGCGCCCGATGCGGTGGGGGGCTATGAGGTCAACATCAACACCGCGCCCCTAGCCGTGCTGGTTGCTTTGTTTGATTCCCGGGCAGTGGATCCGCGCCTCTGGGACGAAATCTTGGCCTACCGCAACGAGCCGGAGGAACTCGATCAGGACGAAGAGGAGATCGAGCCCTCCTATGATGAGTTTGGCAACGAGGTGGTGCAGAAGAAATTCTTCGACACCGTCGATGAGCTTACGGAGGTCCGCACATGGGACGCTCTGGAGGCCGAAGACCAGCAGCCGATCCAAGAGCGCTTGATCACCTCTAGCCGTGTGTTCTCGATCTACGCGGTGGCACGTCAGTCCACCGCTGCCCGGGAGAACCAGATCTTGGAATTTACGGATCGGAACTCGCGTGAACAGTACGAGCGCAGTTCGACCCACCTTCTGCGCGTGGTGCGCCAGGTGGTTTGGCGTCAGGAGGCGGATGATGGGGCGGTGATCGTTCCGCTCCTGCCCTGGGAGGTCCTGGGGAGTGCTCCCCTGGACCTGCTCGATTTCCCGGACGACCTGTGAGCCGTCGCGCGCAAGTTAGGGGGACAGCTGCCCCAGACCCCGTCCGGCGCATGGTTTTTCACCACCTCTTGGCCGCCACGGCGGAGGAAATGGGTGAGTCCCTGATGCGGGCCGCTTTTTCCCCCAACATTCGCGAGCGCCGGGACTTTTCTTGCGCCCTGTTTGATGCCTCGGGGGAGACCATCGCCCAGGCCGCACACGTGCCGGTGCACTTGGGTTCTGCTCCCCTGTCCCTGCGCGCGGTGATGGAGGACCTGACCCTTGGGCCCGGAGACTTGGCCCTGGTCAATGACCCCTTCCGAGGGGGGACGCATCTGCCGGACCTGACCGTGGTGGCGGGGGTCTTTGAGCCAGGCAGTTCGACTCCCCGCTTTTACTGTCTGAACCGCGCCCATCACGCGGACATGGGGGGCGCGCACCCAGGTTCAATGGCGCCGGCGGCAGACATTCACGGGGAGGGTCTGCGCATCCCCCCGGTGATGTTGGTGCGAAAGGGGATCGTGGACCCGGGCATCTTGGCGATGTTCTTGGCCAACACCCGCGTGCCCCATGAACGGCATGCGGATCTGCTGGCCCAATGGTCTGCTTGTCAGGTGGGGGTCAAGCGCATGCGGTCGCTGATGGCCGAATATGGAGCCACGCAACTGGCGGCTCGCGCCTTGGAACTGATTGATTGGACCGAAGAACGCACTCGTTTGATGCTGGGAGACTTGCCCAGGGGGACCTGGAGCGTCGAGGACACCCTAGAGCTTGCCGCTGGAGGGCAGGCGACCCTGCGCCTGGAGTGGACTCTTTCCAAGAACCGCTGCCGGTTTGACTTTCGCGCCAGCGATCCCGCAGTGCTCGATGGCATCAACACGGTGCACGCAGTGGTGCTTTCCGCCGTGCACTACTGCTTGAGGCTGTTGCTCCCCGATGGCACGCCCACCAACGGAGGAATCGCTCGCTGCGTCGAGGTCTTGACGCGCCCCGGATCGGTGATCGACGCCAGCTATCCCTCTCCCGTGGCGGCGGGCAATGTGGAGACGAGTCAGCGCCTGGTGGACTTGGTTCTGGCGGCTTTCCGGTGTGCTCTGCCAGATGTTTTGCCCGCGGCCTCCGCAGGCACCATGAGCAACCTGACCCTGGGCGCCCCAGACGGCAGCTGGTCCTACTACGAAACCCTCGCGGGGGGCGCGGGGGGAGGTCCTGCCGGTTCTGGCGCCCATGCGGTCCACACCCACATGACGAACACGCGTAACACCCCCGTGGAGGTTTTCGAGCGAGCGGTCCCCCTGCGGGTGTTGTCCACCACCGTGCGCCGTGATTCGGGTGGGCAGGGCCGGGCTCGCGGGGGCGATGGAATCACCCGGCGCCTGTTGGCTCTGGCTCAGATCAAGGTGGGCTGGAGCGCCCAGCGCCAGAAGAGCGGCCCCCCCGGGGCGTTCGGGGGCGGGTCAGGAGCTTCGGGTGGTGCAGAGGTGCGCAGGAGTGAGGGCGGTACCATCGATTCCCTGCCAGGGCAGGCAGCGCTGACGCTGAACCCAGGGGACGAGATTGCGGTGCACACTCCCGGCGGCGCTGGGCACGGCAGACCGCCAACCCAGAAGAACTGACAACGGTGCTTGAGAAAGGCCCCCGTCCCGGTGACAATCTCCGCCGCCCCCTTCTCTGTCCCCCCCAATAACAGCCGGTCCCCGTTTCTGCCATGTCGAGTTTGTGTGTATTTGGTGCCCAATGGGGCGATGAAGGGAAGGGCAAGATTATTGATTCCTTGGCCCATGACGCGGATGTGATCGTGCGCTACCAGGGTGGTTCCAATGCGGGCCACACGGTGATCGTGGGGGCCGACAAATACGTGCTGCACCTGATCCCCTCGGGCATTTTGCACAAGGGCAAGGTCAACGTGATCGGCTCTGGTGTGGCCATCGACCCCTTGACCTTGCTTGAGGAAATCGCAGGCTTGAGGGAGCGCGGCGTCAGCGTGACCCCTGACAATTTGCGTATCGCTGCCAACGCTCACGTGATTTTCACCCATCACAAGCGAATCGATGGCTTGGCCGAACGCTGGCGCGGCTCCGGTCGCATCGGTACAACTGGTCGGGGGATTGGTCCCTGCTATGCGGACAAGGCCGCGCGTACGGGCTTGCGTATCTGTGACCTCTTGGATCAAGATCGTTGCCGCGAGCGTTTGACGTCTGCCTTGGCAGAGAAGAACGCCCTGATCGAAAAGGTGCATGGGGAAGAGCCCCTCTCCCTGGATGAGGAACTCGACCGCTACGCTGCCGTCGGTGATGCCCTGCGCCCCTTCGTGCGGGATACGGGTGCCGAAGTGCGTGACGCCTATGCCGCTGGGCAGCGCGTCTTGTTCGAGGGTGCCCAGGGAATGATGCTGGACCTCGATCACGGCACCTATCCATTCGTGACTTCCTCTTCCACCGGTGTTGGTGGAATTTCAAGCGGCGCAGGTTTCTCGCCTCGGCACATCGAGCGGGTCGTGGGTATTGCCAAGGCCTATTGCACCCGGGTTGGGGAAGGTCCTTTTCCCACGGAGCTCACCGATGAAACCGGGGCACGCATCCAAAAAGTAGGTAACGAATTTGGCGCAACCACCGGCCGCCCCCGTCGCGCGGGCTGGTTCGATGCGGTAGCCGTACGCTATGCCTTTGACCTTTGTGGCGCGGATGGCTGGGTCGCGACCAAGCTCGACATTCTGAGTGGTTTTGAAACCCTGCGCGTGGGTGTTTCCTACGAGATTGACGGCGAGACCTTTGAGCGTTATCCCGCGCACCTGCCCTCCCTCGATGGAGTCCAAGTGACCTACAAGGACTTTCCCGGCTGGCAGGAGGACATCGCAGACGTGCGTTCATGGGAGGACTTGCCCGAGAAGGCCCGTGCCTTTGTGGAGGCCCTTGAGGACTTAGTGGCCTGTCCCGTGGATTTGGTTTCCGTCGGTCCCGATCGCGAGGCCATGCTCACTAGGCCCAAGTGAGGACCCGGGCAAACGCATCAGTGCCGCCCACTCCGTTCCATGCCCCGACCGCCTATCCAACGCCCTGACCTGCCCGGTCCATTTCCCGAGCACATCGCCATCGTCATGGATGGCAACGGGCGATGGGCGCAGCGCCGTGGTCAGCCCAGGGTCTTCGGGCATCGTGCCGGCGTGCAAACCGTGCGCGCCATCACCACCGCTTGCGCGCGCATGGGCGTTGGCAGCTTAACCCTGTATGCGTTTTCCGTTGAGAATTGGCAGCGGCCGAATGCCGAAGTGCGCACCTTGATGCGCCTACTGCGCGTGTTCCTGTGGCGCGAGCGTGCGACCCTCATGGAGAACGGCGTGCGCCTCAAGTGCATTGGCCGTCTGGATGACTTGCCTGATCGGGCACTGCGAACCCTGCGTCAAACCGAAGAGTTGACCGCCAACAATGACGGGCTCGTGTTGCGCCTAGCACTGTCCTATGGTTCCCGCTCCGAGATCGCCGATGGCATGGCGGCAGCAGCTCGAGATGTGGCGGCGGGCAAGCTTGATCCCGATTCCATCGACGAAGAAACCCTGCGCGGCTATCTGTACGACCCCGAGACACCGGACCCCGATCTAATCATCCGCACAGGAGGCGATCTCCGCCTGTCGAACTTTTTGCTCTGGCAGGCGAGTTACGCGGAGCTCTATGTGACCGACCTTTGTTGGCCGGATTTCGGAGAGGAAGCACTACTGGAGTCGTTTCGTGCTTTTGCCCAACGCCAGCGCCGGTTTGGAGGTCTCCCCCCCGAAGGCGGAGAGGCCGAGCAACCCGGCAAGACTCCACCGCCCGAACAGTCCGTCGTCCAACCCAAGCCCAGCCAAACATGAGTCCTCGCGTGGTTAAGATTCTCAAGCGCACCCTGGTGGGGGGCAGCATCGCTGCCGCTCTGTGGCTTCTTCTCGCTCAAGCTGAAGGGCCCGAAGGCATCCGCATCCTGGCCCCGGTCCTTGCG
>Ga0302120_10001782_pt1 | contig 10075 bp, 6 predicted proteins | sample AG5_Bottom_MG_FD_203118 | JGI IMG/M metagenome (GOLD analysis project Ga0302120, IMG submission 203118) | Marine microbial communities from Western Arctic Ocean, Canada - AG5_Bottom | ecosystem: Environmental > Aquatic > Marine > Oceanic | place: Canada: Western Arctic Ocean | collected 2017-10-01 | reverse complement strand
ACATTCATCTGCGATTCTTGTCAAGTCTGAAATCAAGTTTATGTGAACTCCAGAACGAATCATCCAATGCAAGTCGAAAGTTGAACCGAATGAGTGAGCCCAAGGTAGGAACGCAGCATTCTTATCGCCGACATAGATTGTGAATGTTGACTGAACACAAAGAATATTGGATAATGTATTCCAATTAGAAAGCATTACTCCCTTTGGATTTCCTGTTGTTCCAGATGTGTAAATCAATGTATTAAGTGCGAATGGGTCATCTGCGATTTCAAAATCTCCAGCACTACGTCCAGCGCTAACAAATTCTGCCCATGTGTGGACAGTTACTCCTTCCGGAGGTAGTTCATTTGCAGGTTCATCACCAATCAATAATACTCCAGCAGACGGCCAACCAGCAGCATCTGCTGGCATTGTTTTTACCAATTTGTCCAATGTTGCTGAATTTTGAATTGCGATAAGTGATGGTGCTGAATCGTTCAAGATAAATGCCCATTCTTCAGGATGTTGGTGAGTATACATTGCTGTATAAGCTGCACCGATTGCGTTTGCTCCATAGGATAATGCAGCCCACTCTACTGAATTGTTGAGAATTAATGCAACTCTGTCACCCTTAGAAACGCCGATTGAATTCAATTGCTTACCAACAGAAGTTGATAATTCTCCAAAGGTATTGTAATCCAAATGAACTCTATCCATTCCTTCAGCAGGAATATATCCAAAACAATCCAATTTTCCAAATCGCCCAACACTTGTCATCAACATTTGGTATAAAGTCCGAGGATCATCTCCCTCAGGTATCTTCCATTGTCGGTCGTCCGATTGTTTTTCCCAAGCCATCTGCTGCTCTGCCATACTCACTAAGTGTGGCATCAAACACTTAAACAATGGGCCGGTTTCACAATGGAAGACATTTCGACTTACTAAGCAAAAGTTCATTCTTCGTCTTCACGACGTGTCGTGAAAATGAATCCTATAGCGATTGCAGCAATAGTTCCAACAACACCGATTGCAGGTAATCCTCCACCCGAGCTACTGCCACTACTCATGATGAGAATTGACATAGTTCCAGTATTACCATTAACAGTTCCATCAAAGGCCGTAACTGTGCATGTGATAAAGTCCGCAGTTGCGTATCCAGAAGACAATGTATCCGTGGTCGCACCAGAAACTGCAACGCCATTTATCGACCACTGAATCAGTGAAGCATCAGGGTCCATATCTGGGTCGCTATATGTGTAAGAACAGGTCAGTGTATCGGTTTCAATTGGTGATGCTGGCGTGATAATTACGTTGGAGACCGATGGTGCAGTGTTGTTAGGAGGTTGAACAAAATAATATCGATTCATGGTGTTTCCTTGAGCCATTCCATCATGTGCAATCGCTTCACAGTGGACAATATCACCAACAACAAAACTGCCTGCAGGAATAATATTATTCAAAATGCCAGTACTGATTTGGACATTGTTAACATTCCAAGTAAAAATTGATTGATCAGGGTCGTTATCAGGGTCACTGTAGTATGCACCTTGCGAATAACAATCTAGTGCATCGCCTGAATAGGCAACAGGGATCTGTAGCGTGTACGCGATACTAGGTGGTGAATTTACCGCAGTACCTGTGATGGTGAAACAGGTTGTTCCACCGTTATCCGTAAGGAAGACATTCGACTCATACAGGTTCGCTAATACACAGTAATCGCCTGGACCAAGTCCAGTAAAGGTGTCGTAGAAGTTGATGTTGACAGAATTTGCAACCCAAGTGTACATTCCCGAAAGAACGTAATTGGTTGAACCAACTTCAAAGACATAATACTCCAAGGTATAATCAGCACCTGTACGAGTACAATTTACGTAGAATGTTGCATCTTGGTCATCTCCATTTGCATAGGTCGAAGCATCCATCCAACTCCAAACTACTGTGTATGAACTATTCAAGCCACAAGGGTCGAGGGGGGTGCTTCCTCCACCGCCGCTGCTATTCCCAGTCACTGTGAAACAGGTGACTTCAAAATCGACGAATTGGTATGCTCCACCACTGACCATGTAGAGTGTTGCATTGACACAGTACGTGCCTTGTGCAAGGTTACTCCAGGAGTCATCCATTGACTCATAGGAATCGGTTTCAGTCCAGTTCCATACTGCGAAATCACTCCATGCCCCGCCACTTGTAGAATATGCAAAGACATGTAATTCGTAATCCTTGGTGTTAACACTACAATTGACATAGTAATCTGGATACACCGTTGTTCCTTGCGGATAACTTTGTGCATCGGTCCAAATCATCAAGTCGGTCAATGAAGGGTCATTACCGCACGTAAGCATAGTGTAATTCTCTGTTACTGGAGTCATTGTCATCAAGACAGTTCCACTGCTTTGGAAGGTTAATCCAGAAACGAAGGCATTTGGATCGTTAGGATCAAGCATTTCTGATGCCTCAATTCCACGAACGGACATTCGTTCAACAGGTGTTGAGAAGATGTAAGCAACACCACCGTAAATGTCAATATTTGAATCGTACCAACCATTGGTTCCGTAAAAGTACAAATCAAACACATCATCACCATAACCCAGTGGAATCTCAACAGACACAATAGAAGGGCCGCTGTAAACAACATAATCATAACCAACTGCGACAATTGGGTCAATCCAAACTCCTGCTCCAGATTGATTAAAGAAGAACCAGAATGAATTGGTCTGATTCAAACAATCATTAATAGTTACGTTCATCGAGGCATTCCAAGCAATGTTTGAACAGTTGACTATGGGCATAATTGGGTTTGTTTGATTGTTACCGGCAGTATTGTTACCAGCGGTGTTATTTCCGCCGGTATTGTTGCCACCAGTATTGTTTCCGCCGGTGTTATTACCGCCAGAAGAACCATTGACAACCCAAAAGCAAGTTTCTTCAAAGTCTAAGAATGCCCCAGCTTCATACAAAGTGGCATTCATACAATATTCTCCAGCACCAAAATTCGCGTTATTATCGGAGAATTGCATAGGATTCCACTGGGCAGTCCAACCGAACCAAGGGCTACCTCCGTAGAGAACAGTTGTTGTATTACGAATCCACGAATCAATAGTGTAGTTATTCCCAAGAATTGTGCAATTGACCTCATAGCCCATATTGACGGTATCGCCAACTGTATAGGTAGTTGCATCAGTCCAAATCATCATGTCGGTTAGATTGCTGTAATTCCCGCAATTATTGTTACTACCAGTATTATTGCCACCAGTGTTGTTACCGCCAGTGTTGTTACCGCCAGTGTTGTTACCGCCAGTGTTGTTACCGCCAGTGTTGTTACCGCCAGTGTTGTTACCGCCAGTGTTGTTACCGCCAGTGTTGTTACCGCCGGTATTGTTGCCACCAGTGTTATTGCCACCAGTGTTATTGCCGCCAGTATTGTTTCCAGTTCCGTTTCCACCGCCACTTGCGTTAGTTAAAGTGAAGCAAGGGTAATCACTGTCAACATAATTGGTTGTATTACCGATAATTTCCCAAAGTGTTGCATTTACACAATAAGTTTCTCCTGCGGTCAAGTTTGTCCATGCTTCACTCATGTATTCACTATTATTGGTCTCATTCCAGTTCCAGCTAGAGTAACTAGACCACGCAGCAGAACCATTGGCCGCTTGTTGAGAGGTGATCTCAATTGTAGCCTCAAGGAGGTAATTATTTCCAGCTACAGTACAATTGACCAGATAATAGCCAAGTACAGCACCTGTCCATGTACTCCAACCAGATGAATCAGTTGAAGCCCAAAGATCGGTTAGGGATGAGTTTGAACCGCATGATGTGTTGTTTCTTGCAGATGTCAAAGAAGGGATTTCAACATCCTCTTCAAGAATTTCATCGTCCACTACGGTTGGTAATTGAGCAAATCCATTTGATAGAATTTGGACAAATAGTAAAATGGTAATTGCAGCCATTGACATTTTTTGCATAAATGACCCACTGGACAACTGTATATAAATTGGTATTATTATTTAAAAAATACTTCAAAATCATCATTCCAATCAACATCGGTAGCATCGAACCATTGTTGTGGATTTTGATAGGCACCAGATTGACTATTTTTACGTATATTCTTAGCCCTTTGACTTACCAGTTTCCAAGCAGTTTTCTCTCCGATGCCAGGAATCGCTTCAAGTTGCTTTTGTGATACATTGCTATGATTTAGATTAATTTCTACTCCAGTGATCGAACGAGCACCATGCCCTGTGACAATTATATCTGATTGAGTTTCCAATGGAATATGGTATTCAACTCCAATCAGTATTGGATATGCACCTATTTGACGGCCAAAAGAAATACCCGCCTTACCATGGCAATCTTTGCTTGTATGTGCTTCTGTTTGATGCACTGCAAGGCGAGTTCTTCCATCATGAGTTTCCCAATGCACATTGCATAACTTTTCACCCAAAGGGAATAACTCCTGTAATAAGGGTCCGTCAATGTTGTCTCTAACGCTTGATTTGAAGGAATTGAAGTCTTTTTGCGAAATATCCTGGAAACCTTCACCTTCTACTTGGCGTATGTTGATTCTACGAAGCAGTAATCCTTCATTACGAATCTCGTGTAATAGATTGAGGTTTAGATCATATGATGCAGAAGATTCACCATTTAGCCCAGCAATAAAGTTCAGTCCCGGTAGCAGATTTGGTAATCCGCGTGCTCCACGTCCTCGACCATGCTTATTGATGAGGCGAATTGCACTCTTCAGTTGCTTAGCATCACAGTTCAACCAATTTGCTTGATGGACATTAGGGTCAGCGGATTCTAGTCCAAAGGAGAGAACAGCACCATCGGATAGTGTTTCAACCAATGTTTTTGTTATCTCTTCGGATTGTTCAAGATGTTGTGCAATAATAGATGGATTGCCATTATCTGTATGAAGGATGCCAAGACGTTCATCTTCTCTTAATCCATGTAGTAATTGAGCGATAGGTTCGGGATTAGGAATCGGATATTCAAGTTCTTGAACACCATCGGCCATGTAGGTGTATGTGTCGGTCATACCACCAAGACGAACATGCTCAACACCTGATTCATGAGCTAAACGAACTTCTTCAATGATATCTTCTGGTGTTCGCCAAATCGGAATACCCTTTTTCGGTTCTATGCAAAATTTACAGCCTCTCTTGTAACGAACACAGCCTTGGTAAACTTCGACTTCATAGGTAAGAAGTCCTCTGTTTTCTTCATCTCCTAAATCTGGATGTTGAGTTACAGCTTTACTAGTAGCACCTGATTGTGCCCATAGAGTCCACTGCTCAGCAGTTCTACGGCAATGTTTCCATTGACCAGATTGTAAGAAATTAGAAAGAGTAGCGTCGGTATCTTGAACAGCCAAAAACAAGTTACTGCGCAATGGGTTCCAACCCTGTTGACGCCATCCACGGATAGCCCATCCACCGAATAGGGCGGGGACTTGGGCAGGTAATTGACGAATAATATTACGAGTTTCATTCAATGAAATTGGAGTACCTCTCAAATACCTTCCAGGAACAACAGCACCAGCAATACAAGCCACACCAGAAACATTTGCCAATCTTGCACTTGCAGCATCTTCTCCTTCAACACGGATAAAATCACGCCACTGGTCAATAGTGACGTAATCATATTCTATTTTTGCTTGCTCAAGAACTCCGCATAAGTAGCGGATATGAAATCCAACATAAGGAGGAACGCCGAATGCGGCTGGCTCATCCTCATAACCATCGAGGACTAACCATCGGGGTGATGTTGACTCGACCATGACGTCAACTCATATCTGTTCGCTATCATTCTTTCTTAGGATGAGGGCGGCTGCGAGGTTTCTTTGAATCTTGATCTTCCTCACGCATTGCTTGAAGTTCACGATTTGATTTTGCAGGTTTACCATCTCCATCTTTGGCAGCATGAGTACTCTTTTTCCCACCTTGTGCGAGATCGACTTTGATTTTACGGCCCATCAATTCAGAACCGTTCATCTTGGCAACTATCTCTTCACCTTTGTCACCTTCAGCTATCCAGATAAAGGCAAATCCCTTTGGCTTGCCCGTGTTTTTATCAGTCGCCAAAACCATTCCATTAACGGTTGCAGTTCCTTCAAAGTGCTTTTTAATAGCCTCTTCAGTTGCTTTGAATGGAAGATTGCCAACATATACTTTAGTTCCTTCAGGGTCCTTTCTCTTGTTATTTCCCTTCTTACTATCATCATCAGCATCCTTTACAGCAATTCTACGGCCATTGATTTTATGGCTATTTAGGGCACTGGTAGCAGCAGTTGCCTCATCCTTGCTTGCGAATGTAATGAATCCGAATCCCTTGTTAGCAGTTCCCTCACCAGCAGGTAAGAAACAATCCTTGACAATTCCGTGCTTTTCAAACAAATCTCTTATCTGCTCAGTAGTAACATCTCTTGGCAGTCCACCAATGAATAAACGAGTTCCAGGTGCAGGCTTATCACGACGTCCTCCAGCGCTACCACCTTCACTTTCAAATCTGAAGTAACTTCTTTCACGGCCGTCTTCACGAACATCAGCAGCGATGAATGTTGCACGACCTGATGGTCCTTTTGCGAATAATGTTTCAGCTTCCTTGCCCCATCTTTTTCCAGGGTTATTTAGAGCACTTACGCCTTTATCAAGTTCAGCCCATCCAGCAGCAAAATTATCTGCTAATGTTCTGAAAGATTGATAGTCACAATTTGGACACTTTACATTCCAATCTCCATTCAGTTCAGCGATTAATATACTTCCACAAGGAGGGCATATAGCGTGTAATACTCCACAATCATCTCTATCTCTAAAGTTGATACTGACAACTGGTGAAACCTGTTTGACTTCCGCACGGCAGATATCTCTGCGACGAACAGCATCACTTGTTTGATGCATATAGCGGTCAACCAAATCTGTGACGCGGAATTGACCATATAATTGGTCAGGAATTATACTACCAGTTTGACCTTCAATGACGAGAATTTGTGCTTCCCCATTCTTTTCATTCAATCGAGTGATTTCACAAATAACAGTGTCGCCAATACTGACGCTGTTAACCATCTTTGTCGCTGCGACTGAACCGATACCTTCAGCGATTGAAAATTGTCCAATAACTGTAGAGATAATCGTTCCATCTCTTTCAATAGTGCCTTCACCAGCCTCGCATTCTGAGGTAGTTGACACTTTCATTCCCGGGGTGACGAGGCTCGCCGTCATTTTTTATCATTCCTTAAGCAGACTTGGCCCAATGAGGGACTCAAATCGTATCGCTCTAATGTTGGGGGGTAGCCCACCCCTTTTCAAACTCTCTCATCACCAAGGAGTTCTAACCTTGCCATAAATAGAATACTGTGAATGGATATCATTCAATATCATCGATCTCTTCAATCGGTATTTTAGAATCACCAGGTCGATGGAATCTCCAGCAAATAATCTCGGTGAATGCCTTGCCCTTAGAGTGATGAGAATAGGTTGGAGGTAGGCGGAATTTACTTTCTAATACACCCTCAACCTCCCAACCGTGCTCTTTTGCAAGAGATTCCAAGTGAGTTGCTTTTGCAGAATGTAAGACATGAATAGATTCAACATCTTGGTTAAATGCATATTGTAATATTGCACGGTCAGCCCGTTTACTTTGAACTCCCCATGGTGGATTCATTACGATAATGTCTACATCGGAAACATCGATATCATCAATACCTACAAATGCTTCAATTACAGTTGTTGATGCAGAATATTTTGATTTCAAATTGTGACAATTGTTTCTCGCAATTTCTGCAGCGAGTGGGTCTGCTTCGACCAATGTGACTTGTCCAGCTCCGATGAAAAGACAACCCAAACCCAAGATACCATTGCCAGCGCATAAATCCAAAACATGTTTTCCAATGACGTCATCCAACTGGTCGACGCCCAACATCCAATAGGCTGCTAAGTCACCCTCTGTTGCGTATTGCTCAAGTTCAACATTTGAGCATGGATGAGGAATCAATTTTGACAATTCAATTGCCAGATGCTTTGGCCGCATCATTTAATTCACCAACGAGGCTGACGAAATTGTTGGTTTTGCTGTCTCTGTTGTGCAGCAAGATCTGCTTGTTGGCGAGTATTTTGAACTCTAGACATCGTATTGTTTTGATTTTGAGGTTGTCCAGCAGAAAGTCGCTGGTAGTGAATTTGTTCAGCCTCTGAACGAAGGCGTGCAAGGAGTTGTTCTCCTGGTTGTTGGTTACCACAAAATCTGCAGAAACGGATACCATCTTGGTGTTGTTGTCCACAGTTAATACAGAAACCCATTTCTCTCCCTCATTCAATTGCAGTGGCTCGACCAATTTTAATCTACTCATCCCATCGCGGTCAATTGCAAGAAAACAGGCCAAGTTTCAAATCCAATTGCCAATGCTCTTTCACTGAGATCTTCCCATCTTGGGTCATTCATCATTTCAGCAGGTTCTATACCTGCTGCCATTAGGCCAGTTACCAATTCTCTAAATTCAATTTCAACATCAGACATTTCTGGTACTTCTTCAACCTCAGGTTCTGGAAGGCTGACACTATTATCATCATCAGTAGGTTGTGAATCATTAAATGATGATTCAAGCGTTGAATGTTCTACAGAATTATCTAGAACTGGTGCAACAGGGGCTGCACCCGGTAAAGGAATAAATGACATCTCATCATTGGTAGCAACTTCTTCAACAACGCTGGCCATGACCTCTTGATTGAATCCATCGGTCATAGCCTGTATATTTGATTCAACTTCTATTGCTACTGGGGCGGGAGCCTCAACACTTTGTGGAGCAGTAGGTTCAACTGCTGTGATATTGACTTTTTTCTGTAAGCGCCCGATTCCTAAAACTTCAGCCTGTTGTCTGGCCATTTCTGCGGCTTGACGTCGTGGCAAAGAAACGAAACACTTTCCAGGTATGCTAGAAGGAGAGAATGGCAAGTAATAAGTTTCAATCTGCGGAAGTGAAGGGTGCCTAAAGCATAGCATCATCTCGCTTTCAAATGGTCTTTGATTTGGTAAACCCATGGAGAAAGGAACCGAACTAACCTCTATGGTTCCGCGTAACCATCCTTCACTGGTAATCAAATGTTGTAGCCAAGGGCCCATGTCCGGTGTTGCTAAATCTACGAATTGGAAAGATGCATCTCTCGCATCAAATCCTTGTTCCTCTAATAATTTAGCCTCCGCTCGTGGACGATGGAATATGGTAATCACAGGTTGTCCGTGCTCAACCATATCGCCGTGAAGTTCCAATAATTTACGCTGTTTTCGTGGTAGGATTAGTAAGATTTTCATCCTTGTGGCTTGGTCGTCCCACATTTCTCCCCATCTTTCTTCAGCTTCTACAATGAGTTGACCAATAGTCATATCTGGAATTAACGCTGTGATTCCCATGCCGCACCAATGCTTAGGAGTGAGGCCCATCGTTTAGCAATAGCGCCAAAGCGATTAGTCGAGATATCCTTCGCTCAAGGCGAATTCAGCCAGCAAAACAACACCGCCAGCAGCCCCTCTAATCGTGTTGTGAGAATACGCTTCAAACGATAATAGATCAGGCTTTATCAATTCGAGATTGCCGACGGTTATCGCCATTCCAGCCCTTAGGTTATTACTCGGGTCAACATCTTGAGGGAAGTTTTCACCATCTGCCCAAAGATGCGCAGTAGTATCAATTTGTTCAACCAATTGAATCGGATTAGTCGGCGCACTTGGTAGATTAAGCAATTGTGGGCTTGAGTGGAAAGTTGACATTAACATCTTTACTTCTGAAAGGGTAGTTGGATTCAATAATTTAACAGTGACAAATACCTGATGTCCATCTTTTCTTGCTACTCTTTGGCACTTGATATCGGTGTCGATGGAGGCATTTGTAATATGGACAGATGATTTTGGATTTTTACGTGAGGGTTCATCATTTGTTTTTCCGAATACATAGCGAAGTTCACTGGCAGTCTTTCTTGCCTCATCAGGTATCTCAGGGTCAACAATTCCAGCCAATGCATTTTGATCGAATAATAATCTCCACCCGGCTCCTGAAAGGGCTTGTTCGCTACGCATGGAAACCGATTTTATTCCCAGTAACTTACTG
>Ga0302120_10001781_pt1 | contig 10075 bp, 8 predicted proteins | sample AG5_Bottom_MG_FD_203118 | JGI IMG/M metagenome (GOLD analysis project Ga0302120, IMG submission 203118) | Marine microbial communities from Western Arctic Ocean, Canada - AG5_Bottom | ecosystem: Environmental > Aquatic > Marine > Oceanic | place: Canada: Western Arctic Ocean | collected 2017-10-01 | reverse complement strand
GGCCTGTCTGCGGTTGAGATATTGCGACAACGTTTTTTTATCAAGGAGAGGGTCTCCGGAGAAGATGGACTTGTTCATTACTCGGAAATTCCCGAGGGTTTATTTTATTTACAGGTTTTGCCAGAAAAAGAAAATTTAGGCTCTGTCATAAAGAACTCTGTTCCAGGAGGAGAAATTATAGAAATTATACTTCGCCCTTCTTTTTCGATAGTCGGAGATGTGAGCCAGGCGGATGGGAGGCCAATAAGTGAGGCTGTGATCGCTATTTTTCACGCAACTCCCGAAGGAATGATCCCTGTGGCTAGTTCAAAAACTAGTGAGTCCGGGGAGTTTCGCTGTGATTCAATTGCATGTACTGGGACAGCGCTTGTTGCCGTCGCGGTTATTGACGGCTTGTCATCTTCGGTATTACCGGTTCCCGTAATGTTGCCTGGGGAGGAAATAGCTTTGCAGTTTGTTTTGCAGCAGGCGGGTGAGTTGAGTTTGGAGTTCCAAACAAGCCAAGGGGGTCCTCTCCAGGGGGTCTGGTGCGAGTTTAGTAATACAGGAAGAGATTGGATCCCTTACCAGTACTATTCAGACAAGAATGGGATGGCACGGACAAAAAAAAACCTTCCTCTGGGGGAAATCGTCTTATTGAATTATTCGCTTGGAGAGCTTGATTTCCCTATGCAAGAAATATCATTTGAAGAAGATGGCCAAAAGAATGTTGTCGTCGTGGAAGATATTGGCCGTTACGAGGAAGTTTTTTACACAGGTGAAGTAGATTATTGCGAATTTCAACCAGATTCTAGGCCGTCAATGACTTCTATTATGTGGAATTCAAGCGAAGCAATGCCTTGGTGTCCTAGTGGATTCGGCACTTTATTACTTGTTGCTCTAGAGGGGCGTCGTCGGACTTTTCGAGTTGAAATACCGGATGGCGTGAAGCAGCGTATCGAACTTGTCGAGCATACAGAGGAGATTCAGTTTTCAGTAATATCAGGTAGTGTCCCCAATGTGCGCATTGTTCGAGATGATGGAATAATTGCAATTGACACAACTCCAGCGTCTCACAATATTTCTTTGCGCGTTCCTCAAGGTATATACTTTATTCACTTGGATTCTGATTTTTCCTTTGGTCCGTTCGAAGTGCCGCCTGGCGGTGTCAATCTTGGGGCCTTGGGGGTCCGAAGGGAGTCTTGGCTAGAGGGGAGATTATTATTGTTTGACGGTGGGGCCGTTGCAGGCATAGAGGTTTGGTTTGAGAGTGTTGGAGGCCTCGTCTCTGGGCAGGCGACGACAAATTCCGATGGCAGTTTTCGGATTGATTCAGTCCCTTCGGGCGAGGGGATTTTATTCGCAAATCCTAGTGATTATTTTTATCGCGCAGATGATATTAGGGTTTCTGTTGACATTAGTTCGTTTGGCGCGACGACCGTTGGCGACATTGTGGTCGGGGGCAAGGAGGGCGTCGTACATTTAATTAATTCATTAAACGGCGCTGGACGGTTTGTTTTTTTAATCCAAGGTGGTCGCGTATCAATTAACCCAGTTGACCCAACGAACTACACCTCGATTCTATTGAGTGGCTCGGAAAATTTATTTGGCGTGCTTGACTGGAGAGATAGCCGTGTCTCCTTGGTGGCTGGAAATAATTTGGTTCAGGGGGAGATAAGTCAAGTGAATATGAATGATTTGGAAACGATTGAGTTGTCGTTTATTCCTATCGCTGGCGTGCAAGTAAGAGCAGAATTAGCTGAAACTTTCATCCCCAAAAAAATAACCTTAGGCGGAAGAAACAGAGTGACTTTTTCCTATCCCCCCGACATGGAGGGTGCATTCTGGCTAACTCTTGCGGAGGCTCGGAAAGTCCGCTTGCCTTTTCCTTCTACAGCACAAATCTGGGAGGAGCTGATTCGGGATCATCACAAGGAGCGCTTTGAGGCCGTAGATATGGCTGGCCACCCAATTCCAGGGGCTTCTTTTTCTGGAGCAAAGGGGAATCTTCATCTTTGTGCGGATGCTCGGGGGCAGGTTTACTTTCCGGTCTCGGCACTCCCAGAATCCCTTCGCGTCGATGCACCTCGGTATTGGAGGCAGATTCTCTTTCCAGCAACCGATGGCACGCGTGCTCAGCTCCGAGAGGATGCCGCCGGCCTTTTGATTCAGACCCCTTCCGACGTCAAGATTGACGGCATTGCGGTGCAGCCCTTTTTTGACCTTGGATATTCTTGGGAGCCAGAGGTACAGGCTCCTCAAAAACCAATGGCCCCATGGCGGATTCTGAACCTCCCCGAAGGAGAGTATTTGATTACTATTTTGAATCCGTCTCGCCCAATTCAAACTGAGGCTGAGGTTCAACTCACTCCATATCATCAAGAAGAGCTTGAGTTTCAATAAGCAGGTTTTCTATAACTCCTAATTCCAGCAAGGCTTACAGCGTTTTCCACAACCCCTGTGGAAAACCTGTGGAAACCACTCCAGCACCAATCGGACACAATTTCTTGCGTAAAGCCCCATAAAACCCCTATTTTTCGGGTTACCAAGGTTAAAAACCTCGCGTAGGATGGAGTAGCGAGAGGAAAACGTCACTGTGTCATTTACATCACTAAAAAATCAAGAACTTCAAAGCTTCGCCACCCGGCTAGAGGCTTTCAGTAAGGATCAGGGTTTTGACGAACTTCTCGCTCTCGCCCAGCGCCTAGAAACCACCACCGCCCAAGAAAAGGACCAAGTTTCCACCCTGCTCATGGCGGCCTTCAGGGACACCATCTCCAATGAAGCCTTCGGCCTTCTTTATGAGCTCAACCATGAAGGTGTCCTCCGGCTCATCTATCACAACCTGCGCCGGTCTTATTACGCCGTAGATGCCGCAGACGTCCTCCAGGAAGTCTTCTTCAACATCTACCGCTACCCCTTTAAGTTCAAGCCAGAACGGCCCAGCGCATTTCGTAACTGGACTTACTCGATCATCCGCAACACCTGTCTCAAGCACAGTCGGAAAGCACAACGCAACCGTGCGCTTTCTTTAGGAAGCACCTTGGGCGGCGACATGGATGATGGCATGACCCTTGAGCTTGTGGATGAAAAAGCATCCACACCTCTAGAGCAAACGGCATCCAACGAAGATCACAAAAACCTCGTCGGCGCTTGGACGCTCTATCTTCACTTCTACTTACATGCTTACCGCTGTCTGACCCCGCGGGAGAAGCGTGCGCTGTATCTTGTAGAAGTGGACGCCCTTCCCTACAAAGAAGTAGCTGCCAAATTAGATGTCCGCGTGGAAAACCTTAAAATGATGATTTTCCGCGCTCGTCGTAAAGTCTTCACCATCATGAAACGGAAGTTTGTGGCAGGTCAAAGCGCCGTAGATGCCAAGGTGGTGAGCGAACAGGTCGTGTACGGAGGGCAAAGCTAATGTACGAACGCACGAATTTTCTCGAGGCGATTCGCACGGTCCGTTCTTCCTCTCGGATTCTGTGTGCTGCCTTTCAGCGCGACTTGTCCGCACTTTTTGACGGCGAACTTCCCGAAGAGACTGCCCGCAAGACCATGGTGCACATGGAGGCTTGCAGTGACTGCTCCGAATTCTTTGAAGCCATCCGTCTTCAGGCCTTGGCGCACAAAGACCTTGCCGTGCCTGGCTCCTTGGCCCAGCGTATTCGTCGCCTTAATGGGGAAGACATCTTTGACGGCATGACGGATTCCGAAATCCTCCGTCGCTTAGCCTCTGCCCTTTACCAACTGGGAAAAGCCTACGTGCTCACCGCCACAGATGAGAATTACCGCATCCGTGTAGCCGAAGAGCCTGTAACCATTGACACTTTTGAATGTGGCGAGGCTGTGGAAGCAGCCCACGCCGCCAAGAAGACTGGAGCCTGCGCAACCGGTGCCGAAGCTTTGGAACACAAAGCAGCGAGCCACCTTGCCCACGGCCGCCAGCTTCTTGACGAGGCTTTAAGCCTCAAGCCAAAGTTTGCTGAAGCTCAGCTTTACCTAGGCCTGACTTGCCAGGCACAAAAAGATGCCGTCGGCGCTGAAAAGGCCTATCAACAGGTTTTCTTGCACACCGACCGCCTCGTCAACCGCGCTCATGCTGCTATTCAACTTGGCATGCTTCATGACCACGCCCAAAATCACGCACGCGCCCTTCGTTTTTATCGGTGGGTCGTGGCATCCGGTCTTGTGGCTCGCCGTGAGGACTTCGGCTTTGTCCTTTACAACATTGCTGTTCAGCATCTTTCTCTAGGAAACCTTGAGGCAGCAGCCACGTTGTTGGTCGACATCCGCCAAAGCCGCCCGACTCTTTGGGACCAAGTCAGAAATTGGCTTCGCGATTCTCCAGAGCTTCTAGGGCAACTAAAAACTCATGCTACTAGTCGTGCACTCTTTGAGGCCGACGAACCTCGTTACTTCGCCGCATAGATGACTTCTTCCTCGCTATCTCGTCAGACCACCTGCTTTGCCGGCTTGGCCCTGGTGACGACTTTGGCTCTTGCTACATTGGCAGCTTTGGCGCCGCAAGCGGTCGGAAACAAAGATGGGCGTTTTGGTAATGGTGACCGCGGTGACAACCCTGTCATCGGCAGTCTTCCTTGTGCCGCTGCTCCACAAATGGAATGGATGTTTTGGGAAGGGCTGAGCAATGAAGAGTCAAATACCGTCTCTTCCGGCTACTTACCGGTGATGGCCTTTACGGGCAATGATTTACAGACCTGTGTTTTGAATGCTGCTGGCGAGCCTTACGGCCAAGTGAACCGTTACGAAACCTGGGACGCAGCAGGTTCCAGTAAAGCCTGTGTCTTCATCGTGGATCGCTATGCAGTGATTGATGGGCGGATTTCCTTGTGGCAGTGGCTACCCCGTGAGTACCGCGGTGGTGAAGTGGCAGTGTCTTCTCCGTTTGGTGATGTCTGGGATGTCCCCGGAGAGCACGCATACAAAATTCCACTCAGCCGAATTTCCGACCTTTCTGGTGCCGCAACAACCAGCAGCGTCTTTACTTTCACCCCATCGGGAGCCTTCTCCTCCCTTTCTGACCTTAAAATTACGGTAGGAATGAACGGCGAAGTGGTTGTCGTTCGATACCAGCCGTAGAATCTCGCGCGTGAGACCACGCATCGCCATCCCTGAGGGGGACCCCGGCGGCATCGGCCCTGAAGTTGCTTTGCAATCTTTGGCGAGCCCTGCTGTCCGTGCAACTCTGTCCCCCCTGCTTGTCGGGCATCGGCAGACTTTCATTCATGTGGCGAAAAGACTTGATCTTCCGTTGACATTTATATCGGTGGAAAGTGCAGAAGAAGGATTTGCACTGGCCACGGACCACGCTGGGGCTGGGGGAGCAAACAATCCCCTTCCTGTTTTGGAGTTGGAGGCACCAGTCCCTACGGAACCACTTGGACAACCGGCAGCATCTTTTGGATTGGCCTCAGTAGAAGCAGTCTTGCGTGCGGGTGCTTTATGCAAGGGGGGTATTGCCGATGCCATGGTGACGCCGCCCATTCACAAAGAGAGCATGCATATGGCTGGTTATCCATATGAGGGACAAACGCAAATATTAGGAGAACTTTCCGGTGGAAAGGGTTATGGAATGTTGGCGTGCAACGGGAATTTAAAAGTACTCTTGGCAACGCGGCACATGGCGTTGAGGGATGCTATTGAACGAATGGAAATCACGCTAGTGGAAAAACAACTCCGAGTTGCACACGAAGCCGCTCGCCGCGACTTGGGCTTAGAAAACCCACGGGTCGCACTGGCCGGACTGAATCCACATGCCGGGGAGGGGGGCGCTTTCGGTAAAGAAGAAGAGAAAATCCTGCTCCCTGCAATTCAGCGAACAAAAGAAGCACATGGTTATGAAACGGCCGGTCCGTTAGTTCCGGACGTAATTTTTGCCGAGGGTGTGCGTGGGGACTGGGATATTATTGTTGCGCTTTACCATGATCAGGCATTCATCCCCCTTAAATTACTGGGCCGTGAAAAAGCCTGGACCTTACTCGTGGGTGCCGATGGAATATTGCGCACGAGTCCGATGCATGGCGCTGCTTATGACATTGCCGGCCATGGAAAAGCAGACGAAGCTCCATTTACCTTCGCACTGGCAAAGGCAACGGAGCTTGTCCAAACGAAATTACTTACATCGAAGTGAGGTAGCGGTCAAGCTCCCACTGGTGGACGTTGGCAATGTACTCTTGCCATTCCGCGCGCTTTGCCGTGATGAATTGACTGTAAGCGTGCTCACCCAGAGCGTCTTTGATGACATCATCTTTTTCGAGCGCATCCAAAGCTTCTCCAAGGTCTCCAGGTAGACTTTTAATTTTCAAGCGAGAACGCTCTCTATTGCTCATGCTGTAAACATTGCCGGTTACGGGCTCTGGCGGTTCAATCTTATTTTTGATGCCATCTAAGCCTGCTGCCAACATTACGGCGAAGGCAAGATAAGGGTTGCAAGACGGATCAGGCATGCGCAACTCAAGGCGTGTTCCAATGCCACGGCGGTCTGGAATACGAATGAGCGGAGACCGGTTCTTCATGGACCAAGCTAAGTGCGTGGGTGCTTCATAGCCAGGGACGAGGCGCTTGAAGGAATTCACCGTAGGGTTGGTAACGGCCACGAGTGCGCGCGCGTGCTTCAAGAGTCCGCCGATGTACCAACGCATGAGGTCGGAAATGCCATCGTGTTCCGCACCCTCTTTATAGAAAACATTCTTGCCGTCCTGGAAGAGTGATTGATGAACGTGCATTCCAGAGCCGTTTTGTCCAAAAATTGGTTTTGGCATGAAGGTGGCGTGAAGGCCCATATCTCTAGCAACACGGCGAACGACAAACTTAAAGTTTGTTAAGCGATCTGCGGTGAGCAGTGCCTCATCATATTTGAAATCAATTTCATGTTGACCGGGGGCAACTTCATGGTGGGATGCTTCAATTTCAAAGCCTAGCTTTTCTAAGGCAATGGTGATTTCTCGTCGACATTCTTCGCCGAGGTCAATGGGGGCGAGGTCAAAGTAACCGGCGGAATCATGGGTTTCCGTGGTGGCCGCACCATCTTCCGTGGTGTTGAAAAGGAAAAACTCGGCTTCTGGGCCGGCGTTCATGGCGTAGCCCATTTCGGCAGCCCAGCCAGTGACCTTGCGAAGAATGCCACGGGGGCACCCCGCAAAGGCGGAGTTGTCCGAGTTGTAAACGTCACAAATAATAAAGGCCACTTTTCCATGGTTGTCCGAGTGAACGCCGTAGGTGTCCCAAGGGTCAATGGAGTAGCTTTCATAGTTTGGCTTGAGGAGCATGTCGGACTCTTCAATCCGGGTGAAGCCCTCTACCGACGAGCCGTCAAACATGATTTCGCCATCTAATGCTTTTTCAAATTGGCTAGCAGGAACCTCGACATTTTTGTTGGTGCCGAGGATGTCTGTGAACTGGAGGCGCAAAAAGCGAACATCATTGGTGGTCATATGCTCGAGGATGCTGTCTCGGGTCCAAGTTGTATTGGGTGAGGCCATGGAAGGGGTCTTTTCTAGGGTGTTCATTGGGGGAAGGTCCTGGGTTGAAGTTGGCCAAACCATAGCGAAGTTTATTGGAAAAACGCAAGAAACGCAAAAAATCGCGCTCAGCTTTGCGAAAACTCCATGATATCTGAATAATTGACTAGAAATCTCTGCGATTTATGCAAAAAATTCCAGCGAAAAGGCCAGTCAAGGTGGTCCCTAAAAAGCTGAGGAACTGCCACCAAGGGAAATCTCCGTAGCGAATCGGCAAAATGCGGTCCAAATCGATCATTTTAAAAATAGAAATCGACCACAGGTCTTGAACCATATAGATCGCCAGCTGGAAGAGCATAAAACCGACGACAAGCATGGCCGGCTTGAGTTGGTGCGAGGAAACGACAGAAAGCCATGCAGTGACTGTGAAAAGGGCGGTCACGAAGAGGGAGACATGGAGGTGGGCAAGGAGTACATGAGAGAACGCAAGGGATTCTCCTAGGGACTGGCCGATTCCCCAAAACAAGAGAGTCGTGAGGAAGAAGGGGATTTGGAGAAATAAGAGTCCTGCTCCCCACCGCGTCAAAAAAAGTTGAGTGCGAGAAACGGGTCGGGAAAAGAGGAACTCGGCGGTCCGCTGATCTACATCTCTGGCTACCAACATGCTGCCCAATAGCCCCGCAACAGCCATGGCAATGACGCCGCCACTTTTGAACAGTTGTTGGACGCCGAAGTAAGCCCACCAGCCCTCTTTTTCAATCATCCAAACAACATCTTGAACTGCTTTCAGAGGGAGTAGTTTTGCAATTCCACTCCAAGCCTCGAGATTTTCTTTTAAGTCAGGCCAGAGAAAAGCGGAGAGAAGAGTGTTAAAAAGAAGAAAAACAGAATATCCGCCCACGAGGAGTCGATGTTCGCAAAAGAATTGCCGCAATAAGATCATTCAGCCCCCTCCTCGGTGTAAAGCGCCGCAAATACTTCTTCAAGGCTCGTGGAAGCATCTCGAACACTCAAGACCGGAAGATCTTTCAAGGAAAAAAGGGCGTCGGCAAGGGTTCCCTCATAGTTTAAGCTCCATCGAGTTTCACCTCCGGCCCAATGAAGAGTTGCGGCGCGGGGAAGTTCTTCTAAGGTCATTGCGCGGTTAAAAATTAATTGAATCGCGCGGGAAGTTTTGGATAGGACTTCGGAAATCGACGCGCACTCCAGAATCTTGCCGTGGTTTAAAAAAGCAACACTATCGCAAATACGCTCAACGCTGGAAAGATCATGGGAGGAGTAAAAAACAGTCTTTCCAGCGTGCGCCTCTTTGCGCAAAATATCGGAAACACGGCGGCGGGCTTCGGGGTCTAATCCTTCCATGGGCTCGTCTAGGAGCAAGATGTCCGCGTTGCTTGCAATGGCTTGGGCCAATAACAATTTTCGACGCATGCCGTGGCTATACTCTCGGACTTTTTGATGAAGAGGAAGTTCGAATTCTTCCATCAATTGACGACCTTGTTTGGCATCAGCATGCAGATGAAACGCAAGGGAAAAATTCAAAAACCCCATGCCTGTTTGTTGCTCATAAAGTGCCGTTTCCCCTGGTGCGTAAGCGCAGCGTTGTCGCGCAAGAAGTGGTTGGCCGACGGCCTCTTGCCCTGCAATTTCAATGGTGCCGGATGTCGGCCGCACAATGCCAAGGAGACATTTCAAAAAAGTTGTTTTTCCCGCTCCGTTGGGGCCGACGAACCCAAAGATTTCTCCCGCGTGAACATGGAGATCCACGCCTTGAAGAACGGGCTTTGCCCCATAATTCTTCCGGAGGTTTTTAGTTCGAATCATCCGTGGATTGTAGGATTCCTAGATGGATGATTTCCTGCTCCGCTCTGCAGCCACAGCCCTCAGTATCCTCGGAGTGCTTCTCATTCCCTTCGGCCTTCCAGGGAATTGGGTGATTGCGGCTTCGGGCTTGCTGGGCTTGAGCCTTGGCTTAGGCTGGGCACCCTTTTTGATTTTACTGGTTGCCGCGGCGGTGGCAGAAATCTTGGAGTTCCAAACGACCATGCGCTACACAAAAAAAAGCGGTGCGGGGAAATCCGGAATATGGGGGGCCTTTGTAGGAGGCTTCTTTGGCGCAATCCTCGGCACACCAATTTTCCCCGTTGTGGGCACACTATTGGGCGCCGCCGTGGGAGCATTCGCCGGGGCGGCTCTTTTCGAAGTAATCTTTGGGGATCGAAGTGGCAAGGAAGGGGTCCGAGTCGGGAAAGGGGCCTTTTGGGGGGCTCTCTTTGGCAAAGTCATGAAAATGGGCCTTGGCATCTTTCAGGCATTCTGGTGGACCGCGCATCTGTGGGGCCTGTTGTAAATCCGCCGAAGAAGGACTAACGCGCCGGAGCCTTGCCCCGTAAGGAAGAGACGGGGCTAGAATGCCCACCGGCCACGATTTGTTGCCACCCATTCCCCAATTTTCGGGAACTCCCCAAAAAAATCCATGTTCCGTACCCTCCTACTTCTTCTTGCTGGTTCCACCCTGATGGCCCAGCCTCTCATTGCGCAGGATTGCTGCGCGGACAAAACGGCCGCCGAAAAAACGGCTTGCGCGGATTGCTCTGCAGAAGCAAGCTCTGCCT
>Ga0302120_10001779_pt1 | contig 10076 bp, 12 predicted proteins | sample AG5_Bottom_MG_FD_203118 | JGI IMG/M metagenome (GOLD analysis project Ga0302120, IMG submission 203118) | Marine microbial communities from Western Arctic Ocean, Canada - AG5_Bottom | ecosystem: Environmental > Aquatic > Marine > Oceanic | place: Canada: Western Arctic Ocean | collected 2017-10-01 | reverse complement strand
GACGCCCGGCATCAACTCCCAGGTGATCCGGGACTTCTTTGCCCAAATGTCGGGAACCGTCTTTGGTCTGATGAACCTCTTCTCAGGTGGCGCTATGGAGCAGTTGTCCATATTTGCCCTGGGAATCATGCCCTACATCAGTGCGACGATTATTTTCCAGTTGCTCACTGTGGTAATCCCGGCTTTGGAAGCGCTGAAGAAGGAAGGTGAGCAGGGCCAGAAAAAGATCAACCAGTGGTCCAGGTACGCAACCATTGTCTTGGCACTTTTTCAGAGCCTGCTGATCGCTTTCGCGCTCGAGGGCGGGCAGTTCGGCGAAGGAGCGGTTCTTTTTCCGGGCTGGGGCTTCCGGCTCGTGACCATGATTACCCTCACCTCGGGTACGGCATTCATTATGTGGCTGGGTGAGCAGGTCACAGAGCGGGGCATCGGCAACGGAATCTCGCTGATTATTTTCTCGGGCATCGTGGTGAGTATTCCCTCGGGCCTGTCCAATCTGGCGGATATGATCCGAAATGATCAATTTTCGGTGCTTCAGGCGGGTTTGGTCCTGGTTTTCGCTCTTGGGGTAGTTGGAGCGGTGGTCTTCGTTGAGCGCGGGCAGAGGCGAATTCCCATCCAGCACGCCCGCCGGGCCGTAGGCAAGCAAGTTGCCCAGGGTGGGATGAGCTATTTCCCGCTTCGGGTGAACTCCGCGGGCGTGATCCCGCCCATTTTCGCCTCGTCACTGTTGATGTTTCCGCTCACAGTGCGCCAGTTTAGCGACAACCCCGCAGTTCAGAGCTTTATCGATCAGTTCCTGAATCCGGGAGACTGGACTTACAACGCCGTCTACGTCCTTTTGATCGTCTTCTTCTGTTTTTTCTACACGGCGATCATCATCAACCCGGTGGACGTTTCAGAGAACATCAAGCGCTCGGGGGGGTATATCCCCGGAATTCGCCCGGGAAAGAATACGGCTGAATATATCGACAAGGTCCTCAGCCGGTTGACCTTCATCGGGTCGATCTACGTTTCGCTGGTTTGCCTGCTCCCCGTCATTCTTTCGACGCGCATGGATGTGCCTTTCTACTTCGGCGGAACTGCGCTGCTCATCGTCGTGGGTGTCTCCCTCGACACGGTGGGCCAGATCGATGCCCACATGGTTTCCCGCCACTACGAGGGTTTCGTGAAGGGCGGTCGGATGCGCGGAAGGCTCGGGCAATGAGTTCGACCAAAATTGTTTTGCTGGGTGCACCCGGAGCGGGTAAGGGCACTCAGGCGGTTCTGCTTTCGAAGAATCTCGGTGTTCCCCATATCTCAACGGGCGACATGCTTCGCGCAGCGGTCGCCGCCGAAACACCCGTTGGCCTAGAGGCGAAGGCCGTGATGGATGCGGGCCACCTCGTTAGTGATCAGATCGTGATCGGAATCGCCGAAGAGCGACTGACGCAAGACGACGCCACTGAAGGCTTTATATTGGACGGCTTTCCTCGAACTCTTGGCCAGGCAGAAGCGCTTGATGGGCTGCTGGACAAAATCGGGTCGGGGATCGATTGTTGTCTGGCCATCACGGTGGATACCGAAGGCATCGTCGAGCGCCTGCTCAAGCGAGCGGAGCTCGAGGGTCGGGCCGATGACAACGAGACAACGATTCGCGAAAGAATGCGGGTTTATGGCATGGAGACCGCACCACTTTTGGGCTACTACGCGGCGCGGTCTCTAGTACGTGAAGTGCCGGGGATGGGGTCGGTGGACGAAGTTTCTCAGGCCATGGCCGCAGCGTTGGAGGCGGCGTGAGCTACGGGGAGAAAATTAGTCTGAAGAGCCGCCGGGAACTGGACCAGATGCGTGAAGTCGGTCAGCATACCGGTGAGATTCTGCTGGCCCTGCGAGAGAAGGCCCAACCCGGGGTAACCACCGGCGAACTCAACGAGTTTGCTGGGAAAGAACTGAAGCGGAGGGGACTGAATTCGCCCTTTCTGAATTATTCCCCCGGGGGGATGCCGCCGTACCCGGCGGTTCTCTGCGCCTCGGTCAATGACGAAATTGTCCATGGAATACCGGGCTCGCGAGAACTCAAAGAGGGTGACATAATCAGCCTGGATTTCGGGGTCGAGAGCCAAGGGTTCCACGGCGACTCGGCGGTCACGATTCCGGTGGGGCCAATCTCTGAAGAAGCCCGAAAACTGCTCGAGACCACGCGAGACTCCCTGTATCAGGGGGTGGAGAAGATGGTTCCCGGCAAGCGGCTCTCCGATATAGGAGCGGCCGTTCAGATTCGGGCCGAAGAAGATGGCTACTCGGTGGTGAGGCAGTTCGTTGGCCACGGAATAGGTCGGCAGATGCATGAACCTCCTCAGGTGCCCAATTATGGGTCGCCGGGTCGGGGACAGCGTCTGCAGCACGGAATGGTTCTCGCCGTCGAGCCGATGGTCAATGTGGGTAGCGAAAAAGTCCGAATTTTGGACGATGGTTGGACAGCGGTGACAGTGGACGGTCAACTATCCGCGCATTTCGAGCATACGATTGCGATTACGGATTCAGGTCCGGAAGTTCTGACACGGGTAGAGGGCTCACACTAAGAGCCCACTCGGGCACTTGGCAGAGGAAGATTTAAAATGAAAGTTCGATCGTCCGTACGAAAGATGTGTGACAAGTGCCGGGTCATCCGCCGCCGAGGGGTAGTTCGCGTCATTTGTGAGAATCCGAAGCACAAGCAGCGCCAGGGCTGAGCCTGGTTCGTAGCAGTATTCAGAGGAGAGGCGCATGGCACGAATTGCAGGCGTAGACCTACCCCGCAATAAGCGAATTGAAATTTCGCTGACATATATCTATGGAGTGGGGCGCACACTCGCCGGGAAGATTTGCGAGAAGGCGGGCGTCGAGGCCGGTACCAAAACCGAGCAACTCAGCGAGAGCGAAACAATCAAGCTCCGTGAAGTGATCGAACGCGGTTACAAGGTAGAGGGAGATCTGCGCCGCGAACTCAACCAGAACATCAAGGTCCTTATGGACATCGGTTGTTACCGGGGTTTGCGGCATCGTCGCAATTTGCCTGTTCGAGGTCAGCGTACTCACACTAATGCACGGACGCGCAAGGGTCCGTCCAAGAGCGTCGCGGGCAAGAAACTCGCGCCCAGGAAGTAGCAAAGCACACTTATGGCAGCCAAGAAGACCATACGGAAGAAGAAGGTCAAGAAGAACATCCAGACGGGTGTTGCTCATATCCAATCGACCTTCAACAACACGATCATCACCATCACGGACGTTGGGGGCAACGCAGTGGCCTGGGCCAGTGCGGGTCAGCAGGGTTTCAAGGGGTCTCGGAAGTCGACTCCCTATGCTGCCCAAATGGCCGCCGAGGAATGCGCGAAGAAGGCGCAGGAGCACGGCGTTCGTACCCTGGGCGTCGAGGTCAAGGGACCCGGCGGCGGTCGCGAGTCGGCCCTTCGTGCCCTACAAGCTGCTGGCATGAAGATCACGATGATCAAAGATGTCACTCCCATTCCGCATAACGGTTGTCGGCCGCCCAAGCGGCGCCGAGTCTGAAAGGCAAGTCATGGCCCGATATCGAGATTCAGTTTGTCGGCTTTGCCGACGCGAAGGCACCAAGCTCTTTTTGAAGGGCGATCGATGCTTCAGTGAGAAGTGCGCGATCGAGCGCCGAGCCTATCCTCCGGGCATGCACGGGCAGGGGAGGGTGCGTTTCTCGGACTATGGAGTCCAGTTGCGCGAGAAGCAGAAAGTCAAGCGGATGTACGGACTGCTTGAAAAGCAGTTCAAGAAAACATTTGTACGAGCGGCATCCATGAAGGGTCGGTCCGGTGAGAACCTCCTGGTCCTCCTCGAGCGCAGGCTGGATAACGTTATCTTTCGTATGGGCTATGCCACGTCGAGAGCCGAGGCCCGACAACTGGTCAAGCACGGCCACTTCCAAGTGGATGGAAAGAAAGTCAAGTCGCCTTCCTTGCTCGTCAAGCCGGGCATGAGCGTTTCTCTCCGGGAGAAATCTCAAAAGGTGCAGCGTGTCATTGGCGCCTTGGAGGCTCTTGAGGGGCGGAGCGTCCCGCAGTGGCTCGAAATGGACAAAGATGAGAAGGTAGGAACAGTCAAACAGTTGCCGGTGCGCGAAGATATAACGCTGCCTATTGATGAGCAGTTGATAGTGGAACTCTACTCGCGCTAGTCGGCCAGACAGACACCGCGGACATTGAGTCACCGCCGGTGCAGGGCCAATTCGGTCGTGTCCGCGGATCATTCAAACCTATATCTCAGGATATTTCTGAAAATCGTTCAAGGGAGGTTCCGATGCAACAGGAACTGGTAGTAGCGAATTGGAGGACGTTGATACGTCCTCGTCGGTTGGATTTAGAGGAAACATCGCTTGCGGCGACCTACGGTCGGTTCTCGTGCGAGCCATTGGAGCGAGGTTTTGGCACCACTTTGGGGAATGCTCTCCGAAGGGTTCTGCTGTCCTCTCTCCAAGGGGCGGCGATCACGAACGTGAGAATGGAAGGGGTCCTGCACGAGTTCTCGACGATTCCCGGGGTGCTTGAGGACGTGAGCGAGATCATCCTCAATCTCAAGGAAGTCCGGATGCGCATGCACTCCGAGGGGCCGCGCACTATTCGGATCCGCAAGTCTGGAGCCGGAACGGTGACTGCAGCGGATTTCACTTCCGATGACCAAGCGGTCGAGATCGTCAACCCGGATCGTGTTATCTGTACCCTGGGTGCCGATGCCAATTTCGATCTTGAGGCGACCATCGAGAGCGGCAAGGGGTACGTGCTCGCGGACAAGAACCGGTCGGAAGAGATGCCGATTGGAACCATTCCCATTGACTCGGTCTTTTCTCCGGTCAAGCGGGTCAATTACCTGGTCACGCCTGCCCGGGTGGGTCGGGAGACCGACTTTGACCGCTTGAATCTTGAGGTCTGGACGGATGGGGCTGTTGAGCCGGCGGATGCGGTTGCCTACGCGGCCAAAATCCTGAAAGAGCAACTCACCATCTTCATCAACTTCGAAGAGCAGGATGAAACGCTCCCGGCGTTGGCAGATGAGCCCGAGCCTCTCAATCCGAATCTCTTCAAGTCGGTGGACGAATTGGAGCTTTCTGTTCGTTCGGCCAACTGTCTTCAGAATGCCAATATCCGATTTATCGGTGAACTGGTGATGAAGACCGAGGGCGAGATGCTCAAAACGAAGAATTTCGGTAGGAAATCGTTGAATGAGATCAAGGATACCCTCGCGTCAATGGGGCTATCCTTGGGGATGTCAATTGAGGACCTGCCGGTGCGAAATGAACTCGAGAAGATGCGTGAGCAGCGCGAGGCTTGATCCATGAGGCACCGAAAAGCAGGTAGAAGACTTGGTCGAAACAGTTCGCATCGCAAGGCACTGTTCCGAAACATGGTGACTTCGCTGATGGATCACGAGCGGATCCAGACCACCGACGCCAAGGCTAAGGAATTGCGGGGCATTGCCGACCGCATGATTACTCTTGGGAAACGCGGTGATCTGCACGCCCGGCGTCAGGCGGAGGCGGTTATCAAGGACAAAGCGGTGACGTTGAAAGTCTTTGGAGAACTGGCGGAGCGTTACCGGGAGCGGCCGGGAGGTTATACGCGGATCATCAAGGTCGGTAACCGTGTGGGGGATGCAGCCCCGGTCTCAATCATCGAACTGGTTGACCGGGTTGACCGGGTTGAATCGGACGATTAGCCAGGGCATGGACCTCGGTGGCTTGTCGCCATGGTCCATGGCCGAAGTGGCTTGCCGAAACCAGCATGGCTGAGAGGAATGAGGTGGAGTCCGCACCGGGATCCGGAGTGCCTCCCGTTGCATGGCTGGCCGGTTTGGCTCTCGCCGCAATGGCGGGAATGCTGATCCTGATGGGGGAGCCCATTGAACCACGGCTCTCTCGGGGTGACCCAGCGCCGGATTTTGCGTTGATGAGCCTTGCCGATGGTACGCCTGTTGCCTTGAGCGACCTGCGCGGCCGGGTCGTACTGGTGAATTTCTGGGCAACATGGTGCAAGCCCTGCGAGGACGAAATGCCCGCGATGGAGAACCTCTATCAGGCACTGAAGGGCGGTGGCTTCGAGTTACTCGCGGTTTCAGTGGATTCGTCTCGCAACGATGTCGAGGCCTTCCGCGAGCGATTGGGAATTACTTTTCCGGTGCTCCTCGACCCCGAGCAAGACGCGGCTCGGCGCTACCAGACCACCGGTTTCCCCGAGTCGATCTTGGTGGATCCGAACGGCATCATCGTTGAGCGGTACGTTGGGCCTCGTGAGTGGGACCATCCCGACTACGTGGCTCGGGTTCAGCGGCTGACGGAAGTGCCCAATTGAGGAATCTGAATCCTCCCCGAGGGTAGATTGGAACCCAAAGCCTTGGGATTCGGGTACTATCCGGCCCCATGACCGTCGTCCGCAATGGGGTGTGGGTGAGAGGGCTCATGGCCTATTGGCTCTTGCCTGCAATCGCCGGGGCGGGGCTGGCTTTGACCCTCGCCGATCGAGAATCGGGACTTGTGGTTTGGTACGAAATGCACGATGAACTTGAAGTTTCCCGTGATCGGATTGCCGCGCTGAACACCCGGGTAGAAACCCTAACTTCCGAGATCAATGCGCTGGAGCGGGATCCGTTCGCTCTTGAGCGAGCGATTCGGGAAGAACTGGAGTTGGCGCGCCCCGGGGAGATCGTGGTGCGATTTACTCCTCCCTCCATGCCCGACTGAAGGAGACTGGCCCAGCAAGATTCCGGGCCGTCCAGGATCACGAAATGAAGGAAGATCTCGTCAAGGAAATTGGGCGGGCGCTGGCCGGTCTGCTGGAGGAATCGGGTGATTCGGCTCCGGCTCCCGAGGTGACCCTCGAAGTCCCTCGCCAGCCAGAGCACGGCGACTTTGCCTGCAGCTTGGCCATGGGCTTGGCCAAGCGTCTTGGCAAGCCGCCCCGTGCTATTGCCGAGGATCTGATCACCCGGCTTGGGGACGCCGGGGGCCTTCTGGTGAGTGCTGAGATCGCCGGCCCCGGCTTTATCAACCTTCGCATTGCCCCGGAAGCCTGGCAGAAACTGGTGGGAACGATCATTGACGCCGGCGGCGAATATGGGCGTAGCCAGATTGGCGAGGGTGAGAAGTTGCAGGTGGAATTCGTGTCGGCGAATCCCACCGGTCCCCTGAGCACTGGTCACGGCCGGCAGGCGATTCTAGGTGATTGTTTGGCTCGTCTGTTGGCGAAGGTGGGCTTCGAAGTGACCCGGGAGTACTACTTCAACGATGGCGGGCGCCAGATGCGAGTGCTCGGCGATTCCGTAAAGGCCCGTTACCTGGAAGAACTCGGTCGAGCGGCGGCCCCTCCGCCCGAAGCGATGGCAGATCCCGAAAATGCGTGGCGGGAAGAAGTCGACGGGCTCCCCGTGGCGTTCCCCGCGGATGGCTATCAGGGCGATTACATCCGCGAGATTGCTCGGGAATTGATCGAGAGCCACTCCGAGGGACTAGTGGACGAACCCGGCGATGGTCATTTCCGGGAATTCGCGCACAAGGAAATTTTCAAAGACATCGAGGCGACACTGAGTTCGATCGGCATTCATTTCGATGTGCACTTTAATGAAAAGTCTCTTTACGACGAAGGCAAGATCGACGAGGTCATCGCCGACCTGCGAGCCCAGGATCTGATTTTCGAATCCGAGGGCGCCGTTTGGTTGGCTTCGATCAAGATGGGTTTGGACCGCGACCGCGTAGTCATCAAGAGCAGCGGTGAACCCACTTACTTGCTTCCGGATATCGCCTATCACCGCGAAAAATTCAGGCGCGGCTTTGATCGCGTGGTTGATGTTCAAGGAGCGGACCACATCGAGCAATTCCCCTTCGTGCGACGAGCGGTTGGGGCACTGGGCTTCGACGAAGAGCGGCTTGAGTTGGTGATGCACCAGTTTGTGACCATCACCAGTGGCGGGGAAAAGGTCAAGCAGTCCACACGTCGGGCAACTTTCGTAACCATCGATGAACTAGTGCAGGATGTGGGTAAGGACGTCTTCCGTTTTTTCATGATCGAGCGCAAGCCCGAGGGGCATCTCGATTTTGATCTCGATCTTGCTAAGGATCGGAATTGGCGGAAGAACCCGGCCTATTACGTGCAGTACGCCCATGCCCGAACCCACGGCATCGAGCGCCGGGCCCAGGAGGAGGGCGTTCCCATGCCCTCCAGCACTTCCTTCGATCCCACGCGACTCGAATTGCCCGAGGAGATCGAACTGGTCCGGAAACTCGGCGCCTTCCCCGAGATGGTGGAACGCGCGGCCCAGGAGCGTGAACCCCACCATGTGGCCTACTACTTGCGCGAACTCGCGGGGCTGTGGAATCCCTATATCCAGGACGGAAGTCGCCATCGGGTAATTTCCGAGGATGAAAGCCTGTCTGCGGCACGGTTGGGTCTCGTCCTCGCCGTCCGAAACGTGCTGGCCGAGGGACTCGATCTTCTCGGACTGACTGCACCGGAGCGTATGTAATGGCGGAACGGCGAGGCGCACGCCAGAAGGGGCGATTTTTGGGATGGCTGATTTCCAGCCTGGTTCTGATTTTCTTGATGGTCGGCGGCTTTGGCGTCGGCCTCGTGGTGGGATTCGTGGTGGAGGAACCCACATTGGTGGCCGGCCACATTGTGGGCCGGACCACAGCCATCGATTGGGGATCCCAGGGTACGCCCGCCTCCACAGTCCAGGGGCTTGGGTTGGGCGACGAGATCGCCTCCCCGCCTTCAGTGGGGCTTGGTCCGCCGTCCTCCGCTCCAAGGATTTTTGCGATCCAGGTGGGGGCTTTTGGCGATCCGCTCTTGGCCGCTTCCCTGGCCGAGGACTTGCGCTCCACGGGCTATCCCGTCCAGGTTCTCGAACCCCTGGAAGACGACCGCTGGCGGGTTCGGGTGGGCCCTCTGTCCCAGCGCGTTGTGGCTGAAGAAATGGCTCTCCGCTTGAAGCGCGAAAACCGACTTCCGACCTGGATTTTGGACGAGTCGGGGAATTAGGCATGCAGGCAAACTTGTCCATCCGCGTGGCGAAGACCACGCGCGCGGCCTGAGGAGAGTCCGTGCGTTGGCTCATCACAGGAAGCGGCGGGCAGTTGGGGCAATGCCTGACTTCGGCAGTGCAAGCGCGTCCAGGAGAAGTGCTGGCGGGCGCCCTGAATCATTCTGAATTTGATATTGCGCGCCCCGGTGCGCTGGCCGAATTGCTCAAGGACGGCCGAATTGGCCGCCCGGACATCCTGGTGAACGCGGCTGCCTTCACCGCGGTGGATCGCTGCGAGAGCGAGGAGGCCCTGGCGCTTCGTATCAACGCCGAGGGGCCGGGCTGGCTGGCCGAGGACTGTCGGGAGGCGGGGATCAACTGCATTCATGTGTCGACGGATTATGTCTTCAGCGGAACGGCGAGGGATCCCTATCTGGAAACCGCCGCGGTTGCGCCTCGGACCGCCTACGGGCGGACGAAAGCAGAGGGCGAGCGCCGGGTTCTGGAGGCGTTGCCCGGGGCTGTGGTGGTCCGAACCAGTTGGGTCTTCGGTCCGGGCCGTAACTTCGTCGGTGCGATTCTCCGCCAGGCCCGTCGGCGTGCCCAGGGGTTGGAATCGGGTCCGCTGAGGGTGGTTTCGGATCAGTACGGTTCGCCCACCTATGCGGCGGATCTTGCTGAGGGGATTTTGGATTTGGGGTCCCTTGCTTTTGCTCCTCCCGATGCCGATAGGGGTAACGTGCCGGGTGCCCGTTCGGGGGGCACCAATGAGGGAGAAGAATCAGGAATGCGCGGGATATTCCACCTTTCAAATCGAGGGAAAACCAACTGGCTCGAATTCGCACGCTCGATCCTGGAATTGACCGGCTATGGGGATCTGGCCCTGGAGCCGCTGGCGACCGCCGATCTGGAACTGCCCGCCGTGCGTCCGGCCTGGTCGGTGCTCGGGTGTGAGCGGGCCGGTGGTCTTGGCATCGGACTGCGGCCCTGGCGGGAAGCTCTTGCCGGCTACTTGAACTCGGCGGCGGGCGTTGCTCTTCGGGAGGAGTCGGTATGAGCGAGATCCCCACCGAACG
>Ga0302120_10001777_pt1 | contig 10086 bp, 7 predicted proteins | sample AG5_Bottom_MG_FD_203118 | JGI IMG/M metagenome (GOLD analysis project Ga0302120, IMG submission 203118) | Marine microbial communities from Western Arctic Ocean, Canada - AG5_Bottom | ecosystem: Environmental > Aquatic > Marine > Oceanic | place: Canada: Western Arctic Ocean | collected 2017-10-01 | reverse complement strand
AAGATGCTAATCTGTGCGAATGCTTGTTTCTACATTGCTGATTAGCTCAACCTTTTTATTTCAGGCTGATGAAATGGCTAAAGACTTTAAAAAGTTTTTCCGCAAAGAGAAAGACCCGTCTATGCGGGTTGAGTTAGTTTACTCACTCGAGGGTGAAGAATCAGTCTCTATTGCTGAGGTGTTGATACCTGTGCTTACAGATAAGCAGTCCGATGCGGCTCGTGCCGCGCGCATCGTACTGAGTGGTTTTCAAGATCATCTTAATCGTCTGCCTTTGCTCGAGGTGGTCGAAGAAGGGAAAAAGGATGGACGTATCGCAGCAATATTGCATGCTGCCAGTGACATGCGCTGGCGAGATTTCTCAGAAGCCGGAAGGACCTACTTAGAAAGTGACGACCCTGAATGTAGATTGTGGGCAGTAAATTTATGCGGCAATCTAAAGAACTATCTATCTATAGAGTCCATCAGCGTAATACTGGCTAGCGACTCAAACGGGATTATCCGTGCTGCCGCCGTTCAAGCTCTTGAACAGATGGGGCTTGAGCATGAAGATGTAGTGGCACCGCCACTCATTGCTGCGCTTGATGACGAGCTGTCGGCAGTGAATGTAGCCGCTTGTGTTGCGTTGCGAACGGTGCGCTCTAAGCAAGCCATTGGCCCTTTAGTCGATTTACTGGCTACCGCGAAGGGCCGACTCTCCGAAGAGATTTGGCCTACTTTAGTGGCAATAACGGATAATCAGTTCAATGACAATCCGCAACTCTGGAGCGACTGGTGGCAACGCGCAAAAGAACATTATGAATTACCTAGCTTGGCACAAATAGAGAAATCACGGTCCGCACGTGCTGTAGCAAATGCCGAGTATCATCCAACGAATAACAAAACGGAAGGTAGCTTCATGGGCATCGAAACTTCAAGTCGGCAAATAGTCTTTGTGATTGATGTGTCCGGTTCGATGGCCGAAGAAGTCATTTCAAAGGATGACTTTCGCGAACGCGGATTCACTCAGTTCACGAAACTCGATATAGTCCGCGAAGAGCTCGCGCGTTCCATTGATTCGCTTGGTGACGATGTGATCTTTAATGTTCACTCGTATGCATCAAATGTTTATTCGTGGCGCAATAAGCCGGTTAAAGCAAATAGCCTAAATAAGAAAAGTGCGATAGCATGGGTTAGTAAGCTGCAGCCACTGAGTGATAAATCGGGCAAAGGCGAGCAGGGGCGCACCAACTCATATGGCGGACTGATGGCTGGGCTGGGAGTCCAAATAGATCCTAAGAAACGTGCGGTGGTTACTGGCGGGGTGCTCGACGATAGCGAATTGGCTGCCGACACCATGTTTTTCTTGTCTGATGGCAAGCCTACGGCCGGTTTATTGATTGATACACGCGATATTGAGCAGGCAATCGCTGATGTTAACCGTTTCCGCAAAGTGGTCATTCATACGCTGTCCATTGGCAACTTTAGTAGTGGCTTTTTGAGTAATTTAGCGCAGGCAAATGGTGGAGTATTTGTCGACCTTGGGCGGTAAATGCTGTATACTGATAGTCGTCTCAGACAAAAATCCAGCGCTGCCGGTGTCAAAACTAGGCCTAATTTCGTTGTTGATTTAATTTTTTGAGGCATCCTTAATAAGAAACCGTGACAGACAACCAGGGAAGAACACCTTCCCCGCGTAGACGTCGCAAACGCCGCCGCAATTCTTTGCCGGCTTCTCCAGCAGAACCTTCTGTCGGCGAGCCAATAGAGACTGTCGGAGGTAGCGATGAAAACGACGGGACACAAGCTAAACCACGCAGCGAGCGACCTCGCCGTCGTCGGAATGAGGCATTAGTGCAGCTCGAAGAGCAACGACAGCAACGTGATGGCAAACCTAAGTCCAACCGCGAGGCTCGTGGGTCGCGCGGTTCTACTACGCAGAAAAGCAAAAGGAATAGCGGTGGCGGTAAGCAAGAGCCGCAAAGCTGTACAGGCATTATCGAGATTAGAAAAGATGGTGGCGGTTTCTTACGTCAATCATCAAATGATTTAATGGCTAAGGACAGCGACCCGATGTTGCCTAAAGACTTAGTGCAGCGCTTCGCCTTGAAGAATGGCTCGCTCATCGTGGGCAGTGGTTTTTGCTCATCGGGGCATCAGTCTGCGCGCGTTAATAAAATCGACACCATCGATGGTCAGACCCCAAGTGAGTATCGCCGTAACAAGAGCTTTAAGAAGCGCACGGTAATAGACCCAGATTTCCATTACGAGTTGGGTTTGCATCCGCAAGAAGGTCAGCTTTCTATGCGCGTCATTGATTTGTTGTCTCCGATCGGACGTGGTCAGCGCGCACTATTGGTTGCGCCTCCGCGTACAGGCAAAACCACCATTATGATGGACATCGCAAGCGCCATGGAGGCCTTGTACCCTGATGTTCACCTGATTGTGCTATTGATAGACGAGCGCCCCGAAGAGGCCACTTACTGGAAGCGCAACATCACCAACGGTGAAGTTTTCGTTTCAACAATGGATCAATCTCCAGAGAACCACACGCGCCTTTCTGAATTGGTGCAATTCCGCGCAGAGCGTTTGGTCGAGTCGGGTAAAGAGGTCGTAATACTTCTTGATTCCATCACGCGTATGACACGTGCCTTCAATAATACTATTGGTGGCAACAATTCACGCACCATGTCGGGCGGATTAGACTCGAAAGTGTTTCAGCGTCCTAAGCATTTCTTCGGCGCGGCACGTAACACGGAAAGTGGTAGTTCGTTAACTATTATTGCTACGGCATTAATTGACACGGGTTCCCGTATGGATAAAGTCATTTTCGAAGAGTTTAAGGGTACGGGCAACATGGAATTAACCCTCGACCGCCACTTGGCCGATCGTCGTGTCTTCCCAGCCGTTAGCATTGAATCTACTGCGACGCGTAAAGAAGAAAAACTGCTGTCGCCGGGCACCTTGCGTAAGGTAAATATTTTGCGCCGCGTGTTAAGCCGCTTGCGCCCTCGAGAAGCGATGGAAATGCTTGCAGATCGTCTTGGCCGTTACGAAAGTAACAAAGACTTCCTCAATGCTTTCTCAAGCGACGACGTCTAACTAGAATGTCTGTACCGTCAAAAGTCGTGGTGCAAGTTAAAGACCTGCATAAAAGATATGGCGATGTCCATGCTTTGCGCGGCCTCAACCTCGACGTTTATGCCGGAGAAATTGTGGGATTCTTGGGGCCCAACGGCGCGGGTAAAACGACAGCTATCAAGATATTAAGTGGCTTTCTCGCCGCCGATTCAGGAAGCGCGTCCATTTGTGGCTTTGACAGCGAAACGCAAGGTCTTGAAGTTAAGCAAGTGTTGGGGTACTTGCCAGAAAACAATCCACTCTATTCAGATATGAGGGTGGTCGATGCACTTAATTTTATCGGCGCAGCACACAAACTTAGTGGCGCTAAATTAAAAGACGCCATCGAGCGCGTGGTAGAGCAAACTCAATTACACCAGGTGTATTGGCGTCCTCTAGGTCATTGTTCTAAAGGTTTTCGTCAGCGTGTAGGTTTGGCGCAGGCCTTGCTTAACGATCCGCAAGTGCTGTTGCTTGACGAACCGACGAATGGTTTAGACCCATTACAGGTGGTTGAGATGCGCAAGTTGATCACTAGCCTCGGAGCGGAAAAAACGGTAATAATTACTTCGCACGTGTTACCAGAAATTGAAGCGGTCGCCGATCGCGTTGTCGTTATGAACCATGGCTCGAAGGTCATGGATACAGATATCGCGAGTTTAGCGAGCGAGCAATTAATCGCTGTCGAGCTGCATTGTTCCGTTGATGCATTCAAGGCTATTTGCTCACAGGCAGAGGCTCATATAGAAGAGATGATTGTCGCGAACGACAGTAATTGCCAGGCGATGATTAAGGCTAATGGCAATGCCTCTGAATTGGTGTCACGGTTAGCTGAGGCAGCAGTGGCTAACAAGGTGCAGGTCGCAAATTTGAGTCCGCAGGGTCATTCTCTTGAACACGAGTTCCGCAAGATTTGTCAAAACGACGGGGGGCAAGCATGAGATCTTTAGTCATTGCACGACGCGAATTTTTCGCGTACTTTGAAAGTCCTATTGGCTATGTGGTGGTGGCTTTGTTTTCTGCACTGGCTGCTGCATTGTTCTTCCTTGTTGGCGATGTTTTCTTTAGCTACAATCAGGCGAGCATGCGCCATTTCTTTTCTAACATGCCGATGCTCGTGGCGATGATTGCGCCGGCAATCGCAATGCGTTCTTGGGCGGAAGAAATACGTTCTGGTACTGTCGAGCGGCTTATGACTTTGCCGTTCAGTTTGGGCCAGTTGGTTGTTGGCAAGTTTCTTGGTGTTTGGGCGGTCTTTGCCGTAGCTCTACTTTGCACTCTCTTAGCGCCCATTAGCGTTGCTATGTTGGGCGACCTCGATTGGGGACCTGTCGTCGCAGCGTATGTAGGGACATTGTTTTTAGCCGGAGCTGGCTTGGCTATTTGCTGTTTCTTGTCAGCGCTCACGAGCAACCAAATCGTTGCTTGGATGGTCGGCGCTTGCACGCTGCTGGTGTTTAACCTGGTTCACTTGTTGGCGTCAGCTGTTTTTATTCCGCGTTGGCTAGCCGAAATTTCTTTGAACATCGATATGTCGCAGCACTTTCATGCTTTAGCGCGTGGCGTTATTGACGTGCCATCACTTGGCTTTTACGTCGCGGTAATGATTATTTCCTTGGTCGCAAACACATTAATCCTTAGTTTACGGAGGCATAGTTAGATGGCCGTGAATAAAATTAAGCGCAGCCTTGGGCTGAAAATGTTGCTCAGCACTGTGTTGATTGTGGCGCTTGTGATGTTACTTGGCACTTTTTACTTGCGCTTCGATTTGACGGCTTCAAAACAATATAGTTTGTCGTCAAGTACCAAAGAGTTGATTGCGCGCCTTGACGATCGCTTACAAGTAAAACTTTATTTCAATAAAGATATTCAGGGGCACGAGTACTTGCTACCTGAGCGTTTACTCCTTCAAGATTTGCTCGGAGAAATAGAGCATCTTGGTGGCGATTTGGTGTCAGTAGAAACAGTCGACCCAACTGCTGACTTAGTCGCAAGTCGCGATGCCGAACATGTGGGAATCACCGCGGTACCACTTAACGGCCAGGACGTTGGTAGTCTAAGTATCGACTTGCTATACCAGGGTTTAGAGATGCGCTACCAGGACAGCAGCGAAGTGATTCCTTTTGTACGTGCTGATGAGTTCGAATTCGCTTTTAGTGTTCGTTTGGCGGCGTTAATTGCGGGAGAAAAGCCGGTGGTTGGCCTAATGTCAAATGAGCCTTTACTGCCTCCGCAAATGCCGGGTATCCCACGACAAGTCCCTGATGGGCGTGTGTTCGAACAACTACGTAATGCATTGGGTGAGCGTTATACCGTTCGAGATGTTTCAACGACTCAAGAAGCTGAGATTGATTTGGAAGGTGTGTCCACGCTCATCGTGGCGCGTCCATATCAATTCCCAGAAAAGTTTCTAGTGGCAATCAAAGATTTTTTGTCTGACGGGAAATCCGTGCTACTGCTTTATGACAGCGAATTTATCGAATCGAATACTTTGCAGCAAACAGCTGTAAGTACTGGTCTAGAATCATGGCTCGCCGAGCTTGGTGTAAATATAAGTACGCGTTTGGTGTATGACAGCAATTCGATTAAAGTTCAATCGGGGTCACAGGAAATTGAAACCCCGAGCGGCATGCAAAGAGTCCCGCTGCAGGCACCATATGGTTTCGGGGTTTTCTCTGAAAACGATTCGCTTAATCGAGAACATCAAATAACAGCAGCCTTGGGAAGCGTGGCTTTCTTTTGGGCACATGCTATCGACACTAGTGGCATCGCCGACAATCTGTCTGCGATTGACTTGGTCACGTCAAGCGATCAAGCATGGTTGTTGCCCGCCGATTCCGAGCTGGCAATGTCGACGGAGAACATTCGCGATTTGCAAATAAAGGCGTACGCCTCCGGGCAGCCACAGAGTTATGCCTTGGCCAGCTTAATTAGCGGAGATTTCGGCAATCAAGGTAAAGCGGGGCGCTTGGTCGTCACTGGTGACAGTGATTTATTCCACAACTTGACTTTGCAGTCTTCGGAAAATCCGAATCGCGAATTCGCCGCTAACTTGATTGATTGGCTCTCCAACGATAGTGATTTAATCACACTTCGTTCCCGTGGACTTCGTCAACGCCCTCTACACGACTTTGCCGCCACCTACGTGAATACTCACGGAGGGTTTACGGACGATGAAGCAGATAACGCGCATCTAAGTAAAGCCGCTTGGCTCCATACTCATTTTGTGCAGCGCATGATTTCTTTGATTAACGTTTTTGCGCCAATGGTGTTTATGCTAATTGCCGGAGCCCTTCATTTCATTTTCCGTAGGCGTAAAGCTAAGCAGGCGAAAAGTAATGTTTAGCAATCAACGCTTGATTATTTACATTTTGATTACGCTGGGCGTGTTGTTTGTCCGTGAAAACCCAATGAGCGGTGATGAACATCAACAAACGGCGCAACAAGTTAAGTTACTGTTTCCGCAATTGAAAGCGCAACTGCCGACGATTACATCTATTACGATTAGTGACTCGGACTCTCGCTTGGTTGTCGAGTCCGCTGAAGATCAGTCTCTTTACTCGGGTGAGCGATGGTTGGTTCAATCGAAACAACACCCTGTCGATCGTGCTAAATTGATGTACTTGCTTGACGGCTTAAGTCAGTTACAAACGGTAGATGTGGTTTCGATAAATGCTAGTAAGCACAGCGTATATGGTGTCACCGAAAAGGATGGCACGCGTGTGCAAATCTATGACGGTAACGGCCTACTGCTGGCCGATTGGATAGCCGGAGCTATTCGTAGCCAAGACATTGCGGGTGGTGACCATCCCGTGTTTGAGTATTACATGCGACGGGCTGATTCGGATGAAGTGTTCTTGTCAGGCGTAGCTGTTCAGCCTAGTGCCGATGCCCTTGATTGGTGCGACCTTAACTTTTTGCGCGGAGTACAAGCATTTCAAGTAGATGGTGTGAGTCGCTTTGACTATCAGCGCAAACTTAGCTGGAAGATTGAGCGTATCAAACCTCAGTCGCCGAACGAAGAAGAACCGCGTTGGCAGCTCACTGCGCCGTTACAGACGACCATCGATAATTTTTCAGGAGACAGTTTGGCTTTTAGTTGCTCGCAACTGCAAGCAACCGATGTCGTGGGATTTGTCAGCTCAGTCGCTGCTGACAACGTTAATTACGGGTTCCCTCAAGATCGTTTCGAGGTACTTATTCAAGGTAACACTCTCGAATTCGAACTCGGAAAACCGGCTCGCGAAGGCCATCGTTATTTGCGAGTGAGTGGATTACAGCATATCTACACGATATCTGATTTCGAAGTGGGGCAGTTACGCCAAGACATTGACAGTCTTTACGATTCTGAATAATTCTAATGGATACCAGCAGCACTTTCTTCAGCTTTTATTTCATGCTCGGCCTCCTGGCTGTAATCGTATTCTTTTTGAGTGCGGCAATGGTTGGTTTCGCGCTGTTCTCGCATGACATGGCCTCACGCTTTAAGCTGATACGTATTCAATCCGTGTTGTTCACTATTGAGCTGGCGGTGATGGTTTACGTCTCGCGCGATGTGTCTACAACTTTGGCATCCATGCCGGTTGAGCCGACGCTACTGCAAATAGGCGATGTCAGTCGCGAATCTATGAGCTTCTTGCTCTTAGGTTTATCACTAGTCTTTTCCGGTCTGCTTACAGCTTTTGCCTGGATTAAGTGCGGCAGAGCAAACGCCGCCTTCGCTACCTTGATATGCACCATCTTTACTCTAAAGGCGACCTTGGCCTCGTTGACATTGCTTGACGTGCTCGGCCGTGCAGCCAACCCAGCAAGAGAAAATGGCATTGGTGAAGGAGAGTTTGGCGCGGCTATGCAGCAAACATTTACCGACATAAGTTCAAGCTTTAACCTCTGGCTGCCAATCATGGCAGCCCTGCTTGGTCTAAGCGCTTATTTTCTGATTAGAGATCGGGCCAGAAATCGCGCCAACTACTAGTCGGCGGAGTAACGCGGCCTTGCTCTTCAACTTGTTTTAAAGTTTGCGGCGACACCTTTACTTTGGTCAAGGTTGACATCGACAGTGCCTTTCCAGCTGCGTCAACAATACTGTTGGCATCTAATCCGTGGTAGGCAAAAACTTCAGACGGGCGACCCGACTTCGAGAATTTGCTTACACCTAAACTGATTTGCTTGGTGCCAACGATAGAGCCGGCATTGTCAAGCAATCCTAGTTCGCCGTCGGCGATAGACACGATAGGCACCTTGCGCGCACCTAACAACAAGACATCGGCGGCATCAAGGTGCTCGCCTGCAGTAGCAACCAAGTGAACATCACCATTCACGCCTAGCTTAGTTAGCTGGGCATAATCGTTGTCTTCTGCAAAACGGCCGAGTAACAATTCGGCAGAGGTACACATCAGGACGTTAGCGTATATACCACGCTCGAGTAGTGCGTCGGCAGCAGCAATGGCTTCGGTGCCCATCACACCCATAGCAATAATCGTCACCACGTTTTCTCCGGGCTGGTAATCGGCAGCACCTTCATGGTTGGCTAGCCAGTATCCACCCGCCAGCACATCGGTGCGCACGGCCTCGTACATATCACTCTCGGACACGCCTTGATATTGCTGTTGTGCAGCAATACGTGTTTTGAATTCTTTTTGGCGTACACCCATGGTCACCGCGCGCACGACCACGCCTTCGCGGTCAAGATTGTCGTTGCTCACATGGCGTTGCATGGCGTCGGCGAGAATCCATTCCATTTCTTTGGCGAAGCATGGTTCCCAGGTGACCATCGATGGCATCTGAATGTCAGACTTCCATGAATGCTGAGCTCCTTCCGGGGACAATGCGATACCAGATGGAGTACCAATTAACAAGAACGACGAACGCCAATAAACGTTGTAGTAAAGTTGATCGAGCGCACGTTTTATGAAGAAATCATAAACAGTCATCATTGGCATCAATGGAGTTCCGAATAATTTGGCTGCCATTCCGAATGAGCCTGCTGCCGACATTGCCGCTTGTTCCGAGATTTCAAAACGGATATGGCGCGAAGTCGGATCCGTAGTGTCGTATAACTCGGGACGTCCACGTTCTTCCCACTTGAGTTCTGATTCCCAGTCACGCACGCCACTTTCGCCGTAAACCTTGCCGTCCATTGAGGGATTGATGTTGGTCGAAGTGCCTACGTCCGGAGACATGGTAAGTGCTAGCTGTGATGCTGCTTCCCATGCTTTTTCGGAGGCGTTCAATTCTGGCAATCCTTCAGCGCCGGCTTTTTCGAAATCGGCGTGTGAGCCGATACGCGTCATTTTGTTGGCGACCTGTCCCCACATCCATTGGGTGTGCACGATTGGCATCATCGAAATGTTGATACCAAAATCGGTAGGCAAGGGCTCAGAGAAAATTTCAGAGTAGCCAGCGGCTTTATCCGCTACTAACTGCTCTTCGTTTTCAATACCGTTACGCATGAACTCGCCACGTTTCTCAAGCATTGAGCGCTCGGGGCCGGTTGCGCTCCAGCTGCCGACGAGACCGTAGGGTTGCTCGCGGGTTAAGCCTTGGCCTTCGAGCATGGTGTCAATTTCGCCTTCGCTAGGCAATGAGCTGTGATTGCCCTGCATTGCGAAGTTGTCCATATTGAAGCCCTTAATTGTGTGCGCGATAACCATCGTTGGCTTGTCACTCACGCGGCATTGCTGATAAGCATCGAGGATGTCGACAAGATTATGGCCGCCTAGGTCCTGGTAGATTTCTAACAACTGCTCGTCGCTGAAACTATCTAACACAGATTTAACCTTTGCATCACGCCCGATAAATTCTAGGCGGATAAGGCTGGCGTCGCGTTTCCAGAGCATTGCCTGGAAATCAAAATCGCTCAGTAGATTGTCGAAGATGTTTTGTAACGACTTGCCACCTTTTACAGCAAATGCAGCACGACGCTTGGCACCATGCTTAAGTTCTATTACATTCCAGCCGTTGGCAACCATGGTTGCATTAATACGA
>Ga0302120_10001772_pt1 | contig 10096 bp, 2 predicted proteins | sample AG5_Bottom_MG_FD_203118 | JGI IMG/M metagenome (GOLD analysis project Ga0302120, IMG submission 203118) | Marine microbial communities from Western Arctic Ocean, Canada - AG5_Bottom | ecosystem: Environmental > Aquatic > Marine > Oceanic | place: Canada: Western Arctic Ocean | collected 2017-10-01 | reverse complement strand
TCACCACGTAGTATTTCTCGGTGGTGAGATAGCGCTCGATATCACGCCGGGTTGCTTCACGCGGACTCACCGCGGCCACCACTCCAAAATGACGACCGCTCGATCCAATGGCCCGCGCGTAATCTGCTCGGTGAATGATGGTGAGGCAGTTCTTCGCTCCTATGTTGTGGGCCTGAAGACAAGTCATCACATTGTCCTCATCACTTGCGCTGGTCGCCACAAAGAAATCGGCCTCGCCCACCTGCTCCTCTTCCAACTCCGCCACCACGGTGGCATCCGCATTGATCACGGTGGTGTCACTCAAGCGCTCGGTGAGTTCCTGACAAAGCTTCTCATTCTTCTCGAAGATGCGCACCCGGCAGTCCCAACTCTCCAGCATCTGCGCCAGCGCAAAGCCATATTCCCCGCCTCCAAAAATCACCACCCGCATGGACTCGCCCCGACGACCACCCTTTTGCAATCGCTCGGCCAAGACCCGCAAACGGCGCGGTTCCCCAAAGATCGTCACCACATCACCCGCGGTGAGTATGGACTCGGCGTCCGGCACAAAGCTATCTCCCTTACGGGTAATGGCCGCAACCCGCGTGCGCCCTGGAGCCTTGAGATCCTTCAGGGCCGTGTCCGCCCCATCGCTTTTGGCTCCCACCCGCACTTGCTGAACTTCGATCTTTCCGCGCGCCAGCTCCTCCACCGCCAGTGAATCGGGATTCCGGATGAACTTGGCGAGCTCGATCGCCGTGAGCCGCTCGGAGCTGAACATGTGATCGATTCCGAAATGCCCGCGAAAGTCAAAGAGCCACTCTTCGCGCTGGAGCCCCGGATGCACCCGGCTCGCGACCGTGGCCACCCCCATCGCCTTTGCCATCGAGGCACTCATCAAATTGACGGTGTTGTCGCTGGTCAGGGCGAGGAAGAGCTCACACTCCCCAATGTTGGCCTGGGCCAGGGCATGCACGCTGCTGCCGTCCGCGCATATCACCTTGGCATCAATCCCCCGCTCCATTTCCGCCGCCAGGCGGGGACTCGTTTCGATCACAGAGATGCTGTGGGTTTCCCGGGAAAGCTCCGTGGCCAAGTAGCGGCCAATCTCCCCGGCTCCGACGATTATGATGTTCATAAGAACAGCCCTCGGCCGCGGTGCCATTCTCCCAACCCGCGGTGCGCAATCCAGCAAATTCTCCAATAAGACGATAACTCACTTATTAAAAACATGTTATAGGATGTTTTCGACTCCTGAACGGGCTCCTGGCCTTCATTTCTGGACAACTCGAGAGCCCATCTGCGCTCTTATTCGCCCATCCGACTGGCCATCAGTGGTGATCGCCACGGAAAGAAATCCAAATTCCCCAATGTAAAAATGGACATCTCCTTGTGAATGGGTGAACGAATACATCCCCTCGCTTTGTAATTTTGGGGACGCCTATGCCTTGCCTCTCTCCAATCCTAAGCCCTCGTCTTCTCCGCCTCCTCGTCGCCGCCACTTTCGCTACCGCTCTTCCCTCCCTGGGTCAGGAGGAGCCTGCCGCAAAGGACCCGGCCCTGGAGCATTACTTTGTCGCCAACGGCGCCTACAATCGAAAGCTCTTCCCGGTTGCCATTCAGCAGTACCAAGCCTTTCTCAAGGCTCACCCTGAGCACGCCAAGGCCGACCTCGCCCGGCGCGGTCTTGCCCTCAGCCACTACGCCTCGAAGCACTACAAGGAAGCGATCGGGCCGCTCGCCGCCCTCCTCGCCAAGCCCAAGCTCGATCCTGCCATCATGCGCGAGCGTCTCGTCATGATGCATGGTCAGTGTCTCGTCATCACGGGGGCCAAGGAGGAAGCGAGGGCCCTCTACGTCGCGGAGTTGGCCAATCTCAAATCGGCCGCCTACCAGACCACCGCCCTGGCCTCGATTTGTGACGTAAGCTTTGGAAACGCAAAATGGGAGGACGTCGTTCCCTGGGCCAACAAACTTCTGGCCGCCATGCCGGGCGATGCCCAGGCCGCTCGCGCGCTCTACCAGCTGGGTTATGCGCACTATCAGCTCAAGGCGCCCGACAAGGCCATCGCAGCCCTCGCTCAAATCAAGGATCTGAAGGCAGACAAAGTGTGGAGCACCCGGGCACTCTATTTGGTCGGCGAGTGCCACAATCAGCTCAAACACTATAAGGAGGCCGAGGTCGCTTTCGCGGCCGCGCAACCCGAACTCAAGGGCGCAGACGCCATCGAATGCCGCTACCGGCTCGGACTGACTCGCTTCGTCCTCAAGAACTATGAGGCGTCCGCAGACGATCTCACTGCCTACCTGGCCGCGGCAGCCGATGGAGCGCACGCCAGTGAAGCGCAACTTTATCTCGCTCGCACCCATCTGGAACTCGGGGCTTTCGAGACCGCAGGCACTCAGCTCCAGGCCTTGGCCGAAGGCTCCACCGAAGTGGCCGCCCGGGCCAATCTCTGGCTCGCGCGCGTCTACACCCGCCCCCAGGAGAAGAACTACGGCACGGCGGCCACCGTGCTTGCCGCCGCCACCACGACCTTCGCTGAATCAGCGATCATCGACGACCTGCGTTTTGACTACGCCAATGCCCTCATGGCCAAACCCGAACCGGACTGGCAGAGCGCCTTGGCCACCCTCGGCACCGTCCAACTCAGCACCAGTTTCAGTCAGCAAGCTGAAGTCCTGAACCAGAGCGCAGTGTGCATGCAAAAGCTCAAGGACTACGAAGGCAGCCTGGCCGCCAATACCCAGTTTCTTGCCAAACACCCAGATCATTCCCTCGCCGGCGAGGCGCGCTTCATGCGGGCCGAGAATCTCTTTCTGCTGGGTAAGCTCGAAGAGGCTCAGCAGGGCTACGCCGCCTTCATCGCGGCGGACGAGCAACATACCAACCGCATCGCCGCCCTCTTTCGGCAGGCGCAGATTCATCATGCCGCCGGGCGCTGGGCCGACTGTCTGACCAGTGCGACTTCCCTGCTCGCGAGCAAGCCCACCGGTCCGCTCTTCGCCCAGTTGCCATTCATGATTGGCGACTCGCTCTTCCGCCAGGAGAAGTGGTCCACCGCCATCGATCCCCTCACCGAGTTCCTCAGCACTCGAATCACCAAGGACGCGGAAAAGGGAACGGTGGTCAAGGCGGGACCCAACGTGGACACCGCCCTCGTGCAACTTGCAGTTTGCTATGACCGCACGGATCAGAAGGAGAAGGCGCTCCTGCAACTCTCCACCCTCATCAGCCGCTATCCCCCTCCCACCGCGCAACTTCCCCTCGCTCTCGCCGAGCAAGGGCGCCTCGCCTACGAAACCGGCAATCTCAAGCTGGCCCGCACCGCCCTCGAAAAGTTTGTCGCCTCCGACACTGGGGATAATGAGCTCTTCGTGAAACACGGAGGCAGCCAACGCCCCCGCGTGCAATACTACCTCGGGTGGATTGACGCTACCGAGAAGAAGCACCCCGCAGCGGCAGCACACTTCAACAGCGTGATTCAGGCCAAGAGCGATCACCCCCTCGCTCCCGATGCCGCCCTTCAACAAGGCATTGCGATCTTCAACGCCGGAGAACATGCCAAGGCGGCCGCGCACTTCGCAGGGGTCCTTCAGCAGTATTCCGAGCATCCAAAACTCGCGCGCGTGGTCTTTCATCTGGGCCTTGCGCTCGCCCGCAACAAGGAGTGGGCCAAGGCCAACACTCATTTTGATCGCGTGCACAAGGAGTTTCCGAAGTCGGATTTCGCGGATCAGGCAATCTACGAATGGGCCTGGTGCGAACGAAACCTCAAACACATGCCCGAGGCCACCAAGCTCTACGAACTCCTCCTCACCAGCTATCCCGAAAGCCAGCTCACCGTGAAGATCCACAGTGAACTCGCGGAACTCAACCTCGACAGCGGCGCGCAGGACAAGATCATCGCCCAGCTCTCCGCCACTCTGAAGAATCTCAAGAATGCCGCCCTGCGCGAAGAGATCCGATATCAACTTGCCAGTGCGCACTTCAAGAAAGGCGATCACCCCAACGCAGCCGAACAGTTCGAAATTCTCCTCGAGGATTACCCCCAGTCAAAACTACTCGCCTCGATGCACTTCCAGGCGGGCGAATCGCAGCTCCAGCTCAAGAACATTGAAGCAGCCCGCGTTCACTTTGCGGCCGCCTCCAAACCGGCGGGCAGTCCGCAACCCCTCGTCGAATCGATCACCATGCGACTCGCCGAAACGCAGGCCCTCACCGGCAACCACACCGAAGCCGCCGCCGCCTACAGCACCTTCCTCGAAAAATTCCCCGAGAGCCGCTGGACCCGCAACGCGCGCTTTGGCTTTGCCTTCGCCACCGAGCAGGCTGGCGAACCGACCGCCGCTCTCCCCGAATATGCCAAGCTCCTCGACGGCTCGAAACTCGATCTCTGGACTGTGCGCAGCCGCTTCCAATCGGGCTCCTGTTACGCCAAGCTCAAGCAGACCGACCAGGCCGTGATTGCATTTGTGAAAGTCGAGATCAGCTATCCGCAATATCCCAAGTGGCAGGCGCAGTCCATTCTTGAGATCGGCCGCATCTTGCTGACCCAGAAGAAGCCCGAACAAGCGGCCGAACGGTTCAAGGATGTCATCCAACGATTTGACAAGGAAGAGGCCGCGACTGAAGCCCGCAACCTTCTCGCCGGCGCAGCCCCCGCCCCGAGCAACTAACAATTAATTCGGAACGAGCTTCATGCCTCCGAGCGACCCACCCGCCCACAACCGCAAGCGCAGGGATTCCAAGCCTGCCAAGTGGGGAAAGCGCGCGCTGGCGGAGGCCGTGCAACGGGCCGCTCAGCTCACAAACTGGATGCGTAAGAAGGGATTGCCGCACCTTTTGAAATTGATGAAGTGGGTCGCGCGCATGACAGTTTCGCTCGCCAGACGGTTCGCGTCCTGCTTGGGCCAGAAGGCGCTGCCGCGCGCCCGGCAGATCGTGGCCTCGCTCGTGACCGCGCTCGCGAAGTTGGGGGACCAGAAAGCGAAGCGGAAGCGCGGGAAGAGCTCCATCCGACCGGCCGAACGGTTGGAGACCGCAGAATCAGCACCCGGCGGGGCGCCTGCCACCCCCCGAGAAACCGAGGCCGCTCCTCCTCTCGTGGTCCAGAACGTGTGTGAGGGTCCCGATGAGGAACTCCTCGCGAGGGAGAGTCCCGCCGAGAATCACGCGCCCGAAGTCCCAGTCCCCACGAGGGACGTGCCTTCCGAAGAACCTCCCCGCATCATCGAGGCCGCACCGATTCCCCAGGAAGTCCCTCCCTCGGTGGGGGCGGTGGCAAAGCGCCCGCGCAAGGGTGGCTCGCTCCCCCTCCGGCAGTTCTTCAACACCATCCGCAGCGGCGGCCTCATGGGTCTCAAGAGATGGATCATTCCCGTCGCTCTGCTCGCCATGGCCGGCCTCATCGGAATCTCGCTCCTCGGGAAGATGCGCCGCGACCTCTGGGCCTACTACACAGACGGCCAGGACTTGCGGGCCGAGGTGGAGGAAGACAAGACGCGCTTCGTCCTCTGGCAGGATCCGGAGGCCCACCACTTTGACAAAACACCCCCCCAGAAAGATGCGAGTGAGGAACAACCTCAGCCTGCCTCCAAGCACCTCCCCGGACGTCTCGAAGCCGCCTTCTCTCCTGATGGCACTCAGATGATTTTGGTGCGTTGGGAAGAGCATGAGACCAATGCCGACCTCTTCGTCTCCCATTGGGACGGCCGCCTCTGGAGCCCTCCCGAAGCGATCAAGTCCATCAATACCTCCTCCGACGAACGCAGCCCCGCCTTCTCCCGCGACGGACAATTCCTCTACTTCAGTTCGAATCGCGAGGGCGGCAAAGGCGGACTCGACCTCTACCTCGCGCGGCGGAACGGATCTCAGTGGGAGGGCGTTGTTTCGCTCGGCGACAAGATCAACACTGCGGACGACGAATCCGGGCCCGCTCTTTCCTCCGACGACAAGCAACTCTTCTTCTCCTCCAATCGAGAGGGGGCGAAGGGAGAGGACATTTTTGTGGCGGACTCCGTCGCAGGCACCCGCAAGGCAGAGGACAAACTCGCTCCAGTTCCCCGCTTTCTGGAAGCGGAGGCTGTTTCGCACCTCAACTCGCGCGCTCATGACGTGCAGGCCGCACTCACCGCCCGTGGCAACCACGTCTTTCTCGCCTCCGATCGGGACAGCTCCGGCAGGAAGGGCTATGCCGTCTATTTCAGCCGGGTCGTCGCTGGAGTCTCCCTCAAACCCGAAAAGGTGGACCTTTACATCAAGCAGGGCAACGTCACCGATCCCGCCGTCCGCATGGATGGATTTGACCTCCTCTTCAGCGCCAATCACGAAACAGACTCCTCGGAGGATGACCCCAACTACCGCCTCTACCGTTCCACCACGCGCGAAGTCATCGGTTACACCGACCTCTCCCGCTGGGAGCAGTTCAAGGAACTCCTTGGTAACGTCGCTTGGTGGCTCATCCTCGCCGTCGCCGCCCTCATCGCTCTGATCTACCTGCTCGAAAGCTGGCAGGACATTTCCAGCCTCTTCCACAAGTGCCTCGCTGGATCCGCGATTGTCCACTTGCTCATGCTGGTCGGCATGGCAGCCCTGGTGATTGCCCAGGAACTCGAGAAACAAGCGGAGCTTCCCCCCTCCGAAATCCAAATCAGCCTGGATGCCCTCACCGAGCAAGAACTGGCCCTCGAGAGCGTTCCCGAGGAAACCGAAGTGACCCAACCGGATCTCTCCCTCCCTGCCGAGAAGGCCGCCGCTAATTTTGAGGTTCCTGAGCTCCAACCCCAGGAAGAGGCCCAGGCGATGAACATCGATGCGCAGTTTCAGCAGGAAGCGATGCAAGTGGAGGTCAAGACCGCAAACGCGAACCCGATCGAAGAGCACAACACCCAACCGGTTGAGCCTTCCGCGCTCCTGAGCGAACTCTCTGAAACCGTGCTCCCTGAACCCAATCAACCGGTCCTCGACGAACGCGAATTTGCTGACGCTCCGGAGGCGGCCAATCCCGAGGATTCCGAGTTCAAACCGAACGAGACCCTCCCTGCCCCCGAGCGCAGCGAGTCCGGAGCAGTGGCCGACACCGCGATGGAAACTCCACCCGAAGTTGCCGAAGTGGAGCCCTCCGAAACGATTGCCGATGATCCGGCCCAAAGTGCGCTCATTGAAGTCACTCCCACCCAGTCCAACCAGGCGGAAGGAGATCAGTCGGATGCACCCCAGGCCCTTGAATCGGAACTCCTCGCCGAACTCCCCGATAGCTCGCCCCTCGAATCCGAGCAGGTGGAATTGGATGAAGGCGAACCCAACGCCGCAGCCGAACCAGCCAACGAATCCTTCACTCCGGACAACTCGGTCGCGGGAGCCTCCTCCGCCCAAGCGGAGAGCGAGGCGGTCAGTGACGCCGCAGCACAAAGTCAGGCTCAGACCAGCGAAGTCGCAAATGGTGGCGTCGCGGCGGCCCCCGTTGCGGAGGGCCCCGCTTCCCCGGTCGGTGAAGCCACCAATCAAAGTGAGCTCCCCGAGGCCACCATCACCCCGGGTCAAATGCAGGACTTGCCAGCAGCCGCCTTGCTCGATACCGGCACGCCCCGACTCGATGAGGGCGATCCCAATCCGAACCAAGCGCCCGCCAATCCGGCCAACGAGCAGTTCACTCCCAACGGGGCCGTCGCTGAAAACTCCACCACCCCCTTGGAAGGTTCGCCAACCTCAGACGCCGCGGTGCCAAGCCAGGCCGACGCGGCCGAAGTTGCCAGCGGCGAGGTCTCCAACACTCCTCTCCCTGCCAGCCCGACCAGCGCGGTGGGTGAAGCACAGGCCGAAGAATCCGTTCCCGCAACTGAGATCGCCACCGGACTCTCGAACAACCTCCCCGAGACCGCCCTCCTCGATCCCGGCGCTCCGCAACTCGAAGAAGGAGACGGGCAACCCGCCGCTCCAGCCAATCCCGGTGAGGAAACCTTTAAACCAGGAGCCGCTTCCTCTCAGCCGGTCGCTTCGCAGAAAGCTGGCGGAGCGCCCAGTGACTCCGCCCTCAACGAACCAACCGAGGCCACCGAAGTCGGAAAGGGCGAACTCGCTGCCACCCCCGCCCAACAAGGCTCCGCCTCTGCGGTCGGCGAGGCGCAGTCCGAGGAGGGCCTCCCCGGACCCTCCGCTCTCGCCAACAACCTGCCCGAGGCCTCCCTTCTCGACCCCGGCACCCCCACCTTAGAGGAAGGCGCTCACCAAGGCGCACCCGCGGACTCCAGCAAGGATCAGTTTAAACCCGGCGCTGCACAGCTTGCCACCGCCCAAGCCTCCGGTGGACCTGCCAGCGACCAGGCATCAAGCAGTGCAGTGGATGCGGGCACGGTCTCAGGCGCGGGATTGGTAGCAGAAAATCCCCAGCTCACCGGTCCTCAAAGTGGCTTGGAAGCCGGAGTCTCCGAGACGCCCACCACCGCCGGCACCCTCGGTGCGGCTTCGCTCGAACCCACTCTGACCAGCTCCCTCCTCCCCGGAAAACTTGAAGCGCCCGAGGGGGACACCGGCGCCATGACCGACTTCCTCAAGAAGCAACGCGGACGGCCCTCCCTCAACGTGATCAAGGGCCTCGGCGGATCGGATGGAACCGAGAAGGCGATCGAGGCCTCTATCAGATGGCTCGCGGAGAACCAGGAGAAGAGTGGCCGATGGAACTCGCGCGAGCACGGAGCAAAGGGGAACTTCGATACCGGAGTGACCGGACTGGCCTTGCTCTGTTTCTACGGATGGGGTGCCCGCCACGACGAAGAGGGCGAATACCGCCAGCATGTCGGCAGGGCTCTCGATTGGTTGCTTTCCCAGCAGGAACAAAATGGCAACCTGCGCGCGAAAGGCATGATGTATTGCCACTCCATCGCTTCCATCGCCCTCTGCGAAGCCTACGGCGTCACCAAGGATCCGAAACTCAGGGAACCCGCCGAACGTGCCATCGCTTACACCCTGGCCGCCCAAAGTAAAACGAAGGGCGGCTGGCGCTATCGCCCGGGCAACGACTCCGACACCTCCATCACGGGGTGGCAATTCATGGCCCTGCACAGTGCTCGCCTCGCCGGACTCAAGGTGCCCGAGAAGCACTTTGAACTCGCCCGCAAATGGTTTGATACCGCAGGGGGGGGCAAGCACGGCGGACTCTATGGCTATCAGGGTCCTGGTAAAAAATCCCCCGCCATGGTGGCGACCGGAATGTTCTGTCGTCAGCTCGACCTCGCTCCGCCTACCTCACCGAAGCAGATCGAAAGCGCCAAGCTGATCGGAATCAATCCCATGAGGTCGCGGACCTTGGACTTCTATTATATCTACTATGCCACCCTCGCCCTCTACCAACATCAGGGACCGATTTGGGATAAGTGGAATGAGGCCCTCAAGGACTCCCTCCCTCGTCTCCAGCGAAAGACCGGCTCACGGACCGGAAGCTGGGACACCAGCCGGGGGCTCGCCGGCAACGGCGGACGCGTCGCCAGCACCGCCCTCGCCACCCTCAGCCTCGAGGTCTACTACCGCATCCTCCCCATCTACGGCTTTCGCGGCGAAGAGGAGCAGGCCCCCGAACTGAAGGAAAAGGAAAACAAAGAATAGCTTCCAACGCGCGATCTGCCCGTGCAGCTGGCCTGCCTCCAGTTTATGGCCCACTCAAAGTGAGAAGACTTGGGATTGGTTCTATCATCGGTTGATCCGTTGGCAAGGCACTTGGACGGCGCGGCTTTGAGGGTCGGCGTGGCTGCCACTCAGGAGACCTTTTCGCAGAGAACGAAGCCCCCTCACCAGGCTGCGACGGCTGTGGTGCTATCTGGTGGACCGGAATGGGGCATGTCGCATCACTCTCTAACAGAACAGCCTCTGCCAAGGAGATTCCCCCACTCTCTGTAAGATCTCTCTGCAAGGAATTCGGTGAACCCGAAGCCTACGTGGCCTAGGAAGGAACGGCAGACCATAGGTAGACTTTCGATCTAAGACCCACAAAAACAGGTTCAAAAGTGGCGGAGAGGGAGGGAATCGAACCCACCAAACCCCTTTCGAGGTTTCAACGGTTTTGAAGACCGCGGCCGCCACCGGGCAGGCTTCACTCTCCGCGGCGAGCCTAGGCCACTC
>Ga0302120_10001770_pt1 | contig 10097 bp, 8 predicted proteins | sample AG5_Bottom_MG_FD_203118 | JGI IMG/M metagenome (GOLD analysis project Ga0302120, IMG submission 203118) | Marine microbial communities from Western Arctic Ocean, Canada - AG5_Bottom | ecosystem: Environmental > Aquatic > Marine > Oceanic | place: Canada: Western Arctic Ocean | collected 2017-10-01 | reverse complement strand
TGAACCTTTGCTTCGCCTTTTAGCTTGCGGAGCTTTCTCGGATCGGCCGTTGATACTGCCTGGTTTAGGGCGGTGGTGAGGGCGCGCTCGAAGCCACTTAAGTGCGTCCCTCCATCCGGTGTTGGGATGGTGTTCACGAAACTGACTAAGGACGTTTCATATCCTTGTACCCACCGTAAAGCGATGTCGACCTGACATTCGCGGGTCACTTCCGTGAGTTTCCCATCAATGGGAACTTTTTCGGTGAACACCCCAGAACCAGATATAGCTACTAACCCGGTAACCGGCTGTGCTTCACCGGACAAGAAATCAACGTAATCGGCAAGACCCCCTTGGGATACGAGCTCTTCGGCTGGTCTCCTCGAACCTTTACGTTTATCCGATAGCCGAATTTTGAGTCCAGGGACCAAGAAACAAACCTGTCCAAGTCGATCCTTAACTTCCGCATAATCGATCGACGCTTCAGGGTCGAAGATCTCAGTATCCGGCCAAAAACGGACACGCGTTCCTGTTCGGCTGGCGGGGATTTTGGCGATTTTCTTCAACGTATGATTTGGGGAAAAACGTCCGTTCTTCGCCGTGTGGCCCGCGATCTGGTCTTGAAATTCGAGCCGGTGCGTGGCTCCACCGCGGTCAACTTCAACCTCGATTCGCGTAGCGAGGGCGTTGACAACCGACGCCCCTACCCCGTGTAGGCCGCCAGATGCCCCGTAGGCGCCATTACCGAACTTTCCGCCGGCATGCAGTTCCGTGAACACGACTTCGAGAGCGGTGGCGTCGCCTTCTTTCTTCTCGATCGGAATCCCGCGACCGTTGTCTGTTACTTCATACGAACCGTCCGAATGCAAGAAAACTTCGAGTAGTCGTGCATGGCCGCCTGCTGCCTCATCGACCCCATTGTCGATGATCTCCCACAAAAGGTGCGTTAAACCTCCGGAGCCAGTTCCGCCGATATACATACCAGGCCGTTTTCGGACAGCTTCTAATCCTTCGAGCACCTCGATATCGTCAGCGTCGTAGCTGCCGGGTTGCTTCCTCTTTCCGGCTTCAGTGCTGGCATTCACTGGAACCGGTACTCCCCTACTACCAAGACCCGTGAATCAAGGTCCGTTGTCGTTCCGTCACGCCGACTTGTTTCTATGGCCAGTAAAAACGGGCTTGGATCTACTTTTCTTAAATCACCATCCTCAAGCACGACAGCGGCCATCTGCTGATTGCGACCTACCCACGCGAAGGAGGCCGTCGTTTCAAAATTTTTCCATTTGACCGTTCGGACTCCCCCGGTCGCTCGTCCTTTGGTCGGCACCTCTGCGACATCAGTCACTTTCACTGCGCCGTCGTCACTCACCAGCAAAACGACCGCCCCAAATTCCACACGCCCGGCCGCTACCAGCGCTGCACCAGCCTTCAGCTTCATTCCGGATACCCCAGCGGCTCCCGGACCTTGAATAGAAATGCCGGCCGCTGGTGTGCGAAGCGCCTGACCGTCGGAAGCCACCATCACAATTTCACTGTCATTACTAACGATGAATCCTGCGACAACTCGGTCGTCACCTTTCAAGTTAATCACTGCGCTTCCTGATCGAAGCCGCCCAACGGATTCGAGTTCAAGACGTTTAGCGATGCCTTTTCGCGTAGCTATAAGCACGCTTCCCTGACCTTCGCCAAAGAGTCCGACCACGCGTTCTCCTCGACTCAACGAGAACATCTCTGTGACTGATGCCCCCCTACTACCGCGAATTATTTCGGGCACTTCTCGAGAACGGACTGTGAGCAAGCGTCCTTGGTCAGTGATAGCAGAAATTGAGCTATAGAGGCTAGTTTCCAGGCTTCGGGCGATGACATCATGGCGCCCCGGCTTGGCGTTGAACTCTTCGTCGGGCGATCTACGTCCAAGCAGGCCGGAAGTCGACAGAGTAATGAGCGTGGATTGGTCGCCGAGAGGTTCTTCAGGGGCTACCTCCAACAGCGAAGGGTCATCGTTGATGACCACTACGTCGGTGGCAGATAGGACTGTGGTGCGGCGAGGCGTGCCAAATTCCTCGACTAACTGTCGTAATTCGCGGCCGACTAGTTTTCGTCGCCGGGCATCGGATGCGAGAATTTTGAGTAGATCACTGATGTCAGCCTGAACGTTGCCCAGTTCCTCTCGAAGCTTTCCAACTTCCAAAGCCGTCAGACGACGTAATTGCATATCCAAGATGTGGGTCGCCTGTACCTCAGTGAGTTCCAACAAGTTGATCAGCTCGTTACGAGCTGTCGACGCAGTATCTGACCCTCTGATAATTGAAATTACTTGGTCAATGTTGTCGAGGGCTAACAGAAGGCCAAGCAGGACATGTTCTCGTTCCTCAGCGCGAGCGAGGCGATATTCAGTGCGTCGAACGATGACGTCTAAACGATGATCAACATAATGTTGGCAAAGTGCGTAAAGACCCAGAGTTGTTGGCACGCCATCGACCAACGCCACATTATTTATTCCAAAACTTTCCTCAAGGGGAGTCAGCCGATAAAGCTTTTCCAATAACCCGCGAGGTCCAACTCCTGTCTTGCATTCGATAACGAGGCGCAGCCCATGATTACGGTCAGAAAGGTCGATCACGGCGGATATTCCATCGAGTTTCCCGGCCGATACGAGCTCACGAATTTTGGCCTGAACACGTTCCGGGCCCACAGCGTAGGGCAATTCTGTTACAACGATTCCCTGCCTGCGGGCCGTAATATTTTCAATCTCGGCTCTAGCCCGGACGCGGATCGTTCCTCGACCAGTTGCGTATGCTTCTCGGAGTGATCCATCGTCGACGACAATCCCACCGGTCGGGAAGTCCGGCCCTTCGACAAATTCCATAAGGTCATCCACCGATGGTTTCGGACGACGGTTCGTAAGTACGTGGTCGATTGCAGCTGCGATTTCAGCGAGGTTGTGTGGCGGCATGTTGGTTGCCATTCCAACGGCGATTCCCGAGGCTCCATTTACGAGCAGGTTCGGGATGGCCGCGGGCAAACACGTTGGTTCTTCTCGTTCGCCATCAAAGTTCGGCAAGAAATCGACGGTTTCTTCGTCCAGGTCAATGACCATGGCCATTGCGGCGGATGTCAACCGTGCTTCGGTGTACCGATATGCCGCGGGCGGGTCGTCCAGGCTGCCAAAGTTGCCTTTGGGGTCAACAAGAGGCACCGACATGGAGAAGCTCTGACCCATTCGGACCATCGCCTCATAAATCGCACTATCACCATGAGGGTGGTATTTGCCCATCACCTCGCCAACCACTCCAGCAGATTTCCTAAACGGGGTGCCCGGTCTAAGACCTAAATCAGCCATCACATAAAGGATTCTTCGCTGAACAGGTTTCAGTCCGTCTCGGACATCAGGAATAGCCCGGCTCGTTGTGACCGAGAGCGCGTAGGGCATAAATGAATCGCGCATTTCGTCGGCAACAGCTACGTCGACGATTTCGCGAGCAATTTGTTCTGGTGCCTTAGCTCGTGCCATGGCCTTCCTGGGTCTAGTTATCCGCCTTAGCCGAGGGTAGGACGCTCGGAAGCATCAGGGTGGTCATTCAGACCCAAAAAAGAGCATTGTCCCCGAAATGCGAATCTTTTGATTTCGTTCGGTAACGTTGGCACCGTAATTAGGGACCACAGCGAGGGCCAGTACTCCCCCGCCGCTTCCCATGCCCCCCACTAGCCGGAGAACCCGGAGCAACGATGAGCCGACGTATCGAGGTCGAGCTGACCAGTCAGCGAGATGACGGAACCTGGACCTGGCGAGCAGCCGGCGCCAAGCAGCCCAAAGGAACCTTAGAAAGCACTGTGCTGTACGACGGTGCGTCAGTCGGAGATATTTGTCGAGCCGATGCTGACTTCGAGATTGATGGCATCTTCGTCACTGCCGTATCGCCACCGAAAGGTCGCAGCGGACGCCCGGACGACGAACGAATCGAGGTTCTCGGATCGGGTCGCGAATTTGACGCCGTCACGACTCAACTTGCCAGAAAGGGTCGCTCAGATAAGCGAAAGGGCGGCCGACGTCAACAGAATGAAAAAGCTGGCAAAGACGACTCCAAACGTAAACCGAAGAGGCAAGACGATCGCCGTAAACCTGAGTCCCGCCAGACACGCAAAGAACGTCCTGAGGCCCCGGCAAAACCCAAACCCAAAAAGCTCAAACCTGGTCGCGCTCATCGAAAAGTTCTGATCGACTCTCTTCCAGAGGAACAACGCGTCATAGCAGAACAAGTGTCGCGAGGTGGCATCGCTGCAGTGCGAAAAGAAATCGAGACTCAAAATGCCCGCGCTGTTAAGGAGGGAGTCGCAGAAGTTCGTGCCGATGCGTTGGTGGCCTTGGCTGAATCGCTGCTTCCTCAACTCAAAATCGCGGAGTGGCGAGATCGAGCTGATGCCGCGTTGTCTTCAATCGAGGAAGTCGACATCCGTGACTTGAGAACCGTTTTGGTCGCGGCTGAAGATGCTGCCCGCGACGAAGAAACTCGATTGCTCGCTGATCAGATCCGAGCCGGACTGAATGAGCGCCTGGAAAAAGCACAAGTCGAATGGCATGAAGAGATTCGGGCCGCTCTAAAAGAGGATCGCGTGGTGCGAGCGTTGCGCCTCAGCTCTCGGCCCGCTAAGGCTGGTAGCCCGCTACCTCCCGACATTGCTGAAAGCCTCACCAATCAAGCAAATCAGGCCCTCGGTGGGGAGGTGAGCCAGCAACGCCTCGGAATTGTGCTCGAAGCCATCGCGTTTTCACCAATTCGGCCCTACGTAGCTATGGCACAGGTTCCATCTGAACCAACTAAGGAATTGCTGGATATCATCCGTAAAATCGCGGATCGCATTCCAGAAATCGCCGCCCGGTTGGGCATCGAGCGACCTGAGAAGGGGAAGGGCCGCAAAAAACGTCGCCCGAAGAGACCCCCGCGGCCAGACAATGTAACTAAACCGTCTCCCAACCAAGAGACCGAACCGTCAACCCCAGACGTTGAAGCAACAGCACCCGATACTGACGCTGAGACACACACCAAACCAGACAACGAACCGTCTCCCAACCAAGAGACCGAACCGTCAACCCCAGACGTTGAAGCAACAGCACCCGATACTGACGCTGAGACACACACCAAACCAGACAACGAACCGTCTCCCAACCAAGAGACCGAACCGTCGACCCCAGAAGCGAGTGCAGATGAACGGCCCTAAGAGCAGCAGATGGTCGTAACGTACGAGAAGGTCGGCAAGGTAAGGGTCATTACTCTGGATAGAGCCGAAGCCCGGAACGCAGTTAGTCATGAAGTCTCTGCCGAACTCGAAGCGCACCTTGACACTTTTGAATCCGACGACAGTGCCTGGGTTGCGATACTTGCAGCAAACGGGCCCGTTTTTAGTGCTGGCGCTGACCTCAAGTCGGTTAGTAGCGGTAAGGGAATCGAGACAGAAAAAGGTGGATTCGCGGGTTTAGTTCGCTATCCAAGAACCAAACCTTTGATAGCAGCGGTCGACGGTGCTGCTCTAGCGGGCGGATTAGAGATAGTTCTGGCCTGCGACCTTGTCGTCGCCTCCAGCACCGCTCGTTTCGGTATTCCCGAAGTGAAACGGAGTCTGATCGCTGGGGCAGGCGGGCTTTTTCGTCTACCCGCTTCGATCGCTCGTAACGTCGCTATGGAATTGGCACTTACCGGTGATCCCATCAGCGCCGAACGCGCCTTTGCCCTCGGTCTAGTCAACGAACTCGTGGAACCAGGGACTGTGGTTGATGCGGCGTTAGAACTTGCTGCTCGCATCACCGTTAATGCCCCGATAGCTGTCAGAGAGAGCCGCAAAGTCGTCCTGGAAAGTCAGGGTGTCGCCGATACGGAAGGCTGGCAAATCACCAAAGACCATTTTCGGGTCGTCGTGAAAACCGAAGACTTCCGGGAAGGTCCGCTGGCGTTCGTTGAAAAACGGGATCCTGTTTGGAAGGGACGCTAAGGCCCCAGCACACGGTGTTGGAAAAGGAACTCCTTCAAGCCAGCTGTTAGCTCAAGCCTTTTGATTTGTTCAGGGTCAACGAAAGCTAAATTTTCAGCGTCATCACCGGCTGTTGCACCAGAAGGGTCATCGGTTGTGACGAAGAAGTCGGCAATGAGATACCTGTGATCGGTTACCGAACGTTCGACCCAACCGACGAACTCACCACAGTTCACTTTTAGGCCAGTCTCTTCTTCGACCTCGCGTTCAACCCCATCTTGCCAAGCTTCTAGGGGCTCGAGACGTCCACCTGGAAGCGACCATTGGCCGATGCCAGGCTCTTGCCCCCGCTTGACTAGAAGTAATGCTCCATTCCAAACCAACACCGCTCCAACACAAGGTTCTGGCATCCGTCGGTCTGTCACCTCAAGGTTCATTGAGTGGTTTATGCACGGTAAGGAGTCGCGCTTTAAATCCAAACGTTTCGAAAAAGTTTTTCGTTGCGCGGTTGCCAGGCAATGCCATCGAGTCGATCCCGACACAATTACGCTCAGTGCACCAGGAAATGATCGAGCCAATTAGGGACTCACCCAGCCCAACGCTTCGAGCCTCGGGATCAACCCAGATGTCTGAAACCTGTCCCAAAATTTCGCCGGTGCGGAGCAACTCCACTCTGGACACGGCGTATCCAAGGGGAACGTCATCGATCATTCCAATCCAGATGGTCTGGTCCGGGTCGTGAAGCGCCGCTTCAAAACTGGCTAGATAAGGCCGGCTTCTCGTTTCTCGTCTGCTCCACACGTAACCGCCGCGATTCTCGTGCTGCTCAGCTACCGCCTGCGTCGCGAAGTCAGCGAGCATTTCCAGGTCAGCGACAGTGGCCACTCGAACAGATTCATTCACTGCGTTACCCGTCGCTGCTGCAAAGCCTTTTCTGCTTGAAGTCGCCCATCTTCTCCCTCAGTAAGGTCGACATGCGTGAACATTTCTGCGACAGCTTGGTGTCCAGCACGCGTCGCTATTTGCTGATACATCTCTTGCACAATGCGCCGATAATTCGGGTGGCCCTGTGGCTGACTGCGCAGTTCGATCATGTGGAGCGCTTCGCGGGCGTTGAACTGCATGACGTACCGAACCCGATATGCCATGGACACTGCGTATGAGGCCTGTTCGGGGAACTCAGGGAGCAGGGCTTCATACAGAGCCCTCGAACGTTCCAGAGCCCCGTCGTATCGATCGGCAAGGCCTGCGCCCTTGACTGCTTCCGGTATTTCGTAGCCGTGGTCAGGTGTGAGTGACTGCCATTCGATCGTCAGTAGACGATGCCGCTGAAGGTCTCGGAAACCTCCATAATCACCCAACACGTCAAACCGGTAATCCAATCTTTCTAAAGCGCGACCCGGTCTATGGCGTCGGTTACCTCTGTCGCCGACATATTGCCGAACTAAATTAATTCGCTCCTCCGACGTCAAGTTGTCGACTAAATCCACGAGCTGTGTCTCAGGCAAATGGCTATACGGGTACAGCATCGCGGCCAACATCTTGCGTTCACCATCGGGATCCCAATCAATGAGTTCGACCTCACTGACAGGTACTGGGTCTATCTGCGCAAACATTTGGGTTGCGAGTTCTCGCATGGAGTTGCGATTGGCTTCAAAATATTTGGACCAAGCAACACCCCGATCTTCGATGTCGACGCGCCGGAGGAAAGAAGGGATCACTTTCCTCAATTCTGAAAGCATCAGACCGGCGTAGGACCGCGCCTCGGGGAGCGGATGCGATCGCATCCGGATTAATAAAGCTTCGTATGCCTGACCTGTCCCATAAATTCCCACATTCGAGAGACTTGCGGCGGGAAGAAGGCCGCGTACAGCATCAAAGGACTTCGCCCGTATCGTTTGGCGGTAGGCCAAATCGCCGATGTCGTTACCCTGCGCGTGGTTAGTTCGATAGAAGTCCTGCATGAGCGGCACCAACTCCGCGTAGCTGTCAAATAGCCGATCAAGGTCACCGACGTAACGCGTGCCAAGGGGAGAAGCAAGCACTTCCGGATCGCGGTGATAGCGATATCGTCCTTCGATGCGGGTGTCATAACTCAAGTACCGAGTTGATTGCTCCAAATAGGACATCAGCCGGCCCCACTCGAGGACCTTCGTCAAGAGATTAGAAGCTTGCTCGCATGCCAGATGAACGCCGCCCAGCTGAGCGACTGAGTCATCACCGTATTCGACGAAAACTCGTTCATAAAGTTCCTCGGCTTTAGCGAGACCGACTGTGGCATCAATTGACAGATCACCGGAGACATCAAGGTCATCAACGAACTCATCCAGAAACAACCGTCTGAGACTCTTATGTGTTCTGCTGTACCTCGCGAAAAGCGCGCCCTTGACGACCTCGGGCAGATTCACGAGCGCGAACACGGGCTGGTCAAGGTTCGTGAAGTAACGACGAAGAACATCTTCCTCGTTCGCCGTAAATTGCTCGACTGCGTAGTTGTTCAAGATCAATTTCAAAAGGTAGTGAGATAATAAAGGACGGAGGTTTCAGTACTTAAACTGATCGTAGGACGATCCGACGCATTAGTCGCGCACCCTTGGGGTCTTTAGAAAAATCAGAATATGACGTTGAAAGCATCGGGAACCACCCTCACCGCGATCGAACGGTGTCGTCCCTCGTCAACTCCGTCGATCCGGATACGAAAGGGACGCTCAAAAGTTCTTTCTAAATGAGTAACTCTTTCGCTACGGATACCTGAATGAGGCAAGTGGTCACCCGTTCGTAGACGACTTCTAGCTAACCACCTTTCTCTAATGGGAAGGTCTCCTTCCAGCAGGTCAAATCGCCCATCGTTGGGATGCGCTTTAGGGGCCACACGCCATGTATCACGCCATTCAGAATTCATAACTGCGGTGATCGGCCCATGCCACCAACTTTTCATGCAGAACACGTGGGCGACAGCTACACAAGAACGATCATCAAGACGGACCTGAGCCGCATCAATCGGCACCATCTTGGCATCTCGGCTTCGAATTCTTTGCAGCCCTCCCACCGGCGAACCTAATGCCCGCCATAGATCACCACCCAGCAGTGCTATTGAAGGAACTTCTGTTCCAGCAGCCCAAGATTCCTCGACGACGGTTCGCACCTCGGCATCCGTCGTCGCTATGACATCCACTAACCCGGGAGGCGCGTCAACCCCCCAATCCTTTCCGCGCTCAATTGGCATTGATGTCAACCTCATCTTCGACATCGTCGTGAACGCGCGCCGCCGCCGACACCAAATCTCGATCAATGGCTGCAACAGCGTTTCTCATTGCTTTACGGGTTTGATCGCTGGGTACCACCTCAGCGATTTGGCTGAGCAGGTCAATCACTTGCCGAACATTGCGCACGAAATCACCCGCTGACATTTCATCGTCGAGGATCTGGCTGAGGTCATGGCCCGATGCCCACGCGTGAATCTGCGCCAAGATTGAAGGGTCAGGCATCCTGGTCTCAGGTAGCCCTCTCGCTTGTTCTTCAGAGCGAAGCGACGTTGCGTACGCCAGCATTGCCTTGACGCTCTTCTCCACGCCATTATTGGGGTACCAGGGCGGCGGCGGTTCTATTCGACTTCGATGTTCGTAGGTTAGGACTGAAACAATCGCTGCAAGCTCCGGTGAAGACAAACCCTCGAAAATATCGTTATCTATGCAGATGCCAACAAGTAAGTCCATTTCATGGAATATTCCTTGGAGTCGCCGACCAGATTCCTCCAACTGCCATCCAGTCGCGCAACCAAACGCTTGCAACATTGCCACGATCGAATCAAGGGTGTGAGTCAGACCGCCTTCGGCAACGTCAATTCGAGATTTCAACGATTCGATTCTCAGCTCGGCACGTTGCACTTGACGCTCAGCCTCCGCTCGTGCTCGCTGCAAGTCCCGATCAGGTCGCCTCATTTCTGGCACAAGGCCCGAATCCGTCAAGTGTTGTTTCAGCAGCCTGGCAGCAACTCGCTGATACTCTCGCCGGTTGGGCGCATAAGGCTTTGGTAATTCCAAGGTGCCAATAGCTTGCGGCGACTGGTCGAAGTCCGACACGCCAAGCATCATCACCTTGCCTCGAGCAGTCACTACTCGGACTCGGTTGTCCCCTCCGCGTCTATTCGT
>Ga0302120_10001769_pt1 | contig 10102 bp, 5 predicted proteins | sample AG5_Bottom_MG_FD_203118 | JGI IMG/M metagenome (GOLD analysis project Ga0302120, IMG submission 203118) | Marine microbial communities from Western Arctic Ocean, Canada - AG5_Bottom | ecosystem: Environmental > Aquatic > Marine > Oceanic | place: Canada: Western Arctic Ocean | collected 2017-10-01 | reverse complement strand
GTGTCGTGGTCTTTATGAATGCACCGGATGGTCTGGTTAAAGGCGATGTTGTTGCCCTGGACACCAGTGCCCGGTTGAGCGTCAAGCCTGTCAGCAAGCACGGAGAGAAATTGCCTTTCGTGGTAGCGAAGGTCGATGACGCAGGTACGTTTGTAATGGCGCGCGGACTCGCCTGGGCCAAAGTCAGCGGGCCTGTCGAACCTGGAGACATACTAGTAGCATCCCGTCGCTCACTTCATGTCGAAAAAGACAACCGGAATTCAGACCCCAGTCGTTCCTTGGGCGTTGCTGTAAGTCAACGCGTGGGAGATAAAGTGCTCGTTCGTATTTCGCGTATTGGGATCGGGAAATCGGAGGAAGCCAAGACGCCGCCATCGATCGTGGTGGAGGACGGGAAGAAGCCTTTGCCCGGGACTTGGACGAATTTCGAGGGGAAAGATATCGTGGCCGATCTCCTGCGGGTGGAGAAGGGGAAGGCCGTGCTGCGTTTGAAGAGCGGGAAGGTCTATGAGTATCCGCTGGAGAAGCTGGACGAGAAGAGCCGGAAGCGGGCGGAGGATTTCGCGAAAGGGAAGGTGGCGGAGGAGGAGTAGCTGCTGCGCAGTGGGTAGGTAGCTTTCGATTTCACAAGTGATAACGGGTCGATTTGTCAGTCTTATTTTTCCTCCACTCTTACAAGCGCCTCAGAGCTTCGCCCACAAGCGCACCAACTTCCCCAGTCGGCACCCGATGCCTATACGTCGGGCACCACATCAGGTGATATCTCGACCGATTTGGTCACATGGGAGTCGGCGGGATTCGAACTCTTTCTCGGTTCGAGGCAGAACCATGGCGACGGCACCGAGACCCTTAACTTCGAGTCAGCCGGGTCGCAGCCCTTCTCAGGAAAACCCGGATTGTACCTTCGCGTGCGTGCAACGTTGCGACAAGACTGACTACGGCGCTGACCCGGATCAATCCAAAGGACCCCCGCTCCCCTTTTCGGTCGGCCCACTTCAGTGTCACCGGATCCTAGAATTCCCCATGTTTGCCCTCGCTCGCCATCACTCTAACTGAAATCATGGAATTTCCTCATCAAAGCCCGTCATGAACGTCAGATCATTCCTCTTCCTGCACCTCTGCCTCTGCATTGCTGTATTTGCCGCCCTGCCCGGCCACGGAGGGATCAGGGCTGGGGCCGCGGAACGGGAAATCACGCCCGCTGCCGGACTCGAGATCCAGCACTATTTCCGCAAGAGCATCGGGGTTCGCGATCCTCTCTTCGCTCGCTGTCTCTACCTGGAGGACGAAACGGGCAACGCGGTCGCCATCGTGGGGCTCGATCTGATCATGGGAAGTTTTGAGGCCTGCGATCAACTGCGGACGGAAATCCGGGAGAAGTGCGGCGTCACCCACACCCTCCTCAATTTCAGCCATTCCCATGCCTCCGCGGCCCTCGGTCCCCGCGGCAGGACCAGAATTTCCAACGACTCCAATTCACAGTGGAACGACCGCACCCTCGACGCCATCATCGCAGTCGTCGCGGGGGCCAGGAAGCGGGCCGAGCCGGTCTCCCTGCGCGCCGGCCGGGCCGGGGTCCAGATCGGCTTCAACCGGCGCCTCGTCAATGCCGGCAACGGGCACGTCTTCATGGGGGTCAACCGCAAGGGTCCGGCCGTTCCGTGGGTCAACGTCCTCGTGGCTGACAGCACCCGGACCGGCAAACCCCTCGCCGTCCTCTTCGAGCACGCTGCCCACCCCGTCATCGTCCCGCACACCAGCAAGCTCACCAGCGCAGATTTCCCGGGCGCGGCCGGAAAGCGGATCCGGGAAGTGCTCGGCAAGGACGTCATCACCGTCTTCGGCCAGGGCTGTGGTGGCAACATCAATGGATTTCCCCTGCGCTCCACCCATGAGAAGGCCGAGGAGGCGGGCCATCGGCTGGGAGAGGCCGCCCTCAAGGCGATCAAAAAGAGCGAGGCCATCAAGGCAGAGACCTTCCGCGTCAAGTCAGCCAGGGTGGAACTGCCCTCCGCCCCCCTCCCGGGCCGGGAGCTCCTCGCGGAGATGATGGACCTCGAGAAGGACAAGCCGGGCCGGATGAAACAGCTCCGCAGGATCGAGGACCTCCTCGAGCGGGGCGAGGAGCCGCCGGCCCGCCGCTTCGATGCCCATGCCGTGATGTTCGGCCGGGAGTGGTGCCTCACCACCATGCCCCACGAGATGTTCTGCCAGTACGAACTCTGGATCGACGAGCAGGCGCCCTTCAAACGAACCATGACCTTTGCCTTCACCAACGGCTACCAGGGTTACATCGCGGTGGATCAGGCCCTGACGCTGGGGGCCAGGGGTGGCTACGAGGCTGGCCGCCTTCCCAACTGGGGAGGCCAGGTCCACACCGAACACCTTGGCCCCCCCGCGGTTGGCACCGAGAAGATCATCAAGGAGACCCTCGCCTCCCTATGGCTCTGGGATGCTGAAAAGTCCTTGAAGGAGGAGCCCGAGTAAGGAGCAGGAAACTTTCCCATCCCGTGGAGAGAAGAAGAAGTTGAATCGACCCTTTCTGGCCTGGTGGTATCCCCACGCCAACGGCCATGGCACACAGCCCTGCCAAGCAATCCTGAAGGATGGCTGGAAGCTCGTCCATTACATGAATCAGAACGAGACCGAGCTTTACCATTTGGATGAAGACGAGGGAGAGAGGAACGACCTCGCCAAGAAGGAACCCAAGAAAGCGCTCGAGTTGCTTGAAACACTCAATAAGTGGGTCAAGGAAACGGGGTGACTGCTAGGAATTCGCTTTTTCAAGACCGGGTTCCTGGAGGCTGAAGAGCCGGGGAAGGTGGGGTGCAGAATTCACGTGGGCGGCTCCGCCCACCACAATGCGGTAACGGTGATCCTTCTTCAGGGGCGGAAGCTCCACCATACTCCCTGGAGCAACCAAGAGACACCAAAAGACGTGCCCCCTGCCCCCGGGGGTCGGATGCTTTCAGGGGGGAGACCCCATCACTGGCGCACTCCCCCCCGAAAAATGTGAAGCGCCCGTTTCTATTGCGCCTTCAGCAGGGCCACCACGTCACTGAATCCATTGTTGAGGGCCATTTCCAGTGGGGTCCTGTTGTTGTTCCCCCCCCGGAGATCAGGATTCGTTCCGTGCTTGAGAAGCAACTGGATGCATTTCAGGTAGGGCTTGTTGAACTCGTCGTTGCCTCTGACCATCTTCCACATGGCGTAATGCAGCGCGGTCTGTCCGTTTTTTGAGCGCAGGTTCGGGTCGACCTTCGCCTCCGTGAGCAGGAACTCCAGCATCTCCGGTTGTCCCCAGAAGGCGGATTCATGGGTCACAAAAGCGCCATTCCCGTTGGCCAGGCCGACCTCGGCTCCGTTGGCAAGCAGCATCTTTGCCGACGCAATATGGGAGGAGCCTGCCGTCACGTTCAGCGGGGTTTTCATGAAGCGGGCTCTCCTGTTTACATCAGCCTTGTGGGCAATAAGGAGCTTCATGATCTCCAGATGGCCTCCGATCCCTGCATACCCGAGCGCCCCATAGGAGTTCCGGGATGCCGTATCAGGATTCACCCCAGCCTTGAGCAATTCCGCCACCTTCTTCTTGTCCCCGGAACGCGCCGCGAGGAGAAGGGCCTCTTCGGGATGATCAACCTTCCGGTATACACCCGAATACGAATTATTGTTACCACCGCCCTGAGTGAGAGAGGTTGCAACGATCCTGAGTGAGTCCTGCATCGGGATAAACTCCCCCTCCAGAGGCTTGGACAGGCCGATGTGTCTCTGCAGGTTGGCTCCCACCGCCGGCAACCACCCGTCTTCATCCGGGAGGATCCCCGCAAAGCTGCTCGCCTGATTGTTGGGCGCATTATTACTGGCCAGAGTATTGTCGACAAACAACCGGGCACCTTTGCCTTTTTCGGTAATGGCCACGATGTGGTGCATTTTTCCGTCAAGAATACTGGCATTGTTCCGTGCCCAGCGCCCTCCGACGAATCCCATGTTGTCACTCAAGCCGAATCGATGGATACGCCAGTCACTCCATCCAGCGTCCCCGAGGGCCACCAGCGTCTGCCAGCGCTTGTCGAACTCGTCGACACTGAACCACAGCGAGACCGTAATGCTGCCGCCGGCCGGGGTGTAATCCGCCGCCTTGCCTCCGAGGGTGACATACTGGTTCTCCCCATTCAGGTCCAACGCCTGCCCGAACTGGCCTTTCGCGAATCCGGGCGAATTCTTCCCGGTCCCGTGCCGATCATTGCCACTGGAGTCCTTGAAGTCCCCGTCGAAGGGCCAGTGTCCGATCAGGCCGTCTGTCAGGTTCTCAGGCACCTGCGCAGTTCCCTTCCCCTTATTCCACAGAGCCACCACCTCGTCAGCATTGAAGGCTCTTCCCCAGATCTGGAGGTTATCGATCTTCCCGTCCCAGACGCGATCCTTGAAGAAGTGGTCGGTCTGGAAACTTTCGTGCCTCTCCTTGCGATTGGTTTCCACGAAGCTTCCGGTTCCTCCCATCATGACCTGCGGATCGAGCGTAAAGTCGGTGCTGTCCAATTTCGTGTTGATGCCCTGGATCGCAATCACATTCTTCCCGGTCCGGAATGCGCTGGCATACTCACTGAGGGAAAAGAACTCAGCTCCGTTGGCCTCATGATTGACCACGGTGACTTCCCCGGTTTTCTCGTCGACTGTAAGATTGCTTGAGTGGAACAAACGCCGACCGTTGGCATGGAGGACGAAGGCATCGTCAAAGTTGATCAAAAGGCCCAGGCCCTTGAGTTCCGCCTTCTCAGGCAATTCAAACTCCCGCCGGATGAACACGGAAAGGTATTTGCCCTCCATGTCATCAAGAACGGTTTCATCATCGTCATCGCCGTAGCCGAATCCGGCTTTTCCGGTCTTCCAGCCCGCCTTCTTGGCAGCGAAGGAAAGCCCGGTCCATGAACTGTCCTCCGGGGTCTTTCCTCCAGCAAGATAGTGCCATTCAGATCCCTGTTCGATGATGGTCTTGCTTTCGCCGCCGGTAGATGAATTCAATTTCAGATCAGATGTCCGCTCATTCCTGAGGTTTCCCTTCCAGTCGTAGAAGGAGCTATGCACTTTGCCGGAAGAGATCCTCTTGATCTCATACTGGTCACCCCGGTAAATGATCCAATCACCGCTGACCTGCTCCAGCATGTCAGGGGCATCTTCCGCTTTTCCGAGTTGGGTCGAGGCCACCAACCAGACAGGCACAAGTAGTTTAATGAGCTTCTTTTGGGTTTTCATAACTTTAAGAGGAAACCCAATAGAGCCTCGCACCACCAGCTCTTATTTCAGAGGAGAATCACGTGTGGTTACGACAATCTTACAGTCCAAGGGAAAATCAATGACACCATAGTTCCCTCTCCCCAAGTCCTGTCAGGTTATAGCCGGGCATCGTGATCCGTGAAACAAGGCCTCGAAGTCTCTTGATCGCACCCCGGAGGGCCACCTTCCTGGCTCACTCCCCGCCGGGCCGCCGGGACGAGTCTATCAATCTGCCGTCAGCCGTCATGGCCTCATACGAGACATGATTGTCTCTGAGGGTGACCTTGATCAGGTGATTGGTGGATTCGGCATGGGCAAGAAAAGGCCGGTTCGTCGTTACATTTTTTGCCACCGCTCTGGTTCTCGTCCCCCACGCCCCGTCACCCATGTATACCACGCCTCCGGCATCATCACGCATGCCCGCCGTCAGGGGATGGGTTCTCTTGTAAACATGATGATCATTCTCAAAAACGGCATTCACGCGATGCTGCTCGAACAGGGGGCACCATGATCGTTGAATCTCGACGGCATCCGGCTTCGCACCCGTTCCCCACGCGGGCCGGTGGTAGCACACGAATTTGCGGGAAAACCCTGCGCGACTCTCCAACGTTTCGCGCAACCACTGAGTCTGCGTCGCGACATTCTCCGTATGGCCCGAGTCCAGGGCGATGACCGTCATGTAGCTCCCGAAATCGACGGCAAACTTACTCCCGTCGGTCATCCCATGGAAGAGGCTGTAGAAGTGGGGAGCCTGGATCCTGGGAGGGGCATTCGTCGGGCGGTAAGCGGCACCTTTTACCTCATGATTGCCGATCACCGGAATCATCGGGATGAGGCGACCATCCGGTGCGATCGCACATTGGTTCCATGATTCTATCCATTCCAGCCAGCGATCGCCATCAACACCATTCGCATAGGCGAGATCACCCCCGAGAAGCGCAAAAAGGGGAGATTCTGTACCCGCTCTTCGATTCATGGCATCCAGCAGCTCTCTCGTATGAAACATGTCACCACCCGTGACAAAGCTGATCCCATCCTCAAATTTCCGGGGAGCTGTTTCAAAGAACCACGTACCCAGAAGGTGGCCTTTCCACAAGAGTTTGAAGACGTAGCGTGAGCGTGGAGCAAGGTTGTTCAGATCCACCGAAAAAGCACGGTAGCGGGTCTCTCCAAAGGGCCTGCTGGCGATCTCGGCACTCCCCCATTCGTCTGCCTCGCGAAGTCGGTAGGCAAAGACGAAGCCCTGATCCGGTTCAACAAGCTCTTCAAGGGGTGGCACTTCGTTCCAGCGGACATCTTTTGAAGATCCCGGAAGATAATTCCAGCTGCTGTTCCCGTCGCAGAGGGCCATCCGCCTGTCCCCGTCCCTGACGAAAACAGTTGGTCCATGCTTCGGATCGCCTGCAGATCGATCTGCCTTTCGAATTGAGAGCCCGAGCAACACCCTGCTGCCCGCGAATTTCTGCCCAATTCGAAACTCCACCGACTGGCCATCATCGGGAACCTGCCCGATTTGCTCACCATTCATGTAAGCGATGAAAGAATACCCACCGGGCCATTCCACCACGATCTTCGATTCCCCGGTGAGGTCCACCGGCAGTTGAATGGGTCTCCGCAGGAACAGTGTCGGGTTCTGACCGAAATGATAAGGTCCGGCAGCAACTCTCCATACTTCTGGCGATTCATCATTGTTCTGCACCCAGTGAATTGCCATTGAGGTGCACGGATCCCGATGCCACTGGCAGATGGGTCCGAAAACGGCCGAGGAGACCTCGCCGAAGGGAAGGCCTGCCAAGAGGATAAGAAACTTCTTCTTCATCGCTTCAAAGAAAGGATCCGGGGAACGTCCCTGACCACTTATTGCTAGGAAATTGCTTTTTCAGCCCTGAATTCATGGAGCTTCAGGAGCCGGGGTAGGTGGGGGAGTTGAATGGTGGTGATCTGCCTCCAGTTTTTGGCCCACTCAGAGTGAGAAGACCGGGCGCAGTATCTAGCATCGGCTGAACGGTTGGCAAGATCTTACGCGGCCCTTCGCTTCCGGGGTGGCCGCTTTGCGGTGAACTCCTCGGGCGTGCGCATCCCGAGGCTGCGATGCGGGCGGACCTCGTTGAACTTCTGACCCCAATCTCTGATCACTACGCGACTTTCGCTCAGGGTGTAGAACATCTCCCGTCCCAGGCCCACCCGGCGGAACTTGTCGTGGAAGCTTTGATGCACTCCTCCGGAGCACGTCGCCTTCGGCTCCGGTCTATCTCGCTCCGCTCCACGTAGCCATTCTGCCAGGGACTGCCCGGATCGATGTAGAGGATCTTGATTCCCTCCTTCTCCAACCAGCCTCTCAGGAGGGGGGCATATATGGCCTCGCTACGCTCGCCCTTCGGGCAGCCTTCGACCGGCTATCTCCACTCCGCTCCGGTCCGTTATCGGATCGATTACAGTCAGGGGCTCCCTGTTATTGCTAGGAATTCGCTTTTTCCAAACCGGCTTCCTGGAGCCTGAAGAGCCGGGGAAGGTGGGGGTGCAAATCCGGACGTTGACACGGGTGAGGGAGAGTTGTGAGGTGACGAGTCGGTCATGCAAAAGGCGACCGAGAAAGTCCCATGCGTCGTTCCTCACTCGATTCTCTCGCGCAAGATCCATTTGATGTCGCGGTGATCGGCGGCGGCGTCAATGGAGCCGGTGCAGCACAGGAACTTGCGTCCCGTGGCTATCGCGTGCTGATCATCGACAAGGGCGATTTCACCCAGGGGTCCACCGGTCGCTCCAGTCGCATCCTGCACTGCGGACTTCGCCACCTTACCCCGGGATCCTCCGCGTGGGAGTTTGCCCGCCATCCCTCGCGGTTCCTGGTTGCCTGCCGGAACGCCAGGAAGTCCATGCTCTCGCAACACCAGGTCGCCACCACCATGGGAGAATTGGTGCGGCCCTTTAAGTTCTGCTTTCCGATTTACGCTGATGGCCCCTACGCATCCTGGCAGGTGGACGCCGGGTTTCAATTGTTGAACATGCTGGGGCCGCGCGGCCATTCACTGGACTATGTCCGGCACGACAGGAAGACCATGGACGCCATTCCCTATTTCCGGTGGCTTCGCGACCGGGATAAGCTCCGGGGAATTGCGGTGTTTCGCGACTACCAATTCGTGACTGCAGAGCGTGTCGTGATTGACACCTTGAAAGATGCCTGCCGGTTGGGCGCGGTGGCGAGAAACTATACCGAATGCCGCGGGGCAACCCGCGCCGGCGACGGATGGGAACTCGATTTGAGGGATCCCCTGGAGAGCGCCGAGGCGGTCACCGTTCGCGCGAACGTCGTCATCAATGCCACCGGTCCCTGGGGTGACCATACCACGGCCATGCTGACCGGCGACAAGCGTCAGCGCATGGTGGGCCTCAAGGGAATCCACATCATTGTCCGCCTGCCCGAGGAACTCAGGGACTGGGGAGTCATGGCCATCACTCGCAATGGGGAGACGCTCTATTGCCTGCCCTGGAACGGGATGCACTACATCGGACCCACCCGCACACCCTATGACGAGAATCTCGACGAGGTGACCGCCACCGCGGAGGAGGTCGACTGGGTCCTGGCGGAAGCCAATCATGCCCTCCCCGATCTGCAACTGGCGCGCAAGGACGTCCTCTTCACCTGGGCCGGCATTCAGCCCGTGACGTCCGACAAGTGCGATCCAAAAGGCACGCGGGCGATCAGAATTCACGACCTGGCATCGACCGGCGCACCCAACATGCTCATGCTGACGGGCGGGCCCATCATCACCTACCGGATCATCGGAATCGAGCTGGCCGACGCCGTCGCCCAACGCGTCGCCCCTTCCCGTGAACCCAAGGCGCTCTCCTACAAGGCCAGTGGATTCTCCGCAATGTTGGAAGGGTTCGATGCAACGACTGTGCCCGGTTCACCTCCTGACCAACTGTTGCGGGAAATCGCCCGGGAAGAGCAGGTTCAGAACCTGGAGGACCTTTGTCTGCGCAGAACAAAACTAGGCTATGAACATGATCAAGGCTGTGACGACATCGAGAAGACGGCGGGCGCGGTGGCAGGAGTCCTTGGTTGGGACGAGCAACGGACGAGGAGCGAAGTCGAAAATTACCGGGACACCATCCGGCGAATCTTTCCAAATTTTCGGAACGACTGACCCGCCGGCTCAACTCGTCAGGCGTTTCCGCTCCGGATCGTAGACGCACTGATCATGACGTGTGGCTGAGACGATTTCACCAAAGGACTCAACTTCAAAATCAGTGTGTTCGCACTCCCCAAGCGGCAGGTAGCCAAAGACGATGGGCTTGCCGATGGTGTGACCAAAGTTCGCGCTGGTTGTGTATCCAAGTACTTTGCCCTCTCGCATGATGGTCTCGGCCCCATAGACCGGGACATCCTTTTCCAGAGTGAGAACACTCAACACGCGCCGATTACCCTCCACCACAATTTTCTCAAGCGCTCGCCGCCCGATGAAGTCGCCCTTGGATTTCAGGTGTACCCGGAACCCGAGGCCCGCTTCGTAGGGGTTGTAGTCCGGCGTGATGTCACTGCTCCAATACAGGTAGCCCTTCTCCATTCGTAGTGAGTCGATGGCCCGATAACCGATATTGGCGATCTCGAACTCCTGGCCTGCCTCCCAGAGTTGATCGTAGATGTAAGCAGCCCACTCGCTTGGGATGTGCAGTTCCCATCCCAGTTCACCGACGTAGCCGATCCGGATCGCTCTCACCCTGGCAGCCGCACCAATATTGATCTCCTGGTGGGTAGCAAACTTGAAGGCCTCGTTGCTGACATCGTTGTCGGTCAACTTCTCGAGCACCATGCGGGATTGAG
>Ga0302120_10001767_pt1 | contig 10110 bp, 9 predicted proteins | sample AG5_Bottom_MG_FD_203118 | JGI IMG/M metagenome (GOLD analysis project Ga0302120, IMG submission 203118) | Marine microbial communities from Western Arctic Ocean, Canada - AG5_Bottom | ecosystem: Environmental > Aquatic > Marine > Oceanic | place: Canada: Western Arctic Ocean | collected 2017-10-01 | reverse complement strand
AAGAACTTGTCCGAGGCGCTCCAAAGTGGTTGCCGTAAGAGGTTCCTCTCCTGCGCGGCCTCGCATTCCGTCGGTGCCGAAAAGTGCGTGGGTCAAGGTTGCTCTCCGAGAAGTTTCATGGAGACCATGCCATCTTCTTCATTTTGTGGGCGAACGCGCAAAGATTGAAGAAGTTGCTGGCGGAGGCTGTCATTGTCAATACCGACGAGATGCCACCCGATGGCAAGCTCAAATCCATCCACCGCACCGGCAGGGATTTGAGAGAGCGGTACGAGCAATAAAATGTGTTCCCGTACCCAGCTTTCATCGAATTGCACGCCAAGGAGAGTGGAGTCCGTGAGTTCCGCAAGCCATGGCGTGGCGGACCAAGTGCCAAGTGCCCATTCTCCTTCGGATGCTTTCCCGACGCCGTGGAGTTGCCCTGCCGAAAGCACCCACGTGATTGGCTCACCTTTTTGGTGGCGGATGGGGACTCGAACGGAGATTTGTGGGGGGAACATACGAACACCGCGGCGTGTCAGGGAGTCGGTGAGGCCAACAATAGCTTTGAGAGTGTCTCGTCGGTTGTCGGGGATTTCCACCGGTGTAAAAATCCCAGCTCCGGGAAAGCCTAGGCGTAACGATTCCAAGCGGCCAAGCGCCTCTTCGACGGCAGCGTGTGGACCAGAAATGCGAACTTGCGTTGGGTCAAAAAAAATGTTTTCTTGATGGACCTCGTAAGCGTCCGCTGGATTTCCTTGGACGGTGATAAGTGTGGGATTCAGCGCAAGGGTGGCTTCCCGTCGGCGTTCAAAGCGAAAGTTGCGAAAGGACTGCGAGCCAAGATCTTTGAGTAGCCGGCTGGCCTCCGATGGCTTGAGCCAGTCCAATTCATCCAAAGAGAGAAGATCTACCGTTTTTGTAGTTTCTCCAGAAGTTGCATCAAGGATAGGTTCAAAAGTTGCTGCGCATTGACTCGCAAAGAAGGCAGCAAGGTTGGCTGCAGCGCCATGGAAGGCGATGGTTACGGAAGTTCCCGGTTCCGGTGAAACGAGTTCCCATCCGTCCGGAATTTTGATTTGCAAACTGTGAGCAGCCGGGGTTTGAGAATGGTTTACTGTGACGACGGTGAAATTATGAGTACGGTCTTCGGCGACCGATTGCCCGACTTGCCACCAAGCGAAGGCGGCGAGCGCTAAAGCCAAAATCTTTCGGCCCATATCGTGAAACAAAAGGCGGCGGAGCCAATTCATACGTCGGTCTCCTGGGTTATCAACGCTTCTTCGGTGCGTGGTTTTTCGGATTGAAGTAGTTCACGAAGCTTGTGCTCTACTTGGTCGTGAGGCACGGCTTGGGTGAGTTGGCGTCCGGCGGCCAGGGAGATATGGCCCGTTTCTTCACTCACAACCAGCGTGATGGCATCGGTCTCTTCCGAAAGACCTCGTGCTGCGCGGTGGCGTGTGCCGAGTCTTCGTTGGACGGTGGGGTCGGTGGTGAGTGGAAAAATACATGCGGCTGCCAAGATGGTGTCGCCGCGGATAATTACTGCGCCATCATGGAGAGGACCACCGGGGAAGAAGATGTTTTCTAAAAGAGTGGTAGAAACGGGAGCTTCCAAAATTGCGGCGTTTTCTCGGAAGGGGGCAAGAGACACAGAGCGTTCAAAAGCAATGAGAGCGCCGATGCGCTCTTTGCTCATGCGGATGGCTGCGGTGGCAATTTTGGAGAGCGTTTCTTCATCCGTTGTGGTTGCGCTGAAGAGACCGAAAATTCCAGACCGGCCAATTTTTGAAATCCCTTGACGAAGTTCGGGTTGGAAAAGAATTACCACAATCATGACCAAGAAGGGCAAGATTTCAGAAAGGATCTTTTGGAGGACAGGGACTTCCGGGTAGCGAGAAAGCACACCGAAGAAAAATGCGCCAACTACGATGAAGGTGACGAGTCCACGAACAAGGCCGAAGCCTCGCGTGTTTCGGAGAAAGCGGAGGATTCCATAAATCCCTGCTGTGAGGATAAAAATCTCAATCAGTGCTTGAAGGACGAGGCGGTCAATCATGTGCGTGGAATGAGTGAGGAGGCGTTTGCAATGCTCCATGCCATCTGCCAAGCATCTTGGAATCGGCCCGTGTGCATGCGTAGAGCATAGACACCTTGGGCGGCGCAAATTGCGGCAGCGCCGGCGGAGCCTAAATCTCTTTGGGCCGGTGCAGATTGCGGGAGAAGCGTGGACATGAAGGACTTGCGGGATGGACCGAGCAAGAGTGGAAATCCTAACGCGCGCAGCGCGCCACAGTGGCCAAGAAGTTTCAAATTGGATGGAGTGTCTTTGGCAAATCCAATGCCTGGGTCCAAGAGGATTTGGGACGGATGGATGCCCTGAGAGAGAGCATACGCGGCGCGTGCGGCGAGAGCGTCGGCAACTTCACCAAGGAGGTGCGCGTATATGGTCCGGTTTTGCATCGTTTCCGGTGTGCCACGGTGGTGCATGAGGACGATACGGCAAGAATGTTGCGCGCAAACGCGGGCAAGGAGGGGGTCGGCGAGGGCGCTGACATCATTCACCATGGTGGCACCAGCTTGGAGGCAGGCTTCCGCAACTTCGGCGGAGCGGGTATCTACAGAGAGCGGAGTTTTCTTGTTGTGGAGCAGGGAAATGGCAGGAAGGAGTTGCTCCAGCTGTTGTTGCGCGGGAATGGCCTTTGCGCCGGGCCGTGTGCTCTCTGCGCCAAGATCCAGCCACGCAGCCTGGTGTTGTTCATGTTCTGCTACCCGCTCGAGGAGGCGGTCAGGAGAAAGATGACCGGTAGTGGGGTGGGTGAGCGTTCCCCCATCACTGAAGGAATCTGGCGTGAGATTCAAAATGGCCATGAAGGCCGGTGGATGTTGTGGAAACGCTTTCCAACTTTGTAAGCCGACGGCAATGCGTTGGGCAATCCAAGTAGCCCTCGCTTCTGGGTCGGTGAGGTCGATGACTTCCACAGACCCCGAAAAAGTAATATTTTCCTTCGGCGCCTCGATGAAATGGGGAGCAAGGTGATAACGGGTAGCGCAATCTTTAGACTCGCCGACGGCGACCAGCCCTTTTTTTTGGAGGGCTTGCTCACATGCTTTGGATTGGGGGCGCGGTCCTCGCCACAGTCCATTTCCTAGAGGAATCGCGTGATGCTTCTCCTCATGGTGAGGGAGCTCCCAAGGTTGCAACATTATTCGGCGATTTCTTCGTGAGGAGCTTGCGGCGTGGGCAAGGGTGGGTCCTCTGCTGTGCCGGCGGATGCACCCGGAAGAGGCGGTGGTGCAAGTGTGCTTTGAGGGCGCAGGTCAGCAGGTTCTGTCCCCGCAGCGAGTGCCCGCATTTCGTCCCCGGTAATGGACTCGTGGATGAGGAGTCCTTCGGCGACCCGAATCAGGGCGTCAGAGTGTTGGCTAATGAGGTCTCTTGCACGCTGATGGGCTTTTGCCAAAATGTCTCGAACTTCATTATCAATGGCCCGGGCTGTTTCTTCGGAATGATCTTTCCCCATGGAGAATTCAGAACCGAGAAACTCATTGCCACCCGAATTGGCGAGATGGATGGGGCCAAGCACTTTACTCATACCCCACTCAGTAATCATGAGGCGCGCCATTTGAGTGGCTCGCATGATGTCATTGGATGCGCCTGTGGTGATATCGTCACAAAAGACTTCTTCGGCAACCCGGCCCCCGAACAAGACGGCAAGCTCGTCCAAGATGGCCTTGTAGGAGAGATGCATCCGATCTTTTTCGGGCAACATCATGGTAGCACCTAAGGCCATGCCACGAGGGATGATGGTGACCTTATGCACAGGTTCGGTGTGCTCCAGCTCACAGTTCACAACGGCATGTCCTGCTTCGTGGTAAGCCGTGATGCGTTTGTCGCTGGCGTCCATAGCCCGCGACTTTTTCTCACGGCCAAAGCGAACTTTGTCTCGCGATTCTTCCAAATCTTCTTGACGAACAAAAGCATGTTCTTTCATGGCGGCCAAAATGGCTGCTTCGTTCACCAAGGCAGCAAGTTCTGCGCCACTGAACCCCGGCGTGCCCTTTGCGATATCTTCAAGATTGATGTCTGGCGCTAACTTGACATGTTTCGAGTGCACGCTAAGAATTTTCTCTCTTCCTTTAACATCCGGAAGGTCGATGACGATTTCTCTGTCAAAGCGCCCAGGTCGAAGCAGTGCAGCATCCAAAACGTCTGGGCGATTCGTGGCGGCAACCACAATAATGTTGGCGTCCGTGCCGAAGCCATCCATTTCAACCAAAATGGCGTTGAGTGTTTGTTCCCGCTCTTCATTACCCCCTCCCATGCCGGATCCACGTTTCCGGCCGACGGCATCAATCTCATCTAGAAAGATGATACACGGTGCGGACTTACGTGCTTGTTCGAACAAATCTCGCACACGACTTGCACCAACGCCCACAAACATTTCTACAAAGTCTGATCCTGAGATACTGACAAAGGGGACATCAGCTTCTCCTGCAATGGCCTTGGCCAGGAGAGTTTTTCCGGTTCCAGGGGAACCGACCAACAGGACTCCCCGAGGGATACGCCCCCCTAATCGCTTGAATTTCTCCGGACTCTTGAGGAATTGAATAATTTCGGTGACTTCATCTTTGGCTTCGTCAATGCCTGCAACATCATCAAAGGTAACCCCTGTTTTGTTTTCTTGATTGTAGGTTACGGCCCGAGAGCGACCGAAGGAAAGCAGTCCTTGGCCTTGCCCTTTCATTTGCCGCCCCATCATGAACCAAATGAGTCCGAGGAAAAGAAGGAACGGTGCAAAGGAGTAGAAGAATATTTTCAATCCTGAAGTTTTCTTCGTAACAATGCCATTTACCCCGTCAAAAGAAAGAATACGTGTACTGGCACCTGAGGTTTTCAATAAAGACTCAAGAGCAATCAGGTTCGGACCGTTTTCAGAACCGGAAAGAATTTCCGCATAGTGGGCGCCGCCGGAGTCTTGATAATCCAAAAAGAAGCGCTGCTGAAAAGTCTCTCCTTGAGCATGTTCTTTTGGGTTGACCCATTCCCTCAGCGTGATGGCGTAACCTTGTGTAGGGTTGAGCGTTTTGTTTTGAATCTTGCTTGTTAGAGTGCCGACGGACATCGGCTCTCTTAATAAGAGTTGCTTTCCTTTAAGATCTCTTACTTCTGCATGAATCGCCGACGTGTCCGGAACATTTACGATAAACGCTTCTGGGGCGCCTCCGGTTGTTGATTTCAAGAGACCTTCAAAGGTGTTCGGCGCGTCCTCTTGGACTTGTTCTACTTGGCCGGTGTGGAGTTGAAACCAAAAGGCGTCTTCGGACAAACTTAACGCCGGGGGGGCACTGCCAAAGTAAACTAAAAGCAGTAAAAGCCCCATAAGCATGAATAAAAAAGGACCGAAGGGTTTGCGCGGCGCACCTTCGGTGTTCTTTTGCTTTGGGTTGGATTCTGGGTTGGATTCAGTCATAAGAAGGATTAAAACTTGGATGGACGTAGTGAAAGACCCGTTTCCATCGCAATTTGTTCGGTGAGCTCCGCAATGATTTTATCTGCAGCGCTGTAAGTGTCTTCCCCCTTTTGAGGGAGGAATTCTAAGGTTCGAGAGAGCGAGCCCTCGGCGAGTTGCGCGCCATTGGCACGAGTGAGGATCCAATCTGCTTGAAGATACGCACGACCGGCCAAAATAGTGCCTCCTTTTCCGCTGACGGCAGCCCCGCGACGGATATGACGGAGATGGGAGGTCAAGATGAGGTCGGCGTCCTTGTTTTCCTTGAGGCGGAGATCCCAAAGGCCGACGAGCTCTTTGCGAAGGCTTTGTGTGAACGAGGCTTCCATGCCATGCCAATGTGAATGGTTGGTTGCCGTAGGAACCCAAATACTCTGGCCTGCTCCCAGAGAGGGTTGAAGGACTTGGTATCCGCAACTGGGTAGCAATACACAAATCAGCGTAAAAAGAAGGCGAGTGGCCATCAAGGCTAGGGGGCGGTCGTTGCCGTGGCGTCTAACGTCCGGAGTTTTTCTTGTGCCGCTTTCGCAGAAGGAGTTCCGGAGAAGGATGCGGCACGAGTCCAATACATGCGTGCACCCAAGTCGTTTTCAAGAGTGGCATAATAATCTCCTAGCATGTTTTCTCGATCGGCTTGGAGTTGATAGAGCGTTCCGCTCATGTCTTCCGCTTGTTGCGCATACCGACCTTCGGGGAAGAGGATTAAGTACTGTTGAAACTGGCTTTTGGCAGTAGTGAGCAAGTTGGCGTCCGACCACGGCCCTTCAAGGCGGTGGTAGCTACACATGCCAATCCGGTAGGTGGCCAAGTCTGTCCATTCAGAGCCGGCGTAGGCAGCAAGGACACCTCGGTAATTGTTTGCGGCGTCTGCATAGTCCCCTTTCTTGAAATTATATTCACCTGCACGGATAAGTGATTCTGGAGCGAGTGGATGGCGCGGAGCCCAAAGCGCCAGATTTTCTAACGTGATGAGCCCACGACGGCGGTTAGGGAAAACCCCAAAGGCTTTGTGTTGGCCGTCTAAAAGCTCGGTGGCAATTTGAAACATACGCTGCGCAGCAATATCAATTTCCGCGCCAGGACCGCGAAGATGAAGGAAATCATTGTAGTGGTGAAGTGCACCATCCCAATCTTCTCTTTGCCAAGCAACTTCTCCGGCGAGTTGCGCATAAGCCACGCGGGTAGGCCGGTCGAGCTCTTCCGTGCGGATACTTCGAAGCGAGCGCCAAGCGGCACCCAATTCCCCCGCGGCCATTTCAGCACGTGGGGCATCCAATTCATGGATGTCAAGAGGGATTTCCTGTGCAGCGCACGAGGGAAAACTCAGCAAGAGAGTTGCTGAGAACAGGGCAATGGAGATGTTTTTTACGAACACGAGGTAGCCTTCCGGCGCTCTAGAAGAATGGCCCAAGCTTTGGGTGGACGATCCAGGTGGTAGCAAAGGAATTCGCCCAAGATTGTAAGGCAATCCTCTTGCTCAGGGAGGGGTGCCGTGCGGGCGATTTCCGGTGTATCGCGGTAGCTTTGTAACAGGAGAAGCATGGCGGGAGAAAGGCGTTGTGCTTGATCACTAGGGCGAGGTGAACCCGAGGGGAGCAGCCCGCCATTTGCCGGCGAAAACCAGAGCGTTACGGATGGGGAGGCATCGGTGTTTTCTAGGGTTGGGCTAAGGCCGAGGAGCGCAAGGATTTCAAGGATGCGCTGGCATAGGAATCCGGCAGTTTCCACGCCCTCGTGGAGCTCTTGAAGACTGTGGAGTAAAAATAGGAAAACATCGGGCGAGGGGAGGCCGGCAGGGGCGGCAAGTTCGGCCGTTTCAGCAAGAAGCGCGGCGGCGGTGAGGAGGTCGGGGTTTTCAGAAATCCCCGAATGGCGGTCCACGAGTTTGACACCGTAAAGCTGAAGGAGGTCTCGGTTGTCTGCTCCGCCGAAGTCCACTTCCACAAAAGCCCAAGTATCTAAGACACCTGCTTTACCGCTTTTAAGTTTGTTGACGCCCTTGGCCATCATGGGGAGCACGCCGTGATGGGGTGTCAACAAGTGGACGACTTGGGAGGTTTCCGAATACGGCCATCGGCGGAGGACAATGGCAGGGGAAGTTTGGCGGTTCACGGGGCAGGGGTTGGTTTCACCAGGCTAGTGAGCTTGACGCGCTGAATGCGTCGGTCGTCGGCTTGCGTGATTTCCAAAGTGACGTAGTTCAGTTGAAGCGTTTCCCCAACTTTTGGAATATGCCCGAATCGCTCAAAGAGAAGGCCCGCCAAAGTGTCATAGGCCTCATCTTCGGGGAGTTTAGCGGGAAATGCTTCATTGAGCTCATCCACACCCATCCGGCCGTCGGCAATGGCAGTTTGGTCATTGAGCAATTGAAAGACAATGGGGTCCTCTTCTTGGTCATGCTCGTCTTGAATTTCCCCGACGATTTCCTCTAGGAGGTCTTCAATAGTGACTACGCCCGCCGTGCCTCCGTATTCATCCACCACAATGGCAAGGTGCACCCGTCGTCGGCGTAATTCTTCTAAGAGCGCCGGGATACGCATCGTTTCTGGAACGAAGTAGGCCGGGCGAAGATATTTACGCACTTTTTCACCGCCGACGTCTTCCCCGTGTGCCCAGGCTGGGAGCACATCTTTGAGATAAAAGATTCCAGCGATATGGTCATGGTCTTCTTCGTAGGCGGGGAGGCGGGAATGGCCCGCTTCGTTAGCCAGTGTGGCGGCTTCGGCCACCGTGGCTTGGGCAGGAATAGCCGTAAGTTCTGTACGCGGTGTCATGACTTCAGCCGCGTCGGTTTCCGGGAGTTCAATCACCCGGGCGATCATTTTTTTTTCTGCGGCGTCGAGCTCCTCGGTGCGGTCATGCTCACGGGCGACGTCCAAAAGTTCTGCAGCAAGACTTCCTTGACCATTTTGTTCCAAGTCCACGCCTAGAAAATCAAGGCTGATTTCCAAAAGGCGTGTGAGTGGACGGAGTGGCCAAGCGGCCAGTTGAACGAGGGGGAGAATCAGAAGGCAGATGCGCCGGGCGCGACCACGGATGACCAGAGCTGGAACGCCTTCCAAGAGAACTCCGGCGGTCAGGGCGTACAGCGTCCAAAGGGGCCACTGTTGGAGGATTTCAAGCTCTTCAGTCGTTTGCAGGAGATCGGCCACCGCCGCAGTGAGAAAGAAAATCCGGAGGAGACCTGCCGTGCTGGCGATGTGGGAGCCGGCGTTTGCCGCGGCATTTGCGCGTTTCTGGAAAACCTCGGGAAGGTCCGTGGTGAGAGAACGGCGAAGTGGGGATGCGAGGAGAGCTCGGAGTCCACCGCAAAGGGCGCCAAGGAGGAGAAACAGGATGGCCAAGATTTCATTTTAGAAGAGAAATACCGACGGACCCAAGTTTAATATCACTATTTCCATTCGGTATGATTCGGTGATGAAGCACGGTGACCTTCTTGTCTTTGGGGCATCTTCTGTCGTGACGCAGGTCGACGGCGTTGCGGGGGACTCATTGGTGGTGGTGGATGGAAAGATCGCGGCGGTGGGCCAAGAGAGAGATTTGCGCGCCCAATGGTCTGTTAAGAAAGAACAGGACCTTTCCGGAAAACTCCTTGTCCCCGGCTTTGTAGATGCGCACACGCACCCGGTTTTTGCCCAGGGGCGAGCGGAGGAGTTTGATTGGCGCGCGCAAGGAATGGACTATTTAGAAATTGCGAAAAAGGGCGGGGGGATTTATTCCAGCGTTCGGGCCGTGCGTGAGTGTGAGGAAAGTGCCTTATTGGAAAAGGTGATCCTTCATTTTGAATGGATGCAGGAAAAGGGGACGGTGGCTTGTGAGGCGAAGTCGGGATATGGGTTATCTTTGGACGCAGAGTTGAAATCCTTGCGCGTCATTGCACAGGCTTCGGCGAAGACGGGAATGGAGGTGGCGCCTACATTTTTGGGCGCACACATGATTGCGGAAGAATTTCGGGATCGCCCGGAGGCCTATGTGGATTTATTGTGTGAAGAAATGTTACCGGCCGTTGTGGAGGAAGGCTTGGCGGTTGCTGCGGATGTTTTTATTGAAGAGGGTGCTTTTTCTTTAGCTCAAGGACGCCGTTATTTGGAATGCGCGAAAGATCTAGGTCTGGCATTACGCATTCACGCCGATCAATTCAATGAGTTGGGCGGCGTTCAATTGGCCGTGGAATTGGGTGCACAGAGTGTGGACCATCTAGAAGCTTTGAGTGATGCGGGCTTGGAGGCGTTGGCGATGAGTCGGAAAACGCACGCCGGTTTGCTTCCGGCCGTTCCTCATTTTCTTCGGCAGTCCATGGATGCACCGGCTCGGAAACTGTTGGATGCTGAAGTGCCTTATTTTATTGCAACCGACTTTAACCCTGGTTCGTGTTACACGGCAAGTTTGCCAGAGGCTGCACATTTTGCGCGGGTGCGCATGAATTTGACGGCGGCCGAAGCACTGTGGGGCGTGACGGCGGGGGCGGCGGACAGTTTGGGCCTAGGTGGTCGATTAGGGCGTTTGGCGCCTGGTTTTGACGCGAAGTGGGTGGCGTTGGATATTCCAGACTTGCACTATTTTGGATACCGATTTGGCTGAAAAATTCCTGTCTTAGTGAATGCTTGTTTGACGGGGG
>Ga0302120_10001766_pt1 | contig 10116 bp, 7 predicted proteins | sample AG5_Bottom_MG_FD_203118 | JGI IMG/M metagenome (GOLD analysis project Ga0302120, IMG submission 203118) | Marine microbial communities from Western Arctic Ocean, Canada - AG5_Bottom | ecosystem: Environmental > Aquatic > Marine > Oceanic | place: Canada: Western Arctic Ocean | collected 2017-10-01 | reverse complement strand
TTAGATTAGAATATCCTGAAGGAAATTGCAAGAGTTCAAGATTTGAATTATTATTTAACTTTTTATGCAAATATTCTTGCAAAGAACTTAGGTTAATTAACTCGTCTTGACGAACATCAATAGCTTGATCTACTTTGTACACTATGTTCTTTTTAATTTGTTTGTGAACTATCGACAGTATATTCCTTCAATATTTGTCTGGCCAATCTACTCTTATGAACTTCATCAGCACCGTCATATATTCTTGCTGCTCTTTCATGTCTATAATAAGCGGCTAAAATTGTATCATCAGTAATTCCTTTGGCGCCATGTACTTGTATTGCACAGTCTACAACTTTTTGAAGCACATTTGCACAATAAAATTTAATAATTGAAATCTCATTTCTAGTTTTATATGCACCTTGAACATCAATTTTATGGGCGGCATCCTGAACTAATAAACGCGCAGCGTTAATTTCAGCTCGGCATTCAGAAATCCAATTTTGAATTGTTTGTTTGTCTGATAGCTTTTTTCCATGAGCTAGCTCACGTGATAAAGCTCTTTTACACATTAAGTCAAAGGAACGCTCACATATTCCTATCCATCTCATACAGTGATGAATTCGTCCTGGGCCTAATCTCTTTTGCGCAATTGAAAAACCTTCACCATCACCACCTAAAATATTTGATAAAGGAACCTCTACATTGCGAAATTTAATTTCTGAATGACTTTCCCATCCTCCACCTGGATGACCCATTATTTGGATATTTCTCACAAATTCAACCCCTTGGGTTTTTGTTGGCACAATAATCTGACTTGCTTTTTTATGTGGATTATCAGAATCAGGGTTTGAAATTAGCATTACTATTGCAAATTCAGCACCATCAAATCCAGAAGTAAACCATTTATGACCGTTTATTATATAATTTTCTCCTTCTTTTTCTGCTACAGTTCCCATATTAACAGGGTTAGAACCAGCGAAATCTGGTTCAGTCATCGCAAAACAACTACGAATATCACCCTTTAATAACGGCTCCAAATATTTCTCTTTTTGATCTTTAGTTCCAAACTCCATTAAAATCTCCATATTTCCTGCATCAGGAGCTTGGCAATTAAACACATAATGACCATATGGACTTGCACCCAAAATTTCACTTACCTCACCATGTTCTGCATTAGAGAATCCAAGACCTCCATACTCCTTAGGAATTTGAGGCAGCCAAAGTCCTTGTGATTTAACCTTATCTCTTAGTTCATTAAGTTTTGGGAGTTTTTCTTCCCATTCACAATTTAAAATCCAAGGTTCTAACGTATATAATTCGTCTTTTACAAACTTGGCGATTTTTGATTTTACTTCTTCGAAATTCATTTATATGTCTGATTATTTTCCTTTAAATTTTGGTTTTCTTTTCTCTACAAATGCAGTTACTCCTTCTTTTAAATCGTAACTTTTAAAAGCTAAAACTTGTCGCTGAGCTTCAAAAGCAATAGTACTATCTAAATCATGATTCATTGAATGAACAATATCTTCTTTTGTTATTCCAATAGCTAAAGTTGGTCTTTTTGCTAATTCTTTAGCCCAATTAATGGCATCATTTACTATTTCTTCATTTTTAACTATTTTATTGGTCAAGCCTAATTCTAAACATTCCTGACCCATCACTTTTTTACCACTTATAGCAATTTCAAAAGCTTTGCTATAACCAACTTGTCTAGAAAGAAGCCAGCTTGCTCCACCATCTGGACCTAAGCCTATATTTACAAAAGCATATAAAATTGCACTTTTATCACTCATTACTCTTAAGTCACAGGCTAATGCAAAAGCAGCGCCAACTCCAGCTGCTGTACCATTAATTGCACCTATTATTGGTTTATTCAAATTGAAGAATTGACGCATTAAGGGTTGGTATTGATCAATTATGTAATCCCTTCTTTGTTCAGGAGTTACTGCTTCTCCAAAAACTGTCATATCAGCGCCTGCACAAAATCCTTTTCCTGCACCAGTCAAAACAATTGCTCTAACAGATTTGTCCTCTTTTGCTCTATTAAGAGATTCAGAAATTCCATCCACTAAATCTTGATTTACGGCGTTGTATCGATCAGGTCGATTTAATGTAATTACTGCTACACCTGAAGATATACTATATAATACAGCTTTTTCCATAATTTATTTTTTATATGCAAGAGCTAAAAACTCAGCTATACATGCAGGTTTGTCTTGTCCCTCAAGCTCAATTACTACTTTCATTTTATATTTTGCGCCTTTTGCATTAGCATCAAATCCCATTATTGATACTCTTCCTCTATACCTTGATCCAGAAAGAGTTGCATTAGTAAATCTTACTTTATCTAAGCCATAATTAAGAACCATTCCTACATTATTAAGCTCATAACTGTCAAACATTATTTTAGAGCACATCGATAGCATTAGAAATCCATGAGCTATGGTTGTTTTATATGGTGATTCTCTTTCGCATTTTTCTTTGTCAATATGAATCCATTGGTGATCTTCAGTTGCATCAGCAAAAGTGTTTATTCGATCTTGATTCATCGAATACCAATGAGTAAGTCCAATTTCTTTACCTAAAAAACTTTCTAATTCATCGACAGAATTAAATTTTGATTTATACGCGTTATTAGTTTTTAATTCCATGATATCTATTTAAATTGTCATATGACCTCCATCAGCAGTATAAATTCCTCCCGTAGAATAACTTCCCGCTGATGAAGCTAAATAAACGGCTAAGCCACTCATTTCAATAGGTTCTGCTATTCTTCCCGCTGGAAGTTTATTTTTAACCTGATCTAGTAATGCTTCGTTTTGCCATAAAGCTGAACTAAACTTTGTTTTTATTAGACCTGGACAAATTGCATTTGAGCGAATACCATGTTTGCCCCATTCTTTTGCTTGTACTTGTGTTAGCATTATTACGGCAGCTTTGGTAATACTGTAAATCCCTAATCCAAGGCTGGGTTTCAAGCCCTCAACACTTGCAATATTAATTATTGATCCTTTTTTATCTTTTTTTAAATATGGAAAACATAAGTTGCTTAAGTCAAAAACAGATTTAACATTTACATTCAACATTTTATCATATAACTCGCTACTCATGTTTTCTATAGAATCATAAACAGGGTTGATAGCTGCATTATTAACTAAAATATCTATTTTTCCAAAGGACTCGATAGTCTTTTGAACTAGATTTTTCCTCTGGTTTTCATCACCAACGTGACAGGATTGTGCTAAAGCAATAAGGCCATCTTTTTTAAATTGATTTGCAACAGAATCTACTGCACTTTGATCTCTGCTGCTTAAAACGACTTTAGCTCCATATTCCGCAAAACTGCGTGCAATAGCCAATCCAATACCCTTACTAGAGCCTGTTATTATAGCAACCTTTCCTTCTAATTCAAATAAGTTTCGTGTATTCATATATTTAAAATTACATTGGCATTGCTCCTCCATTTGCATGAAGAGTTATTCCGTTAATAAACCCTGCTTCTTTTGAAGCTAGAAACAAATAACAATAGCCCATATCTTCGGGTGTTCCAATTCGTCCAACAGGTATTTGAGCAATTCCAGCTTTAATAATTTCGTCTGGCATAGAATCTGACATTACAGATTTAATAAATCCAGGAGCTACTGCATTTACCGTTACTCCAAACCTTCCTACTTCTTTACATAGAGCTCGAGTAAATCCAGAAACACCTGCTTTAGTTGCTGCATAATTAGCTTGTCCAAAAGCTCCTTGAAATCCATTAATCGATGATGCAGAAATAATCCTACCATAACCTGCTTCTCTCATATGTGGAAGAACAGCTTGAGAAGTGACAAAAAGAGCATTAAGATTTATATTGATTACTGTGTTCCATTCTTCAGAAGACATCTTCATAAAAGATCGATCACGAATAACACCTGCATTGTTTATTAGAATATCTATTTTTTCATGTTTTGAAATAATTTTTTCAACTGCAATTCCCACACTTTCAGCACTTGTAATATCAACCTTTTGAAAAAATATAGACCCTCCTTCTGAGGAAATTCGATTTGCGGTTTCTACTCCTAAATCAAGCACATCCCATAGAGCAACAGTTGCTCCTGCTTTACAAAAAGCTTTACATATTCCTTCCCCAATACCTCTGGCTCCACCAGTAATAATAGCTACCTGACCTTCTAAACTATACATTTTATTTAATTTTTAATTTATATTAAATTTTACAACTACTTTATTTAAGTTACTTCCCATCCATAAAGAACCCTTGTGTTCAATTACCGAAGTTAGCCAATTTGTTTGATCTCTTAAGTCTTTAATATTATAGGGCTTTAGAATCTATATCGGTAAATTACATTACACCCAGAAACAGAAAGAGCAACGATTGTTGCTCTTTCTACTTCTTTTGCTGCGCCTGAGATATAAAGACGACTTTATTTTCAATATTCTATACTGTATTAGAAATTAAATCCTGCTTTTAATAGTACTCTTCTCTCTATAATTGGCATACCTGGAAATGTTCTATATTTTTGATCGAATAAATTAGTTGCAGCTAAATCAAGTTGGATTTTTCCAAATTTTCTTCCAATACTAAAATCAACAAGATTTTTTTCGTCTGTAATACCAGAGAAGAAAGAACCTTGACTAGCTTCAAAAGAATCATCATGTTGGAATGAAATACTTGCTCTGAATCCTTTATCTCCAGTTAATTTAGCTCCCATTCTATATTTCCATAGTGGAGCGTTTAAATGAGATGCGAAAAGTAATCCATCGTCTCCAGACTCACCTGGAGTCCATACGTTTTGACTTAACCATGAAGCGTTATACCAAAGAGTTAAATTTTTAGTAGCCATAAAATCAATAGAAAGGTCAGCACCATAGTGACTTCTTTCAGCATTTTCGTAAGAACGATATCCTGCAGAAACGTGAGTCATTCCGTCATTTTGAGGAACTCGATCTGATTCTACTGAACCCATAGCTTGAAACGAATAAGTGCCGTCTGCTTGTAACACTCCTCCTCCTAGACCAGCTAAACCAACACCTCCTAGTGCATAGGCTCCTCCAGCAATACCAGCTAATCCAGCAATTGCTGGGGCAGCGTTATCAGCTAGTGCATCAGGTAATGCTCCTGCAACACCTGGCGCAAGGTTAGCGGCTAGTGCAGGTCCAATACTAAGAGCATAGGTTCCATCAATAGTTGCTTGTAATGGTGGAAGCGCAGCATCACCAAGAGCAAATAACTGCATTTCTTGCACAGTTAATCCAGTAGAAGAAATTCCTTCCATTGTATATCCAAAACCTGCTAATCCTGTTGCTATTTGTTGATATGTTGCAGTTGCTCCTTCTACAACAGCCGCAAGGGTTCCTGCTTCAATTATTGCTGTTACAGCTGCAGTGACTCCTGCTGTTACAGCTGGTGTAATTGCTTGAATAACGCCAGGGGTAACTAAAGCGGCAATATCAGCTCCTGCTTGAGCACCGTAGGCCGCCGGGTCAAAACCGCTTAAACCAAATGTAGGTCCAAGTGCTGTGAATGTAGTAAATCCTTTACGGTTATAGCTATATACATCTAATCCTATTGCCCATTTATCTTTTATTAAGCCTTTATATCCCACTTCCCAAGTTTCTACAGTTCCTATCCTAGCAGCGTCCGCGTCAGTTGCATAATCCATATTTGCATTATCAAATAAGTTGTATCCACGGAATTTTCCATTAAAACCTGCAGGGTCAGGTCCTCCAGCAGCGTTATAAGCATTTAAAACCGATTCAAGTAAAGGAGCAAAAGGCTGCAATGAAACTCCATCATAAACTCCAGGAATTGGAGCAAATAAAGCCGCTACGGCTCCTTGTGCAGATAATCCTCCAACAGCTCCAGTTGTAACTATATTAGGCAACCCTGGAGTTGCAATAGGTAAACTAAGGCCTAAACCTGCTAGTTCAAACACTTGATCAGCAACTGGAGCAAAGTTTTGAGGTAAAATTTGACCCGCTAACCATACATCATATACTCCCGGTGCAAGGGTAAGAACTGGGAAATCAATATATGTTTGAAGAGCAGATGGACCAAAAGTTGCTATACTGTATGAAGCACGAAATGCATTCCTTGCGTCTGGTTTGAAAACAAGTGCAACCTTAGGAGCAAATTTTCCTTTGTCTATAAAATTAATCTTATCATACCTACCTGTATAAGTCAGGCTGAGTTGATCAGTAAGAGTAGATTTTCCTTGAAGATAAACTCCAGATATCAAGAAATCATCATCAGCATCTTGTCTACCATAAAGAGTTTTTTCAGAATCAGATCCATTATTACGATAATCAAATCCAGCTATAAATTCCGAATCAAGTGATGGAATTTCAAAGTTGTATTGAACTTGCGTTTCAAATGCAGTACGCTTAGCTACTTGACGGAAACCTGTTCCATATAAGAAAGTAGGATGTTCATCATCCCCACCATCATTCTTGCTATAGTATGCATTCATGAACCAGTTACCTGATGTCAAACGAGCCTGAGCCCAAATATCAGTTCCTTGCGTTACACCATATCCTTGAGAGTTGAAAAATAACCCCCCTCCATTTGCTAAACCAGCAGCTATATGACCTGTAGTTTTATCACTTGGTCGAAACTCCATATGAGCATTAAAAGAATAGCTTGAGTAATCATTAAGTAGTGGATTACCATCACCATCAGGATCTAAATCAGCTGGACCTAAAAGTTGAACTCCAGTTTGAGATCCATCTACTGTATCGTTAGCGCCAATAACTGGCTGAGAAACAGTATTAGAAAGTTTGCTAATGACTTCAGCATCAGCAAAAGGATCTAATTTAAACTCATCCCCTTTAGCGTATCTTGCGTTTATTTTCCATCCAAAAGTTCCACTAGAATTGGACTGCGCATGACGAATTGCTCCACCGCTACTGGCTTGAGTACCAGCAAATATTTCAGCTGAAGTTCCTGGATAATCAATTGCACTTTTTGATATAAAGTGAATTACACCTGAAGTAACATTTGGCCCATACAATGCACCAGCTGGTCCTCTTACAACTTCTATTTGTTTTATATCAAGATTAGATAACCCCGATTGATATGTTAAGAAAGTTCCTGCAGAAGGTGATACCATAAATCTGTAATCTAACATTACAAATGCATTTGTTCCAAAAACACCTGAACCAGCTCGCATTTCAAAATTTAAAGACTGAGCTGACTGTTGCTGTATTTGAACTCCAGGAACATTAACCAATTGGGAAACAGGGTCCTGAAAATAAGGAGAGTTTTGAATATCTGCACTATTTATTATTGTAACAGAGGCAGGTGAATCTTGCACACTTTCTGGTCTACGTGAGGCAGAAACGACAATTTCATCTAACTTGGTTCCAGCGGCTAATGTTATATTAACTGATTGATCATTGTTAGAAATTTCGACGATTTGAGTTCCAAATCCAACAGAACTAATCGATATTGTAAAAGGTAAAGCTTGATTAGTCGTAATTGTATAATTTCCATCAAAGTCTGAATTTGTACCCTCAGTAGTTCCTTGAATTAATATGTTTACTCCAGGTATAGGGTCATTATTTTCATCAACTACTACTCCACTAACTGTATTTTGCGCAATAGTAAAAGACGCAATTAATGAAAAAGTAAAGGTGAAAAAAATCTTAATAAAGGTTGTTCTCATGATTAATTTATATAAAGTTTGATTTTTTAATTAGATAAAAAATTAAGTATTTTATTTATCATTGGTTTTAAAATTGGTCTTGACATGTTAAGACCTATTACGTGAATATAGTATTTTTTAGCATTTAAATGAAATTTTAAATGCATTTTCGCATGTGCAATTAGAGTAATCGGGTCGTTAACTCCATGAATAACAAGAGTTTATGCATTTATTTCGTTTAACCTATGTAATCTTGATTTAGAGAGCTTTATCGCTTTAATATGTTTTTTTTGCTTGTGGATTAAAACCATTATAATACTTAATCTCAAAATAAATAGCCTGAATCATTTGTTTCAGACTCAATGGATGTAATCCCTGCCATAACTGTGCAATTTGAATTCTAATTTTTACCGTTCTTTCTATTGAATTATTCCCAAACAATTGAAGAAGGATTTTCGTCCCATTTCAAATAGTTTTCCATGTATTTTTTATCAATCATTGGACGCTTAACTTTTAAAGTTGGAGTAACCAGTCCATTGTCAACTGTCCATGGATCTTTAACTATAACAATGGTTGATATCTTTTTATAGGACTCTAGTCCTAAATTGATCTTTTTCAAGTTCTCTGTAAATGTTTTTTCGAATTCAACCTTATCTATTTTATTTCCTATTTCTGACAAGTGAACTAAAAGTATAGGCTGAGGATTCCCTAACCCCACTATACACATTTGTTCGAATTCGTTATACTCTCCAAAGTAATACTCTAGTGGCAAGGGTTCAATATATTTACCTTTAGATGTTTTAAAATTATCTTTCACTCTTCCTGTGATGAATAAAAAGCCATCCTTGTCTACATACCCCTGATCACCAGTATAAAGCCAACCGTCAATTAAAGATTCTTGTGTTGCTTCAGGAGCTTTGTAATACCCCTCCATTAAAAAAGTTCCTTGCATTAAAATTTCATCGTTTTCAGGATTAATTTTGATAGAAACTCCTTCCTGTGGAATTCCAACTGACCCGGGCCTATCCCAAACATCATCGGCCAACTGATTGCTGATTGCACAGTTTTCAGTCATACCATAACCATTTACAATATTTATACCTAAAGCTCTATACCAATCCCTTTGAGAGGTTTGCATAGGTGCAGCTCCAGACACTTTTGCTCTTGCTCGACTCAAGCCAAGTTTTTTAGTAAGAATCTTTTTTATTAATGAACTAACAATTGGAATGCTTAAAAGGGTGTCTAGCTTTTTTTGAGAGAACTTACCTAATATTCCCATTTGAAATTTTGTCCAAATCCTTGGAACTGCAAAAAATACTGTGGGCTGTACAGATGCTAGGTTTACCCCAAAGGTGTCTAGGGACTCTGCAAACGAAATTGTCCCTCCAAATCTAAATGCAGTAAATTCTACAACAATTCTCTCCGCAATATGATTCATAGGGAGATATGAAAAGAAATGGTTGTTTCCATTATGATCAATTTTAAGAGGATTTGTATTTTCTGATATTACCTTAGTTGCTTCATTTGCTCTGTAAGATAAAACTACGCCCTTAGGCTTTCCAGTTGTTCCAGAAGTAAAAATTATTGTCCAAGTATCTGATAATTTTGGAACATGTGGATTGTCTAGCGGCTCATGCTTATTTATAAATTCAAACCAAGAATGCCCTCTGTCAATTGAAGAATGATCTTTGTAAGTTGGAAAGCCAATAATGGGCATTTCTTCTGGTATAAAAGATTTAATATCATCCCAATGTCCAATTTTTCCAACAAATAAGGCATCTACATCTCCAAATTCCAGAAGACCCCCCAACTCTTTTCCTGTTAGTGTTGCAAAAAATGGGACAGAAATATATCCTGCCATTATTATTGCTAAGTCAGTTATTACCCATTCGCGACAGTTCTTTGAAATTAATCCAATATGAGCATTTGGTTTCAATCCAAGAGATTTAATTCCAGTAGCCAACTTTCTAGCCATTTGTCCTGTCTCCCCCCAGGTATATTCTTCCCATTGATCTCCAAAAGGTTGTCTTAAAAAAGTTTTGTCTTTAGATGTTTTTTCAAATTCATAAAATTTGAAATCAAAATCTGCTTGTTTACTCATTTTTTTGGATGGTATTTAAGTTTTACTATTCCTATCTTGCCTGTTCTCCTCCTCGTGTATAAAGCAAATAGTGCTCTCCGTTTGTATCTTGAAACACGTATGGATCTCTAAGCTGATTAACAATATAAGAAATTTCTCCTTGTAAAGATGGCTTGTTTTCTTGCTCAGCCCACTCTCCACAAAAGCTCAGGTTTTAGTACTTCATTTATTGGGCCTCATTTCCATTTTTTCCAATCTGAATTAATTAGATTAACTGAAGTATAAAGAATTCATTCCGGAGCATCGCTCAATGAGTTAAAAATATATAGATAATATTATCGACAACTTTTATTTGATTTCTTCATAAATTGAGTTAGTTACCCTAAATTAATAGAATTATTTGTATTCAGT
>Ga0302120_10001765_pt1 | contig 10121 bp, 11 predicted proteins | sample AG5_Bottom_MG_FD_203118 | JGI IMG/M metagenome (GOLD analysis project Ga0302120, IMG submission 203118) | Marine microbial communities from Western Arctic Ocean, Canada - AG5_Bottom | ecosystem: Environmental > Aquatic > Marine > Oceanic | place: Canada: Western Arctic Ocean | collected 2017-10-01 | reverse complement strand
CGTAACTGTCCAAGTCGTCGCTGCTGACCCTTGCGTATGGATATGCCGGTTTGAGCCAGTCAAAGTAATATAAGTCGCTGGCCATGTCCCAGAAGCCTTCGGACCATACAAACGGGCTTCACCAGTTGCCATCTGGTAGATGTACCAGTTTCCATCAGCACCAGTAGCAACGATAGGTGTCACACTACCAGTCAACAGTCCGCCCTGCTGACCACCGGCAGTAGCAAGAATCTTCACATAAACTTTGTCCGGAGTAGCCGCTGACGTTGTAACAATGTTTCTGATTTCTTCTGCTGTTACATTGTAAGTAGTCATGTCGTCACATTCGCATCCAAATTAAAGTTGCCTTGTAATAGTCTTTCTATTACGCCCGTACCGCCAATTAACTCTAAATCATATATGCCACTGAACTGTAACGCCGCAGTATCCGCAGCACTTATTGATAAACTTACCGTTCCCGTATTTGTCTCAATCGAAATCCGACCATTTTCCGTGGTCAGTTCGACCAGAACGGAGGCTGCCGCTAGATCTTTGCGAACTTGCATACGAGCCGTGAAACCTGCCAAAGTACGAACGCTGTCGTCAAAGTTCGTTACTTCTATATCGCGTGTGAAAGTAGCCCCTTGTTCACAGGTAAAATTATAAATACCAGCAGGCATTTCATGACTCCCTAAAGATAGTTTGGAAAATTCTGTTTCTTCCTTCTAAATTCCCTCGCAGTAACATTACACCCTATTTATCGTTATTTTGATTAAAGTCAGGATTATAGAACTGCTCTTCAAAGAAGTGTTCGCCATACTGCAACAAACCGTATACAGCCCACGGCGTAGTGGTAGGGCCGGTTGAAACCAACAAAGAAGAACCTTCGTCGGTCAAAATCTCCGCTATAACAACGTAATCCTTCACAACAACAGGAAGGTCTTCGTACTTGTCGGCTACTTCAGAATCAACAATCCGTTTACCGGGATCAGTAGTTTCACTCATAAACCGATCCTACTACACCACCACTTAGTCGGCGTCAGCCTTCCGTTGATGTTTACGGTAAGATCCTCTAAGAGAGAACTTTGATATAGAACCGTAGTTCATGCCACGGCTTTGTCCATCCAAATACATATCTTCGTCACCCATAATGATGGTATGCAATTTATCTTTACGCTTAAAAGGAATCAGTTGGTAAATCGGAGTTCCTGCTTTGATAACAAAATTATCTTCCGTCATCGCTCTAATCACAACATGCAAGTTGTGATAATAATCAGTATGGACTATTGCAGGCAAAACCTCATACCGGGAATCCGGTTCGTAAGCAATCGGTAATACCAACATGGAGTAACCCGGAGCGGTCTTGTACAGCCATGGGGACACAATCTTGGGCCAACCAGCATCGGGTCGTTCACGGTCTTTGGCTATCGGACATCCTCTTGTCATCCGTCCATCGAACCTTTGAATCTGAAAAGCGGAATCACTAGTACGAGCCGTCATATCATTCATGCCCAACGGGGAAACTTCGACATCGCACCACAAGGGCACAGTCATTCCGATTGACAAATAATCCTGAATACCTTTACAACTATTGATAGTTCCGGCTTCCGCTATGTCCGGAGCCTTATACCACTCAGGCCAACCTTTTTCATTGAGGAATTGGGGATGCTCATGCAGCCTGTTGTCCGAAGGAATAACCAGAACCTCACCCGGCTTGACCTTCGGCCAGTCGATGTAACTTCTAATCTTCGATAAGTTCTTTAAGCGCTTCAGCATGATCCCTCACAGGACAACTTCGTTGTTCTTTCAAGTTCCACATATAATCATTCACAGTATCATTGATACCGAAAGCATCCAAAGCATCCTGCGATGCCTGAAGATTGAAAACTCCTTGACCTTGAGCCACATGGGCAAAGTGCGGATGGCTGAACATCCAATACGATCCAACCGCATCCGTATCATGCAGAGGGCGTTCCGACCACAAACCAAGCAGATGTTCCAGATTCTCCGGCATAGGTGTCTTCTGCTGTTCTAACCAGAAATCAGTATCTGTGCGATCAGAAATGTAATGCAACCTGATCATGTCCAGAATATTAGACATAATATTTCCAAACATCCGATTGTATTCTCTGGCCGTCCAGACATGTCCCTTGCGGAACGACGCCAATCCTCCAACCATCATAAACGCCTGCTGAATCGTGGATCCAATAGATGTCGCCTCCAAGGGTTCTACAAACGAACCCGCAAGACCAACGGCGACACAGTTCCCTACCCACGCCTGTTCCAGATGGCCGGGATCGAATCGGAAATGTTTGTAGTCCGATAGTTTGATGTCCAATAGTTCTTCCATCTCGGACACGGCATCTTCCTCTGAACAAAACTTTGAAGAATACACATAGCCGTTGCCACGCTTGAACTGAGTAGGAATCTCCCAAGCCCACCCACTCTTCATGGCTCTCGCTCGGGTGTACGTTCGGATTTCCCCGCTCTCATCAGATGGAGTTGGAAAAGCGATTGCCGAATCGCCTAAAAGGTATTTACTAAACGAGTTCCATTTCTTGTCGGAAAGTTCAGACATCAACACCTGTCCGAATCCAGAAGCATCAATCCAGAAATCGCCAGTGATTCTTTCTTCTTGACCGACGAGTCCTACGCTTCCGATCCAATCATCAGAAACTCTGACATCTTCTACTTCGCCTTCTATAAAAGTAATATTCTTTTGTTCTGCTTTAAATCTAAGAAAGTGATTTAACTCATGTGTATCAAAGTGGAATTGATTAACTTGTTGATGAGCATTCGTAGAAGGAATCTTATTTTCTCTTAGTTTGGGATGTGACGTATAATCAGTTAGTAACTTTCCTTCAGAAATCAGTTTTCCATAAGCAGCATTAAAACCAAACACCATAGGTGGATCACATATACCTGTAGTGGCATGAAAATAATCGGGAGTATGTTCGTTCCAGCCCTCAAAACGGATTCCCTTTTTATGAGTTGCCCCTGTTGCAGATATCAACTCCGCCACAGGAATGCCTACATAATTCATGAATCCACGCCACTGCTCCGTAGATCCCTCCCCTACGCCAATCGTTCCGATGGCATCCGATTGGATAACAGTGATTCTGTAACCACTAAACGCCTGACGTAAAACTAAAGCGGTTATCAGACCGGCGTTTCCGCCGCCGACAACAACAACCCGTCTGTCGATTATCCGGTCAACCATGGGACGAACTCACCGGAACCATGTGACAAGTGTGTATTTTGTTCCCTCTTCTACAGGATGAGCGATGTGAGCGTAAGGAAAGTTAGAAGGAAACAATATCATCTGTCCTGCCTTGGGCTGAATCGTGACATCGAAGTAGGGAAATTCTAATTGCCCTCCCTTAAAGTCGTCATTGAGAAACATCACCATGCTCAATGCCCGCATATTGAGTTCCGCATGATCATGATGAATCCTGTATTCAGCCTTATTCTGATATCGGATACATCGAAGCCCCTCGTCACTGCATAAACCAAGATCGTAGACACTTTTGAATTCGTTTACCAACTCGTCCAAAGTTTGTTGAAACGATCTAGTTGATTCGACAAGAGCCTCATATTCTGGTTCACGGCTACAGAGAAGTTGCGTAAAATCAGATTCAACACTGCTTCTGTAATCCCCTAAAGTTCCTTGCCCTGTTTGGGAACGCCGCCATCCGCTGGGAGAGTATTCCAATTCGGCTGTTTCAATAATATCTGCCAAAAACTTTGCTGATTCTGGATAAGCATTCTCAATAACAGACATGCCGGGAGCAGGATTATGAATTGGCATACGACCTCCATTTGAATTTAAGCCTGTCTCCAAGGTTTTCGTGTTCTATATGTATATTTCCACCCTGCATTGGAATGTTGTTATCGGAATCCCTTCCGCCGCCATTGCCATGATCTGCCCATGCAAACTTGGTGAAATCTCCCTGACAGAAGCATGAAAGATTCGTAATCCTGATCCCATCCAAAACCGCTTGGACGCCATGCGTATGCAAAAAGTTGGCAGGATAAATCAAAGTGTCACCCTTGGACGGCCTGTATTCCACATCCAAAAACGGAAAATACAATTCGCCCCCAATGAAATCTTTTTCATCAGTGGTTAAAAACTGCAAAGTACACAGAACCCGTGACGGTGCCACAGGATCAGTAGTCTCCGCTCCGTGAGCATCTTGAAAACAACTAGGGGTGTTATCCGAATGCGGCCCCATTTGGGCACCCGGATAATAATAAAGAAGTCTGTGAGTCTCCTGCCATCCCAAGTCAAGAGGAAGCGTTCGATACTTATATGCGTAATCTGATAGACATGCAAACAAATCTTCCTGAAGCATGAAAGTGAAATCGTCATACTTGTTCCCCCGCACCAAACCGCCATTCGGGGGGATGTTTCGGCACCTGAGAGGACCATGAGCCGCTTCATGACCAGCAACCGGCCCATCATTAGGATTACCGGTCCATTTCGTTTGACGATCTGATTCGTATCTTTCTCTCCACAGATCCAAAACGAATTCATCATCGACTTCGCCGTAAGGCCGATTGCGCCAAACAGCCAAACCCGGTGCCAACAGTTCCATCAAGCAAGCCTCTTAAACGCGTAGAAATTGATACAAGAAATCTCGTTTGAATTTAGCATAACTTTCGCCGTGTATCTGCCCAAACCCTCCACCACGAATGTCCATCGTGCCCGACTACGTTCAGTCCACTGAGGTTTCAATCCTTCAAAAACGGTTTCCTTCTTACGATTCTCCACCAAATCCAACGAAAGATCCCCATCGCGTAAGTCGATGTACTCGTTCACCAACAAAATGTTTTGGTAGTGCCCTACGGGCATTTCCCCACACCGCATAGAGATGTCACTGATTTCAGGAATCTTGACGATAGACGCCTCGGATGGGGTGATGTCAGGAAACTCTTCCAACACCTTCGGTGGAATACCGTGGCATATTTCTATGCCCCACAGTTCCGCTTCTTTAAAATACTTTTCAGTTTGTTCCCCTTCGGGAACATACATTATTGTTTTCATATTTAAATATTCGCCGTGTCTAGGGCAATTGTATTGCCATTTACTCCTGTGTTGAGAGTGTAACTCGGCGTACCAGCATTTCTAGTGACCACAATTAAGATACCGCCACCACCGCGACCACCGCGCTGACCGTCGGTTCCCGCACCGCCCGCACCACCAATGTAATTTTCTGTCGGATAATTGGTGGTAACCGGATTGTTGACGACACTGTGATGGTTGTTCGTCCCCGGCACAGTGTGGGCACCGTGTTCAGTGTTCGGCACATCCGGATTCACGCCACCCGGATTGGTAGTTGTGTGATGGTTCTGGACCGGGGGGTTAGTGGCATGACCATCAGGATTACCGTGAGTGTTGCCCGGCGTCGAAAAGTGATTAATCGGATTAGTCGTGCCCGGACTTACCGCACTTCCATCAGGATTACCGTGATGGGTGCCCGGCGTCGAAAAGTGATTAGTCGAATTAGTCGTGCCCGGACTTACCGCTGAAGAATGATGACCCGGCTGATAAGTGTGATTGGTCGGATTATGACCTCCGGGTGCGTGCCCGCCCGGACCCGGATACGGAACCGGAGGATTCTGAGTGCCGGGAACCGTAATATGTTGACCGGGATTTGTATGATAATTCGTTGTATCCGGATTCGTATTACCGGGAACAGACGTATGTGTCGGATCGTTAGTTGTGCCCGGAGTTCCGTGGGTGTTCGTTGTATCCGCATTCGTGTTACCACCAACGGACGTATGTGTCGGATCATTAACTGTGTCCGGAGTGCCGTGAAAATATGTGTGACCACCGGACTCGGCTGACGTATGGTGATGATTCCCCGAATAAGGCGTGCCCGGACTAACAACAGTTAGATGATGGTTAGTAACAGGCGGATTCGGATTTTGAGCGGCACCCGGCGTACCAGACTCCTGATTGTGACTATTCCCCCCCACCGTTGTCGGATTCGGAGTTATCGTGGTGTCAGGTGCTTTAGTGCCGGGAGTTCCCGCCGTTCCCAAATTACTTGCACCACCTTCAGAAAACAAACCACCAGACCCAGCGATTTGACGGGCCGAAACCATTACAACCGCACTACCCCGACCACCACCACCACCGATACCAGCCACGCCTGTCGATCCCTTACCACCCGCCGCTCCAACAGTCTGATAATTAGGATGAGGGTTAGAAGCACCCGAACCCAGACTGCCATCAGCACCGGCCCCACTAATTCCGTCCGCTCCCGTACCGCCACCTGCGCCACCCTTTACGCGAATGAAATTAGAACCACGCTGCTTGTAAGCATTAATTGCGTCACGAAGATCATAAAAATCGGGGACTGTCACACCGACTGAACTAGTAACAGACCCAGAACCCGAAAACGTGTACCCCGACACATAGCCATCAGGTTCCCCCGAACCACCCAAGCCATCGACAACATTCTGTCCAACAGCAACAGTTCCTTCCAGCGAACCCGTAGACACACTGGCAACAGAATCTTTAACACCCAAGTCGCCATTCAACGTCAACGTATTTTTAACAAACACCCGAAACCCGTTCGGGTTCAAAACCTTTCCCGAATTGACAGTCAGGTTGCTGTAATACTTGTCTTCAGTCAAACTTGTATTCGTAGTAATAGTTACGTCACCGTCGCCACCGTGACCGAAAATCAGGTCGCCATCAAATTGAAGGTCGCCAAATTCATTTTCGGGAAGAAGTTCAACAACGTAAGGAAGAAGATCTTTTCCCCGACGAACACCCTGATCGTAGTTTGCGTCAGCCATCAGTCAGCCTCTAAGAAATAAGTGTTCCCCGCACTGCCGGTACCAGCACCAGCGGCACTGACCGTATAGGAGTGACTCTTATCTGAAGAAACCAGAATAACTACACCGCCACCAGCATTAGTAGCACCCTTTGCGAAAACGTTTCCAGTTCCAAACAAATAGCGGGCAGCGACAATCACCACTCCACCGCCATAATTGGTTCCGTCCCCTGCTCCACCTTTCAACAAATTAACTGTTCCCGTGGATGGATCAAACGAATAGCCGTCAATGGCGTTCAAAGGGTTCTTGTACCACTGCTCACCACCAAGAGCCGCTGTGGGTGCAGTTGCCGTATAGGTCGCTGATGCCCCACCAAGAGAGTTGGTGACACTCGCACTTTGTGTACCGATACCTAATGATCCTTGAGCGGAAGGACCAGCGGCCATCCCTAAAGTCCCCCACAGGGACAGGTTTCGTTGAACGAAAACCCTGTAACCAGCAGTATCCAAAGTAATACCAGTATTAACAGTCAAATCAAGATAATACTTGTCTTGAGTCAGCGTCGTATTGGTGCTAATGGTGGCAACACCATCTTCGCCGCTTCCAAAAATGTGCGACGGCGAATCATAGAAATCCGCTAAAGCATCAGGTGCGCCTATTCGGACTAGCCGACCAGCCATTACGCCTCCTGAATACCAAATGAATGAATCGACACCGAAGCGGCAACGCTCGCAGAAGCCTGAATGAAATCACCAGTAGCCATCACTGCCGATAAGTTTACGAACGTCGTGGACTTGGAATCCACCGCTACGTCGTACAGAATTGCGTTCGATGACGCCGCCGAACCGCCACTTGGAACCAGATGCAAAGTCACCGTCCGGTTAGCCGCGGCAGTATTACACAGGGCAACCTGCTTGACGATTGTCGTAGTGCTACCCGGCACCGTGTACAAAGTGGAAAGCGAAGTTCCCAACTGTGAGGGTGCATGTAGTTTCGTCTGAGTCATTGCCATTAGACCATAACCTCCATGTGGAACATCGTTTCCACACTATCAATAGTAGTTTGAAAAGCATTCAACTGAACAACAGTTGCATAACTGTATGCCACAATCTTGTCTTGAACCGCAGCAGAAGTCATGATAGAAGTATCATTATCAGAAAACGATCCAGATCCAGTCTGAACCGCAGCGATACCAACACTGTTCAGTGTCAATGTTCCAGCGATTGTCACATCATCCGGCAAGCCAATCGTGACTGCTCCCGAACTGGTGAATGCCTCCACCTCAAGTGAGGTACCGACAACCGAAGAAATAGCAGCAGCAGAAGTAACGTAACCATAGGCTTCGATCTTGTCTGCGACAGCCCCAGAGGTCATGATCGAAGTGTTGTTATCCACAAAAGATTCAGCAGAGGTTTGAACCGCAGCGATACCCACACTGTCCACAGTGAGTGTCCCAGCGATTGTCACATTGCTCGGAAGTCCAATTGTTACACTGCCCGTGGATGCGGAAACTGTGACTTCAGATGCCGTTCCTGTCAAGCCATTGACAATGTCCGCCCACTTGACACCAGTCGAAGCAGTCGAATCAGCGACCAATCCCTGATTGTTTGTTCCAACCGCAAGCCTTACTGGAGCGGTAGAAGACCGGGCGTAAATATCGCCCTTGCTTACTAGTGTGCCCTTTTGAACAGCATTCGTAACAGTTTCGTAACCGTATACCAAAATCTTGTCCTGAATCGAAGCAGAGGTCATGATCGAAGTATCGTTATCGGCAAATGCCTCACCAGAAGACTGAACTGTAGAAATCGAAACACTGTCAAGAGACAATGCTGTAGTTACCGTAAGCGTTCCAGTAATGGTTACATCGTCCGGAAGGCCAATAGTGATAGCACCCGTAGAACCTGACAATGTAATCTCAGCAGCCGTACCCGTCAGAGACGAAACTGTCGTATTCCATACCATGCCTGACGCCGCAGAAGCATCAGCCGACAAAACCCTGTCATCAGCACCGACCCCAACATTGACGACGGTGTCATCTGCACTTCCAACGAGAAGATCACCTTTAGCGTCGATGGTTGCAATGGGGATAGTATCTGCAACCGTTGCATACGAATATGCAAGAATCTTGTCCTGCACCGCTGCGGATGTCATCACCGAAGTATCGTTATCAACAAACGATTCTAAACCTGTTTGAACAGTCGAAATCGCAACACTGTCGATAGTCAGAGTGCCAATGGTGACAGCACTGGGCAAACCAATAGTGATACTCCCAGTCGAAGCATCTATCTCAACTTCATTAGCCGTACCAGTAAGACTGTTAACGATATTGGCCCAAACCAACCCAGTACCGGCAGAAGAATCAGCAACAAGCGCTTGATTGTTTGTGCCTACCGTAAGTTTTCCAACAGTCTTAGCCGCTGTTCCACCAATAAGATCACCCTTAGCGTCAATCATAGACGCCCGGATCTCATACCCATCACGAATCAGAATCCATGCTGTGTCAAGAGCCGAATAGACGCTTAGATTACCGCCACCCGTTTCGTCGTAGTCGTAATGAAAGAATCCAGAAATATCAGAAATCGAAACATCCGTGGCCGTAATATTACTTTCAGACCATCCAGCAACTTTGGCATCTACCTGATCGAAGGCGTTATTAAACTGAACGCGACTGAACGAATCCGTACTGGACGACCAGTTCGGCATGGATGAAAATCTTGTTCCATAAGTAATAGTCATATTGACGCTCCTACGATAATCCTACACCCTAAGTGGGAAGTGTCTGTCGTACTCTTTCCATATCTGCTGCTGATAATGCTTCCTTGAACAAAGCAAAGTGATTGAATTGCCAGCCCTCCCTGCCCGACGAATGGAAAGTCGCGGGATACTCTGGAATCCCGGTTCGGGCAGCCAAACTGTTCACCGTTGTATCGACAGCATCAGAGACTTTTACCCCATTGACATAAAGAATAATCTTACCATTTATAACATCTCTCACTGCCCCAACATGATTCCATTGTCCCTTGCGTGAAGAATCATCCCACGTTATAGAAACTTCGGGGGCAGCATCCGCTGATGTATCAAACTGTGAGTTGAGTTTGAATGTCATAATGTCACCATTGAAATACAACATAACATTCCGATGATGAAAAATATAATCAATCGACGCATCATCTTTGAAACGTCTATAATGGAAAGAAATACTTAACGGTGTATCCCGTCCGACGGTCAAGTTGTGAGCAACGGCACCACCCTCCCTATTGACCTGATACAAGTCTTTATCAACGATTGAGGAGAACTCGTAATCGTTTGACGATTCCCAAGTTCGGTTGATAGTCCATGTGCCACTTTGTGTATCG
>Ga0302120_10001763_pt1 | contig 10128 bp, 8 predicted proteins | sample AG5_Bottom_MG_FD_203118 | JGI IMG/M metagenome (GOLD analysis project Ga0302120, IMG submission 203118) | Marine microbial communities from Western Arctic Ocean, Canada - AG5_Bottom | ecosystem: Environmental > Aquatic > Marine > Oceanic | place: Canada: Western Arctic Ocean | collected 2017-10-01 | reverse complement strand
GCTCGACCTGCGCTACGGGGAAAACCCGCACCAGACCGCGGCCTTCTATCGCCAAGGTGCGATTGCCGAGCCCTGCATTGCCAGCGCCCAAGTTCTCAGTGGCAAGGCCCTGTCCTACAACAACTTGGTGGACCTCGACGCCGCGCTTGCCTTGGCCAAGGAGTTCGACGAACCCTTTGCTTGCGTACTCAAGCACACCAATCCATGTGGGGCAGCGATTGCTGACAACGTGGCCGATGCGCTGGAGCTCGCGTGGTCGGGAGACCCGATCAGTGCCTTTGGTTCCGTGCTGGCCTTCACCCGACCCTTGACCTTGGCCTGCGCTGAGTTCCTAGTGGGAGGCAACCGATTCGTCGAGGCCATCGTGGCCCCGTCCTTCGACGATGATGCTCTTGCGCTCTTGACCGGCAAGCCCAAGTGGGGCAAGAGCGTGCGCTTGCTCGCGCTTGGACCGTTCGGCCCATCCGACCGGCGCGCTAACGACGTGGAGGTCCGCAAGATCGTCGGCGGCTTCCTGTTGCAGGGGCGTGACCTTGAGGTGGAAGGGGAGGACTGCTTCAAGACCGTGTCCAAGGCTACTCCCACCGAGGAGCAATTGGGCGAACTTGCCTTTGCCAATCGAATCGCCAAACACGTGAAGTCCAACGCGATCGTGTTGACCCGCGACCGCACTGTGGTTGGTGTGGGTGCGGGCCAAATGAGCCGCGTGGATTCCGTACGCCTTGCGGCTCACAAGGCTGGCGACCGTGTGACCGGCAGCGTGCTGGCGTCAGATGCTTTCTTCCCCTTCCCCGATGGGGTTGAGGTTGCGATCGACGCGGGTGTGGTTGCGCTTGTGGAACCGGGTGGTTCTGTGCGTGACGAGGCGGTGATCGCAGCTTGTGACGCCGGCAACGTAGCGATGGTCTTTACCGGCGCTCGACACTTTCGGCACTAGTCAGCGCCGTGTCGTCGGACTTGCGGGTTACCACAATCCGAGCGGTCTTCCCATCATCCGACTCTTGGATGGTGGCGACCCCATCCGTCTCAAGCCAGTCATAGACCGCGCCCAAAGGTGATGCCAAGCCCATGTGCGGGATGATCGTGGGACGAATCGTGCCGTGGGTGTAGATCTTGGAGAAGATCGCCATCAAGCGTCGCTCTTGACCGTCGAAAATCCCTCCGCCGGAATTTCCAATGTAGGTCGGCGCGCTAATCATCCAGTAGCTCGTTTCGTTGAGCACGTGGCCGAGGTCTGACACCGCGCCCCGGGTGGGAATCGGGTCGTTACCCAAGGGGCAGCCAACCGCATAGATCTCGTCGAAGATCTGCATGGAAGCTAAGGCTGAACGGGAGGCAAGGTGCGCCCCGTGGATGACCGGCTCGCGGGTTTGAAGAATGAGGAGGGCAGCGTCGAGTTCTACGTTCTTGGCCAGCAAGCGACCGATCTCGAACCGTGATCCCTCCTGGCGTCGAATTTCCAGCGGGACCGGCAACTTGTCGTTGGAGCCATTGGATTGGATGTCGCGCACCACATGCCAGGCGGTGAGCAGCAGCGTTTGGTACCCGCGTCCATCGGGGTGGGGGGTCGACTCAAGAATGACACCGGACCCCACAGTTGAGGACCCTTCTAGGCGCACTGTCGGAGCGACCATTTCAGACCAGCGCATCTGGGGGCTGACCGTCATCATACGTTGGCCTAGGCTGGCCATTTCACCGTCCACCTTTGCCATCCGAGTGGAGGTGGCGTTGACTGTTTGGGATAGGCCTTCCCAACGGTGTTGCTCTTCCGTGCGCAGACTATTGAGGGCCAGCTGCAATTGGGCCTGCAACTCCGCGCGCAACAGGTCGTCCTTTTCATTGGCCGACAGGTCATCGCGTTCGCGGTTGTTGGAAGTCAACAGGAGGGTCTCGTAGGCCTGCTTGAGGCTTGCGAGTTCGCGCTCAAGGGCGGCCATTTCCCCATAACTGGATTGGAAAATGGCTAGGTGTCGTTCCGCGAATTCGGCCGCTTGGATCTCCGCATCTCCGCGCAAGGAGTCTAGCTCCGAAAGTGCCATGGTCAGTCCATCCCCAAGTTCGGTCAGTTGAAGCATCACGCCAGCTGGGACCTGGGGCGAGGGAGCGGGCGCGGCGGAAATGCGCGCTAGCTCTGATTCAAGATTGTGTACTCGGGTCACGGCCAAGCCGCCTACGGCGACGAGGACGGACCCCAATAAGAGGGGTCGATGCATGACGGATTGGGAAAATTAGGGGGAGATAAGGCTCCGCCACACCAACGGTGCTTTGGGACCTTCCCCTCCTATCGACCCGCGGAGCCCTACGAAGTAAGCCCTCACTCGGAGCACGGAGCGAGCCCTGTCCGCGGTCCTACAGCCCTCCTGTTTGCCCCATTCCGGGAACGGATTTCTAGCGCAGGCGTTCTATGGTGACGATTTCGTCACCTACTTCGAGGACATCCAGTACATCAAACCCCTCTAGGGTTTGGCCAAAGACGGTGTAGCGCCCGTCTAAGTGAGGGGTCGGTCGATGGGTGATGAAGATCTGGCCGCCCCCGGAATCGGGGTCCTCGTTGCGCGGCATTCCCAAGGTGCCGGTCAGGTAGGGGACCGGGTTGAACTCTGCTGGAAGGGCGCCGAGGGGGTCGAAGCCTGTTCCGGACCCATTTCCATCGCCTCGGTAGCAGCCTCCTTGCACCACAAAATCCCCGACCACGCGGTGGAAATCGAGTCCATCGTAGTGGCCCCTCTCGATCAGCATCAGAAACGAGGCCACATGCCGGGGCGCCTCTCGCGGGAAGAGCTGCAGAAGCAAATCGCCCTTGGTGGTTTTCAAGCGCACGATGGGATCTGCCTCTTTCCACACGGGAACATCCGGGAGATCCGGGCTCTGGGACTTGGGGCGCTGCAAGATCCCCGCGGCCTCCGGGGATGCCTGTGCCAACAGGGCGGCGTGCGCCACGGCGGCCACATGGGGGTTGTTGTCTTGAGCCGCTTGGCGCAGAAGGGGCGCGGCCTCGGGGAGCTGGGCCACCGCGTGAACGATGCCGAAACGTACCTCGGGACCGATGTCCCCCTTGGATGTGAAAAAGCAGCGGGCGAAGAGGGCCAAGTCTTCGGGCTTGATCTGGCCCACCAGGGAGGTCACCGCGGCCAGCCGCAGGCCATTGTCCTCGTTGGCTAACGTTTGGCGGAGCACAGGCAACACCAGCTCACCTATGGCTTCGTCCTGGACGAGTTTTCCGAGGGTCTCCACCGCGGCGCCGGCCACGCGTAACTCGGGATCGAGCAAGAGCTCCTCGGCCAACTCAAGGGCGAGGTCGGGGGAGATCTCTAGGGCTGCAGCCAAGGATCCGTAGCGCATGCGCGGGTCCTCATGCTTGGCTGCAGCGCGGACCATTTGCTCTGCCCGGGGCCCCATCACACGCGCCGCGGCAAGGATGCCAGCGACCCGCACGGATGGGGATGGGTCTTTCCTCAGGGCGATCACTGCAGCGGCGAGGGAATCCGCTAGAGGGCCTTTGGTGGCTCGCAGGCCTGTGGCGGCCGCTTGGCGCACATGGAAGGAGGAATGCCCCAGGGCTTCCAGCAGAGCCCTCTGGGCCCGTTCTCCCCGACCTTGCCCCAGTCCCAGGGCCGCCTCCATCGCGATCCGCCAGTCCGGGTCGTGAGTCAAGCTCGCCAAGGCCTTGAGGACGCTGTCGGTTACACCTGAATCCGTGACTCCAATCCGCGTCAGCCCTCGGGTGGCATACAAACGCTCCATGGCCGCGGCTTGCTTGGTCAGGGCGCGCTCTTGAAGGCCACCCAAGTCAGACACCTTGCCACGTCGAGATATACTGAAGAGCGCGCGCCAACGCACTTCTGGATCCGCATCGTGGGTTGCTTGGGTTAGAGCATCATCCAATACCGTTGCATTTTCTCCCAGATCACCAATGAGCCAAGCCGCACTTGCAGCAGATGCGCGTACCTGGGGGGCCTGATCTTGGAGGGATGCTGCGACCAACGCCCCCGCTTCTTCGGGGTGGCTGGCTTGTCCAGCCCTTGCTGCGGCGGTGACCGCCGCAGCGCGTACAAGGGGAGACGGGTCGGTGCCAGCCAATGCGGCCAATACCTCAAAGGCGTCCGGGTGATCGAGACCCAAGGTGAAAGCTGCCCGGGCGCGTACGCTCGCTTCGGGGTCGGTGATCAACGTCCTCAAGAGGAGCGCGGAATCAGGTTCTCCGCGTTGCGCCTGGGCGTCCAACATTGCGCGCCATTCCTTCGGAGGTGAAGGACGTTCGCTGGTTGAAGATCCTGTCCCGTGGGCTCTTGGATCGCGGGGGTCTTTGCCGACCCCAGCGCAACCAAATCCCAGCAGGCACCCGAGAGTCAGGGCCAGGAGATGCGCGAGGGGGGAGATTGAGCCCTCGGGGAGGGGACGGCGGGAGGGTTGTGGGTCGTACGGCATGGGGTTGGTGGCGGCGTAGCCCCCTGATCTTCACCCCGGGCAGCCCCGGCTGCAATGGCTGGGCGGATGTTCTCGCCTTCCAATGGTCACATCTCGCCCAGTAGCCCTCTCCCAGCGGGTATCCTGATGGGTCTTGGAGACTCCTTCAAAAGCCCCTGCGACGGTACCAAAATGCCTATTTCCCCCATTCCTGAAGTTCTAGAGGACCTGCGCCAAGGGCGCATGATCATCCTTGTCGATGATCCCGACCGCGAGAACGAAGGCGACCTCGCCATGCTGGCAGAGCACGTCACCCCCGAGGCAATCAACTTCATGGCGAAGGAGGCCCGGGGCCTGATCTGCATGCCCCTCTCGGGGGAAATTTGCGATCTGCTGGATCTCGAACCCCAAGCCGCCCACAACACCAACGCCCACCGCACCGCGTTCACTGTTTCGGTGGAAGCTGCAACGGGCGTGACCACCGGCATCAGTGCCGCTGATCGGGCGCACACCATTGCGGTGGCCGCCGACCCCAATGTGAAGCGCGAGGATCTGCACCGTCCCGGCCACGTGTTTCCCCTGCGGGCACGGGATGGGGGAGTGCTCGTGCGTGGCGGTCAAACCGAGGGCACGGTGGACCTTGCCAAGCTTTGTGACTCACGGGCTGCTGGTGTGATCTGCGAGATCATGAACGACGACGGAACCATGTCGCGCATGCCGGAGTTGGAGGTTTTCGCCCAAAAGCATGACCTCAAAATCTGCACCATTGCGGACTTGATCGCTTACCGCCGGCGCACAGAAATGTTGGTGGAAGCCCTTGAGGTCAACCTGCCCATGCCCCTGAGCGCGGGGGAATTCAAAGCCCACCTTTTCCGCAGCTTAATTGATGGCACCGAGCACTTTGTGGTGAGCCGTGGGTTGGGCGAGCCCGATGGGGATGGCAATTTCCCTCCCATGGATGAGCCAATCCATGTGCGCATGCACTCGGAATGTTTGACCGGCGACGTGTTCCACTCCGAGCGTTGCGATTGCGGGGCCCAGCGGGACCGAGCACTGGAATTCCTCGGCACCCAAGAGCGCGGCGTGCTGGTTTACCTGCGCCAGGAGGGCCGCGGAATTGGCTTGTTCAACAAGCTCAAGGCCTATCGCCTGCAAGACGGGGGCATGGATACGGTGGAAGCCAACGAGGCCCTGGGCTTCCCCGCCGATCTGCGTGAATACGGCATTGGCGCCCAAATCCTCCAGTTCTTGGGGGTGCGCAAGATGCGCCTGTTGACCAACAACCCCAAGAAGATCCATGGGTTGGCGGGCTATGGGCTAGAAGTGGTGGACCAGGTCCCCCTGGTGATCGAGCCCAACCCCAACAACGAGCGTTATCTGCGGACCAAGGCAGATAAACTCGGCCATAGCCTCTGAGCTGAGGCCCTTAAACCCCGGCCCTAGACCCACCCGGGCCGGATTCCGGCTATTTTTGGGGTTTTCCTGGCCCCTCGCGGCGGCCCCTGCCCGAAGGATCAGGGACTGGGCAGGATGGGGGGAATAGAATGGCCGCTGCGGCGTCTCATACCCCGTAATGGCCCTACGCCTCATGGAAAGTTTGCCCGAGATTGAAGACCAAGAGCTGGTCACCCGGACCCTGAATGGGGATCGGGAGGCTTTTGGAGTGCTCGTGGAGCGGCATCAGGATCGAATTTTCGGTCTTGTGCGGCACTACACGCGCAATCCGGTCGAGGTCGAGGACATCGTCCAAGACACTTTCCTCAAGGCTTTCACCCGGCTCTCATCGTTCCAGCGTCAAGGCAGCTTCTACACCTGGGTCTACCGCATTGCGGTGAACACGGCCCTTGATCTGTTTAAGCGGCAGGGGCGCAATCCGGTACAAACCGTCGAGGACCCCGAGGTCATCGGCAGGCCGCCATCGCGCGGTTTGATGCGTCCGGATGCGCAGATGCAAGAGCGCGAGATCGCCGAGATCACCCACGAGGTGCTCGCCGAATTGCCCGAGATCTTTCGCACGGTGCTGATCCTGCGGGAATTCGAGCAGCAGGCGTATCAGGACATTGCAGACATCTTAGGGATCTCGATTGGAACCGTTGAGTCGCGCATCTTCCGTGCGCGCGCAAAGTTCAAGGAGCAGATCCTACAACGCTATCCCGAATACGGGCAGGTGGACTGATATGAAGTGTGAAGCTGTACGATCCCTCGTCGCGGGCTATCTCGATGACGAACTGTCCGAATCCCAGGCCTCTCCGGTGCGCCAGCACCTGCTTGATTGTGGCGAGTGCCGTAAGTTGATGCAGGCCCAGACTGCCGAAAAGAGCTGGTTCGTGCCTACCGAGCCCATGGCGGCCCCCGAGGGCTTTGCGGCTCGGGTTTCCCGTCGGGCCTTTGCCGGGGATAAGGGGCTGTTGACCCCCGTTTCGCCTCAAGACACAGGGGGCGGCGAGTTCCGCATCCTGCAGTTCGCGATCCAAATGACCGCAGTGGCTGCCGCGGTGCTCTTGATTCTGGCTTTGGGAATGAAGTTCAGCGCGCACCCCGAGGGTGCCGAACTGCGAGCGGATAGCTCGGATTTGCGCGAGGCTCTAGAAACCATGGACCGCTTGAACCGGGAGGAGCGCTTGGAGCTGCCCGGGGAAGATTCCGCGGGCGAGGTCCAGCCCATCGCCACGGAGGCGGGCAAGTGAACTCCGTACGGGCCTGGATCTTGCTCTTCGGCAGCGTCAGCTTTCTCGTAGGAGTCGCCGCGGGGGCGCTGGTTGTGAAACCGGACGCTCCACAAGGCCCGCTTGACCCCTTCGGAGCCTACGGGGACCAGATGGAGCAGCATTATTCCCTGGGCAATCAGCGCAGTGAAGCCCTGGCGGTGGTCCTCGCTTCCTATCGCGAAGAGCTCGACCATGTACGCTCGCGACACCTCCCCACCTATCACGCCGCCATGGAACCAGAGTTGTCTGCCCTTGGCGTGCGCTATGGCGTCATGATTCGTGATAAGGTTCTCCCCCCTTCCGCGCGAAGGCAATACGTTCACGAGTCCGAAGGGCTCCTTCAGATCCAAGATATTCCTCGTTAGGGAACCCCTATGGCACGCAGTTGCGGTATTCGAATCGGCCCTGAGAGGTACGAAATTGTTGTCCTTGACGGGAATTCAAAGAAGCACCAGATCATTGGCTGGTCTGCTGACGACTTTGCCAGTCCCCCTGAAGGTGACACGGACCTAGCAGCCGCCCGGGCCAAACAGCTCGCCGCGGCCTTTGCCGAGGTCAAGGCTCCCAAGGACAACGTCCATCTGGTGCTGAACACCGGGATGGCGGCTTTCCGCCGCTTGACGGTTCCGTTCTCGGATCCGGCCAAGATCGAGCAGGTGCTGAAGTTTGAAATTGAGGGCGACCTGCCCCAATGGAGCATCGATGATGTGATTGTGGACAACCACATTCTGGCCTCCACCGAAAACAACGCCGACCTGCTTGGGATCGCGGTGCAGAAGAGCGACCTGGGCGCCCCCCTTGATTTGTGCCAAGCCGCTGGCTTTGAGCCCCTCGAAGCCGAGCTGGAAGCCACTGCCATGTTCAATGCGGCCATGTCCGCTGGCCTCTGCAACATCGATGACTCCCAGTTGTTGGTGCATGTGGGCGACACGGCCACTGCCGTGGTCGTGGTGGATAGTGGCGAGTTACGCGACATGCGCGTGATCCACATCGGGGCCAAAACGGGTCAGGCGGCTGACACCGCCGAGGTCGATGATGATGATGCCGATGCCGATGTCGATGCCGAAGACGCGACGACTGATGCCTACGAACTGAGCCGGCGACAAGCCCAGGCGGTCAAGCGCATTGTTCGAGAGTTAGGACGCACCCTCTCCGCCGCTCGCACGATCAACGAGGTCTCTTCCATCTATGTGTGCGGAGTCGAACTCCCGGGCTTGGTGGGAGGCACGGTGCAAGATGTGCCTATCTTCGTGCTCGATTGCTTTGACGAGGACTCCGGTCAACCCGCCGACGGTTTTGGCGCCTTGGTGACGGCCTATGGAGGCGCCCTCGTGGGTCTCGATGCGGCAGTCTTGACCGCGCGCCTGCGCCGGGAAGAGCTCAAGTTCACTGGCACCTGGGAGCGTCTTGAGTTCCCCCTCGCCATCGCCACTATGCTGGTCGCAACCTTGCTTGGGGTGATCAACATCTTCCAGCACCGCGAGCTCGCGACACTCGAGGTTTCAGGCCCACGCTGGTACATCCAAAGCACCGCAAGCCATGTCTTTGGCGACCTTAAGGGGGGCACGCGGGGGTACCTCTATCCGGTACCCACCGCCAAAGAGTCTCCTTTCCTGGCGGGCTTCAAGGCGCGCTTTGAAGCGGCCGAGCCTAACTGGGAGGGAGACGAATACAACGCGCTCGATCAGCTGGCTGTCGAGCTTGAAAAAGAGAACCGCAAAATGGAGAAGCGGCTCGGGACCCATACGGATTATCCCCAACCCCAGTCCGCATTTGTAGCGGCGACGTTGGTGTTCGGTGTGCTCGACGCCAACTCGGACAAGTGGCGTCCTTCCCTGCGACGGGTTGATGCGATCTACCAACCGGGGCGCAACAATAACCAACCGGAAAGCGTGAAAGTCACCATGGACCTGGTCTTCTTTGCGGAAGACACGGTGGAAGCAAGTCGTGACTATGAGGCTTTCCTCGCCGAACTTAAGCGCCAGTCATGGCTGTACGCGGTAGAGGAACGCTCTTCCAAGGACTTGGACACGGGCAAGGGCGTCCTGGTGGAAGGTCTGCCGGTTACGGTCAACGTGGAAACCTGGCTCAAGAGTGGCGGCTTGAAAGGCGCCGGAGGCACTGAACAATGAAAGAGTTCCTACAGGGATTTAATTCCTCTCGCGCGATGATCGTGATCTTCTTGTTGGCTTCGGTCTACCTGGGCTATGAAGCCTACGCAGGCGCTGCCAAGGTTGACGGGGCCCGCGACCGTCTTGGCTTGGACGGGGAGGGCGTTCCCATGGGGGCACCCACTGCGCCGGTGCATAATTTGCTGCGCCGCATCGTTGACCAGGCAAAGCGCTACACGGACTTCAAAGAGCAACTCGCCAGCGACGGTATGCAACAGGAGGCCAACCTTCAGTCCTACATCCGGAACGTGGCGAAGCACGCCAAGATAGGCCTGGGACGCATCGACGTGAACGTCTCGCCCACGAAGAGTATCTTCAAGGGTTCAGAGGACCGCGAGTTCCGCATTCGGCACAAGGACAACAAGGCGGATTTCTCCCGGTTGCAGCTTTGCAACTTCATGTTCAAGCTAGAGGACGGCTCGAACAGGATCCGTGTAACGGAGTTCAAGATGTCCAACGCTGAGCGAACCGAGCCTGAGGACATTCCCAACGACCGCTGGAGCTTTGACTGCAAGGTTACCATGCGCGAGAAGGTCGGCAAGTAGGGCTGGCTGTGTCGCGGCGCCCGTGCCGCCTAGCGGCTGTGCTACCCGTGCCGCCTAGCGGCTGTGCGAAGCATGATGCTCTTGCAGCGAGCAGATCTCGAATCCGCCCCGGTGCATGGCGGTTAGGGCGCTGACGACGGCGCGTGTTCCTGCCAGGGTTGTGATGCAGGCGACGCCCGCATTGATCGCGCTGGACCGGATGTAGGAATCATCGTGGCGCTGTTGCTTGCCGAAGGGCGTGTTGAGCACCAGGTCGATCTCGTGATTCTTAATGGCGTCAACGATGTGCGGCCGGCC
>Ga0302120_10001753_pt1 | contig 10156 bp, 7 predicted proteins | sample AG5_Bottom_MG_FD_203118 | JGI IMG/M metagenome (GOLD analysis project Ga0302120, IMG submission 203118) | Marine microbial communities from Western Arctic Ocean, Canada - AG5_Bottom | ecosystem: Environmental > Aquatic > Marine > Oceanic | place: Canada: Western Arctic Ocean | collected 2017-10-01 | reverse complement strand
CCGAGGTTTTCAGTACCGCCGCCAATAATCAACCGGCGGTAGAAATCCACGTTCTCCAAGGTGAACGCGAATTCGCTAAAGACAACATCACTCTTGGGCAATTCCATCTGGTAGGAATCCCTCCCGCAGCGCGTGGTATCCCGCAGGTCGAGGTCACTTTCGATATCGATGCAAATGGAATCGTCAACGTCTCAGCCAAGGACTTGGGTACCGGCAAGGAACAATCGATTGAAATCGAAAGCCAAACCTCGCTTTCCGAAGATGAAATCCAAGCCAAGATCACCGAGGCCGAAGATTTCGCCGAGGAAGACCAGCGCAAGAAGGCACAGGTCGAATTGCGCAATATGGCTGACCAAGTGGTCTACCAGACCCGTAGAACTCTCGAGGAATCCGCCGATAAAATCGACGAAGCCGAGACCGAGGATGTCAAAGCCCACCTCGATGAATTGGAGAGATTGGTACAGGACGAAGACGGAAATCCACTGGAACTCGATGTAATCGACGAAGCGGCAATTCAAGCCAAGGTCGCCGAGGTCGAGCAGTCCATGCACGGCATCTCAGCCAAGTTGTACGAGGCCGCTGCGGCCGAGATGGCGGCGCAGGAAGCCGAGTCCGGTGATGGTTCTGCTGGCACTGCCAGTGGCGACGACGATGTCGTCGATGCTGACTTTGAGGTCGTCGACGACGACGCCGACGAAGGCGAATAGGATTCAAATGCAGGCTCGGCCTTCGGATTGAGCATACGAGAGATTCAAGAAACAGACGCTTGTAGCGGGGTCGTCCCGATGACTGTAGAAACAGATTCCGACCTTCTCCGCGACACTGCGCGGATGACCGGCCATGAAGCTCTCGCCAAGAATATCGAAGCGGCGATGGCTTTAGCCAACGCGGTGCGCTCTACATTAGGTCCATTCGGTCTCGATAAGATGCTGGTAGACGATGAAGGTCGAATCCTTGTAACCAACGATGGTGTAACTGTCATCGACACCGCGCGGGTCGAACACCCTGCGGCGAAAATGATTATCTCGGCCTCTACAATTCAGGACGAGGTCGCCCGTGACGGTACCACTTCGACCATTCTGCTGGCCAGCGAATTGCTAGTCAATGCTTGGGAATTAATACAGCAGGGAATTCATCCGGCGCAGATTGCAGCCGGTTATCGCTTCGCGAGTGAAGCCGCAGTCCAGGCTCTGCCCGATATTGCCAGAGAAATGAATGGCGATGATGAACTCCTCGAGGCGACCATGACCTCATTGGCTGGAAAAGGTCAGTCCTCAAACCGTTCCCACCTCGCAGGGATTGCCGTAAAGGCGGCTCAATCAATTGCCGTGGTCAGCGAGGCTGGAAGTGAAAATGGAATTAGAGCCGACCCCACTTTAGTCAAGGTCATCGCCAACCGCGGGGGAATCATTACCGATAGCCACCTCGTTAGAGGTCTAGTCTTAGCAAAATCGTGTATCCACCCCGACATGATCGATTGGTTGGAAGGTGGCAAGGTTCTTCTCATCGACGGTGGACTTGAACGCCGCGCTCCTAGTTTGGATGCGACTCTGAAGATTACCAGTCCGGGAATGCTCAACGACTTCCGCGAAAGAGACCGTGAGTTACTACGTCAACAGATCGACGCCGTAATCGCTCTTTCTCCGAATCTTGTAGTTATTCGCGATGGCGTCGATGACGAGGCTAGACAATGGCTGGCCGATGCCGGCATCACCGCATATCGAAGAGTAGAGAGTGCGGATTTGGATCTGCTCTCTCGGGCCAGTGGGGCGACGATGATTCACCGCCCTGAAGATGCAGATGCGAAAGTTTTGGGAACCTTTACAAGTTCACGCGAAGAATTGTGGGAGGAGACCACTCATTGGATTCTCGAAGGAAGTGCTGAAAACGGTGCAACTCTGGTAATCTGCGGCACTACCGAAGAGGTAATGGCCGAGGTCGAGCGCTGTTTTGATGATGCCCTTGGGGTTGCCTGCCAACTACTTGAGGAGCCGTATCTACTACCTGGCGGGGGTGCAACACATATCGCTCTGGCCCGCCGGATTCGCCGCCATGCCGAAGGTATTCCCGGGCGCGAGCAATTGGCGGCAGAAGGATTTGCAGATGCACTTGAGGTGATTCCTCGCACCTTGGCTGAAAACTCTGGCATCGACCCGATTGATGCACTTCTACAATTGGTTGCAGCCCAGACCGCTGAGGGAGATTGGGTCGGTCTGGATGCGGATGATAAGTCGCCAGCGGATATGGATGCGAAGGCGATACGTGAACCTCTGAGGATAACTAGGCAGGTGATTCGTGGAGCAACCGACTCAGCGATTTGCCTTCTCCGTATCGACGATGTACTGTGGGCGCAGCAAGAACCGACGGTTCCCGACGGTGTATTTGACCAGGATTGATGCAGGAATTACCTCGACAATTGCTATCAATGGGCAATGCCCACCAGCACTCATGAGCGGGGTGCCCACCACCATGATGGGATGGACCAAGGTTCGAGACGAGCCGGATGGCTTCGACTTGGTTGAACACGAGGTTCCGATACCGCTGCCCGGGGAAGTTCTGGTCAAGACTGACTCGACCAGCATCTGTGGAACTGATTTGCACATATGGTCGTGGGATGAGTGGAGCCGCTCTGAAGTCCCGCTTGGCACGATTACCGGTCACGAGACCAGTGGCCATATCGTAGCCCTCGGGGAAGGGGTTTCAAGTCACACAGTAGGGGATTTCGTCAGCATCGAGTGCCACCTCGCATGCTGGGAATGCGAGCGCTGCGGTGAAGGTAATGCCCACGTCTGCGAAAACGGTGCCATATTCGGAGTTCATCGCAACGGTGCCTTCGCCCCTTACTTCACAGTCCCCGCTACCAACGCCCGCCACAATCCAGAGACCATTTCAGCGGGTGATGCATCGATTCAGGACCCGCTGGGAAATGCCATTCACACTTTGACGGGAGGTCCGGTAAAGGATTCCATCGTTGCAATCCACGGACTTGGGCCAATCGGTCTGTTCGCGGTCGATGTGGCGAGAGCCATGGGGGCGAAGAAAATCATCGCCACCGATTGGGACAACCAGACACGAATGGACTTGGCAAAGGAACTCGGAGCCGATCTCGTGCTGGGGAAGGACGATGATGTAGTTGCAGAAATTCTCGCCGCCACCGATGGAGTGGGGGTCGATAATTCGTGCGAATTCTCTGGCGCTGCACCGGCTTTGGCCAATGCAATCAAGAGTACCCGCATGGGAGGCTGGCTGAACATTCTAGGGGTCTATGGTAGTGACCCGGTGGTCCCAGTAAATGACATCGTCTTCCGCTATCTCCACGTCAAGGGTATCAACGGGCGCAAGATGTGGCAGACCTGGGATACGATGCAGGAATTATTGGCTGAAGGTGACCTCAACATAGAAAAAATCGTCACTCATCGCCTACACTGGCATGACTTTCAGGCCGCCATTGCCATGATGCGCGAGGGTGATTGCGGCAAGGTAGTGCTCACTTTTACCTGAGATTACTTGACACTTCTACAAGATGATGTGGTAAGAATAAACTGTTGGACTCCCTAACGTACTGCGTGAGCGAGAGATTCCACGCCGACCAATTGAGTCACGGCTTCTTCCAATTCACCAAGCCGTTCACCACGTGGGGATGGGTCGCGTGGGGCATCTCAATCGTCTTCATGCTCATCGGTGTTGTATTCGTATTGGTTGCCTCAGGCTTGCCCGACGCACCTCCGGTCGAGGAAGCTCAGGTGCTTGCGAGCCCGGATATCGAACATGATTACGAAGAATTGGGTAAGGGATTTGAGAGTGGCAGCACCGGCTCCTGGCTGAGATTGGAGGGGTGGATTACCCACGGGATAATAGCCAGCGGTCATTGCTCCCAAGATGATGATGGTAACTGGTACGACAGCACTAATGCGGTCGATGATGGCTCGATTACTATCCAACCAATTGAATCCCAATATGCGCCATTCACAGTTTATTGGACTGAAGAGACCCTCGGAGCGGAATTGAATGCGAAATCTCGGAATTGTCCGCGCTCGGATTGGACCGTTTCGGTCGGCGACCAGGTGCAACTCTTCGTGCTCGACGATGGTGAGAACCTGTGGCTATTTTCGGCCGGCGAAGGTAGCCTTGAGCCGTCTGAAGTGACCGACCGCGAGGATATGCAGAGATGGGCGCTGTTGTTCTGCATGATAGGTGCAGCGATATTGATGGCCGCAACCCCTACCTCGCTGGCTCAAGACATGAGAGAATCACAGAAGCAACATTCGGTTCGCGAACAGATGCACCTTTCCAAGAGTACGGGAGTTCTCGTCAAGGCGGTCGGGCCAGAGCGAGGCGGAGACGACTACAACGACTGGATTCTTGACGAGCCGAGTCATGAGTTGTGGAATATTGAGAATCCCTACGCCGCGGATGAGGGTGACAAAATAATCGAGGAACACCCCAATAAAGTCGGAACCCCAGTTCCGGCCACTTTGACTTTCTACAGTATCGCCGCTACGATTTTCATTGTATCGACGGTATGGCTGTCGGCCGACTTACTGGCACGTCATGGCTCGTTTATCCACATACTAATAGGAAATATCCTGCGTTGGGGGGTGATGGCCTTCAATATCGTTTGGGCAATCATCTGTTATCGTCGCTGGAAGGTCGCCCACAATATCATCGACACACCAACCCAACTCGCCCGCTCGGTCGCGGTCGGACCCGCCGAACTAGTCGGACAAGTCCGGCCTGGCCCTGACGGTTCGATGACAGTAGAAGTCAACAGCCAGAGTAGAAGGGCCAGCGGAGTAGTCGCTTTCAAGTGGGTGGAAGAACAATACGTGTGTCGTGGCAGTGGCAAGAATCGCAAATGTTCTTGGGAGACAAGGGCAAGTGATGCCGGCTCACAACCCTTCATTCTTCACGATGGCTCTGCGGGGATTCTGGTCGACCCCTCGACGTGGAAGAATATCGACTATGGCAGCCAACTCTATCAGTGGACGGGGGGAAATTGGCGCTGGACATTGCACTCCTTGGGAATCGGTGACCCGATCTATTGCCTGGGAAGGGCCGAGAGCAAACGCGACGGGGAATTTGAGGAGAATCTCGATCGTACCAAACAGAGTGGTCTACTGGTGATGCGTGGCAATGCCGATGTCGGGATGTCGGTCAAATTGAGTCGCGGCACCGAGTTATCCCTGCTGGCGGGAATGCGCTCGACTACCGAGCAACTCATCGTTCCAATCGCTCTCTTGATTTTCGGACTCATCCCCTTCATTTGGTAAAGCGAAGGAAACTAGCTCCCTGCACCAAAGTTAAGCCCCCCATTCAGGCCGGCCCCGTATCCCAAGTAATTCACCAGCAGATAGAAAGTGCAGATGATAAGTGCCATACGCAACCCCTTAGGCATTTCCTTTGAACTGTCTTGGAAGCAGAGGTAGATTAGTCCTAAGACGATTAAACCCGGGCCGAGTTGCCCCATCAAAATCGATTTTCCTTGATATTTTAATATCAATTTATTGTGCTCTTCTAAATCATCATAATAAATCTCCATCGCATCTTGATAAATGTCAACTGCAAATGAATAATTCTCATCTTCTGCTACACTCAGGCCACTGTCTCCGTCGATATCGAAATCAGATGATTGGGGTGCATCGGGATTATCCGGTGCCTCGGTGTAATTTGCCGAATAATCATATGTTGATGACAATATCAACATGATGAAACCAAGGGTGATGACTGTCGTTACTAAAATCTGGGAGACCAACCATCCACGGTCGGAAATCCGCTCGGTAACGGCATTGGCATTGCTTACGCGCTCCTTGTCCAAAGTTTCCAGCATCGGCGCTATTGGGGATGAGTACCCCGGAGTTGGCTGTGGATTATTCGCCTCAGCGACCACCGGGCTTACTGACGAGGCCTCAAAACCTGGAGTTGCTGGAACCCATTGCTGCCTCAATTCATCCCACTGCTTGTCGCCATCTTGACTCATTACCATGGTTGTCCATCTAACTGAGGCTAGTTATTGTTTCGCGAAGGCAACTAGAATTCGCTTCGAGTACGGACTTCGCAGGGGCGGGAGGGATGTCCTTGGGTGAAAAATGAATCTTTCAACTGAATGTTGGTACAGCAGTAATCCGAAAAGCGTGTGTGATTGGCGCAAAGGCCGAGTTCCGTTACGATTCCCTAAAGCCGTTGGTTTGCTATTACAACCGACTGATTAGAAACCAAACCGGGCGATGGTCAGAAACTTCACTGCTACTGATTTCCTCATCGACACCCCATTGACCGGTCAGCCGCCCTTCTAGGTCGCCGGTAGTGACTATCCGGTCATAGGCACAGCGCGAATCACCTACCGTGGTATCGGCATCATCGGGTATCAACCAAGTGAAATTTTCTGTAGAGATTGGCAGTTGCACCAATTCATTGTACGAGGCATAGGAACAATCACCATTGAAATCACCCAACACAATCACATTATCTCCCCCTCCATTTGCTTGGCTCCATGAAACCACTTCCCCCAAGGCCGTCATCTCCTCGACCGCAAGGGTTGGTTTGGTGTGGATATTGATGAAAGTGAGTTCGGTGCCAGTGTCCTCACCTTGGAGGTTGAGCAACATGAAGCGGGCGATTAGAGGTTCGCGTTGGAATGAATCATTGCCAGAATCATTGTAGAGAACTCCGGGGTCAAGTGCTGTGAATACCGCCGAGCGATAATAGAATGCATATTGTTCCTGTGAACTGATGTCGTCATCCTGAATACCGGTGCGATTCGACAGCACCATCATCCATTTCTCCACTCCGACTGTGACATTATCTTCTGTACCATTTTCTCCAGAGCCATTTTCTGCGGGCGGATTTGAGGAATTATTCTCACTTTGATTGAGGGAGTATTCATTCAGAGCATCGAGGAATAGGTATGGCACTTCTTGATCGATATCTTTGATTTCCTGCACTGCGACCATATCGTAGCGATGGAAAATTTCAACTAATTCGGTGACCACATTTTCCTTACCCATCTTGGTATCACCAAATACCTGAATGTTGAACGTAGCAACCTTAGCCGCTTCCGAGGGGTCAATTTCTTCGATGCTCTCATTATCTTCAAAGACAACCCTATTGTCGACAATAACGTAGTAGATATCGGCTTCCTCACTCCTTTCGTTGAGCAGGTCGACCACGAGCAATGAGAGGATTGCAATCGCAAAGATGCTGAAATATTGGAGGCGCTTCTCAGCCGTCTGCATGGCCTAGCCATAACGAGCCACGTTTCATGGTTTCCAGCGAAGCAACTACGTATTGCCACAACACTCGGCTTTTGCCGTAGAGGCAATGTGACTTAGAGTTCATTACGAATTATTCAATGTGTTGAGTTGGTACAGCAGTAATCCGTCCTGCGTACGTAAAAACTCGCAAATCCCGGACTTAGTAGCGAATTGTAGTGGGATATGCTTATGTTCTACATTGTTGAATTGTAGCCATGGCGACCTGCATCGATGACCTTCCCTCAAGCCTCGAGTTGACCTATGATTGTGCATCGGAGTTGGTTGGGTACGGTCCGGTTGCCGCCCTGTTAATCATCATCATCGGTATCCCCTTGGTCAAGACCTTCCGAAAATACCTGCGCCGCTTTTTCGATAAAACCGATTTCGACGAGGGGATTGAGAATTTTATTTACCGAGTTACCGGAATCACGCTATGGATAATTCTGCTACTGACTGCCGCAAACGAGTTGGGAATCGATGTGACCGCGCTTATCGCCGCATTCGGTATCCTCGGCCTAGCGGTCGCTTTCGCCGCCCAGGACACGATGGAGAATGTCATCGCTGGCGTCTTCATCATCTTGGACAAGCCATTCCGCATCGGCGACCGAATCCTCCTGCCGAAGAGTCTGGGAGGAACCTACAGCAGTTGGGGTGACGTCCAAGATATCGGCCTGCGCACCACCCATGTTCGTTCCACCGATGGGATAATGCTCACCATTCCCAACAATCTGCTGACCAAGGATGTGGTGGTGAACTTCAGCCGCAGTAATGACGTTGAACTGCGAGTGCGGATAAGATTGGGGTTGACACCGAAGTGGGAGAACGCCAGCACCGCAGAGAAAATTGTCAATGATATCGCCGCCAACCATCCCGATATATGTCAGGAAAAACCCAAACCACCGGAGGTGGTACTGCGGGATTTCGGTGACTATGAGGTCATCATGGAGATTCGCTACTTCGTCAAGAACCCCAGGAAGATGCGCCCCTCAAAGTCCTTCTTCATCAAGGAGATCCTACGTCGCTTCGAAGAGGAGGGTGTGAGCCTGGCATTCCCAGTTCGGGTCAATATGAATAGTGATGTTGATCTGGAAGACCTTGGATTCTAGTTGTCAGAGTTTTTCCACTCGGCGGTATTTTTACTGAATTATGTTGTTCGGCCACCCTCACAGTAGTTGGATATGCTTGGGGAAGGTTCAAGTGCGAGATATGTTGGGTGTAAATCCCGTTGATGGCGATGCGCTACGTTGTGGTGAGCGGGGGAGTACTCAGTGGACTGGGTAAAGGAGTGACCGCTAGCAGTATCGGCGTGCTATTGAAATCAGCCGGACTTCGGGTCACTGCGGTCAAGATTGACCCGTACCTGAATAGCGATGCCGGCACAATGTCACCGTTTGAGCATGGCGAGGTCTTTGTTCTCGACGACGGTGGCGAGGTCGACCTCGACCTCGGAAATTACGAGCGCTTCCTCGATGTCTGCTTGACCCGGGAGAACAATATCACCACCGGCAAGGTCTATGCCAAGGTCATCGAGGCTGAGCGTCGAGGCGATTATCTCGGTAAGACAGTACAGGTCGTTCCCCACATCACAGACACGGTGCAGGATTGGATTGAAGAGGTCTCCAATTACCCTTCGGATGGGCAAGAAGGTATTCCAGATGTCTGTGTTATCGAATTGGGTGGAACAGTCGGAGATATCGAATCAGCACCCTTCGTCGAGGCGCTTCGACAATTCCAATTCCGCGTCGGAGAGGGGAATATCTGCTTCGTCCATGTCAGCTTGATTCCAGTCATCGGTGTGGTCGGAGAACAGAAGACCAAACCTACCCAGCACACCGTTAAGGAACTGCGAGGCCTGGGAATCACCCCCGATATGCTGGTCTGTCGCTCCGAGACTCCCTTGACCGATGATGTCAAATCGAAGTTAGCACTGTTCTGTCATGTCGACCCTTCTGCGGTGATTTCAGCCCACGATGTCTCCAACCTCTACCGGGTTCCACTCCTACTTGAACAGCAAGGAGTCAGTCAACTGCTCTCGCAGAAACTTGGTTTTGATATCCCGGCCAACAGGCCGCTCCTTGATGAATGGGAGGAGATGGCTGAGCGAATCGACGGAATCAGCGAAGATATCCATATCGCCGTGGTCGGGAAATATACCGGCTTGGTCGATTCCTATCTATCGGTTATCAAGGCACTTCAACACGCTTCCTTTGCTGTCGGGCGAAAACTGGTTATCGATTGGATTGAAGCTACTGACCTAGAGAAATCCAGTGACAATAAATCTTGGAAATCCCTGCGCTCCGCCGATGGTGTGCTCGTCCCCGGGGGCTTTGGTGACCGCGGAATCGAAGGTAAAATCCTCGCCGCAAACTATGCTCGTACCGCTAACAAACCATATCTCGGCGTCTGCTTGGGATTACAGATTGCAGTAGTCGAATTCTGCCGCAACGTCCTAGGCTGGGAAGGTGCCAACTCGACCGAATTCGACGAACAGACCCCTCATCCGGTGGTCGTTTTCATGCCCGAGATCTCCAAGAGTCACCTTGGCGGAACGATGCGCTTAGGCAGCCGTCCAACCATCTTCCAAGTCGAGCAATCAAAGATTCGCACCCTATACGGAGACTTGCTACATGTCGATGAACGCCACCGCCACCGCTACGAGGTCAACCCTGATTGTGTCGATGCAATCGAGAGCAAGGGGATGAAGTTCGTCGGCAAGGATGAGACTGGGCAACGTTGTGAAATCTTTGAACTGGAAGACCACCCTTATTTCGTTGCTACTCAGTATCACCCCGAGTTTAAAACACGCCCAAATAGACCAAGCCCCCCATTCTTAGGCTTGTTGGAAGCGGCGGCTAAACAGTAGTATTCTGTTAGGTGTGGACGCTTGTGTGTCTACTGTAATAACG
>Ga0302120_10001752_pt1 | contig 10157 bp, 9 predicted proteins | sample AG5_Bottom_MG_FD_203118 | JGI IMG/M metagenome (GOLD analysis project Ga0302120, IMG submission 203118) | Marine microbial communities from Western Arctic Ocean, Canada - AG5_Bottom | ecosystem: Environmental > Aquatic > Marine > Oceanic | place: Canada: Western Arctic Ocean | collected 2017-10-01 | reverse complement strand
ATTTCGTGTTCTTCAGTCCACATGCTCATCGTCACTGCTCCATTCAAATAGGGTTAGCCTCGGGCGACGCCGAAGGTGTTGGGGTGAAGGGTCCGTGCGCGGGCCTCCCGTTCAATGTGGAGGCAAGTCGAGAGCACCGCGCGGGTTTCTCGAGGGTCGATCACTCCGTCGTCCCAGATGCGCGCCGTAGCGAAGAGCGCAGTGGCCTCTTTATCGAGCTTGTTTCGCACCTCTCCGCTCATGGCCGCGAGCGCGTCTTCGTCGAGGGGCATGCCCATCCGCGCGAACTTGGCCTTGGTGATGATCTCCATGACCTTCGCGGCTTGAGCACCGCCCATGACCGCGACCTTGCTGTTGGGCCACGCGAAGATAAACCGCGGGTCGTAGGCTCGCCCGCACATCCCATAATTGCCGGCGCCGTAGCCCCCGCCGAGGATGAAGGTGAACTGCGGGACTGTGGCGTTGGACACGGCCTGGATCATCTTCGAGCCGTGCTTGATCGCGCCTCGTTGTTCGGCCTCTTTGCCGACCATATATCCGGTGGTGTTCATCAGATAGACGAGCGGGGTGTCGCTTTGGCAGCATAACTGGATGAACTGGGCGGCCTTCAATGAGCCCTCTGGCATGATCGGCCCGTTGTTGCCGAGGATACCGACAGCGACACCATCTACGGAGGCGTGCCCGCACAGCGTCTCTTCTCCGAAGTCCTGCTTAAACGGGAGGAATTCCGAGTTGTCGACGATCCGCGCGATCACGTCGCGGACGTCGTAGGGTTGACGGGCGTCCACGGGGACGAGGCCGCAAAGCTCGTCCGTGTCGTATCGGGGGGGCGCCGCTGGGCTGGGTGTGGAGGCCGCGCGGAACGTCTCTGTGTTACCAAGCTGCCTCACTAGTTCGCGGGCGATGGAGATGGCGTGGTCGTCGCTGTCCGCCAAGTAGTCGACGGTGCCAGAGATCGTGGCGTGCATGACGGCGCCGCCAAGCTCCTCGTCGGAGGCGTCCTCGCCCAACGCGGCCTTCACCAGCGGTGGTCCTGCGAGGAAGATCTTCGCGCGGTCCTTAACGGCGATGACGTAGTCCGACAGCCCGGGCATATACGCCCCCCCCGCGGTGGAGGAGCCGTGCACGATGGTGATCTGGGGGATGCCGGCGGCGGAGAGGCGCGCCATGTTGGCGAAGACGCGTCCACCGTCGACAAACAGTTCGCTTTGATAGAGCAGGTTCGCGCCGCCGCTCTCCACCATGCTGACCACCGGGAGTCGATTTTGAAGGGCGATCTCTTGGGCGCGCAGACTCTTTTTGAGGCCCATGGGGGTGATGGACCCTCCCTTGATGGCGCTGTCGTTCGCGGTGATGAGGCAGCGAATGCCGCCGATGTAGCCGACCCCGACGATGTTCCCTCCGCCCGCGACGTCCTTTTTACCGTTGTCGTCGTGCATCTTGTAGCCCGCGAGAGTGGAGAACTCGAGGAAGGGGCTCCCCGGATCGAGGAGTCGGGCCACGCGCTCTCGCGGCATTAACTGGCTCCGCTTCTCGAACTTCTTTTTCGCCTTATCGGAGTTCGCGCGGATCCTGCCTTCAATGTTGCGGATCTCCTCCAGCAGCGCGAGCATCTCGGCGCGCTGCCGTTGATAGATTTTCGAGGAGGTGTCGATGTGCGATTCGAGGACGGGCAACAGCTACTCCTTAGACAGAACTTTCGGGGTTACGGCGCGGTGAAAGCCCTCGAAGGGCGGAGCATTTTGATGATCGGGGACGGGCCAGGCGTGGGAGGCGAGCGACGCGGCGCCGTCCACCTTGATGCACTCACCGGTGATAAAAGCCGATGCCTCGGAGAGGAGAAAACAGACCGCCGCACTGATCTCTGCCTCGGTCGCGAGACGTTTGAGTGGCACCGCAGCCGCGAGCTGTGGAATCATCGCCTTGATCGGCCCCTCGTAGGTGTCGAGGCCGCTGCTGGCGACCCATCCCGGTGCGACTGCGTTGACGCGTACACCGCGTCCAGCCCACTCGTAGGCCAAGGTCTTGGTGAGGTTGAGCATGCCTGCTCGAGCTGCGCCCGAGTGGGCCATCCCCGGCATGCCATTCCACATGTCGGCGATGATGTTGACGATGGCGCCGCCGTTTTTGTGCATGCCTTTCAAGAAACATGCCTTGGCCATTAGAAATCCACCGGTGAGATTGGTTCGCACCACGGTCTCAAATCCCTTCTTATTGATCACCTCGGCGGGCGCAGGAAACTGGCCGCCGGCGTTGTTGACGAGCAGGTTGATAGGGCCATGGGTGTCCACGAGGGCGGCGACCTCCCGCTCGACAGCCTCTTCATCTCGGATATCGAACGCGGTGTAGTGGACGGCGCCGCCGTCCTCCGCAATCTCCTTCGCGACGCCTTCGAGTTTCTCAACTTTGCGACCCGTGATAACTACGGTAGCGCCGAGTGAGGCGAGCTCGTGGGCGATGCAGCGGCCAATGCCGCTGCCCCCACCGGTGACGAGGGCGGTCTTGTCTGCGAAAAGATCGGCACGAAATACCGAGCCGTACCGAGTGAGTGTCTGTCCGCTCATTGTTTTGAGTTCCCCTCTTGAACGAGTTGTGCGCTGCGCTGTGCGTCGACGCCGAGCGCTCGGAGCATGAACTGGGAGCCGAAGGCGAGCGTCTTCTTCCCGCTCGCGGGTTTTCGAAACACGATGGCTTCGTAGAGGATGTCGGCGAACATGGCCAAGATGAAGTGCGCCGCGAGGCGATGGTCGGCCACGTCGAAGCAGCCGGAATCCACACCTTCGGCGATGAGCGCCGCGAGGGGGGCCGCCAGCGCCTCCCGCCCCTCGAGCCAGATCTTCTCCATCTCGTCGCCGGAGGTCGCCTGCCGAAACACTGTGACCAGTGCGCGGTGGCGCCGAACCGCGCGGCAGATCTCAGCGAGGCCCTGGACGAGGCGCTCATCGGCCGGACCCTTGCCCGCGGATCCCTTGGTGAGCGCGCCCAGGTAGTCTTTCAGGACTTCTCCGCGGAGGGTCACGAGGACCGCCTCCTTGCTTGGGAAGTACAGATAGAAGGTCCCTTGCGCCACGCCGGCTTCTTTCACGATGGCGGAGACGCTCGTGTGCGCGTAGCCGTCTTCAAGGAAGCGCCGCTTGGACACATCGATCAACTGACGGCGCCGAGCTTTGGCTGCCGGGGTTCGCACATGTGACTGACTGTCAGTCATGTTTTGAGGATGCGCGGTTTCTCCCACTTTGTCAACGCGGAGGGTGATTGGCGCCGTGGCCGATGGCCGGATTGAGCGAATAGGAGGAGCGACCGTGGTACCTTCGCTGGGACCATGGAACTCGAACAGAAAAAGCTCTACTGCCAAGTCATCGCGCATCTCGTGCTGGTGGACGAAGAGGTATCGGACGAGGAGCACGCCTTTTTAGAGGCCCAAATGGACCGCTTTGAGCTCGATGACGGGGCGCGCGACGACGTTCTTGACGGCCTGGATGTGACCAAGCCCATCGGTGAGTTGGTGGCGAAGTTGACGCCGGAGGCAGGGGCCGACTTGGTGGCGATGCTGAAGACGGCCGCTGAAGCCGACGGCCATTTTGACGACCGCGAGCGCGCGCTCATCGTTGAGGTCGAGGCGGCCTTGGCGACGCCCTCTTAGGCGGGGCCCGTTTTATTCGTGGAGACACTCGCCGCGTGAGGTCACGGGCGCGCCCAGCAGGGGGGGTCGATTCTGCGGTCATCACCGGCTATAGTCCGCGCGTGAGTGAATATAGAGAGACGCAAGAACTCAAGGCAGGTTCGGTGATCATTGGCGCAGTAGTGTTGATCATCCTCGCCTTCGGCACCGTTTACTTCATCACTCTAGGTGGCACCTAGCGCACTGAGGGGGTCGCTACATGCCACTGGCAGTCGCGCAGCCCCCTTTGTCGTGACGATGTTGTCCCGGGGAGATGAGCGACGCGTCGGCGCCTGGATTGATCTTCGAGGCCCGATGTACGTCGCGCACCGCTAGTGCGCAGGCGGGTCCCGGGCGTCACTGAGGTAGCGCACGATCATCTCGCTGAGCGCCTCGGAGAGCGCCTCGTTGTCGAAGGCGCGGGGCTCGTGACGGAGGGCCGCCGCGGAGACGCCGAAGACGGCGTTCACGATCAGGAATGTGGCCAGATCGAGGTCAACGTCGCGCAACGCGTCCGTCCGTTGGGCGAGGCCCTCGCGCACGAGGCCCTGGAGCATCGCGTGGATTTGGTCGATGTGCTCGATGCCGATCAGATGCGGCACCCGTTCTTGCAGCAAGCGGTTCACCGTGCGGTGCTCGGTTTGGGCGTGCAGGAGCGCGTCGAGGATCGCCCGGGTCCCGGATGGCAGCGTCGCGCCCTCGGCCTGCGCGAGCTGCGTCGTGACCGCGTCCCGCATATTCGCCACGTGGCGCTCGCACATCAGGCGCAAGATGGCCTCCTTGTCCTCGAAGTACTGGTACAAGGTGCCCACGCTGACGCCGGCGCGTTGGGCGATGCGGTTGGTGGTGAGCCCCGGCGTCCCGTCGGCGCCGAGAATCTGAGCAGCCGCCTCCAATATCGCATCCACCGTCATCTGGGCGCGCCGTTGGAGTGGCTTTCGTCGGCGCTGAGAGGGTTTTGCGTTGTTCGCGCGCATTTCAGAAAAGCGAGTTTGAAAACATGAGAGAAGCCTCAGGTTATAGTCCATGACGGAGTCCATGTCGATAGTCGAAACCCTGCAGCGTCATCTTGAACAGGGGGCGGGCCCTCGTCCTCCGCGTGTTCGGACGTGGCATCCCTTGGGGATTTTGCCGCGGTTCAGTCGCGATCCCGTAGGGGTGCTCCTCGAACTGGCGCGCGTGCATGGCGACATCGTCTCGTTTCGTATGGGTCCTAAGATGTCCTACCTCATCCGAGACCCCACCGACATCAAGCGCGTGTTGGTAGACCGGCATCGAAGCTACGGCAAGCGCACGCACGGTTACAACAAGATGCGTCTGTTCATGGGGCAGGGGCTCGTGACGTCCGAAGGAGATTTTTGGCGACGGCAGCGACGGATCGCCCAACCCGCGTTTCACCGCCAGCGTATCGCCGGGTTCGCGTCCACAATGAGCAGGCTCGCGCAGACTCTTTCGAAGGAATGGGAGGCGAAGGCGATGCGCGGAGAACCCTTCGACTTGGCCAATGACATGATGCGGTACACGCTCTGGGTCGTCGCGAACACTGTGATCTCCATCGACGTCGGGGATCAAGCACAGCAAGTGGGCCAGGATGTCGCAGAGTTGCTCTCGTATTTTCAACACACGGTGACGCAAGTGATCCCCGTGGATGAATTGCTACCCACTGCCCGTTCCAAGCGCACCAAGGCGGCCATGGAGCGGCTTGACGCGGTGGTCTACGGGGTGATTGAGCAGCGCAGACAAGGGGCCGGCGACCCCAATGACCTCCTGTCGATCCTGCTCGACGCGCGGGATGAAGAGACAGGCGAGGGCATGACCGACCTGCAGCTCCGAGATGAGGTCATGACGATGTTCCTCGCGGGGCACGAAACCACCGCCAATGCGCTGGCGTGGACGTTGCTGTTGTTGGGCAGGCACCCCGAGGTGCTCGCCAAGGTGCACGAGGAGCTCGACGAAGTGCTCGGCGGCTGCCCGCCGACGCTCGAAGACCTCCCTTCGCTGGCCTACCTCGGGCAGGTGCTCGACGAAGGGATGCGCCTGTATCCGCCGGCCTGGCTCATCGCGCGCTCGGTAGACGAGGACGATGAACTCTCGGGCTTCTCGGTGAAGAAGGGCTCGTACGTGTTTTTTTCGCCCTTCGTGAGCCATCGCAACCCGAAGTACTTCCCCGATCCAGAGCGCTTCGATCCCGACAGATTCGCCCCCGAGGCCATTAAATCACGGCCCCGCTACGCCTACTTCCCGTTCGCGGGAGGCCCCCGCCAGTGCATCGGAGAGACGTTCGCAAAGATGGAGGCGAAAATCCTTCTGGCGGTGCTCTTGTCGCGCTTCACCCTGCGGATCGATCCAGATCACCCGATCGCGCTCTCACCGTCGGTGACCCTGCGGCCGACCCACGGAATCAGGGGCAGCGTGGGGCTGCGGCGATCCGGCGACGCTTGAGCCGCTGGGGGACCGGGCGCGAGGTTGGGGGCCACCGCCACAGCGTACGAAGCGTTGGCAGTCGACGGTCGCGACCGCGCCGCGCCCGTGTTAGAAGGCTCTCGCATGGCTCCTCGCGTCCTCGTCACCGCGGCTCTCCCATACGCCAACGGCCCGATTCATCTCGGGCACATGCTGGAGTTCGTCCAAACGGACGTCTATGTGCGCGCGCGCAAGCTCGCCGGCGACGACGTGATCTTCATGTGGGCGGACGACACCCACGGCACGCCCATCCAGCTCCGCGCGTTGCGGGAGGGAATCTCTCCCGAGGCGCTCATCGAACGTGCCTATCGAGAGCATGTGGAGGTGTTCGACGACTTCGCCATCGGCTACGACATCTTCCACTCCACGCACTCGGAGGAGAACAAAAAGCACGTCGAGCATATTTTCAACACCATGAGCGCGAACGGCGACATCTCGTCGCGCTCTGTGGCGCAGTTTTATTGTCCGATAGACACGATATTCCTGCCGGATCGTTTCGTGAAGGGGACGTGCCCCAAATGCGACGCGGCGGACCAGTACGGAGATAATTGTGAGTCGTGCGGCACGACCTACGAGCCCACCGAACTCAAGACCCCCTACTGCGCGGTGTGCCACGACAAGGGGACCCACACGGTTCCCGAGGTGCGAGACTCTGAGCACCTGTTTGTCCCGCTTGACCGTCATAAGGAGTTCTTGCTGGGGTGGCTCGGCGACGGCTCCGGCGCGTCTGGGACCGCGATTCAAAACTCAGTCCGCAACTATCTGCTCAATTGGGTCGAGGATCTTAAAGACTGGGATATTTCACGGGAGGCGCCGTACTTTGGGTTCGAGATTCCGGGGCATCCAGGCAAGTACTTCTACGTCTGGTTTGACGCGCCCATCGGCTATATCGCGGCCACGGACAAGTGGTGCGCGGAGCAGGGCAAGGACTTCGACGCGTACTGGAAGAGCGACCGCGACCAGACGGAGATCGTCCACGTGATCGGCAAGGATATTGTCTACTTTCACGCGCTGTTCTGGCCAGCCATCCTTAACGCGGCGGGCTACACCACCCCCTCGCGAATCCAGGTGCACGGGTGGCTCACGGTCAACGGTCAGAAGATGTCAAAGTCGCGGGGCACATTCATCCTCGCTCGCACCTACCTCGACCATCTCAACCCCGAGTACCTGCGTTACTACTTCGCGGCGAAGCTATCTTCGACGCAAGACGACTTTAACCTCGATCTTGAGGACTTCGTCGCACGGGTGAACGCCGACCTCGTCAACAAGGCGGCGAACTTGGCCAGCCGCTGCACCAAGTTCCTCACGGGCAAGCTCGGGGGGACCGTGGCAGACATCCCAGAGGACGCGCTCGCGCTCATCGACGAAGCGGAGGCGAAGCTTGCGAAGGTGCCGGCGCTGTATCGCGGTTTCGAGAGCGCCTCGGCACTGCGCGTCGCCATGGAGATCGCAGAGGCGGCAAATGGGTATCTTACTGAGCAAGCGCCATGGAAGCTCGCCAAGTCGGATCCCGAGCGCGCGCGCGAGATCCTGAGCGTGGGGATTCACGCCAGCAAGCTCGTGGCGGCGGTGCTTTTGCCGGTGATTCCGACGTGGGGAGAGAAGCTCCAGCGCATCTTTCAACTCGATGCACCCATCGATTTCGCGAACGCCAAAGAGCGGCTCGTGGCCGGGCACGCGCTTGGCGACTACGAGGTGCTCGCGGAGCGAATCGACGCCAAGGTCATCGAGACTATTTTGGAGGCGAGCAAGGAAGACCTCAAGCCTACGGGCGCCGCGTCTCAGTTCGACTACGAGGTCCCAGAGCTCGCAGACGAGATCAAAATTGACGCTTTTTTGCCTATGGATTTGCGGGTAGGGGAGGTGCTCACCGTGGAGCCCGTTGACGGCAGCGAGAAGCTGTTAAAGTTCACGGTGGACCTCGGACCATTGGGCACGCGAACGATCTTCTCGGGTATCAAGCCGAGCTACGGTGAAGAGCCCAATTTCGTGGGCCGTCACGTGGTGGTACTCGCGAACCTTAAACCCCGCAAGATGCGATTCGGGGTGAGCGAAGGGATGATCCTCGCGTCGGGATCTGGAGATGATGACTGCACCTTGCTCGAGTTGGACACCGAGCGTAGCAAGCCCGGCGAACGCATCACCTAGCGATCGCTGGATTCGAGTTCTTGCTGACCGGCCATCGAGAAGGGCGCCTCGGGTCGAATCTTGAGCCGCGCGTAGCCGATGGGTTCGTCGGTGCTGAGGCAATATCCGTAGGTGCCGTCCTCGAACCGCCGCAAGGCGGCGCGTGTTTGGCCGAGCCGTCGTTGGGCGGCCACTTTTCCCGCTTTGGCGACCTGCTGGTGGGCCATGGCGTCCATTCGTGAGAGTCGGCCGATGGGGGTGTCGAGAGAGACCGCCTTCGCAGAATTTCCCATTTGGGAGACGTGCGCCGCGAGATCGGCCTCAAGCGCGATGAGGTCTGCCTTCAGCTCTTCGAGCTGCTCGGGTGTGAGTGAAGAGTCTTCCGACACACGGAGACGATAACACGCGACGTCACTCAGAGGCGGGCGCCCACGGTGGTCAAAAGCGGCGTTGCTCGCGGGGGAGATGCGACTACAATGCTCTCGTGGGACGTCCAGCGACGCGATGGGAGGCGAGGGATCACGTCGCGTTCAAGCGTGACGTTTCGCCGCCGGCGGAGTGGAGCGACGATCCGCGCGCTGAGGTATTCGAGCTTGTGTTCGAGGACGGCGCGCGAGGTGAGCTGATCTGCGGGCTCACATCTCAACGAGCGTGTGCAGGTGCGGCGAAAAGTCCGGCCCTGCGGCGCGCGGTGACTGCGTGGCTTCTTGCGCGTGGCCAGCGAACACTGAACTTACGGTGTGGCGAGCAGTCACTCGCGTGCTGTCCGATCACGCCCGAGAGTCTCGACACGGTGTCCGCTCCGTCGGCGACCGCGACGGTGATCACGTTGGCGCCGTCCAACGCGGAGGTCGTGGACGCCCTTGGCGTTTTTTATCGAGTGATCGCAACCGAGGACTCGAGTGATCACCCGCCGCAGGTGGCGTCATTGCCAAAGCTAGGGCCGGACCTCGCCCCCGACCTCGATGGTGTTGCGGCGCTGCGCCCAGGGCTTGTGCTCTCCTCGCTGACCGTGCCGGGCATGGAGCGGAACGTGGTGGGTCTAGACGCGAGGAAGGTCGAGCAACTGGTGCTCGCGCCCCGAACGCTCGACGAAGTCATGGCCGACGTGTGCCGGGTGGGCGCGACCTTGGGGGTTGCGGAGCGGGCGGACGCGGTGGTCGATCGAATGCGACAAGAGCGTCGTGTGCTGGAGGAGCGCAGGGAAGGCCCACCCAGCCGCGTCTACCTCGAGTGGTGGCCACGGCCGATGTTCACGCCAGGAGCAGATTGCTATAGCAACGAGCTGATCGCGCTGGCGGGTGGCGTGAACGTGTTCGCCGACCGAGCGGGGGCGTCGGTGGAGATTTCGGTCGCGGAGTTGGTGCAGGCCTCGCCCGAGATTTGTTTTGTGTCGTGGTGCGGAGTTCCTCTACAAAAGCTTGACCCCGATCGCCTGCGGGGGCGCGAGGGCCTTGAGGAGCTTGAGGCCGTGCAGCGGGGCCGGGTGTTCGCGCTTGATGAGCGCTTCTCCGGTCGGCCCGGGCCGAGGATGCTGGAGGCTGCTCGCCGAATGGGAGCGGCGATTCGGTCGGTCCGCGAAAGTTCGCAAAAGGAGTCATGACGGCCTTGGATCCCCATATCGAGGGGGTCGATCGCGAATCATGTTAGCTACACGCAAGTAACGCGGGAACTGATTTTTCTGGAAATACACACGGCAACGGCGATCTCCGGTAAAAGAAACGCATGGGTATCGGCAACGCTGGAGACGAGTCCTATGACGAGACCTTGCTCGACATCGAGTCGTGGATCGTCGATGGAGAGTTTGAGCGGGCGCGCGCCTCCCTGCGCAACCTGAGGGAGCAGGTGGGAGATGACCCCGAATTCGAATATCTCGAGGGGGTCGCGGCGTGGCGGGAGGGCAACG
>Ga0302120_10001751_pt1 | contig 10158 bp, 9 predicted proteins | sample AG5_Bottom_MG_FD_203118 | JGI IMG/M metagenome (GOLD analysis project Ga0302120, IMG submission 203118) | Marine microbial communities from Western Arctic Ocean, Canada - AG5_Bottom | ecosystem: Environmental > Aquatic > Marine > Oceanic | place: Canada: Western Arctic Ocean | collected 2017-10-01 | reverse complement strand
GCCTCTCGGAGGGCGTCGATCTGAAGTTGTTCATTCTGATCTCTGGTCGACACACGGGCGTATCCGAATTTCATTGCAAAAACGGCTTGCCATGTTTTGCAATATTGCACAAGGGTTTTGCACGCAGAATCCCTCCCATACAGCTCGATTTGCACGCGCGCGCAAAAACCCTCGTTTTTGCAAGGAAATGATTCGCAGGTAAGGGCGAGCCGTCGCTCGAGCTCGCTTACGCGCTCACCGTTCGGGACCATGAATCCCAGACCCTCACGACCGCTCTCGACGAAAGCGGACAAAGCATTCATTCCAATGCGTCAGCTGCTGAGCGCTGGAGGGAACTAGCTCTCAGTTCGGCTCTCGACCAAAGCGGTCTACATCTTGGAGGGGCCCTGGCACGGCAGAATCACCGGGACACCGCCACGTCTTTACTCGTATGTAGAATCGTACTACGCTCTCTGATGCCGTCAATGATCCCTTCCGAGGACATCGAATATATCAAGGAGCTAATCCCTAGAGAATTCCGGAGTCTCCTCCCCGCCTTTCTCGATCCTCGAGAACCTGGAACAAAGCGAAGGGAATTCAACCGGATGCGGACGCTTCTCTACTCATATTTGGCGCGCAATGATGGTCTATCCTGCCAACTCAATCTTGGGGTATGTGACGAGGATTCCGGGTTCGATGTCGATCATCTGATTCCGCTTTCGTCGAACGTGCTGAATAAGGCGCTTCGTGAGCTGAAGGCCCGTCCTGGCAAAAAAGTGCTGACTCAAGCGTATGGCTCAAACAATCCGCTCAATCTCGTTCTCGCCTGCAAGCGCTGCAATGCCCACAAGAAACACAACTTTCCTTCGGTTGAGCAGCTAGGAAGAATCCTGAGTATTCGCCTAGAAAGCGGGTAGCTACGATCAACGGTATCGTGCCTAGACTAATACTGCTTGATGTCCGCTAAGAAGGATAGCGGACGTTCTCTTGGACTACGCTATCAGCGTGCGGGAGTTTTCAGAACCCACAGGCAGAATCTTGCGCCGCTTACGGAGTAAATCCGATCGTACCCGACACTACGACGAAAATGGACCCAAACTACAAACTACGACATCATCAGTGTGGAAAAGCGCCGAAAGTCACCCGACCTCAATTTGGCAATCCAGTGCGGTATCAATTCGGCCCGCAACACCCAACCGATTGGAGTTCAGCGCATTCCGTTGTATTCGGGTTTCTGGACACTACGGCATGCCAACCTCATTCTTTGGAGTGATCTGAATATAGGAAATTGAGAATCGAATTTGTCGCAGGAGATAGTTGCGCTCGCCCACCGTACTCCCGAATTCGGAACGTTGTCTTACCTTTCTGCACCGACTCAACCAGTACAACCGGAATATCGTCGCCACTTTCAAATGACTTTGACTCTCCGGGCAATTGCAACACAGCTTCAAATTTTCCAATATACTCTTTAACTTCAGCATCAGATAACTTCCTTCTCATTTGTAACATTGAGAAAGCCCCATTCCGATTCGCCCTGGTTCGAGATACAATGATCCAGGATTTTGTTGCCGTCCGATGCAGAACAACTACCTCCGCCGGCCCATCTCCACCGCTCTCTGAAACACGAAACACGCAATCATATCCTAGGGAAATGTAGCTCGCAGCTGGGAAAAACAAGTTGTAAGACTCCTCCCCACGGACAAAACTTAACAGCTCGTCATCCTCCTGCGCTAACGATTTAGCCGACAGCAGTGCAAAGATGCATAGTAGATTAGCCGCTTCTCGTAATTTCATTAATCTATAGTTCGTTTAAGAATTAGTGCAATTGTTATAGTATAATCCGGTAGTGAGCTATGCAAAATTATTAGTCGTAGTGGCCTGCTTCCAGTTTTTGGCCCACTCAAAGTGAGAAGATCTGGCTCAATTTCTAGCATCGGCTGAGCGGTGGGCAAGATCTTATGCGGCCCTTCGGTTCCGGGGTGGCAGCTCGGCTGTAAACTCCTTGGGTGTGCGCATCCCGAGACTGCGGTGCGGCCGGATCTGGTTGAACTTCTGGCGCCAATCTCCAATCACCACTCGGCATTCGCTTAATGTGTAGAACATCTCTCGACCCAGGCATTCCCGGCGGAACTTGTCGTGGAAGCTCTCCACGTAACCATTCTGCCAGGGACTGCCTGGATCGATGTAGAGCGTCTTGATCTTAGCCTTCTCCAACCAGTTTCTCAGGAGGTGGGCAACAAACTCCGGGCCATTGTCCGATCTGATGTAACTCGGCGCTCCATGCTGGCGGATGAGTTGCTTCATCACCTCGCGCACCTTCTTCGCTCCAATGTGGCGATCCACATGCAGCGCGTGGGTCTCGCGCGTGAATTCATCCACTACGCTCAACACCCTGTAATTGCCTCCTTTCACCGTCCAATCATGGATGAAGTCCCAGCTCCAGACATGTCCCCGGTAGGCAGCCTTCTGAGGGTGGCGACCGGTGGAGCGCCCGGCCCGGCGTTGCTTCTTGCGGGGAGGAGGCACCGTCCAGCCCTCCTCGCGGCGCACCTCTCGCACTCGTGCGTTACTAACGCGATGTCTCTGTCTGCGAACCAGCCGGCCAATCTTGTCGGCTCCAAGTTCTGGGTGCTCGCGGCTGAGATCTATGATGCTTTGATCCACCACCTGCTTGCGCAGGCTGGGAAGCTTCGCACGGTAACGATAGGTCGAGCGGTGCAGTTTGAACACCCGGCAGACCTGGCGCTGGCTGCAGCCTTCAACGGCAACAGCCTGACGCGCCAACTCCCGGCGGTGCGCCGCGCTCACAGCTTTTTTTCGATCGTCTCCTGCAGGACTTTGATGCCCAGCATGGCCTCCGCATACATCTTCTTGAGCTCTGTGTTCTCCTTCTCCAGGGCCTTCAGCCGCTTCGCGGCGGCCTCGTCCATCTGACCGTACTTCTTACGCCAGCGGTGCAGTGTCGCGATCGAGATCTGCTTCTGCTGGCAGAAGCGTTCCTGGCTCAATCCGCTCCCGTCGCACTCGCGCAGCAGTCGGATAATTTCTTCTGGTTTGTGTCTCTTTTGCTTCATTCTTCGAGGATCTGGTTATCCAAATCCTCTCACTCCGCATGGGCCAGTCTTATTGGCGGCGGTCACACCGACCCGGCCGCCCTGCGCGAGTTGCTTCCCGCGAACTGGGCTGCCACGCACAAGTCCGCTCAAGCATCCAGCGGGAGCCCCGCCGCGGCATAATCACAGCCTGTCCACTTCCGCCAACAAATCCGCAATGGGTTGGCCGGACGCTTACGTATTTCTGGACACTACGCGGTATCAATTCGGCCCGCAACAATTCCCGTTCCGTCATAATTGTATCGCTGGACTCAACGTCGTTGGTCGACGTCGCCCAGCACGGTCGTCCCTACTTCCGTCTCCGCTCCAATTCAATTCTCACATCCCGTGTCTCCAGCCCTTTTCCCAAGAACCGCAGAACGGCGAACAGCTTTGCGCCTTCCGCGTTTATCACATCATCAAACTTGCTCTCCTTCTCACGTCGGGTTGCTCCGGCAACCGGTATGAGCTCAGTAAGAGGAACTTTACTTTCTAGCATCGCTTTCCCTCTTACGACATCCAGTGGCGCAGAGGTCACAATGGCGCCCGTGATGTATGTCTTTGAGTAGTAGCGGTATTCGTCACCTGATCTGTGTTTGACAACTAGTTTTCCCACAAAATAGTTTTTGCTCCAATACAAGCCCTTATTCTCATTCGACAATTTGAGCCGCACCTCAATCGCATCCTTCTTCATCATAGCGCTCCCACCCACTACGTCCGCAATAGCGAGCGGCACGCTTTGCACAAGCGCTAAACACAGAGCGTACACCATAAATTTCAAATCACGGGCATTCATAGTCCTCTTTCGCAATCCTTTTGACCTGCTTCCAGTTTGTGGCCCACTCAGAGTGAGAAGATCTGGCTCAATATCTAGCATCTCCTAAGCCGTTGGCAAGATCCTACGCAGCCCTTCGCTTCCGGGGTGGCAGCTCGGCTGTGAATTCCTTGGGCGTGCGCATCCCGAGGCTGCGATGCGGGCGGACCTCGTTGAACTTCTGATGCCAGTCTGCGATCACCACTCGGCTTTCGCTCAGCGTGTAGAACATCTCCCGTCCGAGGCATTCCCGGCGGAACTTGTCGTGGAAGCTTTCCACGTAACCATTCTGCCAGGGCCTGCCCGGATCGATGTAGAGGGTTTTGATTCCCTCGTTCTCCAACCAGTCCCTCATGAGATTGGCGACAAATTCCGGTCCGTTGTCCGATCTGATGTAGCGCGGTGCTCCGTGCTGGCTGATGAGTTGCTTCATCACCTCGCACACCTTCTTCGCGCCAATGTGGCGATCGACATGCAGTCCATGGGTTTCGCGCGTGTATTCATCCACCACGCTCAACACCCGAAAAGCCCCTCCTTTCACCGTCCAATCATGGATGAAGTCCCAACTCCACACATGTCCCCGATAGGACGCCTTCTGAGGATGACGGCCCGTGGATTGGCCGGCACGTCGTCGTTTCTTTTTGGGCGGAGGCACCGTCAAGCCCTCCTCGCGGCGCACCTCACGCACTCGAGCATTACTCACCCGAAGCCCCTCATTGCGGGCCAACCGGCCGATCTTGTCGGCTCCCAGCTCCGCGTGCTCCCGGCTCAGCTCCACGATGCTCTGATCCACCAGTTGCTTGCTGAGGCTCAGAGTCTTCGTGCGGTAACGATAGGTCGAGCGGTGCAGTCTGAACACCCGGCAGACTTGGCGCTGGCTGCAGCCTTCAGCGGCCACAGCTTGACGCGCCAACTCCCGGCGGTGCGCCGCGCTTACAGCTTTTTTTCGATCGTCTCCTGCAGGATCTTGATGCCCAGCATGGCCTCCGCATACATCTTCTTGAGCTCCGTGTTCTCCTTTTCCAAAGCCTTCAGGCGTTTGGCATCAGCCTCATCCATCTGACCGTATTTCTTGCGCCACCGGTGAAGGGTCGCGACTGAAATCTGCTTCTGCTGAGCAAAGCGCTCCTGGCTCAATCCGCTCCCATCGCATTCACGGAGCAATCGGATGATCTCTTCTGGTTTGTGTCTCTTTTGTTTCATCGTTCGAGGACTTGGTTATCCAAATCCTCTCACTCCGCGTGGACCAGTTCAATTGGCGGCGGCCAATGAGGCGCAGTCCCCCCAGGAGCGCAAACTCACGATTCGTTTGCTCGTAGCCGGTCTGACATTGTTTCTATGCTACGCTGGCACCCTGTTTATTCCGCTGAAATCGGGCTTAGAATTCGGTGTCTTCAGTCCCTACATGCCCGCTCTATTCATGTTGATTTTCTTCTGTATCTGGATCCCCCTTTGCTGGTGGGGAGGTCGGCGAATCAAGCAGATACGCATCGAAGGTGGGACCTGGGTCGAAGCCCAGCCCGTCACCGGCCCCAAGCCAGGTAGGCTCGGCATTGCCGGGGTCATGCTGAGGTTTGTCGGCGGAACTGTAGCGGCAACCGTCTGGATCATCATATTTGGCGTCCGCGTGCAGGATTGGTTGGGCGCCTCGGTGATCGCTGCGACCTCCCTCTTGGTGTGCTTGATCGGCCTTCGTGTTTGCCTACGCCGGCCTGAGACCTATTTCAGGGCACTTGCCACAACCGTCAGCGCCTCTGGCTTCCTGGCGCTCGTTGTCATGACTTGGAGGTTGGGTGTTTGGACCGCTCGGTTTGATCCGTCCTCCGGAGCTACCGCTTGGCTGTTGGGCACGACTAACGGCACCATCATATCGATCCTTCTTGTGAATCTGGCCGCGTGGAAACGGGATGCCAACTTGCGCAAGCACCCCGAGAAGGCTTCCTAATCGCGGATCCGGCGCCTCGAAAAAACTCAATTACCGCTCCGTCGCTCTCCCAACGTCCGCTTTGAAGGAAAGCGGACAACGACTCAGGATTTCAAGAATGGAAAGAACGCTTCCGCCGAAGAAGAGAGCGGACCGGGGCAAGGGAAACATTCACGATCCTTACTCGCCCAATCTCGGATAAGAGCTGGAGGTGATCATCGGGCGCAAGCGGGATCGGCTCTCCACCCAATCCGTGGCGTTGGTCGCAGAATGGCGGCAACGTCATGGTTTCGTCCTGCCAATCTCCCCGAGAACTCCCTGGATATGGAGGAGCCGCACCTTCTCGAACTCCTTCAATAGCTCGACGAACTCTCTTTCAAGAGAGTTGGTTTCAAGAAAGTCTCGAGCCCGGTAGGACAGACCATCCTTCGTTTGTCGACCAACCAATATGATAAAAGAGTCATCCGCATTCACCAGGGATTTCTCCTGTGCCAATTTCGCACCTTCAACCCGCTTAATCGCTGCAAAAAGCCCCGCTAGCTCTTTCTCTCTCGCCTTGTATTGCGGGGAACCCAGAATTGTCCTTTCGGCACTAATTCGAAGCCCCTTCTGCTTCGAAGTCAGAACAGAGACACGCAGTTTCTTGCCTGAAAACACGAATTCATCATACCTGCCACCAAACCCTCCAGTTACTACCACACAGACATCACCTTCCCTAAGCGAACCCAAATTGAACAAAAACTGCGCCGATTGATGTCTTTTTACGGAATTTAACAGCACGTCATCACCCCACAATGTTGGCGCAAATACGAGAACGCCGATTGATACAGCAATTAACCCGAGTCGCCTCTGAAATACTCTGAATCGATGCGAATTCATTACTCTAGATTCTGTGGTGTTCCGTTGTAACCCAATTCATCAAGTCTGCGCAACCCATCGAGGATATTTTGATCGGTGTTTGTCAGTGGAGTTTCTCCCACGCCTTTCGTCGGCGAATCGGGAGTAGCGCCCTCGTCTCCCACATGATCCTTGGTATGTTTCGTATCGAGCGCAGCAAGGAATTTTTTACAAACGCTCGGATACCACTTCTTCAAGCTCGCGTCACAGGTCCCCCTGCTACTGAACGGACCTTCATTTTGCGCGTTCATTTCATCAACAACTGCCTGCACCCTCCTTGTTCGACTAACAACGTGCCTCTGCTCATGCCCGTAGATCCTCGTCCATGTTTCCGAATATTCAATCACATCTTTCGCGCCCAGGACGATCTCCGCCGTAAAACTTACCTTACACTTAATAAAACACTTCCCCTTTTCTCCTCGCTTTGGACATTCACACTTACAAGAGCACTTTTTGTCCTTTTCTGGGAAGAATGTACCGCTCCGGCCATCCTTCCCGTCCTTCGATTCAGTAGGCATTATTGACTCAGGTTCCGGAGGATCGAAATCTACAATCTCCAATCCAAATCGATCCGGCCAGACCACCGCGTTATTCCTTCCAAACTCGTATAAATTATTCCCATCCCGTTCTCCGATGGGATCCCTTGAGATCCACCTTCCGGTGGAGTCGTTGTAGTAGCGATAACCATAGTTGTAGTAGCCGGTGTCTTCGTCGCGGAACTCTCCATGGAAGAGCCAGTTCCAGGTTTCGGGGGACTCTTCGCTGCTACTCGATGAGGATGAGCTGCCGGAGGATCCTGAGATCGGCACGAACTCCTTGTCCATGAAGGTGACCTCGCCGAACGGGCTGTATTCGAAGCGCTGCTTCACCGCTCCATTCTCATCACAGATCGCCACCGGATCCATGGCGTCGTAGAGCACGTAGCGCTCTTCATCCAAGGTGCCATTTCCATTGGTATCTCGTTCGCGTTTCACCAAGTCCCAGCGGTTACGCAAGCCCCACAGATAGAGCCGCTTCGGGGTCGTTGCCACCAAGTCTGGATATTCCTCCACTGCTCGCCATTGGCTGTTGTAGTAGTAGTGGATGACGTCGTCGTTTTGATCAGTCGATGTCGTCCTGCGAGTCAACCCATCATAGGCGTAGGTTTGCAGCACGATGCTGCCATCCTTCACCTCGATCATTCGGTTCCAAGCGTCCCACTTCAGATCATACTGCTTGTCCCAATCGCCCGGGGCGATGTCGGCGGTCTGGTTGCCCACCTCGTCGTAGGTCGGCTGCACCACTCCGCTCGGCCCACTCACCGAGCAGATCTCGTTGACGCGGTTGTGGGTTCGGACCTGGTTGACATCCTCAGAGGGTGGTTCCGGTCCATCGTAGTCGTAGTTCTGCCAATTGCCCGTTTCGTCGTAGCACCAATCCTCGTCGCGCTGTTTGTTGCCGATTCCGGTGTAGGGATTGCCCGTCGTGCCGGTCAGGTTGCCCTGCTGGCGCTCGATCACCTGGTAGAGACCGTCGTACCAGTAGAAGTTGTCGTGCCTGTCCTTCTCGGCCCCATTCTTGTCATGAGCCAGATCGTTACGGCGCCAATTCCGATTTGAGGCCTGATCGTAGCCGTAACTGACATTCTGGAGAACCTCGGTCGATGGGTCCGTGAGAGTCCAGCGGGTTTGAACTACCCGCCCAAACCGGTCGAGTCCGCTATACTTGTCGCCCGCGTCCCCGGTCCCGCCGTCCTCGTAGGTCATCGCGATGGTAGGATCATACTCAACGCCCACGAATGTCGCGACCCCCAAGTACCGGTAGCTCACCTCGTCCGTGGATCCGAGCGCCAGCGTATCCGGACGACTCAGCTTTTTGGCTTCCTCGCTGCTGTATTTAATCGTGGTGGTTTCTTCCGACGGGTAGGTCATTCCGGTCCGCCTAATCGTGTTGGCGGTTCCTGGCGCGTATTCGTACTGCACCTTGCGCGAGGCGCTGCCAACGTCCACTGCTCCGTCGTGCTCCTGCTTGTCGGCGATCAATTGACCAAAGCCGTTGTACTCGAAGGCCACCTCATTCTTGGTCTCGATGCCACCACTGCCCGACCCCTTGCTGGCCACTTTTTCAAGTCGTAGGTGATTGTCATAGCTTCGGTGGATCTCGGTGATACTGGCGTCCAGCGCGGCAGCCAAGTTGCTCGCCACATCTGATGTCATCCGCCCCAACTTGTCGTAGCTGTATGTGTGTGTCGTGCCGGCGGCATCCTCGAACTCCGTAGCCTGACCCTGCCGGTTGTATTTGTAGGTCGAAGTGCCTGCCGAACCTCCACTGCTCGAGCTGCTGCTTGACGATTCGTCCGGACAACCTCCCGAGGGTACGACTTTCTTCCAAAGCAGAGCGTTGCTGTTGATCAGCGATCCCTTCGTCACATTGTCCACTCCGTAGATCCATTCCGTCTCCTGGGTTCCGGTCGCTGCGTTCTGCGCAATCAGCTTCACCAGATTGTTGTCCAGGTTGTATTCGTAGTTCGTGGTTCGGTTCGACCCCACGCAGCCTGCCCCTCCCGAACTGCTCGAGGAGGAGGACGAGCCACCCTCCACGTAGTTCTCGATGGTCTGGGTAAGGCGTCCCGCCGAATCGTAACTGCGCTTGTCCACTCGACCCGCCGGGTCGGTGGTTGCCTCCACATCCCCCGCTGCGTCATACTCGTAGGTGGTTACCAGAGTATCCGCGTCGCTCGCGGGGATCGTCGTGGGCCGGCTCCAGCCCGTGCCCCCACCGTCGGTTCCTACGTTGACATCCGCCTGAGCACGTCCAACACTATCCGGGTAGTTCCCCGCGTAGCTCACTCGGGCCTTTGGCGCAGTGGTACTATTTGGTGTCCCCAACGGACCCAACTCCGTGGCATCATCGAAGCGGGCCCGACGAATCGATTCGATCGTGTTGCCTCCCCGGTCGTAGATCGCCTCGCTCTGTTCCATGATGATCGCCTCGCTCACGTCCGCCGGATCATAGGCTCCTGATCCTGACGAACTGCTACTTGAGGACGATGAGTCCGGCTCGTAACCAACGTAGGTGGTCACTACACGATTCAGGTCGTTGTAATCCGTGACGCTAAACGCTTCGCTACCGGCATTCTCTTGGCGGATCCTGTTGCCCGCCGCATCAAACCAGCTCTTGCTTACCTGGGCCGTGGTCGCGGAAGCAGTGTCCGCATACACGGTGGACTCATAGAGTCGGCCCCGATTGTCGTAAGCACTCTCCTGCCGCGAGATCAAGTTGTTGTCCGAATCGCCACTGTTGTAGCTGGTGTGATACCGGCTGAGCTTGGTTACCCGGTCGAGGTTGTCATATTCCTGCACCGTAATGTAGTCCCGCGTCCCGTCGTTGACGGTCGCTTTCTCCACCCGGTTGCGAAAGTCGTAGTCATACGTGGTTTCTCGGTTGTTGCCGGGGGTACCATCCACCGCTCG
>Ga0302120_10001748_pt1 | contig 10161 bp, 9 predicted proteins | sample AG5_Bottom_MG_FD_203118 | JGI IMG/M metagenome (GOLD analysis project Ga0302120, IMG submission 203118) | Marine microbial communities from Western Arctic Ocean, Canada - AG5_Bottom | ecosystem: Environmental > Aquatic > Marine > Oceanic | place: Canada: Western Arctic Ocean | collected 2017-10-01 | reverse complement strand
GGCTGGGGACACAGGCCTTGGCCGCGGGCGTGACCCATTTGGTCGCCGCTGGGGGCGAGCACAGTCCTGAATTTCGAGACGCTCAGGAGCGAGGTTGGCGGGTTGCCCGTTCGGACTACTGCATGGTGGGGCGTTCCTTTGATCCCGACCGACCCGATTCCGATTGGGCCCGTCGTTTGCGTTGGACTCTTGCGGACACGGATTTGGTTTGATGGGTGAGCAATTCAACAAGCTGGAGGTTCGGCCCCTTGAGCCCCAACACATGGCCCAGGTATTGGACTGGTATTCCATGCGTAAAGGCACGGTCATGGAATGGCTCTTGCTTGATGGGGCCTGGCCGGTGCACTCCCTCGTCGCCTGCGAGGGAGAAACCGTGCGCGCCCTCCTGCCGGTGGTGCAGCTAGGGCATCCGATTCAGGGTGAGCGTCCGCCCATGTGGGAGTGGGGTCAGCCTCTGGTGGCGCCCGGGAGCGATGCCCGGGTAGCCCGGGGGTGGGTCGAGACCTTGGCAGCGGCCTTCTTGCGGGGCCAGGATGATCCCGAGGGCGTGGTGCTGACCTGGAACGATACGCGGGATCCCGTGCCCTTCGACGGATTTGAACGACTGGGCAGTTGGTCCATGCTGCAGGGACTGCCGACGGCAGCGGAAGATGGGGCTTGGGTCATGCAGCAGGCTTTGCCCCTGGACGATGCTGCTGCTGCCTTCATCGGGGCTTGCGCTGGAGCGAGTGCTTGGGTTCCCCGGCGCAGTTCAGCCTATTTGGACTGGCGCTATGGCCGTGCGCCGGGGGGCGGGCATGAGACCACTGGTGTTCTAGAAGGGGGAGAGTTGCGCGCGCTGGCCGTGACAGGGCCCCCGCGCTGGGAGGATCAGGCCGAGGATTGCCTGGGGGACGGCCCCTCCACCCATGCGCCCTGCCGGGTATTGCCGGTTTATGAGTTCTGGGTCGCGGAAGGTGCGTCCCGTCCCGGGCAAGCCTTGCTCGGTAACCTCGCCGATCAAGCCCGCGCCCAAGCCTGTGAATTGAACCTGGCCTTGCCCTCTTGGCAACCCGCCTTTGATTTGTGCGTGGGCATGGGGATGCGGGTAACGCCCACCTCCCGGGATCTTTACGCACGCCCCGCCGCTCTTGCGCCCTCCGTTCCCAGGGCTTCCCAGGCTTGGAACAGCCGGGCCCTGGACTTGGAAGCTCTGCGCTGCGCCTGGCCCTGGTCCCTAGGGGACGCACACTTTTCCTGGTGTCCGTTCGAAAGCTCAGGTCCAGCGGATTGATTCTTGCGTGGGACGGCTATCGCCCTAGTATCTTTGCTATGACTGCCTCCCGCCGATACTGGTTGCTTAAGAGCGAGCCTGATGTGTTTTCCTTTGAGGACTTGCTGGCTTCCCGGGGCAAGCGCACCGGCTGGGATGGGGTGCGCAACTATCAGGCGCGTAACTTCATGCGCGATGACATGCAGGTGGGGGACGGGGTGCTGTACTACCACTCGCGGAGCAAGACCCCTTCTATCGTTGGCTTGGCCCGTGTAACCCGCGGGGGCCACCCGGATCCCACCCAGTTTGAAGAGGGCGCTAAGGGGTTTGATGGGAGTAGTGACCCCAAGGACCCCCGTTGGTTTCAAGTGACGATCCAAGGGGTGCAAGTCTTGCCCCAGCCGCTCTCCCTTGGGGACTTGAAAGAGGAGAAGAGCCTTGCGGGCATGGCTCTGGTGCAACGGGGACAGCGGCTCTCGGTGCAACCGGTGGGCGCCAAGGAGTGGCGCCGGGTGCTTCAATTGGGGGGCATCAAGGGTGACCCCACGGGGTCCTAGGGGCGGAGGAGAGGTACAGAGTTGTTCGGAATAGGCCCCTCAGGCGGCCCTGGGGCTGAATTTTCCGTCTCCCCCCTAATCGGACCTAAGTGCTTGCCTGGAAAAGAGTTAGGGCTCCCAGATGCCTGAATTCGGGGCCTGAACCCCCACGCAGCCGCTCTAGATCGTGTTTTCCCCCTTGATCCAGACCGCCCTTAGGGTGTCTCCTAGGAGCATCCAACCCCCCCAGAGCATCCTAGCCCTGGGATAACCCTAGAGACTAGATCCCAACATGACTGCCAACTTCGACAAGCTCAGCTCCACGATCGAGGAGACACGCGCCGACATCCTCAAGGCTACTGAAGGCAACAAGGCCGCCTGCGCCCGTGTGCGCAAGTCCATGATGGAGGTCAAGAACCTCGCAGGTGCACTCCGTAAGGAAATGCTTGAGCTGCGGGATTCCGGCGGCGACAGCAACGGCTGAGCCAAGACCTCTCCAATTCCCAGGAGTTCCTCTAGGAGCCCCAGGGAATGACACGCGCGCGACTCCCCCTCACATGGGAGCGCGCGTTCGTTTTAGGTTAACCCTGGGCATCCCTAGAGGGGGCGCCACACCTCAAGAGTGCTGTCACCGGCCATGAGGCCCGCAAGCCGCGCGCGCGTACCCAGGGTTTTCACCGCAGCAAGGCCCTCTTGGCCCAGGTTGCGGGTCCATTGGTTCACATACAGGTCCACATGCTGCCAGAGGACATCGTCGCTGAGCTCTTGGGCATGGCGCTGCATGGTGCCCAAGGCCTCTTGGGGATGGGCGCGGCCATAGTCGAGGCTAGCCACGAGCGCCTGGGTCAGGGCCTGAAGGATTGGATCCCCGAGGTTGCGCTGGGCAAAGAGCCCGCCCAAGGGCAAGAGTTCGCCTGTTTCCGACTCCCACCTTTGACCCAGGTCCTCCAGGCAAATCAAGCCCTGCTCTGTGAAGGTAAAGCGTCCCTCGTGAATGCATAGACCCAGGTCGCACTTCTCGGCGATCAAGGCTGGGGCAATGTGGGAGAACAGCACCTGTTCCATGCGCATGTGCTCAAGGGCCTTGCCGTGGAAGAGGCGCAGCAACAGAGTCGCGGTGGTGTGTTCGCCGGGGGCGAGCAGATGTTGGTTTGGGCCGAGGCCTGTGCTTCCTTTCCGGGTCAAGAGCAACGGTCCATTGCCCGAACCCAGGGCGGATCCCACCGGCAGCACCCGAAGTTTGTGGGCCTGGCCCAAGGCGAGGGAGTACGAACCCTTGGCCACATCAAAGCGACCGGCCAACAAGCCCCGGTTCAATTCTTCGATGTCGAGCAGCTCGAATTCGAGCTCCAATCCGGGGGTGGTCACCGCGCCAGACAAGAGTCCGTGGAACAGGAATGTGTCGTTGGGGCAGGTGGAGAGCCCGATGCGCAGGGCGGTCACGGGGAGTCATCAGGGGGACCGAAACCCGCCTGCTCCCCAGGGGCTTCCAGAGTCTTGAGGGCCAGGATGCGGGCCGCATCGAGGGCATCCTGCACGCGCCACTTGGAGGTGTCCCGCTCTCCCGCGTGATTGGAAATTCCACGGATGATGGCCAGGGGGGTGGCGGCGAGGGAACAGGCGAGGGCCACCGCGAAGCCCTCCATGTCTTCCGCTTTGGCGGCAAAGCGTTCCCGGCGGTCTTGGGCCTGGGCGGGGCTCGCGCTGGCGGCGCAAACCGTGAGCAGTCGGCCCTGGCCCCCCGGCAGAAGGAGGGAGTCGTGGATCGGGTTGAGGTCCCCGTCCGGTTGCCACTGGGGCAGGCCCATGGCCTTGGGCCCGATGCGTTCGGGACCTTCCCCGGCGCCGACCCCATCGAGCAGAACCTCGCCCATGCGCTGGGCCGTGCCCACGGGGAGCATGTCCCCATCCAGGGTCCCCGCGATGCCCAGCAGCAGCACCCGGCGCGGGGTGAAGCGGGCGATCAGCTGGGCGCAGCGGGCGGCGGAGGCCACCGGGCCGAAGCCAGCGACCTCTAGCAGGCCCTGACCGCAGCCTAGGCCCCCGGCGCGCTCGATGCCTAGGGCTTCGAGGCGGGTAGGGATCAGGATGAGGGTGGGGCTGCCTGGGCTTTTGGCCATGCCCGCAGCATAGGGAGCGGGTGGCCCCAAGTCTGCCCCCCGGGGCCGGGGAGGTTTGATTCCACGGGATTTCCCGGGGAGGCTGGTTTTCAGGGGCTCGCAGTTGCTACAAAGCTTCCCGCATGCTTTCCCGGCCCAAAGGTCCCTTTCGATTCCCCTGGCTCAGTGCCCTCCTCGGCGCTGGCATAGCCTTTGGATTGCAACGCAGCACCGCGCCGGATTCGGTGATAGCGGCCGAACCCGAGGCCTTAGGCTTGCCGGTTCCTCTTGTGTTGTCGCCGGTGACGGGTCCTCGGGACACGCCGATCAAAGACCTTGGGGCGGATACTCCGGGGCCCGCAAGGGAAGTGCAGGAAGGAACCTCAAGTGAGTCCCTTGCTGGGGCACGCTGAGGGGGCGTTTTTCTTGCCCGAGTGATGCGGGGACTCAAGACAGCCGGATTCCGTCCAGTTCGTGTCCGTGGGGCTCTCTCCCATGCCTTACCTGGAGTAGGGGGAAACCAAACCCGGCACAAACGGCTAGAGACAGGCAGAATACCCTGTCGGCCGTTGACCCGTGCCGCCTCGAAAGGAGAGATCTGCGGGAACCCCGGCTTGATTGCCAGCGTCCAGTGGGCACTCTCCCTCGATCTCTCAATCCTTAGAACACTCATTCCGATGAACCTGACCCTGATTCCTCTCCTGTTGATTCCTGCCCTGCCACAGAGTCCTGAAGCAGATGGTAACTTTCCCCAACTTGAGCCGGCCATGGATGCCTGGCAAGTCAACCATGGGGAAGAGTGGCAAGTTCGTTGGGACCGCAACACCGGTTATGCGGAGATCCTTTTTGGTTTCAACGCGGCCGCACCCTTCGAGCCCACCGAAGACAACGACTGGTTTGGTTTGACCCGGGTTTGGGCCGCCGAGGCGAGCCCCCTCCTGGGTGTGTTGCCCAGTGAACTGGTGAACCTTGAACTGAACTTCTTGCCCTTGGGCATGGCGAACGGCACGGACAAGATGGCTGTCCAATTGGGTCAAGAAATCGGCGGAGTTCCGGTGGAGCGCGCATTCGTCAATGGTCTTTTCAGCCCCCAGGGGCGTTTGCTCTCGTTGGCCAACACAACCCTGCCCGGTCTGAGTGGATTGTCAGCAGCTCCCTCCATTGATGCGGATGCGGCCGAAGCCCGCGCCCTGCGTTTCTTCCGGGCCGAGACCCGCTTGAGTGCCACTTCGGTTTCCGAGCCCGAGCTTCTGTTCGCTCGACTTGAGGAGGACGGGCGTGCCTATGGTCAATTGGCCTGGCGCGTGCAGGTGTTGTCCGAGAGAGACGGCTTTGATCCCCAGGGCGCGATCTACATGGTCGCCGCCGCCGACGGTGCCTTCTTGCGCCGGGACGAAGCAATCCATCACTTCGATGTTACCGGTCGCATTGACTGCTTAGCCACGGGCGGCAATGGCTCGAACGATACGGTGCCCAACGAAACGCCCCTTCCCGTGCCCTTTCTACGTGTGGCCAGCTCCGCGGGCACCGTGGACACGGACGTGGATGGAAACTTCACGATCTCTGGGGTCAACAGCCCGGTCAACTTGACGGTCTCGTTTCTTGGGGACTACAGCAATGTGAACCATGACCAGGGAGCGGACTACTCGGTCACCTTCAACAATGTGCAGCCCAATCAAGCCAATGTGCTGCTCATGAACCCAAACCCCAGCGAGTTCCTAACCGCCCAGGCAAACGCATTCATCCACAACGGGGTCGTGCGTGATTTCATCACCAGCACATCCCCGGGGGACACCCATGCGGACTTCACGGTGGTGTCCAACACCAACCTGAGTTCCACCTGCAACGCGTTCTACAACGGCAGTTCCACGAACTTCTATGCGGCCGGAGGGGGGTGTTCGAACACCGCGTTCTCCAATGTGGTGGCCCATGAATTGGGGCACTGGCTGAACAGCCGTTACAACACGGGCAATGGGGGAGACGGCATGGGTGAGGGCAACGCGGACGTGTTCGCCATGTACACCTATGATACGCCGATCGTGGGAGATGGCTTCTTTGGGGGCACCGGGCAGATCCGGAACGGTCTCAACACGCGCCAGTATTGCGGCGACGGCAACGGTGGCTGCTATGGCGCGGTGCACTCGGACGGCGAAGTCTGGATGGGCGCCGCTTGGAAGGTGCGTGCTGCCCTGCAGGGCAACCTGGGGAACGTGCTTGGTGGGCAAACCGCCGATCAATTGTTCCTCGGTTGGTTGAATGGTTACGACCAAACCCAGATCGACTCGATCATCGAGATCCAATGGCTGACCCTAGATGACGACGACGGGGCCATCGGCAATGGCACCCCCAACTATGCGGAAATCGACAGCGGTTTCACGGCCCAGGGTTTCCCCGGCTACGACTTGCCATTCGTGGTCATCAGTGGTGTGACTCAGTTGCCGGATGTGCCCGACAATCTCGGACCTTACACGGTTCAAGCTACCATCGTCGCGGGCATCAATCCGCCCCTGACCAGTGCCTTCTTGCACTATGGCTGGAGCGGGGCTGGTTCATTCCAGACGCCCATGACTCTGGTGGGGCCGGACCTCTACGAGGCGGATATCCCGAACTTCCAGGGCGCGGCGATTGTCGAGTACTTCATCACGGGCACGGATTCCGGTGGACAGTCGGGGACCTTCCCCGATGGGGGAGCGGCGAACCCATTGATCTTCAACGTGGGCACCCAAGTGGTCGTAGCCTCTCATGACTTTGAATCTGGAGCCAACGGCTGGACCGTGGGAGCACCCAATGATGCGACCACGGGAACATGGGAGGTGGGCAACCCCATCGGCACCGCAGCTCAACCAGAAAATGACCACAGCCCAGTGGGGAGCAACTGCTGGTTCACCGGGCAGGGCACGGCTGGAGGCTCTCTTGGAGAAAACGATGTGGACGGGGGCACTACCACTCTGATCAGTCCCGTGTTTGACCTGAGTGCAGGCACCGCCCAGCAGATTTCCTACTGGCGTTGGTACTCCAATGAAACCGGAGCGACACCCCAAACGGACAGCTTGTTGATCGACCTGTCCGCCAATGGTGGAGCAAATTGGACCGCGGCGGAAGTCGTGGGGCCTGCGGGTAACCAAGCCACGGGTGGTTGGATCGAGCATCGGATTCAGGTCGCCAGCTTGATGACGCCCACTGCCAACATGCGCTTGCGCGTGCGGGCATCGGATCTTGGAAGTGGATCCATCGTGGAAGCGGCCCTGGATGATTTTGAGGCCAGCTACCTGGACGATCCCAGCAGTTGTCCCGCTCCGAGCACTTACTGCGCTGTGTCACCCAATTCATTCGGTCTAGGAGCTGTGATCCAAGGTGCCGGCTCCCAGAACGTGAGCGACAACAGCTTCAGCTTGAGTGTTTCCGGTGCGGTACCGGGGCAGTTTGGCCTGTTCTACTACGGGAACGCTACGGCTGCCGTGCCCACGGGCGCGGGCGTACGCTGTGTGGGTGGCACGCTTTTCCGCCTGCTGCCTCCGGTGAGCATCGATCCCCTAGGGGGCGCCCAGGTTGCGTTGGATTTCCCCAACCTGCCTATGGGTGGAGGGATTCAAAATGGAGAGACCTGGTACTTCTCCTTCTGGTTCCGGGATCCCGGTTTCGGGGGATCGACCTTCAACTTCGCGAACGGACTTGAAGTTCAATTCTGCCCTTGAACCTATCTTGGGGGCGCCACTCGTTGAGCGCCCTCAGTCCTTATTGAGCAGAACCCGCAGATTGTCGGCTAGGGTCATGGGGTCGAAGGGCTTCGTGAGGACGATGTAACTGCTCAGTTCAGCGAGGTTGCTGAGGACTTCGTCCCCCCCCTTTGCGGTCAAAAAGATGACAGGAATATCCTTGGTGCGTTCGTCTTGGCGGAGCATCTCAAGGCATTCGGGACCGGTGGGTCGTGGCATCATCACATCGAGAAGGATTCCATCAAAGTCTCCTTCGGCGGCGATCTCGACGATGCGGGCTCCCCCTGCGAGGGTCTCGACACCCATCTTGCCAATGTCCCTGAGGGCTAGGCCCAGCAGGACCCGCAGGTCCGCATCGTCGTCAACCACAAGTATCTTCATGAGTGTAAACCTACTGGCCAGCAAGGGGGATTTCGAGCCAAAAGGTACTCCCGCATCCACCGGGACCCTCTTCTACAGCAATTCTGCCCCCATGCTGGGCGACGATCAGGCGGGAGATTGCGAGGCCAAGGCCCGTGCCGCCGGTGGGTTGCTCGGTTCCGGAACTCACCTGGAAGAAGCGATCAAAAATGCGGGAGCGTAGCTCTGCAGGGATTCCAGGGCCTTCGTCGGTGACCTCACAGCGAGCGTAGGAATCTCTTTGGAGCATGCGGAGATGTACGCTGCTTTCTTTGGGGGAGTGGCGGATCGCGTTGCCCACCAAGTTGGTGAGCACCTGTAAAATGCGACCCTGGTCTGCCACCAGGGAAAAAGCCTCATCTTCAAAGTCCAGAGCAACTTGAGCGTCCGATGCGACTGAACCCAATCCATCGAGCAGCTTTTGGGTGAGTTCGCTGCTCTTGAATTTCAAGGGATTCATGGGTAGCGCATTGGACTCCAAGCGCTCTAGGTCGATCACATCGTCTACCAGCTGGTGCAGGCGGTCGGCATTGCGAGTGGCGATTTCCAGGACATCTCTGACCTTGGGCCCGAGTTTGCCGAGGTGTCCGGAGAGGCTCATGCCTAGGGGGGCCATAATTGCCGTGAGGGGGGTGCGCAGTTCGTGGCTGACCATGGAAAGGAAGGTTCTGCGCATTTGCAAGGCCCGCTCTTCCTCGGAGACATCCCGGAAGAGCAGCGCCTCGGTCTTCCCCTGCCTGGTGCGAATGCTATATCGGGAACCACGGGCTTTGAAGCTGTCTCCGCCCTTTTGCTTCACTCTCCACTCAAGGTCCCCGGAGGCGTCATCTTGTCTGGGAAGCGCGGAAAACAGGTTGTCTAGGCTGGAACCCGCAATAATGTTGGCCTCGAATCCCAGCAGCTGACAAGCTGCTGGATTGGCGGATTCGATTCGCCCATCGCTATCGATGAGCAAGAGCCCTTCGCGCATGCGCTGAACGAGCTTCTCCAGGCGGGATTCCCGGATCGTGGCCAGGTCTGCGAGCCGTGCCACATCAAGGGCCTGTTCGCGGGCAGCGGCGAGCAGCAGCAGGTATTCCCCGGAGCAATCCTGGGGACCCAATTGACGAAGTTTGAGTCCCGTCTCGCGCCACTGCTCTTCGCTTGTGATCCAAGGGGAGCAGAGTAGTACGCGCCCCGCTTCGCCGCTATCGAGCCCAGGCCAGGGCATGTCGGCCCACTGTCCGCGCAAGTCGAGGCCGGTGCCCTTGAGTTTCAAGAGGATCAATTGGCCGGCGAGCTTGTTCAAGCCATTTAGGTGGCTGAGCTTCGGTCTGGTGAACTCCAGGATATCGCTGAGGCAGAGCCCGACGGGATCAAGGCCGAGGTGTTCGGCCATGCTGGGGCCCACACTCGCCACCTTCCACTCGCGGTCGCAACACACGTGGAAGGGGCTCGCGAAGTCGAGCAAGGCTGAGGCGGATTGGCTCATGGGGTATACAGGATGCGGGGTGTGCTCTAAAGAGACGACACTTTGATACTTAAAAGATCTGAGGGACTATCCTCGCTCTTGGGCCTCACGAGTCGGACATCGACCTTCACCCCAACGCGCGTGGCGAGACCTTCGATCAGGCCGCAGACAAAGGGCACGAGGGCGGGACGGAAAGACTCGTAGCGTAACATGATTGTGTCGCCGTCGTCACTTACCACTTGGAACGAAGGGGCCCGTAGTTCGGGGAACGCGAGCGATAGTCGCGTGTGCATCTCATCCAATCCGGCCAGGATTTCGCCCACCGTCTCGCCAGCCTGATCGAGCACCATGGCATAGGAAGACTCGCCAGCAAACTTGATCCAGTAATTGCCAAAAGTCCGCAGTAGGTCATCGATGGGGGTATCGAGGACTTCGCTGGCAGCGCCCGCCAGTTCATAGGTAATGGAGTCGTCATAAGCCTTCATCGAGGCGAAATCGTCCTCCTCGATCCCCGCCTTTGTTCGGATCTCTTGCCATGTGGACTCGCTAAATTGTTCGCAGAGGAGGGCTTTGAGGGCCCGGTTGACCATTCCGTACATCGTATTTGGGGTGTTTGCTTGAACTAAGTTGGGGTGTTCGCGTGTTCCAAGGGGAAAACGAGCGGATAGTATAGGGCATTTGTCTAGGAGTCGCCAGGGAATGATTAGAA
>Ga0302120_10001747_pt1 | contig 10175 bp, 7 predicted proteins | sample AG5_Bottom_MG_FD_203118 | JGI IMG/M metagenome (GOLD analysis project Ga0302120, IMG submission 203118) | Marine microbial communities from Western Arctic Ocean, Canada - AG5_Bottom | ecosystem: Environmental > Aquatic > Marine > Oceanic | place: Canada: Western Arctic Ocean | collected 2017-10-01 | reverse complement strand
TTCTGCGCTCCTCGATGGCATCCAAGGCCTTCTGCAAATGTGGCCATGCAGCAGCAGCAAGGCGGGCGCTTGGAGTTGCCAACATTCCAGTAAATGTCATTAAAGCGCGCATAGCATTATTGGCGATTTCTTTGCTTGCAATAATCCAACCAAACCTCAATGGGCCGAGAGAGTATATTTTGGTTAAGGAGTTAATACTCACACAATGCCCTCCCAAAGTATGGGCAGGACGGAAATTACCTGATGTGCGTAATGAATCATTGTAAACCTCGTCAGCGATCAGAGGAATACCTTCCATCCTGCAGGCTTCGACCAACCAATCCATATCTTCTGTCAAGAGGTCAAAACCAGTGGGGTTGAGAATTGGCGTTATCAAAACACCGTCAACTATTGGAATAATTTCACTAAGCCTATCTCTATCAAGTCTCCAAGGACCTGTGCCTGAATTAATTCGGTTGAATTCAACAGTTTCAATTCCCATCATTCTAGCGGATTGACTAACCGGTGCATAGGAGGGCATCTCAACTGCTAGACGCTTTGAGCCAGAAGGTAAGGCAGCAGCAATTGCTAGATGAATGGCATCGGTTGCTCCATGAGTTGCTACAACTCGTTCTATTGCAACATCTTCTCTCTGTGCAATCAATTGGCGCACATCGATTCCATCGTATAATGGGTGGATGATGAGATTTTCAATGTTTGACAATTCTTCTGACCAATCTAATTGTAGGCCTGAATGTGAGAGGTCATGCGGCCTTTGCTCCATCAAACGAGGCTCGTACCAATCTAAATAGGCAATTGGAGGGATCTCATTTCCATGAACGGGTGGGCCATTTTGTGGCCACCATACATCGCTCATATTTGCCTGCACTGGCTATGACTTCATGAAGATAGCAGACGCTCACAGACTTCAATCCCTGCAGCATCCTCTATTTCTTCGAACAATTTCTTCAATTGTTGGAGAATCGATTTATCTCCATTTAATTGGAATAAAGAAAAGCCAACGTGCCCTCTTGTGTTGACTGATAAGTCCAATTCCCAAGCCGCTTCTAAGGTGGCTTGTGAACAATGTTTGAGGGCGATGTCAGCCACCAACTCAGGACGGCTTGCAGCCCCCACCGATAGGTCCTTGATGATATCAAGCACCTCGTTCTCTTCAACTTCTTTTGTTTCTAAAAGTAATGATAAATCTCTGCCTCTTTGGATTGCTTGTTGTAGAGCATTACCGTCATCTAATTTGGAAGAAGAGCCCCCTAAAGCAAGTAGTTCATCAGCGTTAAATGCCGATTCTCCAACTTTGTCGACTAATGTATTGAGGTGATTAACATCAGCAATATGTCCATCAAGTCCTGCTGCAATCAGTAAACACTTGGCTTCGCCAAATGCATTTCCTGTACGTCGATGTAAAGTAGCCGCTCGCCGAAGGCGTAATGCTGCTTGAATTGTATCTCCTGTTGCCATTTTCAACTGAGCCATCTCAATAAGCAGAGTGATAGTTTCACTGGAGAGGTCAAGTTCACCCTCATCTCCTTCAATGTTGATTTCAATCAAAGGAAGTCCATCATGAGTTTTCGCCTGCTTCAGAATGTTTGCCCATTCCAAGGGTTCTACATTGGCAACCAAATCTTCCAATGTATTGCGTTTTAATTGTCCGTCATCTCCCCGATGGAGAACCTCACAATTAGCAAGTTCTGCAGATAATTCTTCAACTTTGTCTTGACCCTTTTCTGTTAGGATATATGCGGTGACTCGCTTTCTTTCATTTGCAACTCTTCTCCTTTCTGAAATTAGTAAGCCTTTGGAAATTAAGGTTGTTACCTCTCGTGAAATATGAGATTGTGCCATACCAAGTCGCTCGACTAGACCCCGTTGGCTGTAGCGGCGGGGGTATTCGAAACGGTCTAGATATTGCTGACACCCAGATAAAGCAATCAATACCCTATCTGCATTGCTCGGCTTGATGCTCAACCCTTTCCACCCTCTATGAATGACAATGAGGCGGTTATGATTTAAGAATCATCTTGTTTAACATAGGAATGCCAGTTGCTACCGCGTTCTGCATTCGTCCCCATGCTGGGAAAATCCTCAGCCTTTGGAATCAATGCCGCCTTCTTTGCCTTACGGCGAACCATCAGAACGGTACCAGCGATTCCAACAACAAGTGCTCCCATGACGATTGGGGCGATTTGCATTAAGTTTCGAAACAGAACTCGGTTTCCAAGGTCGATTGGTTCTCCAAATCCTGCAGTATCAATGGTCATAACATCGATGTCATATTCTGGGTCATGAGTGATATTCTCACCTACTGGGTGGTTGTATCCTCCAATCATCCTAACTCCTTTGTAATGGCCATCTGGGAGGCTACTATTCTGCAAGTCTTCCTTATGTATAGGCCGGATTCCATGTAGTTGGAAGAGGACTTCTTCCTCGACTCCGTCAACTGTTGCATTAGAGACCCAACGAATGCTGGCCATCTTTGCACCATCATTATCGAAATGTAATCCGCCTGCTCTAACTGCTGAGGCGTTTGAAATTCCTTCTTCTTTCAATTCATCTCCTTCTGGGCTACAATGAGTTTGTTCGAATTTTTTGCTGTTCTTTTGTCCATTTCCTTGACCATTGTTATTCATTTCAACGTAGTCCATTCCACACTTCAATGGGTGACCAAATTTGTCATGATTATCCTTTGGGGCCGGAGGTGGATGTATTGCGGAGTTCTTTTTTGCCTGACCCACGAATGGTTTTGGTCCAGGCATTTTCTGGAATTGGTCCATTGTCCAATCAGCTACGCTGTCCTTCATGTAGGCCCCCATGCCATATTCGACAACTGTCATCAATCGGCTATCATTGGCTGAAGCATCCCATCCTTCGAGGATTTGGTCGTACTTCCATACGTTGTTTAGGACATCAGCGGTAATGTTGCTACTTCCAATTTGCTTAGTATAGTCGATTTTCATGTTTTTATCCCTATCTTTATGGGTCTCCACACGGTAATGTGGCATCGCCTCAACTTCGACTGTTGTTTCGGTTGTTGTTATGTGAAAGATATACTTGATAAGGTCAAGACTTTGATCAACATCCACATCATTGCCCTGATAGGCGATTGATGTTGCTTCAAGGCTGAAATCAAATTGGCAAATGTTTCCATTGCACTCTTCTGTCAAAACAGAAGGAGTCCAAGTTAAATTACTGTATGAAATATATTTCATGATAGGTTCGTGACTAACATTAGCCTTTGAGATTTCATTCAATGTTCCTGCCTTTCCTTGACCTCTCACATTGAATAGGCCATCATTATTTAGGTCTTCATATTCAAGAATACCATCCAATTTTTGATAGAAAATTGTGTTGACTGGAATGCCAACTCGCTTATCGAAACGACCGCGGGAATCGTGGATATCTGCAACTCCCATGAAATGTGTTTGTGTAGTAAATAAGGAAATTTCACCAGGGTCTTCTACTGTTCCCCATGATAATCGCATCTTTGCATCTCCAAGTTTTAAACTCAATTTGCCAGCAGTTTCATTCAAATCTACTTTTATCTCTTCATTTGTATACTTGATACTATCATCAGTAATTGCATCATCGCTTTGGGCGGTTGCACTACTTGGGATTGATATCAACATCAAACTAATCATCAACAGTGCTACAAGGCTTCTTCTGCTCATAAAGCCCTGTCAACTATATCCAGTATATCAAAGGCAATATCAGATATACCACAAAATTAGTTTCTATTCCTACCGAGAACCTCTCCTGATTTCTTCAAAAGTGAATCAATAATTTCCACATCCTTGACCTCATGACCTAAGGCATTTAGTGAGGTAGTAGTTTTTGGACTCATTCCACAAGCTGCTAGATTCTCTACTCTGCCAGCCGGCGTATCGACATTTATCGTGAAGCCATGTCGACTAACCCATCTTAGGAAAGATAAGCCAATACTTGCAACTTTATGCCCATCAACCCAGACTCCTTGCATCCTTTCATCGCGAGTTGCTGAGATTTTATGTTCCGATAATGCTGTGATAATCCATTCCTCTAACTTGTGAATGATTTGGCTGACATTTGCCTCATCAACTTGATTCCAATGGACGATTGGGTAGATGACGATTTGCCCCTCACCATGCCAAGTTAGGCCTCCACCTCGGTCTACATCAACAGTTAGGTAACCTGCAGGTGCTTGAATGCCATCATTACGTGCCTTAGGTCCGATAGTGACTACTTCGGGATGTTCGCAGATGAGGAGTGTGTCTTCAATTTCATCAGCGATACGCTGCTTTTGCATTTTTCTCATCAGGGCGTCCGCCTCGGAGAACTCGATGACTCCAAGGTTTACTACCTTCATACTGATTCCTCAAAAGCGCCCAGATGAGCCAAAACCGCCGCTTCCACGCTGAGTATCACCCAATGCTTCGACATTATCTACTTCTGTAAAAGACACCAATGGTACAGGGGCTAGTAATAATTGAGCGCAGCGTTCACCTTTTGCCAAATGGAATTCGTCGCCTTCGCCAATCCAGGTCGCCAAGACCATCAACTCACCGCGATAATCTGAATCTATTGTCCCTACTCCATTTGGCATGATCATTCCTTTTGCACCTAGGCTTGAACGGGAGCGGATTTGCCCTTCCCATCCTTCTGGGATGGCTACTGCTAAACCTGTTTTGATACGAGCGGATTGTCCTTTGCGAATCACCGTATCCTCAAGACAACGCAAGTCCCAGCCTGCGGCGCTTGGAGAGCCTTGAGTCGGAGCCAAGGCGGCTTGGTTGAGTCGGGTAAAAGTGACATTCAGTTGGCTACGGGTCATCAGAGCATCGCAGGGGGTAGAAGCCTTCATAGTTAGCCAAGAAGCGCCATTTCCTGATAGCAAAAGTACTTTGGAAATCAATGTGAGATGACGGTGATTATAGGCAATGATTATGACCCCTGCGGAATGCGTTGAAGACTCCAGCGCGTGGTGAGTGCGCCAAGGAGAGGGAGCGGAATGCAGACGGGACAAAACATGGATGGACAGGACATCGACTTCAGTGCCGAGTTCATCGAACCCATGCTCAAGGAGAACCTCGATAGGTTCGTCCTTTTCCCAATAAAGCATGACGACATATGGGAGATGTACAAGATGGAGCAGGCCAGTTTTTGGACTGCTGAAGAAATAGATTTGGCCCAAGATACCAAAGACTGGGCTAAATTAACCGATGATGAACGCCACTTCCTGAAACATGTTTTGGCTTTCTTTGCTGCCAGTGATGGCATCGTCAACGAGAACCTGGTCCTAAACTTCTCCAATGAAGTCCAATGGCCAGAAGCCCGCGCATTTTATGGCTTCCAAATAATGATGGAAAATGTCCATGCTGAAACTTACTCACTCTTAATCGACACATACATCTCAGACCCTGATGAGAAGAATCACCTCTTCAAGGCCTTAGAAACCGTACCTTCAGTAAAGAAGAAGGGCGACTGGGCAATGCGCTGGCTCTCTCGCAAGAAGGGGAATTTCGCTGAACGCCTAGTTGCGTTTGCTGCCGTTGAAGGTATCTTCTTCTCAGGCTCCTTCTGCGCCATCTTCTGGTTGAAAAAGAGAAACTTGATGCCAGGTCTAACATTCTCAAATGAATTGATTTCTCGAGACGAAGGCCTACACTGTGATTTTGCCTGTCTATTACATACTCAAATGCAACGCCCCGCAGAATGTTCCAGAGTTAGGGCAATACTTTCAGAAGCAGTGGAAATCGAAAAGGAGTTCGTAACCTCAGCACTACCAGTATCACTACTGGGGATGAATGATGCTCACATGTGCCAATATATCGAATTCGTCGCAGACCGCTTGGCTGTTGCATTAGGCTGCACAAAAATTTATGGAACAGAAAACCCATTCCCTTGGATGGAGATGATTTCAATGCAAGGAAAGACAAATTTCTTCGAAAAGCGGGTCGCAGAATATCAAAAAGCCGGTGTGATGAATGCGGGTTCAGGTTTAGGAGCGGTACAAACACGCTTCTCTATGGAGGAAGACTTCTAAACCGTCCGCGATGGGAGAAACTTTGTTGCGCTGGAATATAGGAGGAGGTGAGTAAAAATGGGATTAAAAGTAGTCAACCGGAAAGGTGAGGAAGAAGCCGTACGTTTTGATGCAATCCGCGAGAAATTGGAGGGCTTAGCAGAAGGCCTAGACCAAAATTGGGTAGATACAGGACTAGTGGCAAAATTAGTCATCGAAGGACTTTATGATGGTGTAACTACAAAAGAGTTAGACCAATTATCCGCTGAAACTGCTGCCAGTCTCGTCAGCAATCACCCAGATTATAGTTACTTAGCCGCAAGAATTGCAGTTGATGATCTTCACAAGTCAACAAATGATTCATTTTCAGAAATAATCAACCAACTACACACATACATAGACCCAGAATCAAATAAACCAGCCCCATTAATCTCCACTGAAGTTCACAAAATTGTCATGGACAATGCAGAAATGTTGGATTCACACATAGATTACAACCGCGACAATAATTACGATTACTTTGGGTTCAAAACAATCGAGCGTTCTTACTTATTGAAAATGTATGGCATAGTTGCCGAACGCCCCCAACAAATGCTAATGCGCGTATCCATTGGAATCCACAAGAATAATCTTGAAAAGGCACTAGAGACCTACGACCTAATGTCAGAAGGTTGGTTCACACATGCAACTCCCACTCTCTTCAATTCCGGTACACCAAACCCGCAAATGTCTAGTTGTTTCCTTCTAACAATGCAAGATGATTCACTCACGGGAATCTATGACACTCTCAAACAATGTGCGATGATTTCCAAGTCGGCAGGTGGCATCGGCATATCGGTTCACCAGATCCGTTCCAAAGGCTCCTACATCAAAGGCACAAATGGCACCAGCAATGGATTAGTACCAATGCTAAGAGTATTCAACGACACAGCTCGCTATGTCGACCAAGGGGGGGGGAAGCGCAAGGGTTCCATAGCAGTTTACTTAGAACCATGGCACCCTGATATCTTCGAATTCCTAGACCTAAGAAAGAACCACGGTAAGGAAGAGATGAGAGCAAGAGACCTATTCTACGCCCTATGGACTCCAGACTTATTCATGGAAAGAGTTCAGCAAGATGCAGAATGGAGCCTATTCTGCCCTAATGAATGTGCAGACCTCCACGATACTCATGGCGATGAGTTCAGGGCCCTTTACGCTAAGTATGAGCAGGCAGGCAAGGCTCGTAGAACTATCAAGGCCAGGGAATTATGGGATGCAATCATCCAATCCCAAATCGAGACAGGTACACCATATATGCTGTACAAAGATGCTGCCAATGCAAAATCCAACCAAAAGAACCTCGGCACAATCCGTTCCTCCAATCTATGTACTGAAATCATCGAATACACAGCACCTGATGAGGTTGCAGTTTGTAACCTAGCAAGCATCGCCCTACCAAAATTCATACAAAACGGAGTATTCAACCACCAGAAACTGTTCGATGTCGCCTACCACGCAACCGCTAACCTCAACCGAGTTATCGACGAAAACTTTTACCCAGTGGAAGAAGCAAGAAAATCCAACTTCCGCCACCGCCCAATCGGCTTAGGGGTACAAGGCTTAGCAGACACATTTGCTATGCTAAAACTACCATTCGAAAGTGAGAGCGCAGGGAAATTAAATCGAGATATTTTCGAAACGATATACTTCGCCGCATGCACTTCCTCCAAAGACCTCTCCAAAATTGAAGGACCATACGAAACTTATGCTGGCTCGCCTGCTAGTGAGGGGATCTTACAATTCGACATGTGGGGTGTGACGCCAGATTCAGGAAACTGGGATTGGACGGCTCTCAAGGCTGAAATTAAGCAACACGGGATGCGCAATTCACTCTTATTAGCACCAATGCCAACAGCATCTACAAGCCAAATTCTCGGCAACAACGAATGTTTTGAAGCCTTTACTTCCAACCTCTACGTACGACGAACACTCTCAGGTGAATTCATCGTAGTCAACAAGCACCTTGTTAGTGACTTAATCGATGCAGGTATCTGGAACTTGAAATTGAAGGATAAAATTCTGCTCAACAAAGGAAGCGTTCAGGGCATTGAAGAAATTCCTGAACACATCGCAGAACTCTACAAGACTACTTGGGAAATTAAACAAAGAATCATCATCGACATGGCAGCAGCACGCAGCCCATACATAGACCAAAGCCAGTCTCTCAACATTCACATGCTCGATGCAACACCAAACAAGGTATCCTCAATGCATTTCCACGGCTGGAAACAGGGATTGAAAACGGGAATGTATTACTTGCGCACAAAAGCAGCAGCAGACGCAATCCAATTCACAGTTGAATCAGAAGCAGAATCAACTCCTGTTAAGGATGAAACGATGACAAACTTGGCAGAGCGCAGCGAAAACGTTGACCCACTCTCTGTCGAAGCAATCGCATGTAGTTTGGATAGCCCAGATGACTGCATGATGTGTGGAAGTTGAGTATTGCAAAGCGGAGCGGAGCAATACGAAGCCCAGCGTGCGCTGAATACCAAAAAACATCACAGCCGCGCACGCGATGGGTGAGCACTCAGTAGCCTTGCTACACCCGTCTGCCAGGGTTGAAATAATCAACATCATATCTATATACAAAACTGAAATCAATAAAAATTATGCGCGCTAAAGTACTGATGACGGGTATCGAGTTTGGGATGAATCTTGAAATATACAAGTTGAGACAAATCATTCTGAATGCTTAATAATGAATTTGTGAGTTGGTTTACCTTCAAATTGGAAAATTCCCGTATCATGCATTCCTGCCTTCTCCAATACTCGAATTGAGGCTGTGTTTTCAGGTAGAACGAGGGCAATGATTCTCTCGAAATTGAGTATTTCAAACCCAAATTCAATACATGCTAAAACAGATTCTGTTGCCAAACCTTGGCCCCAATATTCGGGATGGAAGCGAAAGCCTAGATCCACTTCATCCAACTCAGGTATATACTTGAAGCCAGAGAATCCAATTACCTTATTTTCAGGTTTGTATACACATCCCCATCTGCCAAATCCGTGTCGTTCAAACTCAGTGTAATCCCTCAACCGTTGTTTTGTTTCTTCTAGGCTTTTCCACAATGGTTCTCCTGTGTATTTCATTACCAATGGATGACCGTTGAAATCAAACACATCTTGGGCATCATCAGCAATCAATTCTCTATGGTAAAGGCGGGCAGTCTCAGGACCAATGCGAAAGACGTCCGCCATGATTTCTGAATTGATAGGAAGCATTTCAAATGTGCTGTTTCAAAGCCCCCCCCTCCGACAAACGGGTGTCGCGTCGGTGGCGTTAGCAGCGACCCACTGAAAGCCCTTCAAACAGATATTGAAAGTTGGAAGGGCAGGAGTGCGATACAACTGTAGGGATGCGAACGCTTCATCACCACCCATCCCCTCCCCTAATTCAATGTCAACCTATGAAGGGCTCACAGTAGCCCAACTAAAACAGGAACTCACGGCAAGGGGCCTTGCCCTCTCCGGCAAAAAAGCCGACCTAATCGCAAGACTCCAAATCCAACCTCAGGCAGAAGAATTAATCCTCGAAGCGGTATTAGAGAGCGGCCAAGAAACATCACCTTGGCAACGCTCGATGAAAGAATTTCTCGCCCTCCCTCTCCCGGTCATTATTGTCACAGGACTGCTAATCACTGGAGGTCTTGGATACGTTGGTTACGAATTGGTATCAGCCTTCTTGGATGAGGAGGTTGATTATCCTGAACTAATAGAATTCAACTCTGGGCGGGCTCGTGAATATGCGGATACCTTAGTTGGATATGGACACGCCGAATGGAAAGGCAGAATGTCAGGAAGTCAAGAAGAGCGTAATGCAGCCCAATACATCCATGATACATTTGAGGAATTAGGGTATGAAGCAACCTTGGAATCATTTAGTGTGCCGATGTTCTCAATCATCAGTGCTCCCACTTTACAACTCTGTGTTCCTGGCAATACTCCATTTGTTCAATCCTGCGGATTCCTCGATACCAATCGTCAGATAACCGATTATGAGCACCGTACTGAAGTAGTACTGCAAGGCTTTTCGGGAACAAGGACCCTGAACTTCAACGATGCAGACCTCATTAACTTAGGTAATGGCTCAGAGGAAGCAGATTGGGATTTGGCAAGCGATAATATTGGCTTGGTC
>Ga0302120_10001746_pt1 | contig 10177 bp, 10 predicted proteins | sample AG5_Bottom_MG_FD_203118 | JGI IMG/M metagenome (GOLD analysis project Ga0302120, IMG submission 203118) | Marine microbial communities from Western Arctic Ocean, Canada - AG5_Bottom | ecosystem: Environmental > Aquatic > Marine > Oceanic | place: Canada: Western Arctic Ocean | collected 2017-10-01 | reverse complement strand
CTCCACTGGATTGTTCGGCTACGCTGGCTCGCTATAACGGCCCAGATCATTTCGATCTTTCCCGCCCTCTATTTCCGAATGATCGATCCCAAGGTTCTCCCCATTTTCATCGGGGCGATCGGGCTGCTGATCGTTTGGAACCTGCTCACCTGGGGCGCCCTCCAGCGCGGATGGGAATTGCCTTCGCCCCAAATCCTGATCCAGCTCTGTGCGGATATCGCGATTCTCTCGACACTGCTGGCCCTGACCGGCGGCGCCTGGAACCCAACCGTACCCATTCTCTTTGTTCATTCGGTTCTGGGGGCGATGCTGCTTCAGGGTCGACGTAGTCTTCTCTTTTTCTTCATCCTGCTCATCAGCGTGATTTCGATGCAGTTCGTTGCTCATATTCCACCCGCCCTGAAAGACTCACTTCTGCCGCGGACAATCCTCTTTCCCGCCCAGTTCCTCGTTGCCCTTGTGTTTTGGATTCTGACCGCTTGGCTGTCGCGAACACTCGGAGCCTTGCAATCGGATCTCTCGGCGGCGCGCGAACGGAAAACCCGCATTGATCGTCTGCGCGCGGTAGGCGCACTGGCCGCCGGACTCTCACACGAATTCGCAACGCCACTCAACACCGCGCAGCTCCGCTTGGGCCGACTCGCCCGCTCCATGAATCTCGCGGACAACCCAGACCTGATGACCGCGAGAGAAGAGCTCAATCGCTGCGGTGAAGTTCTCCATCACATGGCGGGCTCCCAACTCGATCCCGAAAGGTTGAGTCTCGAGGTCGCCGACATCGATGCCCTCGTGGGGCAAGTCTGCCGTGGCGTCGCGAATGATCACAACCCCGGCGTGACCGTCCGCTATCGCCGGGTGGGACGCGGACCCTACCGTGCCCTGATTCCAACAGTCGCCTTTTCACAGGGGGTCATCAATCTCATCGACAACGCGATCCAATCCGGCGGCGAGCACTCCACCGTAGATGTGTCCGTCGAGGCGGGTATCGACCACGTGAATCTTTCCGTTACCGATCGGGGAGCGGGATGGCCCGCCATCGTGCGCAGTCACCTTGGCGAACCCTTCGTCACGACGAAGCCCGGCGGGGTCGGCCTCGGCCTCTACTATGTGCACAGCCTCGCCGAAGCCATCGGCGCGCAACTCTTTCTCGAAGATCATCCTGAGGGGGGTGCCGTAGCCCGCATTTCACTTCCCAGTCCCGGAAGGGTCGAATCTATCCCGGGAGAGTCGTAAGCTTGATTGGGCGAACGTTGCAACTCAAGAATGAGGCTAGGCACCCTTGACCGCTGATGAACCCGCAGCCAATTCCACGGACTCCCTCAACGAAGAGATCCGGAGCCTGTTAATCGTCGAAGACGATCAACGCTTTGCCGACACTCTGACGGCAGAGTTTCGGGACCGCGGCTACCGGGTCGAATGGCTGGATAGCCTACGCGCAGTCAAGAGCCACGAGTCCCTGGACTTTCGCTATGCAGTGGTCGACCTTCGCATCCGTCAGGATAGTGGTCTGGACGTAATCACCACGATCAAGGAGCGCTCGCCGACCACGGTTGTCATCGTCCTCACAGGTTATGGAAGCATCGCGACCGCCGTTAAGGCGACGAAGCTTGGCGCCACCGCCTATCTGACCAAGCCGGTGGATGCCGACGAAATCGAGCGCGCCTTCCTGGGCGATGAAACCGAGGAAGACATTCCGATTCCCGACGAATTTCAAAGCCTTTACAGGCACGAAAGAGAATACATCGAGTACGTACTCGCGGAGTGCGACGGGAATATCAGCCAAGCCGCGCGGCGCCTCGGCCTGCATCGCCAGAGCCTCCAGCGCAAACTGCGCAAATACACGCCCAACTAGAAAATGACGCGACAGCAAGAATTCGCGCAACCCAGTCGAGCCCCGGCCCCGAGGAGAAAAAAGCCATGCAACGCTTCACCGACCAAGTCATTATCGTCACCGGAGCCGCCGGCGGCATAGGCAAGGCAACCGCCCTAAGGATTGCCTCCGAGGGGGGGAAAGTGGTGTGTACCGATGTCCAGGCGGAGGCAGTGGAGACGACCGCCAAAGAAATCTGTGGGGCCGGCGGGGAAGCCATTGGCCTGGTCTGCGACGTGAGCGACCCCTCTGCGGTAGCAGGGACCATGGACGCCACCCTGACCGAATTCGGGCAACTCGACGCCTTGTGCAATATCGCGGGCATCCTGCACTTCGACAACACCCTCGACCTCAGCCTCGAGAAGTGGAACCTGGTCCTCAAGGTCAACCTCACCGGAACCTTCCTCATGTGCCAGGCGGCCCTTCCGCTTCTGCTCGACGGCGGCGGCTGCATTGTGAACATGGCCTCGACTGCCGGGCTTGCGGGTCATCCATGGACCGCCGCCTACTCGGCCTCCAAGGGTGGGGTTCTCGCCCTCACCTCGACCCTCGCTGTCGAATACGGCAAGCAGGGCGTGCGCGCCAACGCGGTTTGCCCCGGTTCCGTCAAAACCGCCATGCACGATCAATTTGTTTTGCCCGAAGGAGCGGACGTCAAACTGCTCCAGCGGATCATGCCCCTGGACACCTTTCGCGGACCCGAGACTGCCGCGGCCCTTGTGGCATTCCTTGCCTCAGAGGACGCTGCGCATATCAACGGCGAAAAGGTCCGTGTGGACGGCGGCACTCTCGCCTGAAAGGTGAACGGGAAGGTCTAGAAGGTATAGATGTACTGATCGCCTTCGCCGTCATGGCGGTCGGCGCTGCCCATCAAGCGAAGGTGCTCGAGATGGGCGTAGGTCTCACTTTCGGCCATGCCCCCCCAGCTTCGCTCCTTGAAGAGTCGTTTCATGAACGCTTCCACGGTGGAAGGCCCCAAGTCCTTGGCGATCAATCGGACCTCATCAAGACGCTCGTCGTGGTGGTCCTTGATTGCCTCGCAACGCGCCGCCAGATCGCTGAAGGGGTGGCCGTGGGCGGGAAGTACCTGACTCACATGTTCGATGGCCGCCGCACGATCCAGAGAATCAAAAAACGCCTTCAGAGGATCGGCCTCCAGACTCAGTCCTGAGATATGCGGGGTAATGCTGGGCAATACGTGGTCACCGGCCAGAAAAATCTCTTCTGCCGGGTCGTGGAGGCAGATATGGTCTTCCGTATGACCCGGCGTATGGACAACAAAGAACTCACGCCCCGCCAACTGGAGAACATCACCACCTAGAGTCGGGTGCGTGATCGTCGGAAAGCGCATGGCCTTGCCAAGCGCTCGCATCAACCGCCAGCGCATTCGCATCTTGAACGGGGGGCGAGGCTTCTCACCTCCCCAGGGTGTGCGCCCCGAGTAGTTTCCGGGTGCTGGGGTGAAGGGCGCCCTCGCCCTCTCTCGGTCCTCCTCTGAACCGGGAGATCGGCCCGCTTCGGAGTCTTCGTGGGCATGCAGGTCATTGACGGAAACTTCGGGCTTCTCCGCCCCCCCCATGCCGAGACTGAACGAATTGTGGGCGATCAGCTTTCCATTGGATTCCTCAAGCACCCGGGACGCCCCACCAAAATGATCGGGATGGGAATGGGTGACCAAGACGGTATGGCAGTCCTTTACCCTCAAACCCGACTGGGCGAGTCGTTTTTTAAGCGCGGCAAAAGAGCTTGCCGTGGGCAGGCCTGGGTCCACGAGGGTGGCCCCGTCACGATCGATCAGCGCATAGCAGTTGACATGCCCCAGTCCGGGCATCGAAATCGGCAACTCCATCCGGAGTACGTCCTTGGCGACCTCAGTCACTTCTTCCCGAGCGGGCTCCTGCTCCTGTCTTCGCGGCTTCTGAGCATTCATTTAGGGAACCTAACGAAAATTTCACCTCCCGGCCCGCCCAATGGCGCCGGCACAGAGCCCATCCGCCTTCCACTTTTATCGACCGGACTACTTGTTGAACCCGATCTGGATTCGCGAGAATGCGCCATTCAAATTTCGCTCCGAATCGATTCGGCGCGACTCCGGCGGAGGGACACCATGAAGGGAATGGTTCACGATAAGGCTGCCCTGGTCACAGGAGGCGGAAGTGGCATCGGCCGAAAGACGGCGGAGCTCCTTGCCGAGGAGGGTGCCCGGGTCCTGGTCTGCGACCTGGACGAAGAAGCCGGCCAAGAGACCCTGCACCACATTGCCGAAGCCGGGGGAGACGCCGACTTCTTCTGCGTCGACGTTTCCGATGAGACTCAAACCGAAGCCATGGTGGATCGATGTCTCCAGCGCTTCGGACGATTGGACTGCGCGGTGAACAATGCGGGCATCGCCGGTCCGATGGGGAACCTCGAGAACATTGACCTCCAGGATTGGAACCGTGTGCTAGCGGTGAACCTGACGGGCATCTTCCTCTGCATGAAACACGAGATCCCCCGGATGCGCGCGCAGGGGGGAGGCTCCATCGTGAACATGTCCTCGGGGGCGGGATTGATCGCCACACCCGGACTTGCGGCCTATAGCGCGAGCAAACACGGCATCTTGGGAATCACCCGCTCCGCCGCAGTGGAAAACGCGCGTTTGGGCATCCGTATCAACGCCGTATGCCCGGGTAGCATCGACACCCCGATGCTGCGCGCCTCCATGGAGGCGGACCCCGCAGTGGAAAAAATGATTCGGGCCAGCATGCCGATCGGTCGGCTGGGCGAGGCGGAAGAAATTGCCGAAGCCGCCGTCTGGCTCTGCTCGGATCGCGCCTCCCTCGTCACCGGGCATTCCTTGGGAGTCGATGGGGGTTCGGTCGCCCGCTAGGGCCCGTGCTGGGAGAAGACCTCGACGCTTCCATCCTTTTTGACCGCGAGCACCGAGTAGCGTTCTGATCTCGGCCCCTCCATGCCCGGTGAACCCATGGGCATGTTGGGCACAGCGAGCCCAACCACATCTGGCCGCTCAGCAAGAAGTCGCTTCACATCCGCCGCGGGCACGTGGCCCTCGATGAAATAGCCGCCGATGATGGCCGTATGGCAGGAGGCCAAGTTCATCGGTACCCCGTTCATCCTCTTCACCGGCGTTACGTCTACAAGGTCCTTGGACTCCACTTCGAACCCGTTGGCTTCGAGGTGATCAATCCATTTGGAACAGCAACCGCAGGTTGGCGATTTGTAGACCATCGCCTTCAGCTCCTCGGCGTCTTCCGCTCCGGCCGCAAAGCCTCCGCCTGCCCCAAGCACCGCCGCCGTCATCACCACCGCCACTACCGCAAAAAGTACTGTCCGTCTCCAACCCGTCATTCGAATTCCTTTCTGGGGAGTCCGTCTTCGGCTCCCGGGGCCCAATATAGCCCGAACGCCCACCGGCGCCTCGCGCCCGCCGAGTGCCGAGCTACGGCTTGTCCGGTTCGCGAAGGCCCCAATCCTTGATTTTTTTCTGCAGCATCTGTCGGCTGATGCCCAGTTCCCTCGCCGCCTTCGTCGCGTTTCCTTCGTGCAGCCGAAGGACTGACCTCAGAAACTCACTCTCAAATTTATCCCGCGCCTCACGCAGGCTGCCCCGGGAATGAATGACCATGGATCCACCCTCGGCCCGATCTTCCACAAGCTCTACCAGCCGGGGCGAAAGGCAGTCGAGACTGACAGAGGAGCCCGCCGAAGCCAGGGCTACAGCGCGCTCCAGCTCGTTCTCCAGCTCACGAACGTTCCCGGGCCAACTGTAGATGTCGAGGATCTGCAGCACATCGGCATCAATGGCGTTCACATTTTTTTTCGTCCGCTCAGAAATACGCTGCAGAATCGCACTGGCAATTAACGCGATATCCCCCGAGCGCTCCCGAAGGGGCGGCACAACAATGGGAAAAACATTGAGGCGGTAGTAAAGATCTTCTCGAAACCGCTGCTCTCGGACTTCTTCAGCGAGGTCGGCGTTGCTCGCGGAGACCAATCGCACATCCACTTTACGCACAACGGTTTCACCCAGACGGCGGAATTCGCCTTCCTGGATCACTCGCAAGAGCTTCGCCTGTTGATCAAGCGGCATCGCATTGATCTCGTCGAGAAAAAGCGTTCCTTGATCCGCTGATTCGAAGAGGCCCGGTTTTGCGCGATCGGCCCCCGTGAAGGCGCCCCGGGCAAATCCGAAGAGTTCGCTCTCGAGCAGTGCGGCGGGCATGGCGCCGCAGTTCAGGGCAACGAAGGGCGCCTCGCGGCGGGGCCCATGGGTATGGATTGCCCGGGCGACCAATTCCTTGCCGACCCCGGTCTCACCCTGGATCTGTACGGCAATGGATGACTCCACCGCACTCTCCATCAAGGCGAAAACCTTCTCCATAGCGGGACTGCGACCGATGATTTCGGGAAAGGAATCGGCGTGAAGTCGCTCGCGCCGCAGACCACTGATCTCTCCGGCAAGGCGAGCGGTGGTGTTTCGCAAATCGCCCACCAGCTTGGCGGTCTCGACGGCAAGGGAAACGGACTGGGCCAGGGCCTCGAGAAATTCCAGGTCCGATTCGCCAAAAACCCCTTCGCGGCAGTTGATGACTTCGATTACGCCCAGGACTTCGTCTCCCCGTCGAAGCGGCGCGCAGATCATGCTGCGGGTTCGCTCGCCGGTCTGCTGGTCGATCTTGGGGTTGAAGAATCGGTTGCCCGCCACGTCATTCACCAGAAGGGCTTGGCGGGTGCGAACGACATGACCCGCGATGCCTTGGGATACGGGAAAGCGCAGGTTCTGGAGGCGTCGGTCGACGCCCTCCTGGGCGCTGCTGGTCACCGGGAAATAGAGATCCGTGCCCGCCTCGTCCACCAGAAGCAATGAGCAGCCCTCGGCGTTGAGCACCTCCTGGGTATGGCGGATCACCAGGGGAAGCAGGTCGTCGAAATTGCGCTGGGCCGCGAAGCCCCGGGACAACTCGAGGAGCACCGCCAAACGCTCGCCATCGGATTGGGTCGCCCGGAGCGAAACCGAGGGGGCCATCAGGCTTTCTCGTCGTTAATAGTCAACGGATAGTCCTATTTTCAGTACAGGAAACTAAAGAAGACATTCTCATTAGCTTCGCATTTACAAGCACTTAGAGTCTCACAGGATCTCAAACTCAGAAAATAGACTAGTTTAGTTTACACATAAATCCCAACAAATCTCCCAACGGACAACAAAGTGTAATAAACACAGTGACTTACAAGATTGGTACAGGATTTGCGATAGGAGCAGGAGTCAGCTTGAACCTTCCACATCACACGAGGACAAAAAATGGACTCCCCAAATCGCATTGCCCGATCCAACCCGAATCGGTCCACCTTCCGCAGCTTTTGCACCCCGCTCGGATTCGCCAGCGCGCTGGTGTTCTTGGCTGAAGCCGCGTGGGCGATGCCCGTGAACGTCTTCCCTACGGACTTTTCCAACTGCGATCCCCTGGGTCTAACCCCATCCAACGCCGACGGGCAGACCGACCCGCAGGTCTCTGCACCCCGGGTGCTCGGGCACGAAATCGCCGAGTGAGATCACCCATCGAGGAATCAGCCCCCAACCGATAAACCCATCCCCCCCGGATGCCTTGGGCTGCAAGCAGCTCCTTCAAAGGCAACCATCAGCAGAAAGACAGGAGAACTGTCATGGTGAAATTCAAAACGGATATTCAGACCGTCTCTCATATGCAGAAGATGATGGATGACTGGATGCGCGCAGAGGGTCGCAAAATGAAACTTGAACTGTCGACGAACAAAACGATGAAAGACCTAGGTGACTTCGCCATGGCTTTCGACCTCGACTACTTGCGAAAGGAGAAGGCCCCCGGCAATTGCGTGATCTGCGAACTAAGCGGCCGGGCACCAACGAAAAAGGTTTTGGTTTACCGATTCGTCTGTTCTTTTGAAGGAAGTGAGGACTCAAGGCCCGTTGTCATGGACGTCGAAGAATCCATTTACGACGAAGCCTGCCGGTTCGGGCGCTGGGAAGTCCTGCCTACCCGGCAAGACTCCGACAGCGATATTCAAGTCTGAGCGTGCGGGGGGCTCGGGATCGCAAATATCGCGTTTCAGACGCCCGCTGTCGGGGTGGCCCCCATGGCATCCCGTGCAATCTCGAGTGCCTCGTCGATGGCACTGTCGTCATGGGCCGCGCAAATGAACCAGTTCAGCGCAGGATGGAAGATTGCTCCCCGGCGAGCTGCCTCCCGGGCGAAACCAACCACTCGGCTGCGATCCGGATCGTTCTCGAAAAGTAGGGTCGGCATGGTGGGCGGGCCCGAGCAATCAATCGAGTGGCCGGTGGCCCGGGCCGCAGCGAGGAGTCCATCGCGCAGGCGCAACCCCGCGCGGGTCATTTTTTCGAAAGCACATTCATTGTCATACGCATCCAGGGTTGCCATCGCTGCGCGCATCGGCGGCTGTTCGAAGTGCAGGGACGACGTGAACATGATGCCCCGTGCGCCATCCCGTAGGGCATCGCTCCCGAGCAGAGCCGAAACCGAGTATCCGTTGCCCAGACCCTTCCCGAGACACAAAAGGTCGGGCACGATGCCCAAGGCGCGATGGCTTCCCTCTGGATGCAGACGAAACCCCTGACGCACATCGTCGAGAATCAGCGCTGCGCCATGCCGTGTGCGAATTTCTTCGATGGCCGCGATGAAGCCGGGCTCGGCGAAAAAGGTGGGCTGGAAGGCGTTTTGATCCAGGGAGTTCAGGAGCAGGGCCGCGATTTTTCCTTCGTGCTGGTCCGCCACCGCGCGAAGTGCGTTCACATCGTTCCAGGGAACCCGAATCACATGGTCCCGCCGGGTCGCTGGAACCCCCGGCGCCGGCCAAGGGGACAACTCGGCATCAGAGCCGTGGTAGGCTTGGTCAAAGGCCACGATCAACGGGCGCCCTGTGGCCTTGCGGGCTACCCGACCGGCCAGAGTCAAGACCTCCGAGCCCGTCTTGCCCAGCACGGCCCAAGCCATGCCCGCGTAGCGGTCCACCAGCACTTCGGCGAGTTCCACCAGGAGAGGCGAGTAGAAGTTGGTGCTCGCCGGCCGTCGCGCTTGCTGGAGATACGCTTGCTTCACCCCCGAATGCCCGTAGCCCAAAAGGTTCGGACCGTTGGCACAAACGAAATCCAGGTACTGCTTGCCGTCTACATCGGTCACCCGGCAACCCTCAGCATCGGCAATGAACCCCGGCAAAACGCCCTCGCCCGCAAAGCGAGCGCTGCGGGAGAGATAGATTCCCCCGCCGGGCAGGACCCGGTCGGCTCGATCCCAGAGAACTCGCCCTTTGGGGCCATCAATGGGCGAGTCGTCCCGCAGACCGTTCTTCGGACTGATCACGGATGCTCCGACCTCACGACAACCGCTCGGCCATGACGTCGTCGTAGCGGGTCAAGACATAGCGGCCAAAGACTTCGTCTCGATGAACCGGATCATGGGCACGAAGCGTAGCCAGGACCGGGTAGGGGTCTTCCCGGAAGCGCCGATCGAGGCTTGTGAGTTCGATGCCGGTCGGAATCAGCAGGGGGTCGGCCAAGTGGAGGTCCTCCCAGCGAGCGGTTAGACGGGAGGGCCGAGCATAGCAACCGCGCCTAGGGCAACGAGCAAACCAAAGAAAACCCGTTGGCTCAGTCAGTCGGTGCGGCGAGCGGACAGGTCACTAGAGAGGGGCCCCCAGAAAAGCCAATCACTGGGGCCAGGGACCGCGCTCAGCCTATCAAACGAACCAACCAAACGAACCAAACACGCCGAGGGGTTCGGGGCCAAGGAGGGCGAGGCCAGGCGGGAGAGGGGAGGGGGGTCGAGCTAGGCGCGAGATCGGGCATGCCGGCGCGAAGCCGCCATCAGCACCAGCCCAAATCCGGTAAGCAGCGCCGTTCCGGGTTCGGGGATCACCGTCACCGACGTCACCACGAAACTGGCCAACACTGTCAGGTCGGAAGCTTCTCCGAATGCGGCGCCGCTCAAGGAAGTTAAGGTGACGCCACTGATACTGACGATCGGGATAGTATTCACAACGGCGGTCACTGTTGGCACCGCATAAGCGATTGCGGTGCTCGGGGCCGGCGGGTTTATTCCACCAGAATCAGTTGCCGACCAAAAACCGTCCACCGTCAGAGAGCCTGCAGAGGCAACGTAGCTCGTCGGGTTCACGGTGGGCACGCCGATGGGCGCAAAACCCACATCGCCGGTGAGCGAAGCCGATTCGATCACGATCGAATCGTAGCCACCGTAGGATGCCGAAAGAGCCAAGCCGATATTGGGGTCGAGACTCAGGTCAAGGGAATCAAGC
>Ga0302120_10001745_pt1 | contig 10182 bp, 7 predicted proteins | sample AG5_Bottom_MG_FD_203118 | JGI IMG/M metagenome (GOLD analysis project Ga0302120, IMG submission 203118) | Marine microbial communities from Western Arctic Ocean, Canada - AG5_Bottom | ecosystem: Environmental > Aquatic > Marine > Oceanic | place: Canada: Western Arctic Ocean | collected 2017-10-01 | reverse complement strand
AAATTAAGAAAATCCGTCAGCAGGTCATTCTCAAACATTCTCTGAACATAGAGTGAAAAATTCCCTTCGATGGCATAGATGTACTCGGTCCAGTTTCCGGTTCTACTCTTCATCGGTTCATTCAAGCCATCGGTAATGGTTTTCCACTTGATGATGACTGCGTAACCCAAGATATGCAGATAATAGCGATTCTTGTGGATCACTTCAGTCATTTTTCCGAATGGTGTACGTGAGTCTTTGGTCTTAAATGAGAACGCCCAACACACAAGTGGAGTAAGGACTAGAATCAGCCCCATCATCACGCTATAAGGGGCTACCACTACCACGGCTCTAAGGTCGGGCATTTGAGAATTGTCACTCAATCATCCAAAATACAGATGTTCATAGCCTCGGAGTAGAATGCCAGACTGCGTTGTCCACCCTCTCTACCCACACCACTATTCTTAGTCCCACCGAAAGGTACCCTCAGGTCACGGTGAAGCCAGCAGTTGACCCATACCATCCCGCTCTCAATCGCCTCGGCCATTGCTCTGCCCCGACCCAGATCGGTGGTCCAGACCGAGCCGGCTAGGCCATACTCGGTGTTGTTGGCAAAACCGATTACCTCGTCATCACTGGAAAAGCCGTGTAGGGTGACGACTGGCCCGAAAATCTCCTCGCTGGAACAACGAGAATCCACAGCTAGTTCATCGATAATGGTGGGAAGAAGAAAAGATCCAGAATCCAATCTCGAATCGAGTTTAGGGTGTGCTCCACCAGTGAGTATCGTCCCGCCTTCTTGTTTTGCCAATTCGATGTATGATTCTACCTTGTCTCGGTGTTCATGGGAGACCAATGAGCCGAATTCCGTATCCTCTAGTGAAGGGTCGCCGACCACCATATTCTCGACATGCTCGACAAATCTTTGAGTGAATTCTTGGCGAATCGAATCGGCGATGAAAATTCTACTGCCGCACAGGCATACTTGCCCCTGATTCATGAACGCCGCTCTGGCGGCACCCGCCACGGCTTGGTCGAGGTCGGCATCTTCAAGGATAATCGTAGCATTCTTGCCGCCCAGTTCGAGACTCAGTTTCTTGAACATCGGTGCTGCGCTCGCCGCCACCGCTCGTCCTGTGTCGGTGCCGCCGGTGAATGAGATTGCTCCGACCTTTGGATGTGCGACTAATGCCGCACCACATTCGGTACCGTAGCCGTGAACGATGTTTACTACTCCAGCGGGCAGGCCAACATCGGCCAATATTTTGCACAGTAGGTATGCGGTCATTGGTGTCAATTCACTCGGTTTTGCAACTACGGTGTTCCCCATCGCTAGTGCCGGGGCGATTTTCCACGACAATAGATAGAGCGGGAGATTCCATGGTGTAATCAGGCCGACTACACCAATCGGTTTGTCGATGACATGATTGGTAGCGTTGCTCATCTGGTAGGTCTCTTGTTGGCGCTCAAGCAGAATCTTGCCGAAGAATCGGAAATTGTTGACTGAGCGAGCACCATCGACGTCTAACGCTAACGAAACCGGTTTGCCGGTATCGCGTGATTCGGCCATGGCTATTTCTTCGATTCGTGATTCCAAGGACTCTGCGATACGTTCCAGCCAAGCACTGCGCGCAACGCGAGATAACGCTGCCCACGCCGGTTGTGCCGATTCGGCTGCAGCAACCGCCATAGCGACATCGACGGCTTCAGAGCGCGGAATCCGCGAATACACCTCGCCAGTAGCAGGGGTGAGATTGTCGATTCTCTGGCCACTGGAAGAAGGGATGAACTTCCCACCAATGAAGTTCAGAATCTCCTCCACCGTCAGTCCTCCTCGGGTGGAACACGGGGTGTGTGAACATCGGTATAGGTTGACCAATCATACTGCCATCGATCTTGGTCGGGGTCCCATTCATCCCAAGTAGGGATGGTCTCCAGGATTTCCAAGAGTTGAGGGGGGACTACCCCGGGAACGATGAATGCCTTCTGCCTATGCAGCGGGTAGGGGTTGCGCAATTCAATCCCTAGAGTTCCCAATATAGATCTGGCGATATACCACGTAGCCTGACCATTCCAGCCGTGTGCGATTTTGATTACGATGCCCAGACCTTTAGGATAATCGGGATGCTCGATGGCAATTCCTAGCAGTCCGTCGGCGCCTTCTTTGGCGATGACCTTGCCGTCACCGGCCTTGAGAATGGTTGAATCTAGGCGGTTGAAACCACCGACGAGGTCGGGGTGTTTGACCATCGCCTGCCAAATCCAGTCGTCGTCTTTATCCCGGACCAAGCCGGCGTAAAGCCGTGCCAATTCGTTTACAGTATTGCTGACGGTAGGAAGACCACATCCATCCTTGCCGACCCGTAGGGGCTGCCAATCCTCGCCTAATGTGCTGCGCAGAGCGGCCAAGAAACCGGCAAAAGTCTCGTGGCTAGGGAGGGTGTATCCGGCGCGATTATGCCCCATTAATCTGCAACCCTTGAGAATTGCCGCATGTTCTCCCGAGCAGGTGTGATACCACCGGCGGGGACGGCGGACTTGGCGTCCGAATTGTATCAGCGGCACATCGAGAGGTGTCATCATTAGTGGCCATTCGGCCTCTGAAAGCAGACTTTGGGCAGTGGCGATATGCTCAGTATCACCATTGTGACTGGCGACTGCGATAGCCTTCTGTTCCCAAGTCGTGGTATCGGCCAAGACTTCAGTGAAGGTTTTCAGCATGAAGGGTTTCATCATACTCCTGCCATAGCACAACACATTACCGCCAAATGAATGGATGACTTCATCGCCGTGTGCCCATGCGACCGCACCATGGATGGTCGTCTCGGAAACACCGTTGCGACGGTAGTCTAGAAGTGGCTCCCACTCGACATCACGACCGGTGGAGATACCTTCGATATTCTCTCCTAATGGACTATCGGGGAAGACCCCGCTACCGGGACGACCAGGAGATACCGCGGAGTGGTCATCGTGGCGAAGTTGTTCTTTCGTCATCTAAGCACCTCTTGCGGACAATAATTCCTCGACCCGGGGGGCGACCTGCTCGATGAATGCCGTCATATTGCGACAGACCCGGTCGTTATCATGGTTAAAGAAATCGAACCAGGTCATAATTCGGTCATCTCCGTGAAAACGCTCAACCATCTGCTGGGCGACCTCTTCGGCATTTCCTATAAGGGCATTGTTGGCCGCCCGCTCGACCTTGGTTGGGTCGAGTGTTCCTTCAAGGGCTTGCCAGTACGAACCCAAGGCCAACTTCGCTTCTCCCGCCGCGGCAATACTCTGCTCTTCGGAACTAAGCCCCATCTCGGCATTGAGGAAGACAAAGGAGGTGCGCGGCATATCGCGGCGCTGCCATTCGCCGCCGTCACTATGGTAGCATTCCGACATTCGCGCATGTGTCGCATCGATTTGTTCGGGTTCGGTAATTGAGAGATTGAATACCTTGACCGGCAGGAATTGGTTAACGAAAACCTGTGCCTTTGGGTCATGGGTTCCTGCCGTCAGCGATAGAAGTTCTCGTCTCCATTCGGTCGGGATGATTTTCAAATCCTCGAATTGGTAGCGTCGTTCAATCCCAACTTCAGATGGTATTTCAGCCAAACTATCTCGTTCCATTGCAGCTTCTTGTACCCCCAACCAGTCCTCATCACTACGGAAGTTCTCCCTCGTCAGGGTAGTAGAACTGATATTATTGCTACTGATGACATCACCGCGTAGCAAGCGTAGAAAAATCTCACTAGCCTCGATGAAAATCTGCCCGCGCAGGGCTGGCCATGCCGCTACTTCTACACTATCCCGGGGATCTATTCCATATGGCCGGGCCATGAATTCAAACCGGCCTGCAGAAAATCCGACGTGTAGTTGGCGCGTTTCTTGAGGATTTAGTCCGTGCAATTGCACCGTATTGGCGATACGCTCGGCGACGGCGATTGGGCCGCCGCTGGCAAGGATACTAAGAACCGCGCTGCCGACTTCAATAGAGCTGGTGCGCCTGAAAGTCTCTAGCGCAAGTTGTGGAAAATCGGTGCACAGACCGACCTCCCCCTGCCAATGTGGGACGACCGGTCGACGATTCTGTTTCTGGGTCTCTGTCGATAGATGAGCTTGGGCAATCCACGCCACTCCGAAACCGAGTTGGTCGGCTAATTCAACCTGCTGAAAATAGTTATTCAGCATCATCTGTTCGGATGGAATATTTCCCGAATCATCAGGGGTTTGCGATATTGAGAAAAAAATATCGTATTCCATGGAATCCCCTTCAGCCTATATTGGCCGAGGGGGTCGCGATACCCGTTATTTTCGGTTGCTTTGAACGATATGAATCATTATATCTTTTCTTCGCCGGAAAGCGCCGAAATCCTCTGCAGAAGAGCAGGTGGAGCAGGATGCCCTGTCTGAATCTGGCTGGCCAAGGCCTGAGAATAATGTTCCATCGCCATCTGCCCATCGCCGCGCAGCATCGCAAGGTCGGCAATTCCCCAGTGGCTGATGACCGCAGCCGTCAGGTCGTCGACTTCTTCGGCAAGGTCAAGGCTCAGGCGATACATATCTTCGGATAGGTCGAGTTGTTCGTCGCAGGCGAGCAGGTGCGCGAGGTCGGCCAAGGCCGACATTTCCCATTCGCGGTCACCAGATTCCCGCACGAGTTCGACAATTCTTTCAGCGTGAGTCAGGGCTGCATCCAAATCATCGGATTGCTTAGCGAATTGCAGAAGATTGTGATGAGCATTGGCCTGGCCAACATTACTTTCAAGTACGGTTTTTATCGCCAGACTTTCGTATTGGGTTTCTAATGCAGAATCATAATCATCATTCATTGCCTGAGATTGTGATAGGAGATTGAGGGCACCAGCGAGCAGCGCCTGGTCATTGTTTGAGCGGATTTCAGTGACCAGATTTTCTAGGGTTGTCAATCCGGTAACAATGTCGCGTCGTAGTAGGATACTAGCCTGGGCCAGACCTTCCCATGTGGCCGTGATGTCGGTGATGTCGACATTGGCGAGGAGTCTCGCCGCATCTTCACTTCGACCGAGTACCTCGGCGGCCTCAGCGAGGTTGATGAGTGCCTTAGCATCGAGGTCGGCATGGATTCCATCCTGAGACAATACCAAGTCGAGCATCATGCCGGCTTGGGCATGACTCATCTCGGTTACCTTGTCGCTCATGATTGGGGCGGAATGCCACCCCTTCTTCAAGCCACGCATCGAGTCTTGGCAAGATATTGGATGCTCAAATACTGCGTAATCTACCACCGTCAACCGCTAGACTAACGCCGCGAATGGCGCCACCAGCCGGACTACAGAGAAAAGCGATGGCGGCAGCGGTTTCGGAAGGGTCGATGAGACGACCCGCAGGAACTTCATCCAACCATCCGGCCCTTACCTCATCGGTTGAAACACCGCGTATTTCGGCCATCTGCTCGGCAAGCGAGGTCAATCTTGCGGTATCAGTGAAACCCGGTAGTACATTGTTGATGGATACACATTCGGGAAGTTCCCGCGACAGGGTTTTCGCCCAACTTGCCATCGCCCCACGAATGGTATTGGAGACTCCCAGATTGGGAATCGGCTCCTTGACCGAGGTTGAGATGATATTGATGATTCGCCCATAATCGCTGGCAACCATGCCTTCAAGGCAGGCTTTTACCAAGCGGTGCGAAGCGAAAAGATGCCGGGTTAGAGGTTTGAAGAAATCATCATCACCAGCACCCAGAAGGGGGCCGCCGGGTGGTCCACCAGCATTATTTATCAATATCTGGATGTGGCCGTGATCGGCGATATGCTGAGTTACCAATGAATCGACAGTGTCTCCATCCTCGAGGTCGAGTGCCAAGACATGCACTCCTTCGGCACCCAACTCTCCAAATTGGCGAGCCATGGCATTCAGTTTCTCCACGTTTCGGCTGAGCAGAGTCAGGGTTGCACCGGCATCTACCAAGGCTATTGCTGTTGCCTGCCCGATTCCGGAACTGGCACCGCATACCAAGGCGTGAAGCCCTTTCAGTGAGTCGGATTTCAATGGTGAAGGAACGTAAGCCATCTCAACCCCACGCTGCGATTCTCTCAATCTACATAATGGGCATAGGTCTGCCTCGACAACTTATCGGAGACGACTTCCAGCACCTCATCCGAGGCATTGCGAAAGGTCGGGTGCTCACTTTCACCCTGTGGGTGGCGCATTTGTGGCCATTTTCCAGTAACATAAGTCATCAGTGCCTCTTTCATCAGAATCCCAGCCAAGACCAAGGTCTCGTAGCACAAATCCTCGTATGTCATCCCTCTGGTTACCGCAACCTCACGCCGCAGGAGAAGTTCACCAGTATCTATGCCGTTATCGCAGAAATGGGTCGAAGAGCCGATTGGTATGTCGTGGTAGACCGACCATGCTGGACTCGCAGAACCCCGGCAGTCGGGAAGTAACCCGGGATGGGAATTGATGACGCCATCGGCGGGGTGGTCGAGAATATCTCCTCGGATGATTCTCGTGCCCCCGAAGACTATCAGGTCAAGTTCATGGCCGGCAAGATGAGGCATCACCTGTTCTGAATTGTGAATCGGCACAGTGATGTGGGGCACAACTATTCCATCTTGCTTCAATTCGGACAGTTGCTGTGCAATTGTAGGAGCGATAGGATTGCCTTCGATGCGCGCTAGGAACTTCTCACGCTCTTCGTCACTTATGGCTGAATCCTCGGAAATGATGATTGTCGGAGTGAATCCCTCGGAGAGAATCTGCCGCAACATTTCGCGCCCGAATGGGTGCTCTTTGAGCAAAAGAAAAGCAAAGGTCGTTTGCTCAGTCATGATTACCCCCAAAGGGTGTGACATACACGTCAGTTTCGGTGCCACGAGAACCCTGTAACCAGGAAGGTGTCCACCAGTTCCACTCCCCCATCAGGCGCATCGTTGCTGGAACCAACAGAGCACGTACGATGGTGGCATCGATCAGAATGGCTAGAGCCAAACCAAAACCGATCTGCTTGAGAATGAGTACTGATGAGAAACCGAATGAACTGAACACGACAACCATGATAGCCGCTGCTCCGGTGATCAGACGTCCAGTTTTCTGTAGGCCATTGGCCACCGCAGTGGTGTTATCGCCAGTGCGTTCCCATTCTTCATGGATACGCGATAGCATCAGAACTTCATAGTCCATCGACAATCCGAAAACGATGCAGAACATGATAATCGGATTGGAGGAATCGATTGGTTGGGGGGTGAATCCTAGTAGGTCTGAACCCCACCCCCACTGGAAGACCACCACCAACATTCCGAAGGATGCTGAGATTGAGAGGATATTCATGATAACGGCCTTGAATGGGATGATGACACTACCGACTTGGATGTAGATCAGGATGATGGTGGCACCGAAAATGAAGGCTAGAGCAATAGGAAGACTATCTTGGATAGCATCGAGAGTATCTGCGCTATATGCAGAGAAACCGCCGATCAGAAGTATTGCTTGTGAGCCGCTTTCCAAATCTTGCATCAGATCTTCGCTGTTTTCTCGAATGGACTCGACATAGTGCCTAGAAACAGTACTCGTCTGTGGGCCATCCATTGCGATTGAAATGAAGGTGATGTCCGAAGCAACGAACTTCTCTCGTAGGTATTCTCTAGTGGCACTCTGTTCAGGAGTCAGGTATTCTGCGGGTGTGGTCCAGAATTGAATGACCTGTTCCTCGCTCATATTGGGTTCAGGAAGTGCCGCCCCGAACACTGCCACCACTTCTGAATCGTCTAGAGTATTCTGTATCCATTGGTATTGGTGCCTGAGATTTTTTTCCGAGAGCGGGTCACCTCCATCGAGATCTATCATCAGCAGGGCTTTGTTCTGGGCGCTTTCAGGCCAGAGGCCATTGATGTTATCTGAGCCCTGACGCGACTCATCATCAGGGGGCAATGCTTCAACTGAAGACATTGACAATTCGGCCTGTAGAAATGGAAGTCCAGCACCGATGAGTAGAATCAGTGTCGGAATCAGTACTGCCCATGGATGTTTCATGACAGTTAGGGCGATTCTTGCCCACACTCCATCTTCTGAATCCTTGTTGCTCATTGAGAAAGGAACTTTCCAATTGTTAACTTTCGGCCCTAGCATTGCCAAGACTGCTGGAAGCACGATGAGTGAATAGACCATGGCGATACTGACTGCAAGAGTCCCCCCAATCCCAAGACTGGGCAGGCTGGTGTCCTTGAAAAATAGCATCCCCATCAGCCCGATAGCCACGGTCACCCCAGAGTAAAACACAGCTTTTCCAGCGGTAGCAACGCTCATCGCGGTGGCGGTACGAACATCACGCCCACTGTCTAATTCCTCTCTAAATCGATTCACAAGAAACAAGGAATAGTCGATAGAAACACCAATCCCAATCAATGAGATGATATTGGTAGAATACTGATTGACATCGGTAATGTTTGATAACCAGATGGTCACCCCCATCGCCGCTAGAACCGTCATCAACCCAATGCCTATTGGTAGAAAGGCTGCAACAACGGAACCGAAGACGATTCCTAGGATTATCAGAGACAACGGTACTGAGAAAATTTCAGCTTTCACAAGATCATCCTGGATTCTGACATCGAACGAGTTGCTTATGGCCAGATCACCTGTTCTCCAGTCTTCAAAATCAGAGTCGATTTGTATCGAATCATAAATTTCGCTGTAGATACTTTTAGATTCTTTACGTCCCCCATCTATGATGATAGTGTTGGTCGCCCAGAATCCATCTTCCTGCTCGCTGATTCTAGTGTATCTCTCTTCAGGAGAGACAGTCCAAGAATAGTTGATATCTATGTCCTTGCGATTATCCAGTTCACTCAAGGAAGACATGACAGCATTCTGCCATTCCTCGTCCGAATCGTTCAGTTTCGAGTGGTGGACCAGATAGATGAAAACATTGCCTTCTTCATCACTTTCGGAAAGGAAGTGGTCCCTGTACATCTGCCCTGCCTTGAGACTCTCAAGGTCACCTTCACCATATGATTCAGCCCAATTCGCGCCCATGCCCATCAATGAGGTAAGAGCAACACAAATCAGCACACCAATTATGGTGGTCTTGAGACGATGGTCATAGGAGAATTCTCCCAATCTGTAGAATATTCGTCCGCGCAGCATCTCTGGGTCGGTAACCCCATCCTGCATGGCACGCGGCGGAATTAACCACTATTTCAACAACAGGTAGTCAATGATTTCCTTCAGGCTGGCTACCTATTGCTCCATATGTTCAGCCACCCTTTAGATTACGTCGATGATAGACGTATCACTGCGTTATTCCGGCTCAAGCGACTAACGTCTATGGAGTGACGCGCCTACGGTCACGCGGGAACAAGACGATTTCTCGTACATTGCTGGCACCGGTCAGTACCATCAACAATCGGGCGACTCCAAGCCCCCATCCTGCATGCGGTGGGGCGCCATAGCGGAAACCATCGGTGTAGAAGGTGAAATCCTCGGGCTCCAAGCCCATGTCTCGCAGGTTGTCCTCCAAGACATCTACCCGGTGTTCACGCTGACCGCCACTGGTCATCTCGTCACGGCCGTAGTTAAGGTCGAAGCCACGGCTCAATTGCTCGCCTGTAGTACCCTCTTCTCCCTTGACGTGGTGGATGTAGAAGGGTTTCATCGCCATCGGCCAGCGTGGCAGGAAGTAGAATCCAGGATACTCTTCAGCGATTAGGTCACACTGACCGGCCTCGATGTCGTCTCCCCACTCGATATCTCCACCCTTTGACTGAATCAGGCTGATGGCATCATCATAGGATAGGCGAGGAAAGGGGATGCTGGGGATTTCCACCGTCACAGGTTCCTGGTCATGACTGGCTCGGTATTCGTTAATTGGCGCAAATAAGTGCATATCTTTCTCGGCAATGATTCCCCAGACATGGTTAATCATTCTCTCAAGCACACCCATCACATCCGCATCGTCAGCCCATGCCATCTCGATATCGAATGAGATGAACTCGTTCAAGTGGCGGTAGGTGTCGTGCTTCTCAGCGCGGAATGCTGGTCCGACCTCAAACACTCGGTCGAGACCACCTAGGATACACAATTGCTTGTACAACTGTGGTGACTGCGACAGAAAAGCCGGGGTATCGAAGTACTGTATCGGGAACAGATTGGTACCTCCTTCGGCGGCGGCGGCGATGATTTTAGGGGTGTTAATTTCACCGAACCCCTCACTTATTAGGAACTCACGAC
>Ga0302120_10001744_pt1 | contig 10184 bp, 7 predicted proteins | sample AG5_Bottom_MG_FD_203118 | JGI IMG/M metagenome (GOLD analysis project Ga0302120, IMG submission 203118) | Marine microbial communities from Western Arctic Ocean, Canada - AG5_Bottom | ecosystem: Environmental > Aquatic > Marine > Oceanic | place: Canada: Western Arctic Ocean | collected 2017-10-01 | reverse complement strand
TTTCCCCCACCATTTGCAGTAGGCGCTCGCCTGGGCTTGTTCAACGAGCACGACAGGGTGAGGCTCTCGATCTTGTCTTGGGAGCCCTCGGCGCCATAAAAACTTTTTTACCTCGAAGTACGGTCGCCCAACCGCCTGCTGGCTCCATGTCGCTTGATCGACGTAGGGCTCTGGCGCGCCCGTCTCCCGCATATATTCGAGGTAGTCGCCTTGGGTCACCGGGGTGCGCATGATCCGGAAGGCGGCGAGCTCCACGGTGCTTTGCCGGTACTCTTTTTTCAGCCACACCGAAACCTCCGGCGTCGCGCGGCCGAGGCTGGCGTAGTCGAGTTCGATGGCCACGGCCCGCTCATCGAGCGTGCTGCCCATCAAGAATGGACCGCCTTCCACGGAGACGGTGAGCGCGACCAGCGACGGCCCGCGGCTGCCCCCCACTTTTTCGGGAATCGCGCAGCTCGTGAGTATCACAGCGAGTCCGAGGCACCCAAAGGCGTACTGGCGAAGTACCATCCTAATCTCTATGCGACCCCTTCGGATCGGAATCAACGGACTTGGGCGAATCGGGCGTACTGTCGTGCGAAGTGCCCTCGAACGACTCGCAGATCCGGCCTGGCTCGGGACCACCCGGCCCGGTCCGGACCTCGTGGTGGTCGCTGCGAACGACCGGCTCGACGCGGAGGCGCTCGCGTACCTCCTCGAATACGACAGCGTGCACGGTCGCGCGTCCCACCCGGTGCGTGTTTGCGACGGACGCATCGAAATGGGCCCGCTGTCCATTCGCGTCTTCAACGAGAGCACACCTCAAGACATTCCATGGTCTCAAGAGGAAGTAGACGTCGTCCTCGAGTGTACCGGGGCTTTCGGACGTCGTCGGGAGCTTGAGCACCACCTCAGTGAGGTGCCGTGTGTGTTGCTCGGCGCGCCGGGGGAGGCGGACGCTATGATCGTGGCGGGGGTCAACGACCATGAGCTCCCGAAGGACGCGAGCGTGCTGTCCGCGGCGAGTTGCACCACCCACGCGGTCGCGCCCGTGCTCTCCATCCTCGACCAAATGTTCAAGATTCGGTGGGCGCTCTTGGGGACCGTGCACGCTTACACCGCCGGACAATCGCTTATCGACGCGCCCGCGCCCGCGCGGGACCTTCGTCGCGGACGCGCCGCGGGGCTCAATATCGTCCCGACGACGACCCATGCCACCCGTGCGTTGACCCAGGTGCTGCCGCAGTTGGCTGGAAAGCTCTCGGGCACCTCGACCCGCGTGCCGGTGCCCGATGTGTCCATGTTCGATTTGACGGTCACCCTCGATCGACCTACGGAGCTTGCGGAGGCGCTTGAGGTCCTGGCCGAGGCCGCTCGATCGCCCGAGATGCGCGGCATCTTGGATGTGCGCGACGCTCCGCTTGTGAGCTCCGATCTCGTAGGGGAGACGCACTCGAGCGTGGTGGACGTGGGCGCCTGCGTCTCTAGCGGTCCGCTGCTGCGCATCGCGGGTTGGTACGACAACGAGAGCGGATACGCGGCGCGGCTCTTGGATCTCGCCGCGATGGTTGGGAGGACGCCACGATGACTGTGCCAATGATCTGCGTGTTCGTGGCCTTTGGGCTCATCTACGCCGCGCACCTACCGGGGCTGATCGCGCGCGCGAAGGATCGCGGAGGCTTCAATAATCGCCTGCCGCGGGCGCAGCAGGCCGCTTTGACGGGGTGGGGGGCGCGCGCCGTTGCGGGGCACGCGAACGCTCATGAGGCCTTCGGGCCCTTCGCCGCGGCGGTGATTGTAAATCACCTCGCCGGAGGTGATCTGAGGATAGCGTCGATCTTGTCGATTGGATTTGTGGTGTCGCGGGCGGCGTATCACGTGACGTATCTGCTCGACGTGGACTACCTGCGCACCCTCGTTTGGTGTGTGGGGCTGGCGTGCGTCGTCGGACTCTTCGTCCAGCCGCTGTAGCGCCGCCCCGAGCGTCGCCCTCGACGTGGCTTAGAGTCGCACGTATTCGAACTCGTCGGGCTTGCCGTCGATGCCGCGTGCCGGCGGCGCGATCCAGTTGGCGAACTTACCCGGCGCGAAGCATGGCGTCATGATCGAGTGCAGGTAGTCGTTGTCCTCGGGGCGGAGCAGCCACTTCGGATGGTTCTTCTCGAAGGTCTCCCGGTCGATGAGATCGCCCTCTGGACTGAAGAAGTGGTCGGTGTAGAGGCCTTGGTGGCGGTGGAATCGACGGCTCGGGAGCGTCAGCTTGGCAGAGCCGCCCTCCTCCTCGATCACCGAGTTCCACTTCCGAAGCGCACGTTCGCAGTCTCGGATGTACTCGTCGCGGAGGACCTCGTTCATCGCGTTGCGCAGCGGGACTGACTTGTTGACGACTGCGCCGCTCTCGACCACGGTCATGTCGTACGAGCCCTCTCGCGCGACGTGGTCGTCATATTTGTTCTCGCGGAAGCGCCCCTTGAGGCCGGTGGCGAAGAAGTCTGCGGCGTTCGAGGAGATTTCGCCGCCGAACAGATCGAGGCTGTAGCTGTACCAATAGTTGATCGTGCGCTGGATGAGATCAAAATCGATCCCGCCCTGGTTTCGAACGTCGCCGTTGGGATCGAGACGCTCGAGCTGGGCGGAGCGCTGAATGATGCGTCCCAGTCCGGTCTGACCCACAAAGAGGTGGTGTGCCTCCTCCGTGAGCATGAATTCCGTGGAGCGACCGAGGGGCTCGAATGCCGACTCTTTGAGCGCCGCGAGTTGGTACTTGCCGTCGCGGTCAGTGAACATGGTGAAGGCGAAGAAGCTCAGCCAGTGATCGCAGGGCTGGTTGAAGGCGCCGAGGATCCGTGGTTTGTCGGGATCGCCGGAGCGCCGGTTCAAGAGCTCGTCGGCCTCGTCGCGCCCGTCGCGTCCGAAGTACTTGTGCAGCAGGTAGACCATGGCCCACAGGTGTCGACCTTCTTCTACGTTCACTTGGAACAGGTTGCGGAGGTCGTAGAGGCTAGGCGCGGTGTGTCCGAGCATGCGCTGCTGCTCGACGCTCGCTGGCTCTGTGTCCGCTTGGGTGACGATAATACGTCGCAAGGAATTGCGGTGCTCGCCGGGGACCTCTTGCCACGCGGGGGCGCCAAGGTCATCGCCGCACCGGATTGTGCTCTTTTCGTCATTGCGAGGGGTCAAGAAGATGCCCCAACGATAGTCCGGCATCTTCACGTGGTCGTAGTGGGCCCAGCCGTCGTTGCCGACGCTCACCGCGGTGCGCAGGTAGACTGGCTTGTCGGCGAAATCGGTCGGGCCCATGTCATTCCACCACTCGAGGTAGTTGGGGAGCCATCGCTCGAGTGCGCGTTTGAGTTTTGGATCGTCAGAGAGACCGACGTTGTTAGGAATTTTGCTGTCGAGGTCGATAGCGTTGCTCACTGTGATGCTCATGGTTGTTTCCTCGGGGTTCGTTGGGGCTTCGGGGTAAAGATGTAGGGGGGCAAACGCGGCGACTCGCCGGCGCTAGACGCGGTTCCAATCAAAGGAGGGCCGATCGGGTTTTCCGTAGAGGGTCAAGGCGCCCTGAGGGCCAGTCGCATTCGGCCGAATGAAAATCCAGTTTTGCCACGCTGTGAGGCGCGCGAAGATCTTAGAGTCGGCGTTCTCAGCGCCCGGGAAGCGGAGGTTGGCCTCCATTCCGGTGAGCGCGTCGGGTGACAAGCTCGCGCGCTCCTCGATGGCGATGCGAACGTCGTCATCCCAGTCGATGTCGTCGAGCAGTACGGTGACAAGTCCAGCCTCGTCGGCGGCTGCCGGATCGAAGAGCTTATGCTCGCCGCGCACGTTCTCAAGCAGGTCGGGGGTCCCGATAAAGCGCGCCTCGAGGCGCGAGATACCGTGACTCATGGGGAGTGCGCCGTCGTTGAAGGCGCTGACTCCCACGCTGATCGGGCTGTCCGCGTCTTCCAGTAGATAGAATCGGTCCGCTGCGAGGGAGAACTCGAGCAAGTTGCCCGCGAAGGCGGTGCCCGCATCGCCCATGGCGAAAAATGACCGGCTCGTGAGGTCGAATCGTCGCAGCACGCGGCCCATGTGCAAGATGACCTCATGGGTGAACCAGTGGTCCTTGATATCGTTGAGGGCGGCGTCGTGATCGAGGATGGTCTGCGCGTCACCTTCGACGCGGACGAGCACCAGGCCAACCTCGAGGTGGTTGACGCGTAGATGGAGGAGGGCGTCGTCGAGTTCACGGTAGGCGCGTAACGCCCAGAGGTCGTCCCCCGCGGCGTGGACCGCCTCCACACCGCTCTTGAGGTGCGCCACGTCTGCGGCGGTGGGGGCTTGAATAGTCAGCTTGGCGAGGCGCTGGTTCGCGTCCCACTCAAAGCGAACGTGCCGGTACTGCCGGAAGTTGGGACCAACCTCGGGCGCGAGTGGCTTGAGCGTCACGCCGGTGCGCGTCCCGGGAAGGAGGTTCGCGCTCGATTCCGCGGCGATGGTCTTCGCCCGTGTCGTCATGGCATCGGAGAATTTGGAGCGCGGGTAGATTCCGTCGACGAGATTCCAGGCGACGGCTCGTTTGCCTCGAATGCCCTCTGCGGTCGTGGAGAAGACGTCTGCGCGATCCCGTCGGATCTTGCGCTTATCGACGAGGCGGGTGAGGCCGCCCGTCCCAGGCAGCACCCCGAGCAACGGCACCTCGGGCAAGCTCACGGCGGAGTTGCCGTCGTCTTGGAGATAGATCTCTTTGCACGCGAGGGCGAGCTCGTAGCCGCCACCGGCGGTCGTGCCGTTGCAAGCCGCGATATAGACCTGGGCGCTGTTCTCGGTGGCGTCCTCAATCTCACAACGGGTCTCGTTGGTGAATTTACAAAAGTTCACCTTCCACGCGTGGGAAGACATGCCGAGCATGTTGATGTTGGCGCCCGCACAAAAGACCCGGTCGTTGCCGGAGGACAAGATCACTACGCGTACTTGCGGGTGCTCGAACCGCATGCGTCGTACGAGATCGGCGAGCTCAATGTCGACACCGAGGTCGTAGCTGTTGAGTTTCAATTCGTAGCCGGGCCGCAAGCCTGCCTCGGGGTTGACGTCCATGTCGACGCGCGCGACGTCCCCGTCTACGGACAGACGCCAGTGGCGGTAGCCTGCGGGAGCGACTTCAAAGTCGACGGGTCGAGTCGAATCGTGTGGAGCAGCGGTTTTCACCCTTAGGAATTTAGCAGTACCTCCGCGTTTGGATCGGTGCTGAAAGCGAGCGCAGATGTGTGTACTCGCACGATTCGAGCCTCGCACCGTGAGGTGTGAGATTCACGTCATGGCGGGCACGAGCGGCGCGACGTGAATGAGACGCCGACAACTTGTGATTGGGGTGTCGCTAGTTCCCGGCGGCGGACGAAGACGGGTGATCGATACAATCGCCGCCTGCGCATTTTGGCCTTGGGTCACCGAACGCTCGTTCCAGTGTTAAAGCTTCAGCATCGGCTGTCCGCGTGCGGGGACGCACGGCGTCATCGATAAGACGTGGGCCGTTCTCCGCGCCATCATCGCGAGGCGACACGGTCAGTTGTCGTCACTGGGCGGACCGAGCACGCGTTCGCGGGCGGCAGTAACGGCGTCGATGATTTCGTCGCCGATCTTTTTTGCATGTGCCTTCGTGTCGCGTTCGATGGGCTCGAGACCCGGGCGGACCTGTTCTTCCCATGTGGCCTTCGCGTCTTTTCCTACTGCGGTGGCGGCCTCCACAGCGACTTGGCCGGCTCGTTTTGCAACCTGCTCGAGATCTTCGAGACCGCGTTTGATCTTGTCTTTGATGTCTTTCATCAGTCTTGTGCTCGTCAATCTCAGTATGACGCTAGGGAGGGGGCTCGCCAACCTTGGGCAGCGCGCGATCCCTCCCACAACGCCACACCACACCACACCACGTTCCAATATCTTACATCATGCTACATCAGCGGAGGGTCCGCGGTATCAGTATTGTCGTGATGCGAGGTCACCGTGTCCGCGATTGGTGCGAGGAACTACGTGAAGGCGCCAAAGTGCGCCTCCTAGTCGCCGGAGCCGGACCTTGCCCTCAAGCGAGCCATAGGCAGGTCGATGCCTCCAGAGCACAATGGCAAACGGGAAGCAGTCGGGCGCGATACGAGGGACCTCCTCTAGCCCTGGTTCTAGCGCGGCAGACTCGGGTTCGGCTCACCGCGCCGAAGAGGTGCTCGCGGCGGCGGGTAGTAAGGTGCGCCACGCTCACCAAACCGGCGGTCACGATTCCGTTGCGAGTTTCTCAGGCTCGGCGCTCTCGCACCCGCCACAAAAACCAGAAGATCGACTCGGGCAGGTGCTCTCGGGGACCTACCGAATCGAAGAGCTCATCGCGGTCGGTGGGATGGGCGCGGTCTATCGCGCCTCCCATGCGCGTTTGTCCCAGCCCTTCGCGGTGAAGTTCCTTGACCAGGTGCTCGCGAAGGAGTCGGAGGCCTACGGACGCTTTCGACAAGAGGCGGAGATCGCCGCCGCGATCAATCACACCAACGTGCTGCAGGTCTTCGATTTCGACGTTGACGAGTTTGACAGCCCGTACATGGTGATGGAGCTCTTGCAAGGGCGCACGCTCGACGTGGTCTTGAGCGAGCAAGGCGCGCTGAACAGGCGAGAGATCCTGGCCATCTTCGAACCTCTGTGCGGGGCGCTCGACGCTTGCCACGCCGTGGGCGTGGTGCACCGTGATCTCAAGCCGAGCAACATCATGGTGTGCTCCCAGGCGGATGGGAGCATCACAGTGAAGCTCCTCGACTTCGGGATCAGCAAGATCACGCACGATGGAAACGACGGGATGACCCGCGACAACATCGTGATGGGCACACCCAACTATATGAGCCCAGAGCAGGCGATCGGGCAAAACAGCGACCTCGACGCTCGCGCGGACATCTTCGCCATCGGCGCCATCTTGTACGAGTCGCTGTGCGGACGACGGGCGTTTGACGCGGACGGTCTGCCTCAACTCCTGCATAAGATCGTCTATAAAGAGCCAGAATCGCTCTCTGAGGAGGGGATCCCCGATCGTGTGTGCGAGGTGGTCGAGGCCTGCCTCCAAAAGAAGCCGGAGGAGCGCTTACCACGAGTGGCGTTGATCATCGGAGAGCTTCGCGCCGCCTACGAATCACAAGATAAAAAGCCCCGCGTAAACTCCGGCGGCGTGAGTATGATGGCGGTGCTTGCCGCGGTCCTCACTTCGGCGGTCCTCGCCGCCGGCCTCGGCTTCGGCTTCGGGAATAAGCGCGCCGGCCCCTCCGCGGTGGGCGCGAGCGCGGTCAAAGCCGCGGCGCCAAACAAGGCGCGAGCGGAGCGCGGTGACAAGGAAGCGCGCCCTCGCAAGAAAAGCGCGGACGGCTACGCATCGCAGGTCATTGGCACCGCGAGCGCTCGTCTCGTGTCCAAGTCGGGGCGACTGTACCGCGGAGATCGCTCGTCTTTGAGCTACTGGTCGGATCGTGCCGCCGATCCGGTGACGAAGATCCTCCCCTCGGCGGCGACGGTAACGGCCCTGCGCGTGCACGGCAACGGGAAGCTTGTAGCGGTAGGACAAGGAGACGGCTGGGTGAGCGTGTGGGATCATGAGCTTCGCGGTGAGACGTGGAAGCGAAAATTCGGAACTGAGGCGGTGACTGGGATCGCCTTAGGGAAGGGCTTCGTTGCGCTCGCGCAAGGATCCAAGGTGGAGTTCGCTAACACCACGACCGGAAAATCGTTCAAGTCCTTTAAGACGGTGGAGCCAGCGCGAGGTATGTTCTTTGCGCCCGGACTCGACGACGTGCTTTTTGCGTTCGGGTCGAACCACTTCATGATGTTCGACACCAAGAGGCGACAAGCGCTCGACGAGTTGAACATGGGAGGCCAGGTCATTCGCGCCGGCGTGCACGACGACGGGGAAGGACGCGGACCACAGGTTTGGGCCGAATTCGATCAGGGACAATGGTTTGTGCGCAGGACCTATAGGGTCACGCGCCCCTCGCGCGAGGGCCCCGTGCAGTTGTCGCTCACTGACACGCAATGGCAGGCGCGACAGTAGCGCGGTTAAATTCAATTCGGTGATGCGTGAGCCGGACCTGCGCGCGCGTGAGGTCACCCCCACTTGAGGGGAGTCCAATTTACGATCGTTTTTCTGATAGGTTCGGGCATGAATTTTCGTCGAGCTCGTTCGTATCTGACAGTTCTTGTGATGACCGCCGCCCTCGGGTGCAGCGATTCACCCGGGGCGAATGGTAGCGCGGAGGAGGGCGGCACCGGCGACGACGACGGTAACGTCCCTCAAGAAGATCTTGGCATGGAGGGCATCCCGGTCGAGGGCGGCATCACCGTAAAGCGCGTCGAGGTGAACCAAGGGGTGGGCATCGACATCGCGCGTGATGGCGCTTGGCTCGAGGGCCCACAGCGCATCGCGAATATCGTCTATGGGCGTGAGACCATCATGCGCGCCTTTTGGACGCTGCCTGCGGACTGGACCCCGCGCACGGTGGAGGCGCGCTTGCACCTTCGCTACACCGACGGGATCCAAAAGGTGCTCCCCTTCCAGCTTGAGGTGGCCGGACCGGCAGATCCCGCGGACTTGGCCACGGGCGCCTTCGGGTGGCTGCTCGATCAAGAGGACATGCAAGCCGACATGGAGTTCCGCGTCACGCTCTGGGAGGTTGGTGACGGCCCCAAAACCGAGACACCGATCGAGGCGACCGAGGGCTGGAGTGTGGTGGGGGTGGAAAAGGCACCCGCCGAGATGCGCGCAGTGATCGTCCCGGTGATCTATAGCGACAACCCCGAGGGATGCGAGACGGACATGACGGCGTTGACCGACGCGCAGTATGCTGGCTTCTCCGATTACCTCAACGATCAAAACCCCACGCAGAAAATCATCTTGACGGTGCGCGAGGAGCCCATTTTTCGCACCTCGTCGATCAACGGTCCGTCGAACTTTTTCTCGCAACTCCAACAGCTTCGGATCGACGACGACGCCGCGCCGAACGAGTACTACTACGCCCTCTACGACGACTGCGGAGGGGCGGCGGGCACGCTAGGGGCCGCGCCCAGTGACAACGTGCCGGCCACGAAGGAAGCGGCGCAAGGACGCATCGCCGCCGGTCGATGGTTCAGCGACGCGCAAGCGCCCGTTACGTGGAGCACCTTCCTGCACGAGGTCGGCCACACGCAGTCCTTCGCCCACACCCCTTGCGGCGGCGACGGCAACATGCCGGCGAGCCCCGATCCAGCCTATCCGTACAGCGGCGGAGAGATCGGCGTATGGGGAGTGAACACCCGCACCCTCAAGGGGTACGAGCCCGCCAGTGCCTTCGATTATATGGGCTACTGCAATCCCTCGTGGATCTCCGACTATCGCTGGCGGTTGGCGTTCGAGCAGATTCGGGCGCTCACGTCGTGGGACTACGAGTCCGCGCCCAACCCAGCGGCGCCAGCGACTCACTTGCTCCAAGGGCTCTTGTACGAAGATGGGGGCCAAGAGTGGTGGACGACGCTCGGGGCGCCCACGCCCGCGCGTGACGCCGTGGCCTCCGCCGTGACCCTACGGCCCGAGGACATCTCGACCGTGACGGTCGCCGCCCAGGTGTGGGAGGTGCAAGACACCGAACAGCACGTGCGCATGGTGTCCGCGATCTTGCCCGAGGGCGTCACGCACCTGTCGCAACTCGAGGGCCTCGAGATCGTCACCCAAGGCGAGCTTTGGACCCCGACGGCGGCCCAGCTCAACGACGCTGTTAGTCGTTGAGCTGCCTTCGTCGCACGCGCTGGGATCTGGGCCCGCGCCGGGCGAGTTCCCATCGTAGCTTCCCGAGCTCAAATCTTCGTCATCTCAGACTCCGCCGCTGACCTCGGCGTAGCCGGAGATGACCACGTTGCGCGCGATGGTGGCGATGTAGGCGTCACAGGGTCACAGACCGTCGTAGGCGACCCGCGTTTTAGGCTCGAACTCCCGCTGAAAGATCTCGTGGAGCGAGTTTTGGAAGTCGTAGGGCGAGGAGCCATGCCGCAAGTTCGCCGCGACCGGGGCGCGTAGTCGCTTGTGTAGACGGTGGAGAGCGCAAACGGACGCGGCCAGGAACAGAAACATGCCGTCGTCTGTGGAGCCGCAACGGTGACAAGGTCCACTGCGCGAGGCGGCCTCGATGGGTTGAAAAAATGCAACGCTGACGAACTTGATCTAGGAACGCGCGGGCTGG
>Ga0302120_10001741_pt1 | contig 10187 bp, 7 predicted proteins | sample AG5_Bottom_MG_FD_203118 | JGI IMG/M metagenome (GOLD analysis project Ga0302120, IMG submission 203118) | Marine microbial communities from Western Arctic Ocean, Canada - AG5_Bottom | ecosystem: Environmental > Aquatic > Marine > Oceanic | place: Canada: Western Arctic Ocean | collected 2017-10-01 | reverse complement strand
TTCTCTTGGGATTGCTTCTTTTCCTTAATTTTGATTCGGCTGATGTTGCCGAATAGATGACCGCCCGCTTTGCCGTGTTTCCACGTGCCGGCGTATTTGTCGCCATCAATGACCACGTGCGCGCTGAAGGTGCCGAGGCCGGGGATGGAAAGGTTGTCCATCGAAATCACCGGCGTATCACCCGCCCATTTGATGGGCAATGGCATCGGCAATGTGATATCCGTTTTGCCATATTTCACCCGCGCGCGGAACAGAAACAAATCGCCCTTGCCAATTTTTTTGACGTTGAGGATCGTGTACTCCTCCTTGACCGGCGCACCTTTCCGTCCATCGATGGTAAATACGCCCGTGAATTTTGTGCCGCTGAGGTGCTTCTCTAACGCGGCAAACTTCGCCTTTTCCGCCGCTTCATCGGCCCAACCCCATCCCGCGCCGATCATCAGCGCCAACATTGCTGCAATTGCTTTCATCCGCCCATCATCCGCCCCTCACGCCAAGGAGCAAGCGCAATCATTGTCACTTGGCAGAAATGTCAGCAACCGCTAGACTTTCGGCATGCAAATCCGATTCGCAATTCTTCTGGGTTGCCTGGTTGTCTCGAACAGTTTAACGGCTGAAAACTGGCCCCGTTTTCGCGGGCCCAACGGAAGCGGGATTTCTGCGGACGCCATTCCGGTGGAATGGAAAGATTCAAATTTCCAATGGAAAACCGCCCTGCCCGCCACGGGGCATGGATCGCCAGTGGTTTGGGGAGGCAAAATTTTCCTGCTGTGTGCAGATCAAAAGAGTGCCGCCCGCACGGTCGTCTGTGTAAACGCCAAGGATGGCGCAATCCTTTGGAAACACACGCACGCGGCCGACAAACACAAACACCACAAACAAAACAGCTTTGCTTCCAGCACACCGGCTGTCGATGGTGATCGGGTGTATTTTAACTGGGGAACCACTGAACAACTCACGATTGTCGCCTACACATTAGCGGGCGCGAAAGCATGGGAAGCCAAGCTCGGCCCCGTGAAAGGCGGGCATGGTTTTGGCGCGTCGCCCATCGTCCACGAAGGGCTCGTCATATTAAACAATGATCAAGACGGCAAGAGTTCGCTAATCGCGCTCGATGCCCGCACCGGCAATGTGAAATGGACCACACCTCGCCAAAGCAAACGCCTTACCTATTCCACGCCTGTGCTCTATCGCGGCCAACTTGTTTTCACCAACTGGACCCACGGCATCACCGGCATCGATCCTGCCAACGGGCGCGTGCTATGGGAAAACCAAGTCTTCCCCCAAGACTCAAAAGAACGCGCCATCGGCTCGCCCATCGTGGCGGGTGATCTCGTCATTGGCTCCTGCGGTTTTGTCACCAAGCTCAAGCACATCGTCGCCCTGCGCCCCAAGGGAAATAAAATGGAAGAAGTGTGGCGCATTGAGAAAAGCGTGCCGCACATTCCCACGCCCCTGTTACTGGGTAAAAATATTTTTCTTTGGAACGACCTCGGCATTGTGACCTGTGCCGACGCCGCCACCGGCAAAGTTCACTGGAGCGAGCGCGCCATTCGAAGCGGGAAATTTTTCGGAAGCCCCGTAGCTGCCGATGGGAAAATCTACTGCGCGGAGGCCCGCGGCAAAATTATAGTGCTCCGTGGGGACGGCGAGTTTGAAAAGCTAGCCGAGAATGACCTCGGCGAACAGTGCCACTCCACACCCGCCATCGCCAATGGGGTGATGTATATTCGAACCTACCAAACCCTCTACTCGATCAGCAAATAACCATGCAAACCCGACGCACATTTTTACAAACCGTCCCGGCCCTCGCTGCGTTGCCGGTGTTAGCAGGGGACGAAAAGAAGCCGCCCGCCAAGGATGAGGGCATGACGCTGGGGTTTAGTTTGTATGGCATGAAAACGCTCAAGACCGGCGACGCGCTGATGCGGTTGAATGCGATTGGATACGATTCGGTGGAGTTTTGCCTCAACCCCGGCTGGGATGCCGCGCCGGATAAGCTGACCGCGAATCGTCGCCGCGCATTGCGCGCGCTGCTCGGGCATTTTGAGCTGACGCTCACGGCGTTGATGGTGAACTGCAGCCTCGCGGGCAACCAAAAACCGCATCACGAAAAACTCAAACAAGCCGCGCAATTGGCGCACGACCTCGCGCCCGATGCACCGCCACTCATCGAGACGGTGATGGGCAACGGCAAATGGGACGCGGTGAAAAATCAGTTTCGCGATCACCTCGGCGCGTGGGCGGACATCGCCAAAAAAACCAAGACGCTGCTTTGCGTGAAACCGCATCGCTTCGGCGCGTGTAATTTGCCCGAGCACGCGGTGTGGCTCGTCGAGCAAATCAAAAGCCCGTCGGTAAAGCTCGCCTACGATTACAGCCACTTTGCCCATCGCGATTTGTCGCTGGAAAAAACCATCCAACAAATGATGCCGCACACGCGTTTCATCCACGTGAAAGACACCGTGCTGCGCGACGGCAAACCGCGCTTCGTGCTCCCCGGCGAAAGCGGCCAAATCGATTACCGCAAACTCCTGCGCCTCGCTCACAAGGCCGGCTATCGCGGCGACATCAACGTGGAAGTCAGCGGCCAAGTTTGGGGGCAACCGGATTACAACCCCATCGCCGCCGCCCTAAAAAGCTACCGCCACTTGGCCCCGGCGTTTGATCAGTAAGCAAAACAAAACCTCCGCCCCTTGATCGAGACGGAGGTTTTTCAAATAGTGGTGGAGCCGAACAGAATCGAACTGATGACCCCCACAATGCCATTGTGGTGCTCTACCAACTGAGCTACGGCCCCACGAAGGCGCGGAGTATGCGGACGCTTCAGGCGCGCGTCAAGCCCTACATCCCCAGCGTTTCGCGGCCTTCGGCGCTGATCATACTTTGGTTCCACGGCGGATCCCAAACGATCTCCACATCGGCTGAGGCGACGCCTTCGAGCGAGAGGATTTTGCTTTGCGCGTCCGCCGCGATGGTCGGGCCCATTCCGCAGCCTTGAGCGGTGAGCGTCATTTTTACGGTCACCTTTGTGCCGTCGTCGGCCTCGTCCACGGCGGTGTCGTACACGAGGCCGAGGTCGACAATGTTGACAGGAATTTCCGGATCGTAACATTGCTTCAACATCGCGTGCACGCTCTCGACGGTGACGGGGCCATCGGTGCCGGCGGTGGTGGCCACCTCGAGCCCAAGCGCGTCGGCATCCTGCGCGCCGATGCGAAAGAGCCCCATGCCCGCGCGCACAGTGTACGTGCCGCCGAGGGTTTGAGTGATGTCCACTCCGGTGCCTTTGCCGAGTGTGATGGTGTCGCCGCCGGGGATTTGCACCGCCTCGCAATCGCGCGTGAGTTCAACCGTTTCCATGCGCGAAAAATAACATAAGCATTGCGGCGAAGCAATCCTGCGCTAACCTTCGGCGTGGACGTCATTCAACTGCGCAAGGTGAGCAAATCCTTCGGTGCCCTGCGCGCGGTGGATGATCTTTCGCTCACCGTGCCACGCGGCTGCATTTACGGCTTCATCGGCCCCAACGGCTCGGGCAAAACCACCACATTGAGAATGCTCATGAGCATTCTCCGGCCGGACACCGGCGAGGTGGAGGTGCTCGGCGAGCGTAATCCGCCCGCGGCCAAGGATTCCGTGGGGTATCTCCCCGAGGAACGCGGCCTCTACAAAAAAATGAAAGTGCGGCGACTGTTGCGCTACTACGGCAAACTCAAAAATGCCGATGCCGGTTTGGACACTCGTATCGATGACTGGCTCGACCGCATGGCCCTCACCGATTGGGCCGATAAAATGGTGGAAACTCTCTCCAAAGGCATGGCCCAAAAAGTGCAGTTTCTTTCCACCATCATCGCCGAGCCGGAAATCATCGTGCTTGATGAACCCTTCTCCGGCCTCGACCCCGTTAATCTCGAAGTGCTTCGCGAAGCCGTGCTGACGCTTCGCAAAAACGGCGCTACCATCATTTTCAGCACCCACGATATGGCCGTGGCCGAGCGAATGTGCGACCGCATCTTTATGATTTACAAAGGCCGCAAAGTGCTCGACGGCACGCAGGAAAACATCCAAGCCGAGTACGGCCAAGACACCCTTCGCGTCCGTACCACCGCCGGCGCCGCCGCGCTGGAAGGCTTGACCGGCGTGGACGAAGTACGCGATCACGGCCAAATGCAGGAGCTGCGTTTTACCGGCGATACCCAAAAGCTACTTCACGAACTGCTCGCCCGAACCGAGGTGCAGCACTTCGAGCAAACCCGCCCTTCCCTGCACGACATTTTTGTGCGCATCGCGAAACCTCAACCGGATGAAACAGACGAAGCGGAGGCCACGCCATGAACAAAATGCTCCTCATCGCCAGCAACGAATTCTCATCCTTCGTCCGTTCCAAAGCCTTCATCATCAGCGTGCTGTTCGCGCCGGCCATTATGGGCGTTTCCGTGCTCATCCAAAAAGCCGCGAACGATCATGTGGACACCACCGAACGGCGCTTTGCCATCATCGATGCCACCGGTCAATTGGCCGACCCACTCATCACTGCGGCCACCACGCGCAATGACGCACTCGCCGCCACGGCCGACCGCGAAGCGCTCGGCGGGGCCTTCACGCCGGAGCTTGCCGAGGGTGATTCACTACCCGAACTACGCCTCGAATTATCCGAGCGCGTCCGCAACGGCAACCTGTTTGCGTTCATCGAAATCCCCGCCAACATTTTGCGAACTAACGCGCCGCCGGGCGCCGTGCGCTACTATTCCGATGAGCCCACCTATCGCAACCTGCCGCGTTGGCTTGAAGCAACGCTCTCCGCCGAGATCCGCGACCTGCGCTTCGCCGCCGCGAACATTGACGCCGCCGCGCGCCAAAAATTCCGGCAACTCGATGTCTCGGTAAAAATCTCCGCGATGGAATTGGTCGAGCGCGATTCCGAATCCGGCAAAATTGCCGACGCCCAAAAAGTCGATAAAGTTCGCGCCTTCATCGTTCCCATCGCATTGATGATTTTGATGTACATCATCGTGCTCACCAGCACGCCCAACATTCTCAACTCCGTGCTGGAGGAAAAAATGAGCCGCATCAGTGAAGTCCTGCTCGGCTCCGTGTCCCCCATGCAACTCATGCTCGGCAAACTCATCGGCTGCCTTTGGATCGCCGGCATCCTTGCCCTCCTCTACCTCGGCAGCGCATTGGGCGCCGCGCATTACCACGGCTATGGCGACGCCGTGCCCCCCGCGCAGCTCGCGTGGTTCGCCATTTACCTGCTGCTGGCCATTTTCTTTTTTGGCTCACTCTTCATCGCCATCGGTGCCGCCTGCAGCGATATCAAAAGCGCCCAAGCCGCCATGATGCCCGTGATGATGCTGGTGATCATGCCCTTGATGGCTTTCCCAATCATTCTCAAAAACCCAAATGGCAATGTCGCCGTGGCGCTTTCCCTCTTCCCTCCCGCCACCCCCCTGCTAATGACCCTCCGCCTCGCCCTCCAACCCGGCCCGCCGCTGTGGCAACCCATCCTCGCGCTGGTGCTTACTTGCGGAACCACACTCGGCATCGTCTGGGCGGCGGGCAAAGTTTTCCGCACCGGCATCCTCATGCAGGGGAAATCCGCGAGCATACGAGAAATGGTGCGCTGGGTGTTTACGAAATAATTTCACGCGCCACGTTGCCGTGCACGTCGGTCAGCCGAAAGTCGCGGCCCGCGTGGCGGAAGGTCAGCCGTTCGTGGTCAAACCCCATTAAGTGCAAAATCGTCGCGTGCAAATCGTGCACGTGCATTATGTCTTCCACCGCCTTAAATCCAAATTCATCCGTGGCCCCATACGCCATGCCGCCGCGCACGCCGCCGCCCGCCAGCCACATACTGAACCCGTGGTGATTGTGATCGCGCCCATTGATTTTCCCCTCATTCGATCCTGCCTTGGGTAATTCCACCGTGGGCGTGCGGCCGAATTCACCGCCCCACATCACCAGCGTATCTTCCAATAATCCGCGCTGTTTCAAGTCCGTCAGCAGCGCGCCGATGGCTTGATCGCATTGTTTGGCAAGATTGCGATGGTTCACCGCAATGTCATCGTGATTATCCCACGGCTGACCGTCGCCATGCCACACCTGCACGTAACGCACGCCGCGCTCCACCAAGCGCCGCGCGATGAGAATCTGCCGAGCTTGCGTCGTGTCGCCGTACAATTCGCGGATGTGTTTCGGTTCGCGGTTGATGTCAAACGCATCACTCGCTTCCATTTGCATTCGGTACGCGAGCTCAAAGGAATGAATGCGCGCCTCGAGTTGCGCTTCATTTTGGCGCGCCTTGGCGTGGCGCTCATTCATGCGGCGCAACAAATCCAACTGCCGCCGCTGCTGCTCCAGCGTGAGGCGCGGATTTCGGATGTGCTGAATCAAATCTTCCACCTTGCGTTTGCGGGTGTCGATGTACGTGCCTTGAAACGCGCCGGGCAAAAACGAACACTGCCAGTTCTGCGATTCCTGAATAGGATAGCCCGGACACATCGCGATGAAGCCCGGCAGGTTTTGGTTTTCCGTGCCCAATCCGTAAGTCAACCACGAGCCCACGCTCGGCCGCGTGACAATGGATTCGCCACAATTCATGAGCATCAGCGACGGCTCGTGATTGGGCACATCCGCGCGCAAACTGCGCAGCACGCAAATATCATCCATGTGCTTCGCCGTGTGCGGGAAAATTTCGCTCACCGGCAAGCCGCTTTGGCCGTGCCGTATAAATTTATACGGCGAAGGCAACGCCGCGCCCGTGGTTCGTTCGGTGGGCAGATTGGGGGTCGGCAACATTTTGCCCGCGTACTTTGCCAATGCCGGTTTGGGATCGAAGGTGTCCACGTGCGACGGCCCACCGTTCATAAACAAATGGATGATCCGCTTGGCGCGCGGCCGAAAGTGCGGAGCCTTGGGCGACAATGGATTGGCTTCGGCCAGCATCCCGCCCAGCCCCAACGCCCCAAGGCCCATTCCCGCGCGCACCAGAAAATCGCGCCGCGTATAGCCAAGGTGCTCCGGATTGAATGGATGATGCCCCACGGGCGAAGGGTCGCGCGGACGCGCAAAAAAGTCGAATCTTACTGCTGCACAAAGTAACTCAAGTTTTCCAATTCGATGGCCATGTTCACATTGTTCACCGTCACCTCATCGGGCACCTGCAACACAGTGGGCGCGAAATTCATAATCCCCATCACGCCCGCTTCCACGAGTTCATTTGCCACCTCCTGCGCTTCCTCCGGCGGCACGCACAGGATTGCCATTCGCACGTGATATTCAGCAACGTAATCGGCCAATTTCTCCATCGGAAAAACCGGCTGCTTCACCCGCTCATCCCGCTGGCGATCGTGCTGTACATCAAACGCCGCGTGCACCCCAAAACCCTCTTTTTCAAAACCACGATACGACATCAACGCCGTGCCAAGATTACCCACGCCCACCAACACCACCGGCTGCAAATGATCCGTCCCCATCAGATCGGCAATCATTTGGATGAGCTGCTCCACATCGTAGCCGAGCCCACGCGTACCGAACTGCCCGAAGTACGCGAGGTCCTTGCGCAGCTGCGGCGACTTAACCCCAGCCGCTCCGGCCAACGCCTCGCTGCTCACTGTGTGAATCCCATTCGCCAGTAACCGCTGCAGACAGCGCGTGTAAATGGACAACCGATACACCGTCTTGCGCGGAATCTCCGGGCGCGCAATCCGCGCTTTTTTTTTAGCAGCCATCGCGAAAATTATCTCCGCCAGTTGCGCGAGAGGTCAAGGTTATTGCCTCATTTGCTGTCGACGCATCAGTCGACAAACCCAAATTCGTTCGATAAAAGAAGCACTTGCGCCAGTTGACTAAGAGCCTGATTTTGTTCGTTCTCGCCGACGACAGCGAGGAATTTTAGCGCTTCGATAATCTCCGCATCAGTGGGATTGCGTTGGAAAATTTTTTGATACAACTCCTTCACCCGCGCCTGGCCTAACGGCGCTTGCTTCGCCGCGATTTCCCGGAGCTTGTCCGACTGCGCGGCGAGGAAGGGGCTGTTCATCAAAAATAATGCCTGTTGCGGCACGGTGTTTTCGAAGCGTTCCGGGCAATGGGCATCGGGATTGGCAAAGTCAAAAGTGCGGAACAGCGCGGGCAAATTCTGCCGGTCGATGAATCCGTACAGCGTGCGGCGCGGCGTGGTGGGATGTTTGGCGATGTTCACCGACCGGCCGCCGAGCGTGAGATCCAGCTGACCGCTTGCCTGTAAAATGCCATCGCGCAGCGCCTCGAAAGTGAGGCGTTGCCGATTCATTTTCCAGAGGAACGTATTGGTCGGATCGTTGCGAGAATAACCTGCACGATCGCTGCTCTCCTGTTGATATGTAGCAGAAAGCATAATGTGACGATGCAGTTTTTTGATGGACCATCCTTCGGCCACAAAACGCGCCGCCAACCAATCGAGCAACATGGGGTGCGAAGGCGGTTTCGCGCGCAGCCCGAAGTCGCTGGGCGTGGCCACCAGCCCGCGCCCAAAATGATGCGCCCACACGCGGTTCACCAGCACCCGCGCGGTGAGTGGATTTTTGGGATCCGCAATTGCCCGCGCCAATTCCAGCCGTCCGCTGCCTTTGCCGAAGGGTTTGCGATTGGGCGAAAGATGCTCGAGGAATTGCCGGGGCACCTTCGCCCCGCGATTGCCCTGACTGCCGCGCACAAAAATAAACGGCTCCACCGCGCGCGGTTTGTCGAGCATCACATGCGCACGCGGCGGCGCGCCCGGATGCGTGGCGGCGAGCTTGCCCAAGTTGCTACGCAGATTCCGCAACTTATTGCGCTGGCCAAATAGCAAGCTGTTGCGATCGCTTTCACCCAACGTCTCCGGCACATTGGCCGGTGTGTCTTTCGCGTGTAACACTTGCCGAATGGCCTCCCAATTTGCATCAGCCAGCGCGGTGGCTTTCCGATCCTTTTTGCGCAACGCATTCCACTGGCGCTCCACTTCCGCAAACAAGTCGCGGTAAACTTTCACCTGCGCCTTGCGATCCGCCGCGCGTTTGACCAATGGATTCCCCTCCCCCTCCAACCCATGCCACGCGAGAAACACGGGATGTTTCTCCGCCTTCCATTTCCCCAGCGCGCGCTGCCAATTCAGCGCGGAGACGATGTTGAGTTTTCGTTGGGTGAGCAATTGCACGGCGGCTTTCTTCTTGAGTTTTTCAAATTCAACATCGTAAACAGCTCCAAGGTATTCGCCGGCGCGGCGGCGCAATTCCGCGCGGCCCTTGGTATACGTATCGTGGACAAGCTTGTCGATCGCGGCCTGTTGCTGTTGTTTTTCTTTTAGGTACGCCGCGTGCCGTGGCGGCAATGAACCTTTCCCGAGCAAAGGCAGTTCCTCCGGCTCGTGACTACTGGCGAACACGCCGTGCAGCGAATAATAATCGGCGGTGGGAATGGGATCGTATTTGTGATCGTGACAACGCGCGCAAGTGACAGTGAGCGCCATGAACCCGCGCGTCACCACGTCGATGCGGTCATCGATGATGTCATCCGCGCGATTGAGAAAACGGCGGCCCAAAGTGAGGTAGCCCATCGCGGCGAGCGGGCGTTTATCATCACCGAGCTCAAGGCGGTCAGCAGCGATTTGTTCGAGAATGAAACGGTTATACGGCAGATCTTCGTTGAAAGCGCGCACCACGTAATCGCGGTAAGTGAACGAGTACGGATAAAGCCGATCGACTCCCACGCCCACGTACCCTTTGTTGTCCGCATAACGCGCCACATCGAGCCAATGCCGCGCCCAACGCTCACCGTAGCGTGGCGAGGCAAGCAGTTGATCAATGAGCTTGGGCCAAACTTCGGGGGAACCATCCGCTACAAATTTTTGCACTTCCTGAAACGAAGGAGCCAAACCGGTGAGATCAAAATAGGCGCGTCGAATTAATGTCCGCCGATCCGCGCGCGGGGATGGCACCCGGCCCCAAACCTCCAATTGCGCCAGCACAAAATGATCGACCGGCGTGCGCGGCCATTTGACTCCGCTCACATTGGGCAAGGCAGATTGTTTCACGGGTTGAAACGCCCAGTGGTTTTTCACCTGCTCTGCGGTCGACAGTGGCGGCGTGGATGCGCCCCAACCCATTCCGGTCACAAAAAATAAAATTGAAATAGCGCATTTCATTTTGTTGGCTTTTGTTCGGCAA
>Ga0302120_10001739_pt1 | contig 10191 bp, 4 predicted proteins | sample AG5_Bottom_MG_FD_203118 | JGI IMG/M metagenome (GOLD analysis project Ga0302120, IMG submission 203118) | Marine microbial communities from Western Arctic Ocean, Canada - AG5_Bottom | ecosystem: Environmental > Aquatic > Marine > Oceanic | place: Canada: Western Arctic Ocean | collected 2017-10-01 | reverse complement strand
CGGTTGGCCTTGACGTAGCTGAAGGCGCCCGAGCCCTGCTGTACGAAGGGGCTGGTGGAGAAGAGGAACTCCACGTCCATGACGTAGTAGCGCAGCTCACAGGAAGCCAGGTGGCGGTGCTCCAAGGTGACCTGGCCGGCTTCCACTTGGAGTTCTAGTGTCGACTCTTCCTGGGCCAGAGCATCGTTGCTCGATTCGCCCGTATTGTCTTCACCATCGGTTCTGGTCTCTCCCGCAGCCTCCGCGAGGTGGTCTTGAATCTGAAGGAAGCGATTACGCCAGTGGGGGACCGTGTGGTCGGAGTACTTCGCCGCGATGGCGCTGGCTCGGTCGTGGTCTGGGCTGAAGAAGTCCAGATAGGCATCCATGTAGTCGTATTGGATGCGCATGGGCAGGCCAGAGGGATCTACCTTCTTGAAGCTGGCGAGGGCTTCCTCAACCCGATCTTGCAGCAAGAGCTGATAGGTCACACTCATCCAGTCGACATCGTCGAGAAGGGGCTTGTGGCTCAGGATGCCCATCAAGTCCAGGTACTGGCGTGCGAAGTCACTATTGAGGATCTCACGCTCCGTACCGGTCAGGTGTGCACGGGCGTTGATCAGCGGGCTGAACTCCATGCGTTCGTATGTCAGCCGTTCGATCGGGTCGATCTTCAGCAGGGTCGAATCCAACCAGGGGCCACATTGATTCACGAAGGAGTTGGCGTGGCGCAGGTACTCCTGGATGGTCACCAGATCGGTGTGGTGCATCCCATAGGACCAGAGGGTGTGGTCATACAGGTGGCGCTCGCGCAAGAGGGTCAGGATCGCGTCATAGGCCTCTCGGTCGCGCAGGCGCCATGCCACCTGGGCGAGGGACACCTTCAGCAGGTTGGCCTTCTGCATGTGATCGAGCAGAGTCTGCAAGTCGGCACGTTGGGAAACCCAGTGCCAGGACTCCTTGTCCACAGCCTCCGGGGCGGCCAGCACCGCCATGGCGCGGGCCGGAGCGTGGGCCAGATACTGACCGGCACTCGTGGCATGGGCCGGGTAGTGGGTGAACTCCCCGGCTTCCGGGAAGTAGAACGCGTACTCAACCGATTGAGTGGCGTAGGCGGTCAGCCTAAGGGCGACACTTCGGGTCCTGGATCCGCGTGAGACCGGCAGCGCTCCCGTTGGAATCTGAAGCAGCAGCTCCAAGGAGAGCGGCTGGGCTGAGGGGTTGGTGACCACCACGCGGCAGCCGTAGGCCACCCCGCGCACGAAGTCAAAATTGCCGACGGCGTCGGGCCCTCCGCTCAACGGATAGAACTGTTGGCCCACGAGCAAGCCCTTGGCGTTTCCGTCCGGTTGGACCTGAGCCAACTCCTTGGTCACAAGCAACAGCGGGCTCGCGGCTCGAATCGTGACCTCACCGTTCTCGCGATCAATGGTGTTCTCTCCTGCCTCGAACGGGAGGTCTAGGAGGGCCAGGGCCATCAGTGCTTCCGCCGTGGAACCAGTGGCCTGGGCAAAATGTGTCGAATGGAATGGGCTGCCCTTGGGCGTCCGTGCAAGGTCGAGCCAGAACGCATTGGCGCCAATGGGAGCCTTGCCCTGGGCGGCTTCGTGGTTGCGCCAGTAATTGCTCTCGATGAACTGTTCGGTGGCTCCGATGCCCGAGTACAGATGCTGCACCCGTCCGCGGTAGGCCTTGTCCTGTTGTAACTCGGCGCCGAGGAAAAAATCATCGGCACCGGTGATGGCCTCCGCGTCCATGATCTCCGGCTCCTCTGCGCCGGCGTAGCCCAGGGCCGTGAGCCGGTCTACCGTTTCGGATTCTTCCACAGGTGCTCCGGGAGGCCCAGGTGTTGCGGGGCCTCTATTACCTTTTCCACCTCCTCCTCCACCGGCGGGGGCTGTATCTCCGGGACCCCTGTAGCGCTTGAGAGCCGACAGCTCCTTGCCCTTTTCCGCCAGTTTCAGGTCTGACCCACCCAGGCTGAAGAAGTAGAGGCGCTCCAGTGTCGCCGGTGCAGGAGGAGCGAGGGCTATGCGGTCGCCGATCAGGCGCGAGACATTTTCGCTGATGCCCTCCTCGTGGTCAGCCAGCAGGACCTGCTCCAGGGTGTTGAGCCGTGAGAAGGACCAGGGATCTAGGAACGCGCTAAGGTCCTCGTCCAGGAGCCACAGATCCATGAAGGTCTTGTCTGCCTTGTTGGCCAGGAAGGGCCGTACCACCCGTGAGAAGAATTCAGGATCTTTCTCGTACAAGAACATGTGCAACTCGTGGCAGGCGAACTCGGAGTAGGAGAGGCCCTTGGCCTCGTCATCCATCTGGGGCCAGTCGAGGAGGAACTCGAAGGAATCCAGATCCAGGTCAGGGCGCAGGGTCATGAACAGGTCAAAGACGTCCCTGAGGGTTTCATAGGACGCGAGATCTGAACCGGCATTTTCCGAGAAGGTTGTCTCTTCGCCAGGGGCCAGAAACTCTATGTTCCGCCTCTGACTAAAGTGGGCCTCCGGAGCCATTCCGTCGGCCAGTCGGCGGTCGCGGCCCTGCATGGCTTCGCCCGTGCGCGTCACCCGGCGCTGCACCATGTTCTCGCCGTCAAAGGCCACCACTCGGATGATGCCGCCCGTGCCGAGTTGAGCGCCCGGAATGCGCAAGGCCCCGTCGGCGTCCGGTCGTAGGTTGGTGAGGACGGTTGATGCTTGCGCCAGGAATTCGAGATTGGGAAAGATCCCCGGCGCACGACCTGCATTGGATTCCCTCTTCCGCTCTCGATTGACATGCGGTGCGGTTGGTCCTCCTCCACGGCCGCCAAATCTCCCACCTGCGCCGCCGCCGATGCCGATAAGGTCGTTTGTGTCCTGCAGAGCCCAGGGGTTCAGCAGCAAGCCGGGACGCGAGAGCATGTTGCCCGGGTAGGTTTTGGCATAGCGTCGCTCCAGGATGTACCGATACTCCTCACCGATCTGCCGCCCAGAGTGGAACTCGGAGGACGTCGGTCGGATGGACTGAACTTTACCTCTGGGGGAACCGGGAGGATCCAGGCTGGTGAACGCGTCGAAGGCGGGGTTGAAGCGGGAGGTCACGACGTGTAGACGCGTATACGGGTTGACCCCGGCCAACTGAATGACCAAGTCGTCACCCTCCATCTGGGCACTCGTCACGTGCAAGGGAGTGGCCTGCAGGTTCAGCGCGCGACTGGCGCCGACCGACCAGCGTCCCTGCCGTTCGCCAGCGGTCACACGCACCTGGACGTGGTCACCTGTTTCCTTCAGGAGGAGGTCGTAGTCTCCGGCGGCAAGTTGCGAGAGCGTGACGTACCCATCCTCCAGGCTCACGAACCCACTGCGGTTGGCCACGGGCGTTCCATCACGCAGTTCCAGTAGAGAGACCTCGTCGGGGCCCAGACGCTCCATGTCTCCCGTGTAGGGGACGCGAAGAACGTCACCCTCCTGACCCTGCACAAGGCCAGAGACCGTCTGGAGTGTGGCCGCGAGTGACCAGTAGCCAAAGCCACCCGGAAGGCCTGAAGATCTCAAGGAGTCGACGCCAACCAAGTGGCCTAGGTGCAGGCGCCCCGCGTTGTCAGTCTTCAACTGAATCGACAGAGCATCGCGGTAGTCCCTGTGGCGCAGGCTGAGGTTGAGTATGCGCCCCGTCTTGGGCTCACCGTTCTTGCCCAGGAGGTCGATGAAGTACCCCGTCGAATCTTGGCCCAGGATGGGGCAGTCCACCTGACTTGAGCCGTCGATGAAGTTGGCTTCGAAACTCTGCGTGCCGCTCGAAAGCGACCGGCGTTTGCCGTCGGTCAGGACTGCGATCTTGGCGGTGAGGCTCACGTTCAGGCTGCTGAAGTCGTTGGGGACGCGGAACTCGTGTACCCACTCACGCCCTTCTCGCAGCTCGATGTCTCGCACGTCCACGGACGTTTTCGTTCCGTCCAGAGTCCGGGCGGTCAGGTTCAGCTTGACGTCCTCCAGGAGGCTGAGAGGGACCCGCTGGCCGTTGACCTCAAGGCGCGGGCTGACGAGGAGCTTGGCTCGGTTGCCAGCGAGCAGCGACTCGCGATCCACGTAGAACCCCGTACGTAGCGAATAGACCTCTGCGCGATGGCTGAAATGGTGTACCGATACCGTTCCACCCGACGTGATCACGGCTGTTCGGCGACCGGGCTCCGTAGAGTACGGCAGAAGAACGACCCCCTTTCCATCGGCTTCGTAGCGTTGGCCCCCGAAGTAGATGGCGGCGTCCGTGCGGGGGACGCCCGCTGCGTCGACCACCTCAAAGACGTGGCCAGCCGAGCTGTTCCGCTCCCGAACCTCGAGGTGCCCCTTGCGAATTACTGCCCGGCTCGAGATTCCACCCCCGATGAAGTCAATCACATACACCCCGGGCTCGGTCAGTTCGGGGAACTCAAAGTGCCTCCTGATGCGGCGCAAGCTTGGAGCGTCGTAGGAATAGGTCGTCTCCGCACCCGCCACGAGTCCGTCCAGATCGATGGACGCATCCACCTCCTTGTTCTCTGCCAAGGAATAGGTCAGGGCGTCGATCTCGAAGACCTTGACGAGCAGGGTCTTGACGTTCTTGGCATTTACATCCAGGGCGACGGAAGCACCCGTCGCGAATTCAGTTGTCTGGGTTGCGGGAAACTCCAGTTCCACCCGGTTCTCCAGTGCCTCGTAGTAGGCCGGGTCATCGATCAATGAGTACCAGCGTTCCATGTCACCGGTGCCCGCAAGGATCTTCGTCTCGGCAAACAGGCGGCGCAGGTAGTCCGCTTTGAGATAGGGGCTGAAAGACTCCCAGCTATCTTCCTGTGCAAAGAAGTGTTGCAGGTAGGCGCTCACAAGGGGTTCTTCGTCCCCCGGAGATCTGAAGGGAGTGAGAGAGGCATTGGGTTTCTCGACGATCTCTGCGTTACGTCGTGTTTTCAACCACTCGGGGTTGGCGATGGGCGTGCGGCGCGGCAGCTGCAGAAACTCCATCAAAGTCTCACGGCTGGGCCGTCCCTGGCCTAGGTCATGCACGAGGCGGTGCTGCAGCACGTGTGCCTTGAGATTGTTGTGGGCCGGACCCAGCCGTTGCGCGAAGGCCCACAGACGATCGAGGAAGGCCTCTCGCTCGGCTGTGTTGGTGGTCCAGTCCACATCATCGCTGGGGCGTAGTTTGGTCAGGTACACGGAAACGAAGGCGGGATTATTCAGCAGCTTGGGCATGCTCTTCGCACAGGCCTCGAGCTGCTCGAGAAGGAGCTCGCCATGGACGTCAAGGGCACCAAACTTGCGGCTGGATTTGGATTTCAGCTGCCGCACCACGAGTTCAGCAAGGCCGGGGAAGTCCGGTCGCTGCAGGCGCTTCAGGAGCTCAGTCAACTGGCGATCGCTGAGTGTTCCTGCGGCCAGGGATTTCAGTCGACGGTCTCCGAACCCGTCCAGGGAGTCCGGATGCATGCGGCGTGCATTGTCTTCCCACACCTTTGGGGCAATGCGGCTCGGAGCGAGGGTGCTCGGAAGGACCACCTCGTCTCCTGCCTTCTGGCGCGTGTGATCGAAACTCAAGTCCAATCGTCGAGTCAGGTAATCGAGGCCGCCGGGCCAGGAGGTCATGACCCGTGTTGGATCGGGGGACCAGTCGACCAGGGCCTGCCGGTTCTCGATCTCGCGTACGCGGGCACTTTGTCCGTGGCGCTTGATCCAAGTCTCCAGGAGCGCCGGGACCTGATCTAGCTTTCCCTCATGTTGGAGTTGCAGGCAACTGTAGTAGTAGTAGTCCGCGGTGCCGGGAATGAGTTGCTCAAGGGTTGCCCGTCGGTTCTCCGAGAGGGCGAACACCTCGCCAAATCCGATCTCCTGGCCCTGTGCGGGCGCGAGGGCAGGGAGGCAGAGAGCTAGTAGGGACGCTGCGGCAGCAGGATGGATCATGTCGAGCACAAGAATGGGTGGGCGGGAAGAAACGCTTGCTCGGTAGGTAGGTTCACCAACCGGCTCGGTTTCATCCCGGGGCTTCCAGAGTAGTGCCGTGCCGCACCGCATGGCTACTCGGGATGACCAGCAGCCAAGGAAATACACTTCACGGCATCCCAGACCCATATTTCCACGGTGCCAGGCCCTGGCGTACAATCGACGCGTGCCCTGAGCGCGCCCTTTTTCTCCAGAGAACTCCCATGAACCGACTCGCCCTGATCGCCGCCCTTCCGCTGCTCGCCCTCGCTCCAGCTGAGGATCCCATGTCTCCGGAGATTGATGCCGAGAGTTGGTCCCGGCATCTGGGCCAGACCCCCTCACTGCAGTCCCTCAAGGGCCGGGCAGTCCTGATCGAGGTCTGGGCGACCTGGTGACCTCCTTGTCGTGGGGCGTGGCCTCACCTCAAGGATGTCTGGAACGAAAACCGAGAGAATGGCCTCATGGTGCTGGCCTTGTCGAATGAACCGGCGAGCAAGGTTGTTCCCTACGTGGAGCAGTACGACCTGCCCTTCCCCGTGGCCAGCGGCTCAAAGGCCGGAGGTAAGCTGGGCGCGATGGTGGGCCAGAAGGGAATACCCCACAGCTATCTGCTCAATCCTGAGGGTCGCCTGGTATGGCACGGTCACCCGGGCGCTCTCACCAATAAACATATTAAGGCCGCCCTGGTCGGTGCGGACCGCGCCGGACCCAACGCCGTTCTTTCCTGGCGAGGGGAGATCGATGGGGCGCCTCCGAAAGCCCTCGAAGCTGCAGCGGATGGCGAGTTGGCCGACGCTTTCAAACTGATCGAGAAAGCGGCAGGAAGCGCAGGAGCCGGCGCACTGGAAGAGTGTCTCACTGCTCACGTGGCGGACCTGCGCAAGCAGATCGACGCAGCCGTTGGTCGCGGTGACTTCGGGCAGAGCCTGGCCGCATTGGAGTCCCTGGCGAAGGAATTGAAACGTCACCCCTTGGGGGGAGCGATCCTGGAACGTCAACGCGAAATCGAAAACGATGAGACCATCCAGAACGAAATCGAGGCCGCCGAGGCCCTCGACAAGGCTCTCGAACTCGTCGCCAACCGTGGCATCAAGAAGGCCAAGAAGAGCCTGGAGTCCGTGGTGAAACGCTTCCCCTCCACGCATGCGGCCAAGCGTGCGCAGGGCCTGATCGGGGGCTAGAGGTCGCTCGCAGGAGCCGAATTTCTGAAGAGGCGTGGGAGGCCGGGGGGGGCGGAAGTGCCCCCTGCGGTGCAGTAGGGGTTATAGGAGGTCCGCGTGAACCCTCTCAGGGGGCTCCTAGGCCTCATTCCGGCTGTTTTCTTGACCCGATCGTGGGCCTGCTGCGGATGAGGGTCACGCCACCCGGCCCAAAATGTCGATCCATGAGGTGAGTCCCCCTCACCGCCCTCACTCCTTTGTGCCTCCTTCTAACGATAGGGGGTCGAGGGCGTAACTGCGTGGAGACCCGATTCCCCCTCCCTACCCATGTCCCCTGCCAACCAATCTACAGAAGTAGCCGACCGTGTCGTTGGCGAGAGCGTGGACTTGCACCGGGCGGCGCGGTTGGAGCACTTGCGCATTGCGACTCTCGTGCTGTTGGGTGGCCCGGGATTGATGGGGGCAATCCTCCTGGCTCTAGCCTTGGCTATAGGGCTTGGAGAGTTCCTCGTGCCAGGAGCCTTGGCGCTGACCACCTGCTGGATCCTTCTGCTCGTGCGCCGACGGTTGGCTGTAGTCACACGCAGAGGCGCTGAAGAGGTCGCGCCCCCTTCCCCGGGCCGTCTTGCTGCACTGGTGTTGACCCTCAGCGGTGCGGGTGCCGTTGCCATCTGGCAACTCAGCTACGAACAATTCAAGGCGCCCTTGGCGCTCGGTCTTGGCTCTATCGCATGGCTAAACTCCACGGGGGTAGTCGTGATCTCCCTCACCGCAGTTGTGGCCTTCTTGCTCTTGGCCCGTTTCTACGGCACCACGCGCACGGAGGTCTTGGCCGAGGCGCAAGGCCTGGCCTCGTGGTTGCGGGTCACGGCTTGGTTGACCTTCTTCGAAACTGCGGCTTACCTGCACGGCGATCAGTTGACCTGGCTGGCACCGACGCTTTCTAAGTTCGAGACCTTCCTCGTGATTGAGCTCCTGGTTGAAGGGCTGTTGATCGCCGTGTTGGCACGGCGCACGGGACGTTTGGCCCTGGCCAGTCCGGTCTTCTTGCGTATTTTCTTCGGACGCTTAGATCCCGTTTCGAGCTTCTTCGCCTTTCTGACCGACGCCTTCGGTATCGACCTGCGCGGGAGCTGGGCCTTGGCCTTCATCCGGCGCTCTCTGGCACCGACCCTGCTGGCCCTTGCCGGCCTGGGCTGGGTGGGAAGTGCCTTTACCCTTGTGGGACCAGCGGAGGTCGGGGTCGTAGAGGTGTTTGGAGCACGCTCTGGCCGCGCTCCGGTGACTCCTGGCTTGCACCTGGGCTGGCCATGGCCGATCGAGTCCGTACATCGTGTGCCCGTGGACCGGGTGCGCAGCTTGCCCATCGGGTTCGCACGGGAGAAGAGAGGGGCGTCGATGCTCTGGACCGCTCAGCACGCCGAGGAGGAGTACAAGCTCCTGCTCGGAGACGGTCATGAGTTGATCAGTGTCAACGCCGTCCTGCAATTCAAGGTGGGCGACCCGTTGGTCTACCTGTACTCCTGCGCTGATCCCGAGGGCGCCTTGGCGGCCGTCGCCGATCGCGTGATGATGGACGAGACTGTCGGGCGCAGCCTGGACAGCGCGCTGTCCGAGAACCTCTCGGAACTTGCCACTCAGATCGAAGAGCGCATTCAGCAGAGCGCAGACGAATTAGACCTGGGCTTGGTGGTCGTGGATCTGGCGCTTATGGGGCTGCACCCGCCCGTCTCCGTGGCCAAGGATTACCAGGCCGTGGTTGGCGCGCGAATTGATCGCAACACACGCGTACTTGAAGCACAGGCGTACTCCAACGAAGTCCTTCCTGGCGCTCAGTCCCAGGCTAACCGCCTGGAGAATCGCGCCCATGCGAACGCCACGGCGCGCGTCGCTCTCGCGCGCGGCGAAGCCGAGGCCTTCAGTGCCGTTCAGAAAAGGTACGCCGTAGCCCCCGAACTGTTCACCTTCCGCCGCCTGCTCGAAGCACGTGAGGCCCAATTACAGGGCCGCTCGTTTGTGGTCATTGACCAACGCTTCGAGAGGGATGGTGGAGCCCTGTGGATTAACGGCTCTAACGCCGCAAGCTCCACACCCCTGGAGGATCTCTAGCACCATGCGAAGCAATACCCTGCGCTGGATCGTCGGATTCCTGGCCGTGACGGTCACCGCGCTCTCTGCGGTTACTTTCACCGTGCGCGAGAAGCATTCAGCCCTCGTCACACGCTTCGGCAAGCCTCTGGATGAGGTCTCCGAACCCGGCCTGCATTGGAAACTGCCGTGGCCCATCGAGCGGGTCTCCTCCATTGACCGCCGTACGCGGGTGTTCAACACGCGCCATGCCGAAGTACTGACGCGCGACAAGAAGAACGTGATCCTGTTGTCCTACGCCGTTTGGCGTGTGGCCGATTGCTGGGATTTCTATCGTGCCGTGGGATCCATGGAGGGCGCTGCCAGCAAGCTGGAGGGCCTGATCATAGATGCCAAGACCGGAGTGCTGGGACACTACGACCTGTCGGCACTTGTCTCCACCGACGAAAAGCTGTTGGCCGTGGATGACATCGAAGCTGACCTCCTCGCCGCGGTTCAGGTAAAGGCTGCCGAGAACTACGGCATTCAGATCGACCACGTAGGCTTCAAGCGCCTCTCCCTGCCCGAGTCCAACATCACCAGTGTGTTTGCCCAGATGCGCGCGGAGCGGCAACGATCCGCAGCTGTATTCCGCGCTGATGGGGATCGCCAAGCTTCCCAGGTGCGCGCCGAGGCGGATCTGCAGGTGGCCCGAATTCTTGCTACGGCGAGTGAGACGGCGGCCAAGACACGGGGCGCGGCCGAGGCTGAAGCGGCGCGTGTTTACGCTGCCGCGCACGGGGCAGACGAGGAGTTCTATCGCTTCGTCCGTCAACTCGAGGCCTTGGAGACCCTATTGGGCACCGGGGCGACCATCATTCTGCGCACGGACAGTGCTCCCTTCGGCTTACTGGAAGCTCCGACGCTTCCGGATCCTGCGGGACAGGATCAGGCGCAAGGAGAGCGGGGCCAGTGAAACGCGGCTCCCTACAGCGTCCCTCCCAGGTCCGTGAAGTGACCGGGGCAGAGTGGGCCCGCATGGCCTCACCCCT
>Ga0302120_10001737_pt1 | contig 10196 bp, 9 predicted proteins | sample AG5_Bottom_MG_FD_203118 | JGI IMG/M metagenome (GOLD analysis project Ga0302120, IMG submission 203118) | Marine microbial communities from Western Arctic Ocean, Canada - AG5_Bottom | ecosystem: Environmental > Aquatic > Marine > Oceanic | place: Canada: Western Arctic Ocean | collected 2017-10-01 | reverse complement strand
AGCCCCTTGCTTTTTGAGAACTCCAGCAAGCTTAAAATAAATCGAGGTAACTACTTCCGGCAAAGACTCCTTTGACGATTCAACGATTTCCAAAGCAAGCTCAAGCTTTGAACGAGCCTTGAAATAATGGCCCGCTTCATCTAAGGCTATACCTAAATCGAGCAAAGAATTTGCCGTTCTTAGATGACCTTGTCCATAACTTTTCTCCATGATCGCCAACGATCGCTCATATAGAGGAAGTGCTTCGGAATAATGGCCCTGAATTCGGAGGAGTGTGCCAAGTTCGACAAGAACAATGGCCACATTTTCGTGTTCCGGGCCAAAGGCTTTTTCGCAAATCTTTAATGCCCGCTCGCGCACTGGTCTGGATTCTGAAAAATGATTTTGCCGACTGAGGATGTGAGCAAGGTTGCGTAGCGATTGGCCGACCTCAGGGTGCTCCGAGCCCAAAGCTTCTTCGCGAATAGATAGAGCTCGTTGGCAAACTTCTGCTGCCTTCTCCAATAGGCCCTGCTGAGAATAGGCCCACATGACAACATCAAGGCGCTCAGCAAGGTCAATATGCTCCGGCCCCAACTCCGCTTCTAATTCAGCAACTTTTCTTTGTGCTGCCTCCAACTTCGTCTCTTCCGGTTCCTGAAAGAAAACCGTTGGCATGAAACCGAGAAGCAGTGTGCTGAAAATCACTTCGACATTCTATAATAAAACTCACTCAAACGGCTCTTCGTGGGTCGAATTATGAGTTCGCAGTTTCTTTAAGCTTTTTCGGAACTCCTTGTATGCTTTTCTGGCTAAGCCGGCAGAAAAGGACAAAAGAATTAATATCCAGGCTATGCCCACAATCGTTGAAACTTCACCAATAAACGGAAATCCAGTGGGAAAAGCACGAATCCCTTCTCTTGGGAAGATGACTTTTGTTGTTTGCTCGTAAAGGAAGCCCAAGAACACGCAAGACCAAAACACCGCAAAGAAACCGCAAGTATATGTGTAAAATTTAAGCCCCATTTTCGCAGCTTAACAAATCTATATCGCTAACCACTTGAATCTCTATCTCAGCTAGGACAAAATTAGGACAAGGTTTCCGCTTCGAAAGCCCCATGTAAGCTCAAAATAAATTCTAATCACCTCTTATTTGAAGGGGGATGGTTTCTTGGCTCATATGGAGCTTGACAATATGCGGAAGGAGCTAGAAGCGATTTAATTATTTTTTCCGCTTTAGGAAATAAATAATTCCAACGCCCACTGCGATTTCAAGAATCCAAAGTGGCCATAAAATCCCATTCCATTCTAATTTTCCAATCAAAAATCTGCCTAGGAAATGGAAGGATTCAAAGGAGTCATTGTAATAATGTCTCCCGCTATCCTCCACAAGTATTGTGGTTGGCGGAAATAAAACCAATATCGTTATCCATGGCGTACCATTAAACCACAATAAAAGCGCCTGAGGAACTGCACGAACGCATTTCATGCCGCCAATCATATTAAATCTGGCGGAAGATTGGGGTCATCACCAAGAACATTTTCTATTCCTGAACCAGGAGTAAATCGAATGATTCGCTCAATGCAATAACACGACCTTCTTCAAATAAAAGCTAAGAGCGATCTTTTAAATACTTCCAATCTACATAAAAAGTTCCAAAGGGAAGCACAGAACATGCCAGGGCCACCCCTATGACCTTCAAGTTCCAAGACCATCTTTTCCCAAAATAAAAAACGAAAAAGATATAAGCCACAAAAAGAATGCCGTGAGGCATGCCAAGCAACTTCACATAGAGAGGGTTGCCAAGAAGATACTTTATGGGGACAGCAGCAAAAAGTAGCAAAAGGTAAGAAACGCCTTCCAGAAAAGCGGTCAATCTAAATAACTTCATAAGTAAATATTCTCTAAAAGCGAACCCTTGATTTCAAGCCCCTCGCAAAAATAAAGAATGACTAATTTTATGGGCGAAATAATTATGAATGTGACAGAAATTCTGACGTGCCTAAGAAATCTCTGCCCTTAAACCTCATTTTCCTTATAAAACCTCCCATAGCTGTCAATCCTCTCTTTCCAAGCTGGGATGCTTACTCAAACGGCTCTTCTTGGGTCGAATTATGAGTTCGCAGCTTTTAATCCCTACTCGGCCCGTTCCCTTGCATGGCTACGAGGTTGAGGAGGAGGGGTTCTGATCCTATCTGGATTTCCAGCAACCGGAACCGTTCCCCTTGGCTCATGGCCCCCAAATTCCTAGACATATGAATCAGCGAAATCCGAAGACATCTTTCAAGCAGAGGGCGAGCTTCCACGAAAGCACCCTGTCTCTCTAAAAGCCCGGCAAGGTTCCGAAGGGAAATGGCCACATCCGGGTGTTCCAAGCCGAAGGAGTTCTCATCAATTGCCAGAGCTCTCTCCATCAAGGGACGTGCTTCATTATAAATCCCTTGCTTTAAATAGAGCATACCGAGCCACGCGAGTGAGGTCCCCACTGTTGCGTGTTCAGAGCCCAGGGAAGATTCATAAATATCCAAGGCCCTTTCTCCTAACGGGTGTGCTTCAGCGTATGCGCCCTGGCTCTCAAGTAGCTGCACAATATTAAGAAGGGCAAGGGCAACATCCGGATGATATGCACCCAAGGAATTCTCCTTTATTGCCAATGCTCGATTCAGCAACAGTCGAGCTTCGGAAAACTTGCCTTGCCTGAGGGCTAGAAAACCCAACCAAGACACAGAAGTTGCCGTTTTCCGATGACCCGCTCCAAATATTTCTTCCTGAATAGCCAGAGCTCGTTCCGCCAAAGATTTCGCTTCAACATATTCTCCCATCGCATCAAACAATCCAGCAAGGCTGAGGAGAGAGAGGACCGTGGACGGGTGATTCGACCCCAATGACATTTCCCTGATTTCCAACGAACGCTCCAACATTGGACGAGCTTTGGATAAAGAGCCCATGCTTTCATGAAATTGCCCGAGGTTTTGGAGCGCTGAGGCAACATCTAGGTGATTGGGTCCCAGGGATTGTTCGCGTACGACCAAGGACTTTTCCAGTAATCGACGTGCATCTAAATAGAATCCCATATCCTGAAGAAGTAGGGCTAAGTTACTGAGAGCCGCAGCCGAGTACGGATGTTCTGGACCTAGGATCTGCTCATAAATAGACAACGATTTCTCAAACAGGGGGCGGGCCTCAAAGTAGGACCCTTGGCCCAGAAGCTGAGCTCCAAGCGAAGAGAGTGAATTGGCAATATCGGGATCATTGGGACCCAAAGCCTGCTCGCGAATAGAGAGGGATTCTCTGAGCAAGGGCATCGCCTCAGAATGAAACCCTTCGTCGCCAAGAAGTGTGGCAAGATTATGGAGGGAGGTCGCAACGAGAAGATGATTCGGGCCCAGAATTTTTTTTCGAATTGACAATGAGCGCTCAAGCAATGCGCGAGATTTGACAAACAATGCTTGATCCTGAAAAAGCAAACCAAGGGCATTAAGAGCATGAGCCACATCCAAGTGTTCAGGGCCCAATAAATTTTCCTTAATTGCAAGGGATCGCTTCAGCAAAGGGAGAGCTTTCGAATAGAGGCCCTGGGCTCGAAGAAGACCACCGAGATTATTGAGGGCAGTAGCAACATCCTGGTGATTGGCCCCAAGATTATTTTCATCAATTTTTAGTGCACGCTCATACAAAGGGCGGGCTTCTGCATAAAACCCTTGGGCCTGAAGGATAAATCCGAGCCATGAGATGGAATTTGAAACATTCGAGTGCTCGGGACCAAGGGCATTCCCCTTTATGGTTAGCGACCGCTCGGCGAATGGCTGGGCTTTTGCATATTGGGAACGATTCCAGTGAATTATCATCAAAGCGTCTAATGCCTCTGCAACATCCAAATGCTCCGGACCAAGCTCTGCCTCCAACTCAGTAACTTTTCTTTGCGCGGCCTCTAACTCCGTCTCTTCCGGTTCCTGAAAGAAAACCGTTGGAGTTAAGCCAAGCAAGAGGGCGCTGAGAATCACCGCCTCATTCTAAAGGGTGCAGGTATGAGCAGGGATAGCCGCATTTACGCCCACAACCCTTGATTTATATGGCAGAATGGGTCAGTCCCCCTTTAATAATCATGACCCGCATCCCCCTCATTCTTAGTCTTTTTTGCACCCTTCTCTTGCCTGGCTTGAGCCTAGCCCAAACGACTTGGGTGGTTGACCCTGCTGGGGGTGGAAATTTCACCACCATTCAAGCTGCCCTTGGCGACACTCGGGTCATTAATGGAGATCAAGTCCTGGTTTTAGCTGGTACCTACGTTGAAAACATAAACACCCTTGGCAAATCCATCCTTCTAAAAAGTGAGAGTGGAGCTCTCCAAACCATCGTGGATGGTAATGCCTCAGGGTCAGTCATGCTCTTTGAGTCCTCGGAGGGCCCATCCACAATCATCGATGGATTCACTTTGCAAAATGGGATGGCTTGGGATGGAGGCGGAGTTTTTATTACAGAAAACGCGCAAACAGGCGTCTCGGCATCACCAACAATTCGAAATTGTATTATTGAAAATAATATGGGGAATGGCGGTGGAGGCGGCATTGCCATCCGTGGCGGATCCCCAGAATTCACTAACTGTTTAGTGCGCAACAATCAAACCTTGCATTACAACGGGGCCGGAATGGTACTTTTTAATGCTTCGCCCACCATTCTTAATTGTACCTTTGAAGGTAATGCCGCCGGCGGACACGGTGGTGGGATTGGCATTTGGGATAACAACTGCCAACCTCAAATCCACGACTCTATTTTCTGGGGAAACACCCCAGATAATATTCGACTCTATGGTGGCCCCACCAACATTGACGCTTATTACTCGTGCATAGAATTTGGCGCAAATGAATTCTGGTTCCGCACTGGCTGCATAGATACAGATCCATTCTTTGCCACCGGAACTGACGGCGTAAGTTATCTCAGCCAAATGAATAGCGGACAAAGCATCGACAGCCCATGTGTAGACACTGCAGACCCGATGACTTCAGCACCCGGAACCACTCGCACTGACGGACTCAAGGATTCCGGCATTGCTGACATGGGCTTTCATTTTGCCGTTCCTCCAGCAACCCTGAAGGTGACCAATCTCACCGCTGGGCAAACCGCCCTCGTGGAAATTCGCAACGCGACCCCCAACAATTTTGCCCACTTTGCATGGTCGATTTATGGCAGTGGGCCCGTATCCACCCCGCTAGGAGACGCCATGGTGAGCCCTCCTTTCAATATGTTTCTCCTTCATACCGATGCCAATGGCTACGCTTCCATGGCTGCATCCATTCCAGCCTGGGCTGCGGGAATCCCGGTTTGGTGCCATGGGTCAGATTACGGTGCGCTCGCGTTGCTCAACCCTTTGGCTTTGGTCATTCAATAACTTTTTTTGCCCGCCCGCTGGGGCAAGAAATTTCAAACCAATTTAAGGCATCTCACTTTGAGCCTTTCGGGGTGGAACTCGGTTCCATGGTGGGAGCTGAAGATTTATCCGAAGAAAGATTGTGTTTATAGGAGAGGGCACTGGGGGGAATCGGAGTGGGGGCGGCCATGGGCACAGAGATTACTCATTTAGATAGGATGGGTGCATGAAATTGAAAATTGGTCCCTTGGGTTTTGCGTGCGGGGTCGTCTTGAGCGCCTCACTTCTGTTGATCGGCCTGATTAGCCAGTGTTGCGAAGGCTTCGGGTCTGGGTTTTTGCCCGCCTTCGCTTCCATTTATCCGGGGTTTGATGGCTCAGGAACAATTGGTGATTCCATCATCGGCGCTCTTTATGGTTTTGTGAACGGCTGGATTGGCGGTGCTCTCATCGCCCGGCTTTACAACTTTTGTAGCTCCAAGTGCCATAAAGAATAAGCGTGGACATACTCATTTTATTAAATCGGGACCAAATGGGTGTCGGCGATGCCTTGTTGGGTAAAAGAGTTCTGAAGACCTATCTCCAAAAATCTGTAACACTTGATGGGCAAGTTGCGATTGCTTTTTACAATTCTGGAGTCAAGTTGATGGCCGAAGATTCCCCGGTGCTTGGGGAATTACAAATGCTTCATGATCGTGGAGTCGATTTGTTGCCGTGTGGGACTTGCGTTGACCATTACGGCTGCCCCCCGGTCATCGGCGAGGTTTCAACCATGGATGAAATTGTTCAAGCCATGAACCGTGCGGGCAAAGTCATTACTTTGTGAACTCTTTCGGCCCTCGCCGTTGTAGGCTTTTCTCGGTTTACCTTTTCCCACCCTTGAAGATTCCCAAGGGTCGGTTGCCCACTTTTGCCCTTTCCAAATTCTGAAACGCGTCGCTCGGCATTCCCTCAGGTAAATCCAAGCCATTTGTGTCAGTAAATGGGATGATGTAAAATCCGATTAATAATTGAATGTTCTTCCTATATTCAATGATGAGTTCGCAGCTCTAACCAATTGAGCTATCAGCCCATCCCTTGACGGGAATTGTAGTTACGCCTGAATTCAGGTGCTACTGGTTAAGGAGATGGAATGGGATGGAAATGAATTGCTCTAATCCTTATCGGGACCTTCGCCTCGCATGGCCACGAGATTTAATAGAAGAGGTTCAGAGCCTTCTTTGGTGGCCAGGTATTGAAAACGTTCTGCTTCGGTCATGCTTCCCATGTTTAGCGACAAATGGTTTAGTGTGCTGCGTAACCCTTGCTCATACAAAGGACGCGCTTCCGCATAGGAGCCCTGGGTCCGAAGAAGCAAGGCGAAGTTGTTGAGGGCTAAGGCCACGTCCGGGTGCTCTGGGCCTAGGGCTTTTTTCCAAATCACCAGCCCTCGCTCATACAAAGGACGCGCTTCCGCATAGGAGCCTTGGGTGCGAAGAAGCTGGGCGAGGTTGTTAAGGGAGGTGGCCACATCCGGGTGCTCGGGGCCAAGGGCTTTTTCCCAAATTTTCAGCGCCCGCTCATGCAAAGCGCGCGCTTCCGCATAGGAGCCTTGGGTGCAAAAAAGCTCGGCGAGGTTGTTGAGGGAATTGGCCACATTCGGATGCTCGGGGCCTAGCGCTTTTTCAAAAATCGCTAGCGACCGCTCATACAAAGGACGCGCTTCCGCATAGGAGCCTTGGGTGCGAAGAAGGAAGGCGAGGTTGTTGAGGGAGATGGCCACACTCGGATGCTCGGGACCCCGGAATTTTTCTTCAATTGCCAGCGCTCGCTCAAGCAAAGGGCGCGCTTCCGCATAGGAGCCTTGGGTGCGAAGAAGCAAGCCGAGGTTGCTGAGGGTGGTGGCCACATCCGGGTGCTCGGGGCCTAGCGCTTTTTCCCGAATTTTCAGCGCCCGCTCATGCAAAGCGCGCGCTTCCGCATAGGAGCCTTGGGCTTGAAGAAGCTGGGCGAGGTTGTTGAGGGTGGTGGCCACATTCGGATGCTCGAAGCCTAGCGCTTTTTCCCAAATCACCAGCGCTCGCTCATACAAAGGTCGCGCTTCCGCATAGAAGCTTTGGGCTTGAAGAAGCGTGGCGAGGTTGTTGAGGGCTAAGGCCACATCTAGGTGCTCGGGACCCAGGGCTTTTTCCCGAATTACCAGTGACCGCTCATAGAAAGGGCGCGCTTCCGCATAGGAGCCAAGGTTTTCGAGAAGGAAGGCGAGGTTGTTGAGGGAGGAGGCCACATCCGGGTGATCGGGGCCAAGGGATTTTTCCCTAATAGACAAAACGTGACGACACACCTCCTCCGCTTTTCCATATTGAGCCTGTCCGTAATGAATCATCAGTACAGCTTCAAGAGGCCCGACCAAATCTAAATGCTCCGGCCCAAGTTCCGCTTCTAATTCAACAACTTTTCTTTGTGCTGCTTCTAGTTCAGTCTCTTCCGGTTCCTGAAAGAAAACCGTTGGCATGAGACTGAGAAGCAGCGTGCTAAAAATCACTCCCCCATTCTATAATAAAACTCACTCAAACGGCTCTTCTAGGGTCGAATGATGAGTTCGCAGCTCTAACCAATTGAGCTATCGGCCCACCCTTTGACGGGAATTATCGTTACGCCTGAATTCAGGTGCTACTGGTTAAGGAGATGGAATAGGATGGAAATGAATTACCCAAAAAAAAGATGGGGGGGGCTCACTTCTTCCTAAATTTGGCTTTAGTGGTTTGTCAGCCAAATTTGCAATGAAATGACCCTGACTTAGGCGTTTGAAAGCACCCCACTGTTCTCCAATGGGCTGTGAGTGAGGGGGCCGACACCTCTCGTATTTTATGCCGAGTTTAGGGGCGGATTTTAGTTTGCGAGTAAGGAAATAGTGTGAAAAAAATCAACCCACCCACAATGGACACTTGCAGCCTACTTATTTAACTTGTAAAAAGTTTCCAGAAGACTCCTTTGCAATTACCTCGAGCAAAGACGTAGGTCCGCCAATTGAAATGCAATGAATCTGGATACGACGCGTCATATTCCATCTTCGAATTTCATTCAAAATCAAATCGGGATCATCAATCTCCCCTCCAGAAGGAATGCCATCCGAAAGAAGGAAAATCATGTCTACCTGCTGATCGCCAAAGGCCAATTCAAGGGCATCAAACATCGCTGTTGCGCCCCTCGCGCTAAGATTTTTAATGTGTTTTCGTGCTGCCAAGCGAGTTTTCCTATTGAGCTTAACGAGCGAATCTTCCCAGGCTTCTCCAGCTAAATCAAAGTTAAAAATGTTGAATCTGGCCCCATTAGGCATTTTTTCGAGTGCCTCAAGGAGCTGTTTTTTGGCAACACTTAAGCGCGTGCTTTGATTTCCGCCATATCGACTTGAGGACAAGAAAGGTGCCAACATGGAGCTGCTCGTATCAATTACAAAAGCGACACGTTGGCTAACTACAGGCAATCCAAAGAAAGCTGCGCCAGTGTCGCCTTCGGAAGATTTCACGCTGAGCTCTTTTAAGCGATTTTCAGCTTCCTCCTTTGTGGGGAAAACAAACCCAACTCGATGGTCTTCCCACCAGCGAGACCAGGTAGGTCGCGACTGGCCGAACCTTTCTCCAGTCAACCCACTAAGCAACCGCTGTGTAATATCAGACGTCATTTTGTCGCCTTGGTCTAGATTTCCGATTAAAGCTTCAAGGGCCGCGGGGTGACGTAACTGTTGCAATGCATGCAATGCGTCATGCCTTACTGCAAAAGAGTTGTCTCGCATCAAGATTTCAAGCCCCGGCACGCAAACTTCCATAGCAAGTAATCCATAGGCATTTGCAGCGGCTTGTCGTTGCACAGGGTCGCGAGATTTTGCCCATCGAGAAACCTGTTTGTCAACCTGCTTTGCATCCTCGAGACTCTCCGCTAAGGCTACAAGGGCGGTCATTCGAACAGCAGGGTCCTCATGCTTGCCAAGTCGACTCAGCCTAGGCTTTCTTAGAGAAAGGCCATGACTCTGTGCGACCTGCAAAGAAGAAATTACTATTGAGGGAACCTCGGAATCGAGGCACAAGAGAGCTAAATCCTCTAAGCCCTGGCTCTTCTCTCCTCGCAAGATTTCCAAGAGCAGTAATTTAAGAATTATGGGATAGTCTTCATCAAGTAATCTTTTTTTTACTTCGTTTCTGTACTTCAATAGGGGGAATAGTTCTACAGACTCCACAAACTCAATCGACTTGCCACTCTTTTTAGGAATGAAGTTATCCAATAATAAAAATAACGTTTTGGAGGTTCTGTTTTTGTGGATATAGCTCATGAGGGGCTTGAGAGCAAGCGCCCTGCATTGCGAATCCTCATGACTCTCCGCAATTTTCAAGAGATGCTTCTCAGCCGAAGGCATAAGCCCCTGCATCGCAGAAACTGCTAGTCGAGCCAACGACACCTTAGATTGTGAATTTATTTCATCCATCAAGAAGTCTACCGATTTTTTCTCTAAATCTGACTTTCCGTTAAAATGCTTAAAGCTCAAATAGGCCACATTTAGCTTATTCGGTTTCTTCAGTATTTCAGCTGACTTATATAAAGCTTCCCAAGATTCAGGGGTACCTATCTTCGCCAGGTCGCGTATCACCGAAGCTGGCACATTGTCTTTTTCCTGTTCTATCTGCCGAAAAAGCGCGCGAACATCATCTTGTCCAAAAACACTACTCCCAGTCAACAAAGTGAGCGCGAGGCAGGAAAGCAAGGTTACGCGACGATGGTTCATTGGCATTGATCAGAGAATTGCCTAGTTTAGCGCGGAGCGTAAGCCTTGTTCATGAACTCCGTCAATTCTAAATGCGTTGACGCTAATTAT
>Ga0302120_10001735_pt1 | contig 10209 bp, 7 predicted proteins | sample AG5_Bottom_MG_FD_203118 | JGI IMG/M metagenome (GOLD analysis project Ga0302120, IMG submission 203118) | Marine microbial communities from Western Arctic Ocean, Canada - AG5_Bottom | ecosystem: Environmental > Aquatic > Marine > Oceanic | place: Canada: Western Arctic Ocean | collected 2017-10-01 | reverse complement strand
GATATGTACATTCGCTGGACATATGTCGCCCTGCTCGGTGCTGTGCTCCTCCTTGGGCTTCTGAGTATGACTTCAGGCAGCAGTTTTTCACTGAGAGATTTAGCCGCAGGCAGCGCGAGCGTGTTTACGTTTCTAGCAATTTTCCAACTTATACTCATCTGTGTACTCACCCCAATCTTCATGTCTGGAGCAATTGCAAAAGAATCCGATCCAAAGACATGGGACATTTTGCTCACAACACCAATTTCTCCATTGCAAATTGTGCTGGGCAATATCTTTGGGCGACTTTTTTTGATACTCGCGCTTCTTATTGGGGCGCTGCCCATTATGATTGTGACGCAATTTTTCGGTGGAGTACCGCTTCGTACGATTCTCTTGACACAAGTGGTTACGATTTTATTAGCATTCGTAGTAGCATCTGCGGCTATTGGCATGAGCGTAACCCGCACTGCTGGTAGAAAAGCCGCTGTAAGTTTCTTCATCCTGACAGTGTTGTATATTCTGGTGACCTACACAATCGACCAATTAATTCGAGTTCCAATTACAGCAGGCGCTAGCGCAACGTGGACTACACTCCTTACACCCTTAAACCCTTTCCTAGTGTTAGAAGCTCTACTGCAACCCTCTGGATACATCGTCCCTGAAACAAGCAATTTACCTTGGCCTCTAGGATGGATTACTACGCACCCAGTTGCAGGGTGGGCGTGGATTACAATAGTTCTTAGCATCAGCATCATCACGTGGGCATCTTTGCAAGTTCGAAAATTAGGAAACAAATCTGACACGAACACTTTCTGGCAAAAGTTCACTCAATCAACGCTTGAAGACCGAGAGCCTCGCGCTGTGTCCGGCAATCCCATCGCTTGGCGAGAGCGGGTAACTCGACACCGCAATATAGGCTCGAATCTTGGGCGATGGGGATTTGTTTTCCTGTTCGGCCTCGCATTCATACTACTCACTACATTCTTGTACACAAAAACAATTTCTGCAGATATATACCGAGACATCATGTTGTACCTTGTCATTGGCGAGGTCCTCATCGTAGGCTTTTCGGCAATAACTATTTCTGCTTCATCCATTGCTAAGGAACGCGAAGATGGTTCTCTTGACTTGTTGCTTACCACTTCTATTACTCCGAAACTATATTTAGGAGGAAAAATCCGCGGACTCATCATGCACTTGCTCCCGATTGTTTTAGTGCCATGTGTTTCGATGCTGTTGATTGGGCTCCTTGTACTTGCAAACCCCGATGGAAACGCAGTATCAGATACTCTAGCGAGAACTGTGGGTGGTGACCAAGCAGCACAATTCATCGAAATGCCTATCGCCTTATTTGGACCCGCAATTTTATTCCCCGCTGTCTTTATTCCGTTTGTTGCATTTTGCATGACCCTAGGGTTACTCTGGTCTATGAAAAGCAAAAGCTCTATTGGTGCTATTGTGGCATCGCTGATTTTTGTTTTTATCTTAGTAGCAGGGCTTGGAATGTGCGCTATACCTGTTAGCAATGTCCCCTACATGGGGCCCGTTATTAGTGCGCTCTCTCCAATTGCGAATATTTTCACAGTGCTCTCACCTGCAACAGCGGTACCTACTATTGCCGAGACTGGAGTTTATGAAGCAAACTTGGCAACTTCAATAGGCACAATCGTTGCCTGTATGTTCTGGTCGTTGCTCAGTTGGGGCTTACTAAAAAGTATGACCGTTTCATTTGTGCCGACTGTCAGGCGCCTTGCTGGGATTCAGTAAACATACGCTGGCTACTTAGAATCCGCCGCTTCGCATCACTTTTAAACTGTCAGGGAATGGATACGTAGCGAACACTCCAGTAGGTGCAATCTCCCACATGCCAAGCGATGGGTACATGTCGCCTCTATACCCAGATTCATACACTGTACGCAGAACAGTTTCGAAGGTTGGCTCATTGCCATTTTCATCAACAAGTTTGTTTGACTTTGCTCCCAAGAAACAAACGCTCGCGCATGGCATGCGGTCCCACCTTCGTTCCACCATGTCAGCAATTGTTGAAAAACCTACACTAATATCTTTGAGCGTAAAACTAGTTTGATGTAATGGGCGAAGCAATGCAAGCACGTTCACTTCATCCATGTCGTACTTGAGCACCAATACTTTATCTGGAGAGCGTTCAGCGTAGACACGTGCATATTTAGTAATGCTTTCGTTATCCCACTGGCTTGTTGGAATCATTTCGCCAATAGTACTGATCATGCCATCACTATTGTCTTCAGGATTAACGCTACAAACGACTGTTCTGTACCTTCGTGCCATCATGTCTGAAAGCAAGAAGTGCCCCCATTGAATGCGGATTTGGTCGCGTTCTTTTGTGGCTTTTCTTGGGTCACCGCTTGGCAAAATCACAAGACGATTTGCTTGGCGATCTGCTTCCATCAATATATCACCATCACCGTCGTAAATTTTAGGTTGGGATTCTGTTTGTGAATTTGTTGACATGTTTGAGCTCCTTTGGTTTACACAAGTTTTTACACAAGTAGAGAGGCTGGGTTTTCAATTAATTCTTTGAGCGCTTTTAAGTATAACGCTGCCATAGCACCATCGATTACTCTGTGATCTAAGCTGAGTGTTGCGGTCATTTCGTGACCCACCGCCAGTTCGCCATTTCGTACAACAGGCTTTTCTACGGCTGATCCTACTGCGAGTATCGCGGAGTTTGGAGGATTTATTATCGCAGTAAAGTTATCAACTCCGAACATCCCCAAGTTTGAAATCGTGAAGGTAGTGTCGCCCATTTCTTCTGGGGAAAGACCTGTTTCACGGGCCTTCTTTGATAAGTATTGAGACTCTTGACTTATTGTCCGAAGACTTTTCTGGTCTGCGTGCTTTATGCTGCCAACAACCAGGCCACCACCGCGTTCTTCGGGGAGTGCAATCGCTATTCCTACATTTACAGGGCCATGGTAGTGAATGCAATCTCCACCAAACGAAGCATTAAACTCTGGGTGTGTTGCCATAGAGAGAGCGCAACAGCGAACAATAAAATCATTTACTGAAAGTTTAATTCCTGTGGCTGCTAATTGAACGTTTAATGTTTTTCGCATATCCATTAATGGATCCATATCAAACGTCATCGTTACTTGGTAGTGAGGAATAGTTTGTTTAGATTCCACTAAGCGCTTTGCAATAATTTGGCGCATGTTTGAAAGTGGCACAGAGCGATCTTGTTGCCAAGGCGAAGATGCTACAAGGGGCTGAACTACTGTAGTAGCGATCGGCGCCGGTGCCACTGGTTGCGGCACTTTGGTAGTTTCTGCAGCCGCTGTTGTTTCGCTAGTAGTTGCTTCAGTTGCAACTTGTTGTAGAACATCCCGCTTAATGATTCTTCCTGAAGGTCCGCTACCTTGTATAGACGCTAAATCAACGCCATGCTCCTCAGCTAATCGACGAGCAACAGGGCTTACACGTGGTCCGCCAGATTGTTTTTGGCTAGGCGTATGAACCGTTGCAGCTGGGGCTTCTGCCTCTTTTGCTACAGGTATATCAGAACTTGATGGAATGTTGTCTACCGTTGGCTCTTCGTCTTCGCTTGCGATTGTGGCAATAATAGTGCCGACATCCACAGCTTCCCCTTCGTTAATGAGGAGCGACTCTACTTTGCCGTCATCAAACGACTGCAACTCCATTGTAGCTTTATCTGTTTCAATATCTGCAAGTAAATCACCTGATGAAACCTCGTCGCCAACAGCTACATGCCAGTGAAGGATAGTACCCACTTCCATGGTGTCAGAGAGCCTAGGCATTGTTATTTCAATTGGCATAACGCTACTATTCCGTTCGTTTAGGCGTTGTATGTAGCAGCACGAACTGCTTCACATATTTTTCGTGTATTCGGCAAGTACGCTTGCTCAAGATTTTGAGCGTACGGTGTTGGGACATCATCACTATGTACGCGATGCACATAATTATCAAGATCATCAAAACAGATAGAGTGAATTTGCGAAGCAATTTCTGAACCTAATGAAGCAAACGACCAGGATTGGTCAACAACTACACACGCATTTGTTTTGCGTACAGAATCAACCATTGTGTCAATATCTAATGGACGAATTGTTCGACCGTCGACGACTTCGCAACTAATGCCATCTTTCGCAAGTTCTTCCGCCGCTTCTAAACAAAAGTGCAATGGACGACCAAAACTAATAATGGTGCAATCCGTACCCTCGCGGCGAATCAATGCTTGCCCAAATGGAATTGTGTACTCTTCTTTTGGAACATGTCCAGTGGTAGAAAGCAGTCGCTCAGACTCAAGGAAAAACACTGGGTTGTCATCACGAATTGCTGTCTTCAAAAGTCCTTTGGCGTCGTACGCGTCGTATGGAATTGCCATTTTTAGTCCTGGTACATTCGCATACATGGATTCCACACACCAAGAGTGTGTAGAGGCAAGTTGTCCGCCCGCGCCATCGTTCCCACGGAATACGATTGGGCAACCAAATTGGCCACCTGACATATACAACATCTTTGCTGCGTTATTTAAGATTGGGTCTGCGGCAACAAGGCTAAACGACCAACTCATAAACTCAACAATAGGGCGAAGGCCTCGCATAGCAGCGCCAATAGACATTCCAGAAAATCCACTCTCGCTGATTGGAGTATCGATTATTCTTCGAGGGCCAAATTCATCGAGCATACCCTTACTTACTTTGTACGCGCCATTGTATTCAGCAACTTCTTCCCCAATCAAAAAGACTCGATTGTCGTTGCGCATTTCTTCGGACATCGCTTCGTTCAACGCATCTCTAAATTCAATAATTCTTTCAGTAGTTACTACACTCACGCTGCACCCCCTTCTTCCAACATTTCCGGTTTTGACGTGCCAGTGTACGGGCCCCATGAATCTGTGTACACATCTTTGTACAGTTCATCCATCGGCGTTTCTGGTGATTCGCTTGCCCACTTGACTGCTTCTTTTACTTGCGCCTTTACTTGCCTGTTCATTTGCTTCAATGCATCTTGGTTGAAGTCAAACTTTTCGGTCAAATATGTAATGAGTTGTGCTATGCAATCAATAGATTCTTCTTGTGCTTCTTCTTCTTTCGTGCGGTATTTTCGTGGGTCAGACATAGAGTGCCCTTTGTAGCGGTATGTATCTGCCTCTACGAAAAATGGTCTCGATTCTTCCCTACACCAATCCGCAATTGACTTAAATTTTTGGTACATGTTTACTACATTTTTTCCATCAACAATCGCATGGTTAATGCCGAATGCTTCAGACTTCACGTGCAGTTCGTTTGCCATTGATGTCCCACGTTCAATTGCTGTCCCCATTGAATAGCGGTTATTTTCCAGAACAAAAATCACTGGTAAATCTTGCAAACTTGCAAGGTTCATCGCTTCGTAGAAACATCCTTGGTTCAATGCTCCATCGCCAAGATAACAAAGTGTTACGTGGTTTGATGTACCACCTTTCATCAATTCATCTTCGTATTTCGTTGCGAATGCTAAGCCAGTTCCGAGTGGTGTTTGCGCACCCACGATTCCGTGACCCCCATACAAGTAATGGTCCGCATCAAACATGTGCATGGAACCACCTTTGCCTTTTGCGCAACCGCCAATACGCCCAAACATTTCTGCCATGCAGTGTTTCGGATCCATACCACGAGCAAGTGCGTGGCCATGGTCACGGTATGCAAGGACTACGGGATCGTCGTTGTTCACTGCAGCAATCGAACCCACCGCTACCGCTTCTTGTCCAATATAAATATGACAAAAACCGCCAATGAGGCGATTCTGATACGCCTGCATGGTTCGCACTTCAAACTCTCGAATCAATAGCATTTGACGAAGCCAGCCAAGCAGTACACCTTCGTTTGGAACCGGCGCCAATTCAATCTTGCTCAAACTCCGCATTGCCTGTGGGCCTTCACTCATAATTTGCTCTGTAGTTGTAGTTTCGTTCATATAATTCGCCATTCTATTCTGCAACAATGCATTATACCAATGCATTATACCATTCAAAAAACTGCAGATAAAGCGGTTTCATTGGTGAATTATCTTATGTAGCAATGGGGGGAACAATAGTAAGACACATAAAAAGGAGATCCCAGTGGCAGAATATCGTATTAAACTCATGGCTTTCAACTCGGCAGCCGTAATAGCGCTTTGAATCGTGGCATCAATTGTTACCAGCACAATCGTTGCATCCAAGGCATACAGTTCTACATTCGAAAATGCCTCAAAAGCACAACAATCTATTGTCGTTAAAGGCAAAGCTACCAAACAAGTCAGAAGTGACCAGGGTGTAGTGGCAGTCGAATTTGGTATCGATTAAAGGCTATTTCACTGCATGCAACCCTAAAACGCGGATGACAGGACTCGAACCTGTAACCTTCGGTTTCGTAGACCGACGCTCTATCCAGTTGAGCTACACCCGCTTTTACCGGGAAGGTGGGAAGAATACCACAGCAAGGTGCATATCGCTACGCCAAAGAGCCCCAAGTGGGTTGACTTCTCACTGGTTTTTCGGGATAATTCCATGTTCGCTCCTTACGTAGGGGCAATTTAGAGACACTGGAGAATTATTGTGCCACAATCACGATCAGCTAAAAAAGATGTTCGACAAAACGCAAAACGCCGTGCTGTTAACCATTGGCGAAAAAGACGCATCAAAGACCAATCAAAGTCCTTTTTAGAAGCAATCACTGCGAAAGATGTCGCATTAGCTGAAACAGAATTCAAAAAGTACTGCAGTATTCTAGACAAGGTTTCTACAACCAGCACAATGCACAAGAATACAGTTGCTCGTCGCAAAAGTCGTTTCTCAAGACGCCTTCGCGAACTCAAGCAAGCGTAACTTCTTTTTTGACTATTCAATTGTTACAATTCGGGTAACGCTATCATTGTACATATGCCACTTCCCCCCCGCTTTTCAAATCAGAAAAATTTACGTGGACCACGGTACAGCGAACTTTCCCGTGAACCGCTGTACATGCTTGCGTTCCTATTGCCAATGATTGTGTTTTATGAAGTAGCGTTGTATTCTTCAAGAGCACACACAAGTGCGCACATACAAATAAAAGCGCATGATCATCTTGTTAAATTCTTCGAGATGTTTGACATGCCCGTTACACAAGGGCTTTGGCTTGGTGGCATTGCAATCGTCACCATTTTATTTGTCTGGCATGTATATAACGGAAACAGATGGACAGTTCGTTGGCAAATCGTAGGCGGAATGGCGCTTGAGTCGATTTGTTTTACAGTACCGCTCGTACTATTTGGTGCCGTACTTGGAGGATACGCTGCTGCAGCTTCCGCATCATCGATTGGGTCGCTCGATATGTTCGACAAAATCGCAGTGAGTTTCGGAGCTGGTTTGTACGAAGAGCTTTTGTTTCGCATGCTTTTGATAGCGGGCATTCACTCAGTAGTCTGCAATGTGTTCAAACAATCTAATGCCATGGGATTAGGTATTGGTGTATTCGCCTCTGCATTATTGTTTGCTCTGTACCATGACCTTCCTAACGCTGGCACGCTCTCCCCGATAGTTCTATTCTTTTTCTTTGGTGCCGGCGTGTATTTAGGTCTTTTGTATGTAATCAGAGGGTTTGGTATAGCTGCAGCCACGCATGCTGGGTACGACGTGATAGCAACTATCCTTTTAACCTCCGCTACACAGTAAAAACCGCTACACTCTGTGTTACGTGTTAGAGGAAAAAGGAGACCCACATGCACAACCAATTCAAAATAAGTATCGCAACAATTACATGCATTTCCATTGCAGCTTGCAATACTACGCAAACAACAGAAACAAATACAGGCGACGCGAATCCGGATTCAGTTCCTATGGCAAAATTAGTTGCGCCAACGCCGTTGCCAGAGCTTGAAACACCTAACCCTGAACCGTTGCCACTTGCAATCGGTGACAATGCGCCTGCAATTAGCATTGACCACTGGGTCAAGGGCGAAGATTTCGATACCTTTGAAGACGGCCAGGTCTACGTTATGGAATTCTGGGCAACATGGTGCGGACCATGTATAACTACCATGCCTCACTTGAGTGGCTTGCAAGCGGAGTACGGCGATGCAGTGAAATTCACAGGTGTCTCTAGCGAACCAAAATTACAAACTGTCGTTGAGTTCTTTACAAAAACGAACTCTAGCGATGGAAAATTAAACAGCGACCGTATGGCATACACTGTTGCTGTTGACCCAGACCGAAGTACGAGCACTGCTTATATGAAAGCCGCTGGGCAAAATAGTATTCCAACAGCGTTTATCGTTGATGGCAGTGGCAAAGTTGCTTGGATTGGCCACCCTATAAGCATGGATGGACCACTTGCTGAAATTGTTGATGGCACATGGGACCTTGCTTCAGCTGCAGAAGAATTCAAAGCTGAGCAAAAGCGTGACTTGGCAATGAGAGATTTCAGGATGTCGCTGCGTACCACACAAGAAGATGGCGACTGGGATGCGTACATTGGTGCAATCGACGCGTTTGTTGCTGAATTTGGTGATAACGCACAACTCGACAATATGAAATTCGATGCCCTACTCAAAGGCAAAAAAGACAATGCCGCTGCGTATGCTTGGGCAGACACAATGATGCATAACGACTGGGATAACTCCTCAGCTATGAATGCAATGGCTTGGAACATCGTAGATCGTATGCCTGCAAACGAGCAAGACTTAGACTTTGCATTAAAAATTGCACTTCGTGGTTGCGAACTTACAACGTACGAAGATCCAATGATTCTAGACACATTAGCTCGTTGCTACTGGGAATTGGGTCAAAAGTATAAAGCAATCGAATGGCAAAAGAAAGCAGTTTCACTTGTAGATGATTCATCAATGAGTGCATCTATGACTGCAACACTTAACGAGTACAACGGTTCACTCGCGAACGTTGACCAGTAATTTTTCCTTACTCTTACAAGGCGGCTGTCTCCGACAGTCGCCTTTTTTTATTGGACCTGCGTCGGGTCTGGTCCACAAGAACCAAGTCCAAAAGTGTTTCGTCTATGCGATTCCTGATTAGACACTACGTGTCGAACGATTCTACAAAGGACCTACACCCAAGCAGTTACCAAAGAACCTGCTACCACGCATTACTCTTACACTTCCACTTGCCTGCCTTGCGCGTCAGACTCGTAGATAGCGTCGATAACCATTTGGACTAATCGACCATCTTCGCCCGTTCCAGCGGTAGCAGTAAGTGCATTGTTTGTAACTGCATCTGCGAAAGCTTTGTGCTCTCCTTGGAAAGCGTCGTCCCAAGCTTCGGTTACATCAAAAGTTATTTTCTTGTCTTTTGGATTCCCTGCTTCGGAATACCCAAGTGTCATTTCATCTGTCCATAAATCTACGACCAAAGCACCCTTCGTCCCTTCAATAAGTAGTCCATCTTGTAACGTGTCTTCAGGCAAATGCGTTGCCCATGCAACGTTGTACTGAAACGTTGTACCAGTACTATCCGAAATGGTCGCTCGCACTCGATCTTCAACATCAAAGGTTCCGTCTTTTACAGGCGTTGACCACATTTCTTCGTAGGCATAGGAATCGATTGTAAATGCGCGGATGCATTTGCCCAATGCACTTGCAGGTGATTTTTTCTGCGTTATGTGCATCGCTACGTCTATCAAGTGGACGCCGATGTCTATCAAACATCCCCCACCGCTGCGTTGCTTTGTAGTAAACCAACCACCGATACCTGGAATGCCGCGTTGCCTTACTAGTGTCGCTTGTACATCCAACACATCGCCGATTGTTCCGTCCTCGATTAATTGTTTCGCCTTCATCGCAGCCGGCGAATACCTGCATACAAATCCCATTTGCAATACTTTGCCAGAAGCATCTCGAGCGGCAAGTATTTCGTCGCATTGAGTAATCGACATTGCCATAGGCTTTTCTAGCAGCACGTGCTTCCCAGATTCTAATGCTTGAATTGCAAGCGGGGCATGTTGGTCATTAGGAACCGCAATTACGACACCCTCGATATCGTCTCGGGCGACAAGTTCTTCCACAGACGAAGCTACATCGCACTCGTGTTTTTTTGCAAACTCATTCGTTTTCGATTCGCGAGGATCGAACACGCATACAACGTTTGTTCCCACTGCTTTGGCTGCTTCTGCATGCACATTTGCAATCATGCCAGCACCAATAATTCCAATATTTGTCAACGAACTGACTCCATAGTTTTTTTGTATTTCACGTTACGTTCTTCAAGTTCTGCAAGCA
>Ga0302120_10001733_pt1 | contig 10212 bp, 9 predicted proteins | sample AG5_Bottom_MG_FD_203118 | JGI IMG/M metagenome (GOLD analysis project Ga0302120, IMG submission 203118) | Marine microbial communities from Western Arctic Ocean, Canada - AG5_Bottom | ecosystem: Environmental > Aquatic > Marine > Oceanic | place: Canada: Western Arctic Ocean | collected 2017-10-01 | reverse complement strand
CTCGGGAGCTGTTTCCAACGCAGTCATCGTTGGTGAATTGAATTCGAGCTCTCTCCGGAGAAGCTCACCTGGTCCAGTCCATTGCTCCAGATCTCGCCTCTCTCCACGCCCTCCTCCCGGCAAATGGTTTCCAATTCCCGCACCCGGCTAAAGTCTCCGCTTCCAAATATATTGCATGCGCCAAACCGATCTGGAAATATCATTTATCCTGTGTCACCGTATGGTTATGCATTCAATCCCACGAAAAATGATCCTCAATTCAGTGGCGTTGGGATTGTGGTCCCTCAGCCTGGCAAATTCCTCGGCCATTATCATTCGCGACGACCTTGAAGATTCCGAATATGTTGTCGCTGATTCCGATTACCCGGCCCTGGTCGACCTTATTGAACGGGGTGACTGCATCGGCACGCTGGTGCACGAGTCCTACCTGCTGACCGTTGCCCACTGCGCGGCGGATCTTGATAAGGGTGATTCCCTCAATGTAAACGGGGTCAACTACCCGGTCGCTGAAATCATCCCCCACCCCCAGTGGAATCAAAGGAATGATGAATATGATATTGCACTGGTGCGCTTTTCTCAACCCGTCAAAGGAGTTACTCCCCTGCCAATCTACCGGGGAGGTGACGAGACCGGCTCCCTGATCACCCTCGTTGGTCGCGGAGTCAGCAATACCGGACTGGAGGGCGAACGGCGTGCCCGCAATGACGGTAAACTTCGTAAATGCACAAACATCGTCACCAGTGTCGACGACCACTTTATCGAGATTCGCTTCGAACGACCCGGTGAGGACGGCATTACTCCCCTTGAAGGTGTTGGGGCTGCCGGAGACAGCGGTTGCCCGGCCTTCATCGAAGTTGACGGGGTACTCTATATCGCGGGGCTTAACTCGTGGGGCGAGGGTCCCAGAGGGGTCAGGGTTGGCCAATACGGAGCTTTTGACTACCAGACGCGGGTTTCCCGGTATCTCGAGTGGCTGGACAGCGTGGTGGATTTTCCCGATCCTCCCGCACCTGAAACTACGCTGCAAATTCTGAATGTCAGTGCCACCCGACTTGCCTCAGGCTCCATTGAAAACCTCTCCCTGACTTTCCCCACAAGATCCGGTGAATCATACGCTATTGAGCAATCGCCAGACATGGTGAATTGGCAGGTTCTCAAAAGAACTATCGACGGAACCGGAAAATCCGTCACGCAGACTTTTCCTGCCACAGTAAACGCCACCGGAACACTGTTCCTGCGCGTAAAGCGGCTCTAGCAAAATCACCCTGGGAATAGTTCCCAGATAGACCCGCAGGGGGGCCGGTTCGCCTTTAGTGTTCCACTACTTCGCGGAAACCACTTCGCCGTCTTGGGACCGCCCAAGGCGCTTTACTTGTCCTGAATCATCCCTCTCCTTTACCCACCCGCTGTATGGTTCCGGCTTGTTGGCGTGGCAATAGAGGTCGTTTCGGATTTGGAGTGATTTAACCTCGACGGCTCTCTTCGAGAGCTTGCTCAATCTTGAATTCACTCAGCGACTTCTCACCACTAACGGCTTTCTTCATAGCGCCTCAGTCCTGCCACTTCCCAAGCGCGGGTGGCAAAGGCAAACCACCCCGCCCACCCCGCACCCTGTTTTCTGCACCCTGATACAGGGATGAAAGAACGCGTGAAAAAAATGCCGCGCCCACCGGTGGCGTGTGGAGGAACGCCCATCTTTTGCACCCCCACCTACCCCGGCTCCTGGGCCTCCAGCAAATCAGTGTCCAGTGAAGGAATGAATTCCAAGGTTATGAGAATAGCTCCACTGTCATCGAGAACATCTGCGAAAAACTTATCGGTCCCGCTCCCGATGGATAGCATCTGGAACACGAAACTCATGAAAACGTCCGACTATACGGGGGTAAAGGAACGGGAGATCGCTTTCGTCGTTCCTGTAATCGGCTCTGGAACCGTCGTTCATTCAAGGCAACCATTTCCACTGGATAGAGTGCCTCGATTGGGGCTCTGGCAAGTCCGTGACGATGTCGTGAGGTTGGAGTCGCGGCGGCCATGAGTTCCGTGACGATGGCCGTCATGAGCCTGGGAGGCGAAGCCGCCGGAGAGCAGTCCGGACCCGCATGGAGCGCTCCAATCAAGTTGCCATCCCGGGGGCAAGCCATGGAATCGGTGAAAGGTGATTCGGAGCGTATTCTGGTGACGCGGAGATGGTGTCTTCGCGGTCCTCCCGGGGGAGAGTCCCGAAGCTTGAAAACCCCTTACCCGATCCCTACAGGACGATTGTCTTCATGGCGCCTTGATTCCTGCCACTTTCCAACCGCGGGGGCAACCGCGTCATTGGGTTAGGGTTACTCCTGCCTGCGTCCCACCTTGGTGTCTTGTTACGGACTGAGTTGCACGGTAGAGTAGTGCCGCTTGATTGGTCCAATTCACCTTCGGTCGCTCACAATTCCCCTGCTGTCGATTGGGGTCGTGCTCGTGGGATGGGTGGCAGCGGCCCCGGATTTCGAGAAGGAGGTCAGGCCCGTCTTGCAGCAGTATTGCTTCAGTTGTCACGGCCCCGAAAAACAAAAGGGGAAGTTGCGTCTCGATACCTTGTCGCCAGATCTCGTGAAAGAGCGGAGTGCAGCGGAGCATTGGCACGAAGTGCGGGCTGCTCTCAATTTGGAAGAGATGCCGCCGAAAGAGAAACCTGCGCCGAACGATGCGGAGCGGAAAATCATCCTGGCGTGGCTCGATGATGCGATCGCAAAGGCGAATAAGACGGCCCGCTCGACCGGAGGCCGCGTGGTGATGCGCCGACTTAACAATGCAGAGTATCAGAACACGATGCGGGATCTCTTTGGCCTCGACGTGACCTATGCCCGCGATCTTCCGCCCGACGCTGTGTCACCGGAGGGCATGCGAAATAATGGCAGCGCGCTTCAAATGTCCGGCTTGCAGTTCGATTACTATCTCAAGGCTGCCCGGGAGGCTCTCGACCGGGTCATTGTCACCGGTTCGGCCCCGGAAGTGTTTGAGCACACCTTTGAAAAGTCGACAGAAGAGCGTTGGATTGACGGGATCCAACCCTCCAATAGTATCGGCGACAAGCGCGAGTTTCTCGTGCGAATCAAAGATCAGTATCCCGACCAGGGAGCTTTCCGAATTCGCATCCGCGCCAAAACGGTTATCGCGGATGAGAAGAGCGTGGTGCCCTACATGAAAGTGTATGTGGGTTACCGTCCGGACACCCTGGTGGATCGGGAGCTTCTTGAGGCACGGGTGCTCATGAACCAGGAGGTGCAGGTCTTTGAGTTCGTCGGACGACTGGAGAACTTCCCCCTGCCCGTTCGGAAACAGGGGAAGATTCCCGGGTTGGTGATCTCGGTGGCCAATGAGGGAGCGAATGTCGAGATCGAGTCGCTGGAATTCAAAGCTCCGCTCTTTGATGCCTGGCCGCCGGAACATCATCGGCGAATTCTCCACGACTCCGAGCTGAGAGAAACTAATGAGGGAGCTTACGGTCGGGAGGTGATTGCCCGGTTTTTGGAAAGGGCTTGGCGTCAGCCCGCGACCGAGAAGGTCATCGACCGCTTCCACAAGTTTTTCGGAAAAGTGCGGCCGGAAATGCCGAGCTTTGAAGATGCCATCAAGGAGTCTCTGGCAATGGCTCTGGTCTCCCCGTCGTTTCTCTACATTCTGGAACCGGATTCTGCGGGCGCTAGAAAGCTCAACCCCTACGAGCTGGCCTCACGCCTGAGCTATTTCCTGTGGAGCACGATGCCGGATGCCAATCTGTTAGACGCGGCACGCGCCGGAAGATTGGATCGGCGTGAGGGCTTGAAGGAGCAGGTGAACCGCATGATTGCCGATTCCAGATGCGATCGCTTCATCGATCAATTCACCACGCAGTGGCTGGATCTGGAAGCAGGTGATCGCCTCGTGATCGACCAGAGAGTCTATCCCGGATTCCGACCCAGTCTGAAGGAGGAGATGCGGCGAGAGACTCAACACTTCTTTGGGGAGTTGCTGCGCAAGAATCTCAGTGCACGCAACTTCCTTCAGTCTGATTTTGCGATGTTGAACGATCGAATGGCTCGGCACTATGGCATTGAGGGGGTGCGTGGGCGCAACTTTCGGCGAGTGGCCCTCACGGGTGAGCGTGCGGTCCGTCGCGGCGGCTTGTTGACGCAGGCATCAATTCTGTTAGGAACCTCTACCGGCGTGGATGCCCATCTCATCAAGCGCGGAGTCTTTGTGCGGAAGCGCTTGTTGGGCGATCCCCCGGCGCCCCCGCCTCCGAATATTCCGGAGTTGGAAACGGCGGACGAGGATTTCGCCAGTTTACCTGTTCGCGAGCAATTGGAGAGGCATCTAAAGGATACTGCTTGTGCGGACTGTCATCGTGGCATCGATCCCTGGGGTTACGCCCTGCAGGAGTTCGATGCGGTGGGAAAGTGGAGGGAAAAAGTGGTGCGGCCGAAGGACGGGATTACCTTGCCGGTGGATGCACGGGCGAAGCTTCCCGACGGCCGAGTGGTCAATGGAATTGACGAATTGAAGGCCTACCTGCTGGAGCACCGGGAGGAACAATTTGCTCGCGCCCTGGTCTCCAAGTTGCTCACCTATGCCCTCGGTCGCAGCTTGAAATTCTCCGATCAACGCGTTATAGACATCCTGACCAAAGACTTTCTCAAGAACGACCTCCGGCTAGCGGAGTTAGTGGAAAGCATCGCTGTCAGTGCAATGTTTCAAACCAAGTAGCCGTATCGCCCTGACCCTATCATGTCTTCACCCCGACCCTGGCAGCTGAATCGGCGAACCTTCTTGCGTGGCGCGGGAGCCGCGTTGGCCTTGCCCGCCTTGGAATGCATGGGAGCGCGGGCGCCAAAGGATGAGCCTCGTCGTCTGGCTGCGATCTATTTTCCCTTTGGGGTGTCGATGCCGCCTCAGGACAGCGGGAAGACAGAGTGGAGTTGGTTTCCGCAAACCGAAGGAGCCGACTACCAGTTCACACAGGCTCTCAAGCCGCTCGAGGCGCTGCGGAAGGACCTCTCCATCCTTGGAGGTCTTTCCCATCCAGAGGTGCGCAAGATCGGAGGACACGACAGCGGCGACACCTTTTTGACGGGGTGCGATCTCATCGGGCGCGATCTGCTCAACGTGCAGTCGATGGATCAGATCGCGGCCGAACAACTTTTCGATCAAACGCGCTTCTCCTCGCTCGTGATGTCGACGGACGGGGGAGTCGGTGAGCCCACCCGTTCGAGTACGCTTTCTTACAATCAGCAAGGCCGTCCAATTCCTGCGCTCAATCAGCCCCGTCAAATCTTTGAGCGGTTCTTCGGAGCGGGTGATGACGAGACTCAGCGGGGACGCCGCCGCTTGCGCAGTGCGGCACACATGCTGGATCTGGTTCTGGAGGATGCCAAAGACGTGCGGCGCAAGCTTGGCAAAAACGACCAAGAAAAACTCGATGAGTATCTTGATTCAGTTCGCGATGTCGAAAAGAGAGTGGAGCGCTCTCAGGCATGGATGGACCGTCCCAAGCCGGAGCTGACCGACGCGGATCGGGAGCGCCTCAAATTGGATTCCGATTCCAAGGTGCCTGAGGATTACGTCGGGACCATGTACGAACTGATCTACCTGGCCTTCCGCACCGATTCGACGCGGGTGGCGACCTATCAGATCGGAAGCATGGGCGATGCCACCTCGCTGAGTGGCAAGTTCCCGCAATTGCTGGGTTTGGGCCACAACCTGCATAGTCTCTGCCATGGTTGGAATAAGCCGGACGGAATCGAGCCTCTGGGCAGGTGGGATCAGTTCCTCAGCCGCAAGTTCGCGCAGTTCCTTACCCGGATGAAGGAAACCCCGGCCAATGCCGAGGGCACCCTCAGCCTGCTCGATCAAACGTCGATCCTTTACGGAAGCAGTAACAGCACTACCCACACGAACCTGAACTACCCGTTAGTGCTGGCTGGTGGAAAAGGGCTTGGCTTCCAACATGGATCGTATCACCGCTTCGACCAGTCGACACCTCTGGCAAACTTGCAGTTCACCATGTTGAAGCAAGCTGGCATTTCGGTGGAGTCCTTTGCCGGCAGTAACGACCTGATGCGAGAGGTGCTTGGGTAGTCGATCAGTCTCAGGTTCTCAGCGGTGGTCTGACCGGTGAAGAACCGCTCACGTTCTTCCTCCTCACTCGGCACCCGCACCACGCTGAAGGCCTTGCGATGGCCTCGCACGTAGCGATCCAATCAGCTGGCACAGCGCGAGGGCGTCGCAGACCATGAAGACGCTCAAGCCCGCCATCATGGCGGAGGCCGGCCTGTGGTTCATGGGCGACTGAGGCGCGAGCCTTGGGCCCCTGCGGTAAGCTCGCGCTGCACCCCCACATTCCCCCTCCCGTGAGGCGCCAGTAAATCAGGGCTGGAAAAGGAAATTCCTAGCCATCAATGAAAGTCTTGGCAATTGGCCAGGGATCTAAATCCTTTCCCCTCTAACTGGAAGCTCCATGGAAAGGAAAATCCGCAGGCCGGTAGACCTGCGGTTCTCCATGAATCTCTTATCATTATTTTACTCCGCCGCCTTTTCTTCCGGGGCCTCTGACGCCTCAAGGGCCGCGATCTCCGCATTCAACTGGGTGGGGTCATAGTAGGCCAGCATCTCGACCACCTTGTCCTTTGACGTCCGGAAATCCATATGGATCCGGAACTCGATCTCCTTGTTGGTGATTCTTCCCGTCGCCTTCACGGCAGCCCAGGCATTGGTCCAGATCGTCGGTTCGTCCGGTCTGATCTCGCCAAAGGTCTCTCCGTCCGACCTCAGTGCTTCGGGGGAAAAATAGTTGGTATGAACATGGAGCTTCTCCACCGTCATGTCCTTCAGGAGAACCTTGTGAATCCTGTTCAGGCGGGCGAGGTAAGCTTCTTTCCCGTTCACCACCAGGTCGTTCACAAACACCTCCACCTCATCTCCAAAAAAAGTCTCTGCGAATGCGATGTTCTCCTTCGACACCACTTCCTCGAAATACTTCGTGATATTTTTTGAGATGGCATCCTGGGTGCGGAGGTCTGATTTGTCACCGCCAGATGCGCCCTCTTCGTCCTTTGAGGCTCCACAGGAGAACAGGGCCAGGCTTCCCAGCGGAAGAATGGCCCCGATGATAACTGAGCGAATTACTTTTTTCATGATAGGTCTTTTTGGTTGTTCCCCGCCGAAGGCGGTCGACGCCAATTATCCCCTTCAAGGGTTATTGGTAAAGCCGATAGTCCATACCCTCCTTCTCGTAAGGAAACTCGGCCCCCTCGTCCATTTCTTCCTCCAGTTCCCACCCACACCTCCAAAGGCCGAAGGAGCCGGGATAGGTGGGGGTGCAAACGTTACCTCAGCACTCCCCTCGCGGAAAACGTGCGGGAAGAGGTTGCCAACCTCCCCGTTTCGGAAGTGTAGACTGTTTGCCAAAAGTAATTGCCGAAATCGTCGAGATCAGAATTTCGAAGTCCAAGGCGCGAGGAGGACGGGGGTCGGGACCCACAACCGATGAGCAACGCCGGAATTCGGAATTCTGGTCCGAAACGCAATTGCGGCGCGGAGCCTGACTCTCAACCCCATGATTCCCGATTTCGGTAAAGAGTTTTGGCAACCAGTCTAACCACGGCAAGCAAGGTCGCGCCAGACTGAGGCGGGTCTCCCTTCTCAGCGATATTCACCGACCTTGCCGGAGGAGTGAAGTTTCAGTGGGACAATGCTGGCCGTCGAATCCAGACTCTTGGTGACGATCGGACCGGAAGAATCCAGGCTGCGTGTTTCAATCGGAGCGGACGAGTCCAGGCTGGTCGTCACAATCGGTTCCGACGAGTCGAGACGCGAAACAAAGGGAGGAGCCGCTGCCAGTCGAGACGCCAGCCATTCCAACTCGGCTTCTCGCTTCAGCATGATCTGTGCCGCTCGAGAATCCCACTGAAAGCGTTTCTGAAATTCCGCCGGGAGCGTCGCGTGCCGAAGACGGGCACTGCCTTCTGCATGGTGAATCTCGAGACCGACGTCGGTGACTCGTCGCACCACCACGTCTCGGTACGATTTTCCGGAGACGGTGATCAATTCCGGATACATCTCCCCAACCGCCGCCATTCTCACCCACTTGAGATACCTGGGGCGGTAGGTGTAGTTCGCTCCGGCGTAGCCACGGATCTCACGCTCAATCCCCCGGACGTCCTCTCTGAGGAGCAGGTCCTGGCCGGTGAGTTCCTTCATCTTCCTCAACATCCCCTCCAACTCGCCGAATCGCGCCAGGGGCTCTCCCTCCGCGGGCAACTCGCGCAGTTGCGCCTCGAGCGCTTCAAGGAGTTCGGCTTGAGCCCGGAGCTCCACTTGTGCCCGAAGCTCCTCTTTTGGCACCCAGTCCGCAATCACCGGAACCGACCCCAGCACCAGACTGCAGGCCGCGATGCAGCAAATGAATCCTCTGCTCGGTGGCATCATCAACCCCAACATGCGCTTCGTCCGGGATCAGTGCAAGGAGAACCTCCGACTCAAGAACGGGTTTTCACCCGGCAATAATAATCCTGGCGATGGACTAACCTTAAAAAGAACCAACGCATCAGAACTAAACAAGGTGGGCCCGACAACCGTCCTTGTGCTTCCTGAAAACTCTCAGGGAAACTACGACCTCATCATTGAATCAAGTTTTGATCTAGGAACATGGACACCGTTTCATTCACAGGCGGTGCAGTCTGATACAGCTAGGCGTTTGTTCCGTGTGAAAATTGTCCCCAAGGAGGGTGGAGGTGCTGCTGCTGAGGGTGAAGAACGATAAATGATCGCCAGAAGGCGCAGGGGGCAAAGGCAATCCACGCGGATCGGGGCGGGGTGAGATTGATTGCTAGGAATTTTCTTTTTGAGACCGGGTTTCATTGAGCCTCAGGGACCGGGGCAGGTGGGGGTGCAATTAGCGCGTTACAGCAAGTTCCTTTACAATAACTTCATGGGCTTCGCTGATTTCTTTGAATTTTTCCTCTGCAATTTTACGGTATTCTTCTCCGAGATGGCTGACTCGGTCTGGGTGATGCCTGAGGGCCAGATTACGATATGCTTTCTTCACTTGGGCTAAATTCGCGCCTCGTGTTAAGCCTAATATTTCATAATGTTTTTCTGCACTCTTGAGGAATTCTGCCTGTATAGACATGTGGTCGTCGTAATGAATCCCGAGGTTATCAACAATTTGGATAACGGCCTCTTTTTCTTTGGCATGAAACTGTCCATCAGCCATCACAACCATGTAGACCATCCTCAGGAGCATGAGACATTCTTCATAACGAGAGTAATTGCGAAAATTGTCACAGGTGCTTTTTAAGTCGATGTCTTCTTTAAGCGCTGCTTCAAAAGCCCTGGAGAGCATGGCGACATCGTGTGGAGGAAATCCCAATTTTTGGAAAAATTTAAGGACCGTATCGATTTCAACACGGGCAATTTCCCCATCAATTTTGACGACATACGACAGGATCGATATCAAATTAATCTGAAAAACACTCCGCGCATCCACCTTCTCTTTCCCTGAGGCAAAGGAGTGCCCCAGATAGGCGCCTGCTATTGCGCCCAGAGGACCTGCAAACATCATTCCAATAATGCTTCCCCAGGCAGCGCCCCCGAATTTTGGTTTTGATTGATCTGCTTTTCTTCCGATGAAAAAATACAAAGGCAGTGCGATGAGCGACAAAAGCCAGCAAGAGGCAATCCATAACGCCTTCTTAAGGCCGGTTTGCTGCGATTGGATAATGTCAACCGTGGCCCACAGGCAGGCTCCGATAACGATTATGTAAATAAATTTATTCATGTGATTATTGCTAGCAGCCTGTCGGAGTTTGCACAAGTTTCGCGGTGAGTCCGGCGTGCAGGCGCTGGAATTGGAGCAAGATCGCGTGGATGATTTTACCCAGCCATCCGCCCACCAGTGGCTGTCGAACACCGAAGAGAAGTTGTCGAGCTGCGCTTGATTCTCGCAGTAGTAGATTCCGACTGCCGCGAGGTAGAGTAGAATCAAGGACGTGAAACCGAACAGGACAAGTTCGTCGCGCACGATCATAAAGGCCCGTTGAACCCCGCATCCTGCATCATGCGCAGGGTATCGTCTTCAGCCCACTTCTCGCTCGTCGGGTCGCTGTTGAAGTCTCCACCGATGGCTGCATAGAAAGCCTTACCCTCTTTCTCGAAGCGCCCCTTGAGTCCGTTGCAGTGTGCGATGAACTGCCG